>Ga0100403_1003502_pt1 | contig 11623 bp, 10 predicted proteins | sample CryGeymet201501t_FD_83663 | JGI IMG/M metagenome (GOLD analysis project Ga0100403, IMG submission 83663) | Groundwater microbial communities from Crystal Geyser aquifers in Utah, USA - Crystal Geyser metaG 2015-01t | ecosystem: Environmental > Aquatic > Deep subsurface > Groundwater | place...
GTCTGTCTAAAATAAATAGTTTGTTCTAATTTGCCCCTTCATTTTAACAGAATATCAACAGTAAAATAAGTGCTGGGTACTCAAAATTATAGTTAATTTTTTCGCGTTGAAACAACTTAAAAAATTAAATAATTTTGGTATGAGCAACCGCCATCAAGCAAGAATACTTACTTTACAAATTTTGAGTAACTTGGATTTTAATCACTCTTTTTTCAATAAAGACCCGAACCTGGAGGAAGTTACTCAGAGTGTTCTAAAAAATTTTGCCCCTCTAAACTTTGACGAACAAGATTTTGTTTTAAATTTAGTTAAGGGAACGACAGAAAAAATCTCTGAAATTGATGAGCAGATAAAAAAATTTGCTCCTACCTGGCCAATAGAAAAAATTGCTATTATTGATAAAAATATTTTGAGGCTGGGTATTTTTGAGCTTCTCTTTCTCGCTGAAACGCCGCCTAAAGTAATCATCAATGAAGCGATAGAAATAGCTAAAGCCTTCGGCAGTTCTAATTCTCCTAAGTTTATTAATGGCGTCTTAGGAGCAATTTATGAAGAAGTAAAAAAAACAAAGGCGCAATCTTAAAAACTTTGCCGAGGTGGTGAAATTGCTATACACGAGAGACTTAAAATCTCTTGAGCGCGAGCTCATGCGGGTTGGAGTCCCGCCCTCGGCACCATCACCCTCTACTGAGGTTTATCATTTCGTTTTTTTAATTTTCATCCCAGTTTATTTTATAATTTTTTGCATTTTGCTTTATCATCTTGACTTTTACATTATGAAACGACAAAATAAAGTAAAAATACAATGGTCATCTAATTTTGCCTACGCCATTGGGCTATTGACTACTGATGGAAATCTCTCAAAAGATGGTAGACATTTAAATTTAACCTCAAAAGACAAAGATCTAATTAACATATTTAAGGGTTGTTTAGGCATAAAAAATAAAATTGGCCGTAAAGCAAGAGAAAGATCTAAAACAAAAAAGTATTTTCAAGTTCAATTTGGAGATAAAAATTTTTACGAATTTTTATTATCATTAGGATTAAAACCAACAAAATCAAAAACTTTGAAATCTTTAAATATACTTGATGATTATTTTGTCGATTTTTTAAGAGGTTGTATTGATGGAGACGGCAATATAAAAGTCTCTGAACATCCGCAAAGCCAATATCCACAATTGCAAGTCAGATTATTTTCAGCCAGTCCATTGTTTTTGAACTGGCTCAAGGATGGACTTAGTAAACAAATTAAAGTACAGGGTGGCTGGATAGAAAAATACAATACTAACTATGTTTTGGCTTATGGGAAATCAGACTCGATCAAATTATTAAATTTTATATATTATAAAGGAGTAAATAACTATCTTGATCGCAAATATAAAATTGCGAAACAATTCTTGCGGACGTAGCCGAACTGGTATAGGCGCACGGCTTAGGACCGTGTGGGGAAACCCGTGTGGGTTCGACTCCCGCCGTCCGCACCAGTAATAAATATAAAAAATTAACAATCAATAAATCAAATCCCCTCACCAAAATTTGGCGAGGGGATTTCTTTAATTTAGAGCTTATTCTAACACTGCCTTAACTCTGATAAGGCCAGCGCCTATTTTTTCTACTTTTAAAATTTTAAATTTGCCGAGCTCTCTGCTGTTTCTCACATGAGGACCAGCGCAAACTTCTTTGCTATAATTTCCGATTGAATGAACTTTCACCCTTTGAGGATATCTTTCTTTAAAGAAAGCCAACGCGCCTTTGTTTATCGCCTCTTCATAGGGCATTTCTTCGTGTTTCACTTCCAGACCTTCTTTTATTTTCCTATTAACCATTTCCTCTACTTTTTTAGTTTCTTCTTCGGTTAATTTACGATGAAAAGTAAAATCAAAACGCAATCTTTCAACATTAATATCCGAGCCTCCTTGTCTGACCGTATCTCCCAAAGTGTCGCGCAAAGCTTGGTGAAGAAGATGGGTTGCTGTATGAAGTCTAATCTTTTTCTTTATATCATCTTCTGACTCATCAGCTGTTATTCCTAGCCCGCCGAACTTCTTTTTTGCCCCAGCCCTTGAAATTTCCTGATGTTTTTTGAAGGCCATGTCAAAGTCTTCTTTCTTTACTGCCAAGCCTTTTTCTTCTGCCATCTCTTCTGTCAATTCAAAAGGAAAACCATAGCTTTCAAAAAGACGAAAAGATATTTCGCCTGGAATTATTTTTTCTCCTTTGCCTAATAAATCTTTAACCGCTCTTTCAAACTGTTTTAATCCTTCTTGAAGCGTCTTGCCGAATCTATCTTCTTCATTCTGCAAAACAGTAAGAATGTCGTTCTTTTTTAGACTTAATTCATGATAAACGTCTTGATATTGAGAGATGAAAATTTCCGCTAAAGGGATCAGAAAATTTCTCGGCAAGCCTAAAATTTTGCCGTATCTCATGGCTCTTCTTAAAATCCTTCGCAAGATATAACCTCTGTCTTCCCGAGACGGCAGGACGCCGTCCGCAATCAAAAAACAGCTTCCTCTCAGATGGTCGGCAATAACTCGATAGGCTTTTTTATTTTCTTCATAACTTATCCCTGACAGACGGGAAATTTTTTCTATTACCTCCGTAAATAGCTCTGTTTCATAATCTGATTCTTTGTTTTGTAAAATACTGGTTAACCTTTCTAACCCTGCTCCTGTATCAATATTTTTTGAAGGCAGAGGTTCGTAAATCTCTTTGTCTCCAGCAATCTTCTTATCGTACTCCATAAAAACCAAATTCCAAATCTCAATAAACCGCCCGCAAGCACAATTGGGGCCGCAGCCCTTTAAACTACATTTCCTTTTTTTAAATTTTTCTCCCTGGTCATAATGAATTTCTGAACAGGGACCGCAAGGACCGGTTTCAGTTACCGGACCCCAAAAATTATCCTCCATGCCGAACGATTTAATTCTTTCCTGAGGAATGCCATTTTTTTGCCAAAGCAAAAATGACTCCTTGTCATAAGGAATCTCCCCTTCCCCCTTAAAGATAGTAACCCAAAATTTGTCTTTTGCTAAAAAAAATTTATTTTCTAAAAGTTCAAGAGCCAATTCAATCGCTTCTTTTTTAAAATAATTGTCCTTACCCCGGCCAAACGACCAATTGCCCATCATCTCAAAAAAAGTATGATGCGAGGAGTCGCCAACCTCGTCAATATCAGTTGTCCTGAAACATTTCTGAGACGAAGCGGCCCGACTAAATGGCGGTTCTACATCGCCTTTTAAATAAGGAATGAATTGTTGCATCCCGGCTGAGGTAAAAAGAACCGTCGAATCAGCCGGAATCAAAGAAGAAGAAGGAACGATCGTATGCCCTTTCCCTTTAAAAAAATCTAAAAAAATTTTTCTAATTTCTTGAGACTCCATATTTAATTTCCTTCTTTTAACAATTTAACTGTATGGTGGGTGTTAAACAATAAACCTAAACCAGCGGTGGCTAGATCAAGCGCTCTCATTAAAAAACTCAGGGCTAAAGCCACCTCCAAGTTCAAGCCAAAAATGCTAAATGTTAAAAGATAAGAAGCTTCGAAAGAGCCCAAACCGGCTGGCAAAGGCGCCATTCTAAACATATCAATCATCACCCCTAAAAAGAAAATCCTTCTTAAAGAAACGGTTGTGCCTAAAAAATATAAACAAAGAATAATCGGTAGAATTCTCATCAACTTAAAAAAGAAGGAGTAAAGGCAATCTAGGACAAATCGAGGAGAAAATTTATGGATATAATCAATAGCTTGATTGCCGTAATCCTTTATCTCGTCAGATAAAGGAGTGTGACCGTTTTCAGTTTTAACCTTTATTTTATGCAAAAAGAATAACCTGAAAAGGTAATCAAAAAATTTTTCTTTTTTCCATAATTTCATTGACAAAAAAATAGTGAGTAAGATAAAGAGTCCCCAGGCAGAAAGAAGAAGACCAAAATCAAACTCTTTTTTTAGAAAAAAAAGAATGGCTCCGAAAAAACCAAAAAAAGCTACGCCAGAAAAGGTTGCCACATTATCTATAATAGCGACGAGCAACCCCTCTTTAAACGGATAATTATATTCACTTTCTAAACTAGAGGCCCTGAATGGCTCGCCGCCAAAGTACCCAGTTGGCGTCAGGTAGGTCATAGCGAAGCTGATCAACCAAAATTTTGTAATTTTTTTTAAAGGAGGACGGAAATTGCCGCGATCTCTAATGATTAACTGCCAATTTTTGATAGGGAAAAAGAGCCCGATAAAAAAAATTAAAAAAATCAGAACAAGTTGCCACCAGCGCAAAAAAGAGAGTTTAGAAAAAATCTTTCCTATACCAACCTGACGATAAAAAATGAAAATTAAAATAAGGCCGACTAGCAGCCAAATAAAAGACGAATATTTCTTTTTAATTTGTTTTTTTTTGTCCTGATTAAACATTTTTCTTTTCTTCCCTTGCTAATTTTAAACATTCTTTACAATACACGGGTCTCACCCCGTCAGGAATAAAAGGAACAAAAATAGTCACCCCGCATTTATTACATGTTGTCTTATATCGCGCCTCTTTTGCCATTGCCCCTTCTTCTTCTTTTGAAGCCCAACGACTAATTTTCCCCTCTATTTCGCTTCGGCTTACCGCGTAACGCTCTCGGCACAATCTAACAATTTTTTCTCTATTATCTTCTTCAACCACTACTGGCGGCAGGTTGGTAGCGGAAAATGGTTCTGAGGTAAGGCCATCAATCATTAATTTAACATACATTTCATATTTATCTAAATTAACCAAATCATTCTCCGTAAAGTACGGTTCAAATTCTTTGACCAAAAATTCTGCATCTTCCGCCCCGACTCGGAAACAAACAATCGTCCCGACATTGCCAAAAACCGCATCCTGCACCTCTTCCATTAATTGGGAAATGTACTGATGAGATAAAATCAAGTCCAAATGATATTTTCTTGCCTCAGACAAAATATTGGCAAACGACTCAGTGGCAAAATTCTGAAATTCGTCAACATAAAGATAAAAATCCTTTCTTTGGCTTTCAGGGACATCAATCCGCGACATCGCCGCCAACTGTAATTTGGTGACAATAATTGCCCCAAGCAGGGCGGAAGCGTCCTCTCCCACCTTTCCTTTGGAAAGATTAACAATCAAAATTTTTCCTTGATCAATCACCTCTCTCATATTAATTGTTGACTTGACCTGACCAACAATATTGCGAATCAAAGAAGTGGAAAGAAATTGACCAACTTTGTTTTGAATCGGCGCGATCGCTTCGGCCTGAAAACGATCAGGGTATCTAGAAAATTCGTCTCGCCAGAATGATTTCACCACCGGATCAGTTAAACCAGCGGTCACGCCTTCTCTAAATTCTTTATCCACCAAAATTCTCATAATGCCCAGCAAAGTAGCGCCCGGATACTCAAGCAAAGCTAGAATAGCGTTGCGCAGAACATACTCAAGCCGCGGGCCCCAAGAGTCAGCCCAAATTTTTTTAAAAACGCCAATCAAACCAGAAGCAACTAAATGGCGCTGGCTAGGATCTACTCTTTCCAAAATATTGAAAGAAATTGGATATTCACTATCGCCGGGATCAAAATAAATAGTGTCATTAACCCGATGGCTCGGAATAAAATCAAGGGCCTTAGAAGCCAAATCACCATGGGGGTCAATTACCGCCACGCCATGGCCATTCTGAATATCCTGATAAATCATACTCTCTAAGGTCGTTGATTTGCCAACGCCTGTTTTACCAATCAAATACATATGCCGGCGTCGGTCATCAGTCCTGATGCCAAATTTCTTTCTAATCCCCCGGAAATTCGTCTCGCCAAAAAAATCAATCTCCGGGTTTAAAGGTGGCTTTGTTTCTTGAGAGTCCATATATTAAATAATACCATTTCTTGGTTTTTTTTCAAGGCTTTAAGGAAAAACAAATAAAAACCACAACAACTGCCGACCGATCTCTTGTGGTTTATAAAAATGGTTTTTAAGCTGTTTTTTCAAAAGTGGCTAAATACCGTCATTTTTTCTATTTTGCTGAAACTAATTCTTTGTACCTGGCTATTTCTTCTTTAATAATCTCTTCAAAATTAGGAATCTCTTTTTTTAAAAATTCTTCAATTTCTTCGGGAATTTTTGCCTTGTTCATTAATTTGTCCAATTCTTTTTGTTTTTCTTCTGTCAAACAACCCAATATTCTCAACCAAATACTGCCAGTAAGAACCTGTCCGGCTTCTTCAAGCAATCCCATTTTTACTTCTGCAGGCAAATTCTCTAAGTCCAATTCCTTAAAGAGATCGACTTTAATTAATTCTTCAATTTTTTGCTTGTCCATAAAAATTGGTTAAAATATCTAATATTATTTATTAGTAATCATTCTAAAAATTGCCTTACCATGATTACCAGCGGCATACATTGTTCTTTCAAAAAGAAAATTACCTAGAGTTTTATCTGTAGCTTTCTTAAGCACGCTTTGACTAAACTTTTGAAGCAACCCTTTTTTTAGAAGATGCAAGGGCTCGGCAAGATCGCCGCCGATCGGTGATTGAGAGCCCATTATCTCGCTTACCTTTAAAATAGCAACTTTATCCCACCAACCCCTCAGTCCCTCCGAAAAGGAACGGCTTATCCAGTCCTCTATCCAGTTTCTTCCCCCTTTAAAAATGTCTCCTATATGACCAACAGCTGCTGAAACATTAGGGATGCCACTTAAATCCATTGGAGTATGAAGTTTTTCTGCCACATCGCCGACAATAGCCGAAGTTCGATGGAATTCATGACCAATGTCAGCTAAAGTTCTCGAAGATAAATGTTCATTATCAGTCAACAGTTTAAGTTGATTTTGGCACCAAGTAGATTCAGGATTATTTGTCACTGCCTCTGCTCCTTTGCCAATCACAGAGCTTAAATGAGTAGTCCCCCCTTCAAGAGTAGCTCTTGTTACTGTTCCTCCTGGTCCCTGAACTAATGCTTGACCATGGTCCCGAAGATAGTCAGGGCTAAATTTGTGCACATATTCATAAGGATTAACCCCTTTGGCTAAAGTAGGATCAGTAGGCTGACCCGCAAAGTATTCCCTGACCACCGTATGGCCCTGAGCATCAGCACCAAGTTGATAAGCGGCCTGATTTGGTATAGCCACCCTTACTTCTGCACCAGTCGCCGGGTTGACATAACCATGTTCAATAGCTAATTGATGAGCATGAGTTTCTGCCCAACCTCTAATCGCTTCAGAATTATTTGCTCCATGATAACCAAATTTTTCCGGGTTATGCATTAATTGTCTAATATAGGCATGTTCTACTCCTTCACCTTGATGAACAACTGAATCAGGAGAAGGTCCTCTTGGTATTTCTGGCCCTTTCAATGGTCCCCCAATGGGTGGAGGAGGAATCATCATATGCATACATTTGTCAAAAACCGCGCCTCCGGCAAGTCCGCCAAGAACACCAGTGCCTATGGCTGCTACCCAACTCCATGTTTTATGGCTTTTCTCTAGTTCATCAAATTTTCTTCCATTCTCTTGAAAAATTTTTTGATTCACCTCCCACCATTTGCCATAATTTTCACTTTTGATAGCTTCTTCAACCTCTGCGCTATATTTACCGGAAAGAATCTCTTTTCTGACTTGATCCTCAAGGCCATTTTTCCTCGCTTTATAAATCTTGTTCATAATCGGCTGGGTCACATATTTTTCTAAAACCCCAGCTGTAAGACCCGCTGTGCCTGCTCTTGCCGCTCTATAACCAATCATAGCCGTAATCGTCGGCAAAGCCATCGGTATGCCCATTAAAAGTCCACCAGTAATCATGCCTCCTCCAATAGCCGTAGCTGTAAGAGAATATTTAAGCCATTTCGGCAATTTATTATAAGCCTTGAGAAATTTGGTAAATCGACCCGCTGTTTCTTCTGATTCTTTAGAAAGCACCTTATAAATATCACGCTGCAATTTTCTCTCAGAATTATTAAGAAGCGGCCATAAAACATTTGCCTCATAATATTTTAAGGCCTCTATTTTATCTCCTTCCAAATCAGCCAAAAATGCTCCTAAAACATCTTTAATTTTTTCAGGAGGGACACCTTGTTTTTTTAATTCTTCTTCCTTCTCTCTTAATTTTTCTGTAATCCTTTGTTTTTGCTTTTCGGTTTCAGAATAAGCAAGAGCAACTTTTAAGTCTTTAAGATAATAAGTGTAATCATTATGAGTTTCTTTATATTTAGCGCCCAGTTCGGTTTTTTGTAGGACATTTTCCACTGACATCTTATGCTCTTTGGCGTACCTAACAATTTTGGCATATTCTTCCGCTGTTTTTTCTCTTGCTTCTACCGTTTTAAAGGCCTGTTCAATAACAGCTGGATGATAATTCTCCAGTTTTTTCAAAGCCTCTTCAATTTCCTTATCTACTTCAGTAGGCGCAATTTCTCCGCTTTTTAATTTCTCTAATTTATCTTTAATCTCCGTGTATTCAGTTTCAACCTTATGAAGTTTATCTTCTTTTCCTTTCTTTTGGAAGATTTCAGCTTTTTTTTGTAAATTCTCTGCTTTTTTTTCTAAGCTGGCTATTTCTTTTTGAGATTTCTCTTTTAAAGCCGTGACTTGTTTTTCATATTTTTCCCTGACTTCTTCAGGCAACTCGCCTAAAATCTCGGCTATTTTAATTAAATCTTCTTTAGTATATTCTTTTATTTCTTTTATTTTTTCCATTTCTTCCATTTTTTTCTTCTCTTCTTTTTTCTTTTCGGGTATTTGTTGGGGTGTTTCCTTTCCTTCTCCTTTTTCTTGAAGAGCTTTTTCTTGAGGAACTTCTTTTTGGCCGAAAGACACGCTTTCTAATTCTCGAATTCTTTTTTCTCTCTCTCCAATCTCTTCCTGAATCATCTCCCTGTCTATCTTTCCTCCCTTAAAGCCTTGTTTAGCAATTTTTATCAGCTCTTCTATTTCTTTTTTTAAAATTTCTTTTTCACCTTTTGTTTTCTCTTGGGCCAAACTTTTTTCTGCTTCAAACCAATCATATTTAGCCATAAACTTTTGGGCCTCTTCGGTCCCAAGTTTAATTCCTTTTTCTTTCAGCATTTGGTCAATTTTTTGATAACTATAAAGCCCCTCGCCTCTCATTCTCTTTCCAAAAATGCCATAAGCTAAAACCTGCTTCTCTTTCTCCATTTTTTCTTGTAACTCTTGAGATAATTTCTCACCTACCTTTGCCACTTCTTCTTTTAAAGTTGTCCTATCTATCTCTTCAGCTCTTTCTGAAGCTGATTTTAACTTTTCTTTGGATTCCTCAGCTTTTACCACCACTTCTTTCTCAATTGTTCCTAATTCTTCTTTTTCTGAAGAAGTCTCTTTCCCAGCTACCATTTCATTTTTATTTTTCACTGCCTCCACTTTTCCCTCAATCTCCCTGATTGCTTTTTCTTTTTCCTTTTCTAAATCTTCTGGTGTCCTCTTCTTTTCACCTTCTTTCGTCGGATCCTCTGAAATTTCTTTAGATGTTTTTATCTTTTCTTGAGACATATTAAATTTTTTAAAAAAATATCTATTAAGCTGATAATTTATGCAATGCTTTTTTAATCTCTTTGACCTTCTCTTTGTCCACCCGCTCTAAAATCTCTCTCACTATCTCTCCCTGTTCTTTTTCTAAAGGTTCAATTTCCTTTAAAAAGGCCGTTAAAATTTTGTTTATTTCCTCGATTTTTTGTGCAATTTCTTTTTCCTCTCTAATCATAAGTTAATAATGACAGATTTTTAAAAAAAGTCAAGATCCGCCCTCCTTTGATGCTTTCCTCTCCAAAAAAATCAGCAAAGAAATAACAAAAAGCATTAAAAGAGAAATAAGCACTATCTTCCCTCTTGTCCTCAAAAAGAAAGCCGCAAAGCCGAAAATGATGCTTAAAAACCAATAAAAAGACACAGCTCCTCTGTGAGAAAAACCAAGATTGATCAACTGATGATGCAAATGCCCTTTATCAGCGGTAAACGGCGATTGATGCTTTATGAAAAAACGTCGCGTCATGGCCCAGAAAAGATCAATAATGGCAATGCCAACAATCAAAAAAGTAATGGCAATCTTGCTGCCAGAAATAATAGAAAAAATTCCTAAAATAAAACCAGCGAAAAGACTGCCGCCCTCGCCTAAAAAAATCTTGGCTGGATGAAAATTAAAAACCAAAAATCCGGCTGAAGCCCCAGCTAAAATAAAACCGATTTTTGCCAGCTCCGGTTGAAAAAAAACAGAGAAAAGACAGAAGCAAGAAATAATTAAAGCGCTAATTAAGGTTAAGCCTGTTACTAAACCATCTAAGCCATCGAGCAGTTTGGTTGAATACATTAAAATCAAAAGCCACGAGAAAGTAAGAAGGCCAGATAAGACGGGATTTTGATCTAAATGGATAAGACCAGACCCAAAAGGATTGTTGACTACTTTAATGCCGATCCCACTGCTAGTCACCACTAGCGCGGCGATAATCGGAAAAATTACTGACTGCCAAGGTTTGAGATGATGTTTATCATCTAAAAATCCGCCAAACATTAAAAAAAGAGAACCAAAAAAAATGCCCATTAAACTTTTAAAATCAAAGGGCAGGGTTAGTAAATTAAATTGGAGAAGGAAAAAAATAACCGCAAAAAAAGCGGCAAAGATAGCTAGGCCGCCTAAAAGAGGCACTGGTTTTCTCTGAAATTTTCTTTCCGGCGCTGATTCTTTAAAATCAAGAACGCCAAACTTGATGGCCAATTTTCTAACCAACAAAGTAAAAACTATTGAGGAGAAAAAACTCAGAAAAAAGATGAAAAGGTAGGTCATAATTAGGAATTAGATATTTTTGTTAAAATTTCTCTTCCCTTTTCTGTGACTAAGACAGTATGCTCAAAGTGAGCTGACAAACCACCATCTCGAGTCTTCACTGTCCAACCATCTGGTAAGGTTTTGGTCCAAGAGTTTTTTTCATTAATCATTGGCTCAAAACAAAGCGTCATTCCGGGCTTGAGAAGAGGACCAGTCCCTGGCGTGCCAAAATTTAAAACTTGCGGTTCTTCATGAAGTTCGCGACCAATGCCATGACCGCAAAATTCCTTGACCACATAGAAACCCTTTTTATTTACATATTCTTCTATCCTTGCTTCTATGTCTCCTAAATGAACACCTGGTTTAACTAATGAAATGGCCAAATCAAGCGCTTCTTTGACAATCTTAATAATTTTTTCTACTCTTTCCTCTGTTCCCCCTGCTCCACAACTTATGGCGGCGTCAGTATAAAATCCTTTATACTTTAAACCGAGATCCAAAGAAACAAGATCGCCTGATTTAATTATCCTCGCTTCTTGAGGGATGCCATGAACGACTTCATCATTGATAGAAACACAAAGAGTGGCTGGGTAACCCTTGAAACCTTTAAAAGCTGGCTGAGCTTTTTTTGAAAAAATAAGTTTTTCCGCTAAATTATTGAGTTCTAAAGTGGAAACTCCGGGTTTAACATTATTCTCTATTTCTTTTAAAATTTCTGCCAAAATCCTGCCCCCTTCTCTCATTATTTCAATTTCTTTTTCTGTCTTGATAGTTATTGACCCCATAAACCCTTTATCAGTTTACCGCAAAATGGGCATTTGCTTTTTTTAATTTTATTTTCTAAAGTCTCCATCATGGCTCTCA
>Ga0100403_1003505_pt1 | contig 11615 bp, 12 predicted proteins | sample CryGeymet201501t_FD_83663 | JGI IMG/M metagenome (GOLD analysis project Ga0100403, IMG submission 83663) | Groundwater microbial communities from Crystal Geyser aquifers in Utah, USA - Crystal Geyser metaG 2015-01t | ecosystem: Environmental > Aquatic > Deep subsurface > Groundwater | place...
CCGCGAACGCTGCGTGCGTCGCATGCATCGTCACGGACGCTTCCGCGGCGAACCACGGCCCCTTGGTTCGCGACCGCCACGTCCTCAGCGTCAACCTGGCGGGGTGCATGGAGCTGCTCGATCCCGTCGGCGGCCGGGCATGTGGCGCCGCGTACGATGTGGCCGAAGCTTGCAAGGCGTTCATGTGCAACAACACGTGCCCGCTGCAAGCTTGCGATAACGACCCGTTTGGGCAGTGCTACCTCGCGTGCTTGCACGACGCGGAAACCAACGCCTGTCGTTCGTATGCAAGCGCAGCCGGCTGCACGAACGCCGAGGCCGATGGCGGCGCGTCGCCCTGCTTTGACGCCATGGACTTTCGCGGGTACTACGCGAGGATCGTCCCGCTCTTCTGCGGCGGCGCCGCGGACGCGTCCACCGAGTGACGACGCTGGGCAGATCGTGCGTCCTTATCCGTCGGTGCCCGCGTCCCATACGCACGGCTCCGGCGGCGGCGGCCCGGCGATGACGGGCCCGAGCTTCACCTCGGTCGCTACGAAGCCGATGCCGACGGAGATCGCGTCGCAGTCGCGCGTCGGATCCTGCGTACCGTCGAGGAGGATGTCCGAGACTTGGAGGAGGAGGTTGTCGCCGCAGTGTTCGCCCCAGCAGCAGCCGTACCTGACCCTGTTCCATTCAATGAGCGCCTCGTTCGCCGCGTACTCCGGCATGACCGCGGAGATCGTTCCGTCGAGAAGCTTCGTTCCGTCATCGGAGATGCGCGCGGCGATGACGACGTGGCCGACGGGAAGGAGCACGGGAACGTCGGTGTCGGTGTAGAGTGCAATCATGCCGCCGTTGACGCCGGCGCGGCCGACCCAGATGCGGTCTGTGACGTAGCCATCGAGCGCGAGGTTCGCCGAGTCGATCGACGCGCCGCCGAGCGATCGTCCGTCGATGGGCCATGCGTCGCTTCCGTCCCACGACGGGTGCGCGCCCGAGCGGTGTGGACACCACCATCGCGCCGCTCACCCGCGAAACGTCGCGGGCGCCCGCGATGTCGACGACGACGAGGAGGTGCGTCACGCCGCCGGCTTCGATGCTCGCGTTCGCGCGCGCCAAATAGCCGTCACCGCGCTCCGTGAGCAGCACGGGCACGAGCATCGCGCCGAACGCGTTGTCGATACCGCATGTCCCGTCGACGTGCACGCTGGAGCCGTTGCGGCAGAGTCCCGGCTCATACCCCGTCGGCGTCGCCTTGCCGTCGATGTCGAAGCCTAAGTCCTTCCACGCGTCGGCGCGCTTGTTCCCTTGGCGATCGGTGTCGCCGAAGTAGAGCCTTCGGATCGCGTACGCGCGCTTGCCGCCGACGGCGCTCGTGGCGACGGACGGAGCCGCGGGAGGTGAGCCGCAAGGGACGATCGCGCTTGCGTCGACCGTGACGGCGATGTCCCCGCCGCACGCGGAAGCGAGCGCGACGATCGCGACGCGCGCGGCGGTCAAGGCTTCGGATCGCATGGCGGCGGCGGCCCCGGCGTGATGCACACGGAGGATGCGAACGCGACCCAGACGTTCCCACGGCACGAATACCGATCGTATGCGTTGCAGCAGCCCTGCGCGGGTTGATCGGGCGCCGGGATTGGACAGAGCTCGCGACCGGCGTCGCACGCGCTGCCGAGCAGCGGTCGCGTCGCGGGACACGTCGGCGGAGCGGGCGTGCATTGCCAATACGGTCCCTCGGGGATCTCGGTGCACGCGCACGTCCCCTCCGCGTACGAGCACGACGCAGGGCAACGCTGCAGAGCGCCCGCTTCGGCGTACGCTCGCGGGCAGCCGCACGCGCCCGCCTCGCAGAACGCTCCTCGCTCCAAGAGCCACGTGTACGGTGGCTTGTTTGCGTTGCAGCCGCGCCCGGCGCAGAACGCGAGAGTGTTGCACGCCAGGCGTCCCGGCGCGCCGTACTCGCAGAGCTGGCCTACCGCATCGCATGGAGCGCCCGCGCGCGGAGTCGTCGCCGCACACGGCGGGTACGCGACATCTGCGTCGGGCAGCACCGGCGGCGTCGCGTCGATCGCGAAATCGAATCCATCGTCCGCCGCGTCGACCGCGCTCGTCGCATCGCCCGCGTCGCCCTGCGGCGCGCCCTCTTCGGGCGCCCCGCCGCACGCGCAGAGCCCCACCGCCGCGAGCCGCACGAGGCGCATCGCGTCATTGTAGTTCGGCGACGCGCTCTGTGCCGTGCCGCGTGCTCGTTCTCACTTTGGCGGCGGTGGGGTCTTACAGCCCAGGCTCCCTACGGCCCACCAGAATCCGTCCAAACAACGATACGAGCTCGCCGTGCACCAAGGCGTTTGAAAGCTGTCGAATTCGAATGGGCACGACTCGGTTGGCCCCATCGCTACGTTGCACGGCGTTCCGAGGCGAGGTCGTCGTCCTGGACAGCTCGCGGGAGCATCGAGGCACTCCCAGCGCGTCCCGTTGCATTGGCAGATGCCGGCGGCGTAGCTGCAATTCGTTCCCATCGCGCATGCACCCGCGTCCGCGCGAGCCGGGTACGTGGAGGGGCATCCCGCCGGCGGCGCGATGGGGCAGTGGGAGGTGAGGCCGACCTCCTGCCACGCGGCCGCGTCGCCGTAATACCCCCAGCATTCGAAGAGCTGGTCGCACGTCGGCGAGAGCTCGTTGCCGTATTCGCACACGTAGAGCGAATGGCAGGGCGCTCCTGGGCTCGGCGGCGTGAGCGGACACGGCGCGGAGGCGGCGTCGGCCATCGTTTCGCTGTCGGCCACGATGGCGTCGTCGGCCGTGTCGTCGGCAACGTCGAGCGCGGCATCGGACACCGCGCTCACGGCGGTCTCGCCGCTGCACGAGCAGAGCCCGAGCAGGATGCACGCGCGGCCGACGATCGGAGCGCCCACCGTCTCGGCCATGCGAGAATCGTAGCGCATGGGCGGTGGACGACGAATCGCGCGCGAAGCGCTTGGCACGAGCAGCATCGGCGCGGCCTTGCTGTTTGCCGCGTGCGGCGGGCTCACGCGCAGTGATCCGAGCCCCGTTCCCACGTGCGGCGCGCCGCCTCCATCGCGCGACGCCGCGCCGCTCGTCGCGTCGCGCACGCGTGTCTACGCGATTCGAAAGCTCTACTACGGCGACGCCGATCGCGACGGCAACGCGAGCCGCGACGCATGGAGGAGCTTCGGCTACGACATCGACGGCCGCGCAACGCCCGACGGCGGTGCCGGGCTATGCAAGCTCCACGCGCCAGGCGACGGGCATCAAGACGGGAGCTGCGGCACCGACAACTCTTTCGGCAGAAACCTCGTCGCGATTTTCCCGTCGCTCTTCGGCGCGGACTTCGCCGCGCAAAGGAACGCCGACATCGAGGGAGGCGGCTTCACGGATCTCCTCGTCGTCGACGACGTCGGCGACGCGAGACACGCGACGAGCGTCCACGGCGCGATTCTCCAGGCCGGCGCGCTCGGCCACACTCCGGCGTGGGACGGCAACGACGCGTGGCCGATCGATCGCGCGTCGCTCTCCGGCACCACGACGAGCACCGCAAAGCTCGGCCTCTCCGCCTGGATCGCCGATCGCACTTGGGTCGGCGCAGGGCGCGCGGCGACCGGCGCGCTGACGCTCATGTTGTACAAGGGCGTGCCGTTTCGTTTTCCGGTCACGCACGTCGTCGTCGCCGCGCGGATCTCCGATGACGCCTCGCGGCTCCTCGAAGGGACGATGTCGGCGGTCATCCCGGTCGATGGCGCAGTGCGCGCGTTTCAGCAGCTCGTTGAAGAGCGAGCGGCCTGCTGCTACGGAGGCTGCTTCGACTCGCTCGCTTACCAGGCGCGCTACGCCGCCGACATCCTCGCGGACGGGACGCAAGACGCGACGCGCGACTGCGATGCCATCTCGATCGGCATCGGCTTCGAAGCGAGCGAAGTGACGGCCGGGCCGCTGGTCGACGTTCCGGCGCCGACCGATCAGTGCGACGCAGGGGTCGACGCTCCCGTCGATTGAGCACCGATCACTTCCGCGACCCCGTATTGAGCCGCGACGTGTTCGTCGAGGAGGCGGGTAAGTGGTCCAAGGCGCTCGCCGCGAGCAAGCGGGCTCCGACGGGTGCGCCGATAGCGAACGTTTCCGCCGCGGGCGCCGACGCCCCCGCGGGCGTCGAGAATCACCGGGTGACGATCGCTGCCGGCGCTGGCGTTTCTGACGCACCTCGGGCGAGCGCGCGCCGCAGCGTCCGACGCCCCGAGCTGCCGCGCCGCCGCGCGCCGCGAGACGCCCGCCTCGACGAGCGCCAGCGCGGCGTCGACGTCGAGCCGCGAGCCCTTGTGCTTGTTCGTGCGCCGCTCAGCGCGCGCGGGCGGCCGAGCCGCTTGCCCCTCCCGGCGGGCCACGGCGAGCCCTGCGACGGTCCGCTCGATCATGATCTCGCGCTCGAACTCGGCGACCTCATGGCCGACGCACTCGCAGTCGTCGTCGGTACACGCCGACTCCTCGGTCTCGTCGTCGTCTTCGTCGTCCTCTTCGGGCGCACCGGGCGGCGGCTCGTTGTTCACCACGCGCTCCAGGTGCCCGACGTCGCCGGGCAGCCACGCGAAGGCGTTTCCGCCTTCTGCACGCCGTTCAGCGCGGCGAACGCTCGCGCGTGCGACTCGCTGACGCCGACATAGCGCGCGACTTCGGGCGTCGTTAGGAAGTCGGCGTGTTGATCGCGAAAGTGCTCGATGATGCGCTGGCCGGTCGTGCTCATGCCTTCGACCTACTAGGCCCGCTCCTGTGCCGATCGGACGATGGATATCTGCTCGATCCGGAAGTGCCGCTGCGGCTTGGCGAGTGACGGTGGGTGGCGAGACGTGCGCCACTGGCCCTCTACTCGGGATTCTTCGGCAGCTTCGTTGCTTGCGGCGACCGGGCGCGGCTGAGCTGACGGCATCATCCGCGCGAAAGGCTCGCCAGCAACTTCGCGGCGTGAACACGCGCCTGCTGCGCGACGTCGTCGAAGTCGATCGTGTCGCGCGCCTCGGCTTCGCCCGCGAGGCGCGCGAGCGCATCGCGAACCTCCGAGCGCGAACCGCCAATCGTCGCGAGCACCTGCACCGCTTCGAGCCGCACTCGGGCGTCGGAGTCGAACAGCCGCTCGGTGACGGCGATAACGAGCCCGTCGGTCGCGAAGCGCGGCGCGCGGCGCACCGCGTTCAGCGTCACGCGGCGCGCGACTGGATTCGCGCACGCGAGCAGGCGCAGAAGCTCCGGTGTGAGCGCGTCGTCGATCACCGCCGCGAGGATCGAAGCGAGTCGCGCGGCGTCGAGCGGCGCGATCGCCCCCGTGGGCTCGGCGACTTGCTCGACGGTCCGGAGGATCGATGCGACACGCAACGACAGGCTGTTTTCGACGCTCATGGGAGGCGCGCGGCGATGTTCGTACAGAGGAAGTCCACATCCAACTATCATCGACAGGCGTCCAAGCAGACACAACGTGGCACCGTGTCCGAATGCGCCCGAGGATGCGGACCATCTGACGCCGGCCGTCAGGCGCTCCTCAATCGCGCGGCTCCGGCTTCTCGCCGGCACGCTCGACGTCCGCGTTGCCGCGCGCGAAGATCCTGCCGCAAGCGGTGCACTCGGTCGCCGGCACGGGGGCGTCGAACACCTTGCCGCGATCGATGGTGATGTGGCGTTCGCTCGGGACGACCACGTCACTGTCGCACCACGGGCAGCGCATGACACTACCCCCTTACCGCAAGTGTGACACGGCCCGGTGGCACCGGCGTATCCGAGCCCCATCCCGCGCGTAGGCCGCGCGCGCGGACCGCTCCATCAACGCCTCAACGTCGTACGGGGCGCCCCGGCGCGTGCGCGTCGATCCACCGCTCTACAGTCTCGAGCATCGCCTTCAGCCAAGGCTGCCTGTCGACGGTCGTGCGCAGCGCGTCGCGCGCTTGCTCGGCGAGCCGCGCGGCACGCTCGCGATCGGCCGCGGATCCGGTCGCCAGCGCGCGCGCGAGATCGAACCGTGCCCGCGGCAGATCGTCCGCGTAAGGGCTGCTCGTGAGCCTCACGCTCTGCTCCAAGTGCTCTCGTGCGGCCGTCACGTCGCCCAGCAACAGTTCGGCCTCGCCGAGGCAGCGCAGCGAATCGTACGCGCTGGTCCGCTCGGCGGACTTGGTGTCCTTCGTGTCGGAGAGCGACACCGCGCGCCTGCAACTGTCGCGTGCTTCCTCCGCGTGGCCTTGCCCTAGGCGCGCCATGCCGAGCGCGAACAGAATCCCGGGCACCGTTCCGCGCGCGAAGCCCGTGCTGGCCTCGGCCACGGGCAGCGCTTGCCTCGCGTGGAGCTCTGCGTCCGCGAAGTGGCCCGCGCGATTCTCGACGCGCGCCAGGTTGCCGAGGATCACGCAGGCGAGATCGTCTGCGGGTCCGACGATCGCGCGCGCGCTTGCGGCGTGCCGGTAGGCGGCGATTGCCTCGTCGAGACGACCGAGCACGTCGAGCACCGCGCCGAGCGCGTTGTAGGCCGCGCCGAGCGATTCATCTCCCGGTCCGACCGCCTCCTGCCCGCAGCGAATGGCGTCGCGCATGGCCTCCGCGGAGCGCTCATACTCGGCGTTCATGAAGAGGAGGCGTCCCCGGCTGCTCATCGCCTTGCATACGCGCGAGTCCGTCGCGCCGTAACGATGAGCGGCGAAATCGATGTACGTGTCGTAGCCCGCCAGCGCGCGCACACGATCGCCGCCCTCGTCGTCCTGGATGACGAGGTCGACCCTGAGGATCTCCTGCTCGAGCTCCGGATCGTCGCCTTCGTGCGCGAGCTTCGCCCGCGCGAGGTCGAGCCAAGCGCGTGCTTCTGCGACCTTCTCGAAGCGTGCGTCGAGCAGGAACGCCTTCTCGGCCGCGGCCACTCCGGCGAGGTGGTCGAGGCCGAGTCGCTCCGCGAGGAGAAGCGCGTTGCTCGCCTTCTCCAAGGCCGTCGCGTCCTCGAACCGCCGCGCGTGGATCTTGCCGGCCGCGAGGAGCGCCGCAGCTTCGGCGGCACCGTCGCCCGCCTCGCGTGCGAGAGTCACGGCTCTGTCGGCGGCGGCGAGACCGTCCGCCGAGGGCCCCGCGATCTGCAACGCTTTCGCGCGCTCCACCAGGCGCCGTGCCTCCTCGGCCTTGGGGCGGGCGGCACCGCCGGGCAACGGCGTGTAGGCGGCGCGGGCGTCGCTGCCGTTGCACAAGTGCGGTGAGGGAAGCGACCTCGCGAGCTCGACCTCGTGGCGCACCACGTTCGAGTCACGCGCCGCGAGGAGCTCCACGATCACCTCCATCCGCTGGCGCGCGCTGAGCAGACATGCGCTCCGACGCTCGTAGGCCGCCTCGCTCTGCGTAGAGGCGACGCGCGTCGCCGCGCACGACGCGCTCTCTTCGCGCTGCCACTCGACGGCGAACTCGTCGAGCGCGCGCGCGGCCCGGTCGGCGCGGTCCTCGGCGTTGCCGTCGCCGGCCGCGAGGATCGCGCGTCGAGTTTCGTCGCGACGCGACGCGCTCCACGCCGCCGCGATTCGCGCACCATCGGCATCGCAAGCGGCGCGCACCGAGGCGCGATGACGGGAGACGCCGAACGCGGCCATCGCGATCGCGAAGACGACGACGGCGCCGACCGCGCGCAACGCGCGCGACCGCCTGGGATCGGCGTCGAGCGCGCGCAGCAGCTCGCGCATCGAGCCGTATCGGCGCTCCGGCGCGGGGTCGAGCCCCTTGCGAACGACCGCATGGAGCCACGCAGGGACGCGCGCGTGCGCCGGCCTCTCGACGGGACCATCGGAGATGGACGCGATGTACGCCGACAGCGGCGCGCTCGGATACGGCGGCGAGGCGTAGAGCGCGCGCCAGAGAGTTACGCAGAAGCTGAACTCGTCGGTGCGAGCGTCGACCTTGCCCTCGAGCGTCTCGGACGCGAAGTAGCCCGGTGTTCCGACGATGGTGCCCTCCTCGGTCAAGCCGACGTCGAGCGGCGACGGTGTGGACCCCGGGGGGAACGACGCGCTCGACGGCGCGGGCACCTGCACCGCGCCCGATACAGCCCTTCGGCCCTCGACCAGCGTCGGACTCGACGACGCGTCGGTCGCGGATGCGCTTCGCGCGATTCCGAAATCGAGGACGCACACGCGCCCGTCCCTCGCCACGATCACGTTCGACGGCTTGAAGTCGCGATGCACGATGCCCGCCGTGTGCGCCGCCTCGAGCCCGCGCCCGGCCTGCTTCATCACGGCGAGCACTTCTCGCCACGTGCGCGGGCTGCCGAGCCACGACTTAGACGACACGGCGGTGCAGAAATCGAGCTGACGGCGGGGCTCTGCGTCGACTTGGGAGTCGCATTTCTCGACAGTCCGCTCTGCTTTGCTGCCGCGCCTACTGGCCGGCGTGGCGACCGATCGCGATCAGGTTGTTCGCGATGCCCGCCCAGAACGCGCAGCGCGCGACGCCGGTGTCGCCTCGGTAACGCGCGCGATGCATTCCAAAGGTGTGCTTCAAGCGTGAGATCCGCGCTTCGCCGCCGGCGCGCCACGCGCGTGCGCGACGGAACGGACGAGTGCGTTCGCGCTGGAGCCACGCCGGCGAGCGGTAGCCGGGACGCGGGATCGCGGCGCATTTCACGCCGAGCGCTTCGATGACGCGGATGTTTTCGAGTGAGAAGAAGCCGCGGTCGGTCGCGGCGACGCGTGGTGCGCGACCGAAGATCTGTTTGTGGTGCTGCACCGACGGGATGAGCAATGCGTGATCGGTTTCGGTGACGACGGCGATGTCGGTCACGACTCCGCCCTCGGCCTCCTGCACTTTCACCATCTGTCCAAACTCGGTCGGCTTGTGCGCTTTGCCGCGACGGATGATCTTCGTCTGCGGCTCGAACACGCTGACGATCTTCGTGGCCGCGTCGGTGATGCCTTTGAAGATGCGTGCCTTGGTTTGCGAGACGACGCGTTCGCCGAGATCGAGCATGCGCTCCATCGTCCGCACGCTGCGGCGCCAGGAGCCCGAGAGCTTTTCCCATCGACGGCGCGCTCGCTTCACCGTCACGAGCGCCTGTCGCAAGACGCGACGGGTGATCGCGAGCAGTCGGCCGTACGGCTTTCGCAGCGCGTGTCGCTTCGCGTCCCGCGCGATGGGCTTGCGGGAGATCTGCGTGATCTCTCTCGCGCGCCGCCCGACGCTGCGTTGCACGTTTCGAAAGGTCGCGGGCGCGGTCACCCCCTCGGACCGCATGCGATCGATCTCCCGACACACGACGTCCGTTACGTCCTCGCAAAGGCGCGAGTCGCTCGGATATCGAATCGGAGTTTCAACGACCGTCGTATCGACGCGCATTTTCCGGCCGCGCGTTACGCGATGCTCGATCGCCTGACCAACGACGCGAGCGAACAGAGCTTGAAGAACCTCGCCGTCGAGCAACTGGCCGATGCGTACCATCGTCTTCGAGTCCGGCACCTTGCCGCCATCGATGCGGCAGAAGTGGCGATAGACGAGATTGCCGGTGACCTCCCATTCGAGCTGCTCGTAGCTCCACTTCTTCATGTGCTTGAGCACGAGCAAACGAAGCGCGACCTCGGCTGGAGTGCCCTTGCGACCGCGGCGAGCGCTCTGCTTGAAGCGACCACGCATCGCTTCGAAGACCTGATCGACGAGCAGCTCGTCGTCGAGCGCCGCGTCGATCCGTCGCATCATCGGGTCCATCAGCGCCTGCGGATTCGGCGCTCCGAAGAGCACCGCGTCCCACAGCGCACGTTGTCCGTTTCGTCGCCGGATCATCTCGATGTTTGATCACGAGCGATCTGTGCTCGTCGATCAAAATCGTCCATTCGGTGCGAGAACGCGACGCATCGCCTCGGTGAAACGGCTCTCAACGACCTCGCTTCTGCACCGCCGTGTAGACGAGCTCGCATCGAACGCGCTGCCGTCGCGCCCGGCGTCGTTCTTTTCGGAGTCGACGCCCGCGAACGTCGCGCCGCCGCAAGCTGCAACAGAGGCCGCAACCAAGAGAGAGGACAGCGGAAGGAGCTTCATCGGCAAAGGCGGTGAGCAACCTTCGCGCCGAGGAGAAACTGCAACGGCTACGCTGCTCGACCCGATCGCCGCTGCTCGATCGCTGCGCAGTTGCTCGATCGTTGCGCAGCGACGCTCGCGACGGTCGATCGGCGTCGGTTACCGGGACGCGCCCGCGAGTTACCAGCGCCGGCGGCCCGAAAGCGCGATCTCTTCGCGCACGGTGCAATGGACCTCCGCTTGCAAACATCCGCCGCATGAATCTCGCAGCCGTATCTCGATTCGGCCTCCTCTTCCTCATCGCTTGTGGCGGCATCGCTTGTGGCGGCACGTCGACCACCACCGAGCACGACGGCGGCGTGACCGACGGCGCCGCAGACGCGACGCACGACGCGATCGTCGACGCTGCGCGGGACGCGAGCGCGAACGACGCCGCGAGCGACTCCGCCCCCGACGGTGCGACGTCGTGCCGTGGAGCGGCGACGGGCAACGCGTGCGTCACGTGCTGCGCGAACGCGTTCCCTGGCGGCAAAGCGGAGCTCGATCTGGTCGGTTTCAACTGCATGTGCAACTCGTGCTCGAGCGCGTGCAAAGCGAGCACGTGCCAAGCGAACACGGCGCCGCAGAGCCCCTGCATCGCGTGCGTCAAGCACGGCCTCGCGGTCGATTGCCGGCCGGACGGCGGTGCGATCGGGCAGTGCTCGACGTCGTGCAATCAGTACGTCGACTGCATCTCGCAGTGCGCGGACTGAGCTACTTCGGGACGCGAAGGATCGCGTCGAAAAGCCGGGGCTCGTGTAGACGATCGCCTTCTTGCCGCTCATGCGCGTGAAGGCGACCCAGTAGACCCTTTGAGATCGAACCGGCGGGCGCGCGAGAACGCCGCTGACGGAGCGCCACCCTCGCGTCGCCGCCGCATCTCGATCAACCTCGGACGCCGCCGCTCATCGGATCGTCGGCGCGCACTTCGACGCGATGCACGACAGGCCGGGGGCGCACTGCGTGCTCACGGAGCACGTCCCACCCGGAGGCGCGGGCGACGGAGGCGGTGGAAGCGCGGCCGGCGCGCACGTCTTCGCGTCTCCATCGTCGTCCTCGCGCTCATGCTCGTCCTCGTCATCGTCGCGCGCGGAGTCGCCCGGATCGGACTCCGCGTCGAGCTCGACGTCGTCATCGTCGTGCTCTCCGTCGTGCTCGGTGCAGAGGTTGCCGCGCTCGTCGTCGTCGTCGCGGCTCTCGAAGTCGTGGTCGTCGCCGCTCGATCCGTCCGACGGCGATCCGTCGTCCATCGCGCGCGTGACGACTCCCGCGGCGCCTCCGAGCGCGCCGAGCGTGAGCGCTCCGGCGGAGCGGGGCGCGATCCATCGGCTCGCGCCGCGCGACGTGTGGATGACGACGTGCCCGACGACGCGCTGCCCGCCGCTCGGGCGCGCGTTCGCGACGACGATGCGGTACGCCTGCCCCGCCGGCAGCGAGAGAGAGAACGCGCCGCGCGCGTCGAGGTACGCCCAGTACGTCTTGCCCGACGCGGTCATCGCGACCGCGCGCGCATTGTCGAGGCGGCGCGCCGACGGCGACACCACGCCGCTCACGGTCGTGGTGGAGCC
>Ga0100403_1003510_pt1 | contig 11606 bp, 18 predicted proteins | sample CryGeymet201501t_FD_83663 | JGI IMG/M metagenome (GOLD analysis project Ga0100403, IMG submission 83663) | Groundwater microbial communities from Crystal Geyser aquifers in Utah, USA - Crystal Geyser metaG 2015-01t | ecosystem: Environmental > Aquatic > Deep subsurface > Groundwater | place...
ACACTATCAAATTTTAATCCTTTTAAAACCTTAATTATCTGATCTCTATGTGTGTGTTCGTTAAAATAGGATGCATTCCAATTGATTTTTCTATTTTTCCAAAAATCTTCCGTAGCACGTTCATCGACTTGTATCGTCTTAATTTTAATTCTCTTTTCCATAGATATTTATAGGTTTTAAGCCAATCAGGGAAATCTCTATGTAATAAACACACTTTTCTATGCCAGTGGCAATCTTTAATTTTTTTATTTAAATTACTGTCTTGAAAACTTACCCTACAATCAACTAATCCTAATTTGCCTAACTTGCTTAACCTTACCATAAAATCTAAATCTTTAGCTCTCTTTAATTTTTCGTTATATCTTAATCCTTTTCTAAACATCATCGAGATATGAGCAAACGGCGTTCCAATAAGGTTAACATTAACTTCTTTCCCCTGTCCTTTTTGTGGATTGCAACCGCAAGCAATATAATCTGGATTTTCATCTAAAAACTTAACTTGCTTTTCTAACTTGTCTCTGCTCGCCCATGTGTCATCATCGTCTAAGATTGCTATGTATTCTCCTTTGGCCTTGTCTATGCCTTGATTAAGCGCCCACGCCCCCCCTCGTCTTTTTCTGTCATCTACGATAATTAACTCCCAATCCCTATAAGTTTGTCTTTTTACGCTCTGAACGGATTTCCTAAGTGATTTCCTGCCTATCGTAGTTATAATTACGCTTACTTTTTGTCTTTTTTCGTTTCGCATACTTTTACTATCCCAAAGTTTAATAAGATATTTTCTTTTTCCTTTTCATCTAAAACCTCATTCTGAATAAAGTCGTGTTTTGTTTTACGTAATTCCTCGTGTCTATATCCTTCCCAAGAGGTCGAAATATTCGTTCCGTGAACATTGACCATATATCTTGAATCGGGCAATCTTATACAATCAAATAACTTTTCAACATCTTCGTGTGATTTATATCCTTTCAAATAGTCAAAGTGTTTCTTTGGGTCTAAAAATACATCCGCCGGATACATAATCGTATAAAATGGTGGTAAATGTCCCGCTGGTGGTCTCCATTCTCCTAACTGTCCTGTCCGTATATCTCTAATGTATCCGTTCCAGTGAACCAAGGCTCTTTTATAAGCGAATGGTTGTTGCTGAATACTTTCCACGACATCTTTGTGATACATATCATCTGAAGCCAATATCGTCTCATAAACATAGGCGGCGCCTCCCACTATTTCTTTTAATCCATTTGGTGAAAATAATATATTTGACAATCGCCTTAAAAGTCCTTTGGTTTCAGTCTTATTATATTTATCATCCCAAAAAGGGATACCGCCAAAAGTGAATATAGTTCTCCACTCATTAGCGCAAAGGTCTTTAAATAACTCTTGAGTTAATGAATTTTCTGCCTCTTCTGGCCTAAACGCAATCCAGTGGACAAAGAATTGATTCGTTTGATTCTGTAAACTCTTTAGTGTGTTTTCTTTAAAAATCTTTATTCTTGTTTTAAACCATTTATCGCCTCTAAAGTTTGGCTTACCTAAACCCGTAAATGGCGTCATCACCAGATGACAGATGGATCTATCTTTGTATTTATCTTTTTGTTCTCTATATTGTTTTATGTATTCTTTTGCGGTTATTATTGTCATATTTATTTTGTTTTAATTTGAAGTTGTCATTTTTTAACATCTTTTTCCATATCACTCTCTTGCCAGAATTCCTTGTTTGTTTTCCATCCCCACGCCATTTTCCACTTCATATCCATCCAATAACGGTCAGCCGGTGTGAACTTCATTTGCTCTCTATCTATTTCTAAAATAAGTTCCATAAATCTTCCTCTGTAGGTATCGTCAAATTCCAGAAACAAGCATATAATATCTCTCATTTCAGTCCACTTAGCTTTCATCTCTGGCTCGCCCTCACGACTTCTTATTAGGGTAAAAACTCTGTGAAGTTCTCTTATCGGCCTTGAATACTTTTTAGGATCTACGAGTCCTATCTCCCCATTCTGTGATTGGGGTATCAGATATTGTGGCAACCTATCTCTTATCACTACCCAGGCCCACTTATAAATAATCGGAAATATCTTTTTAATTATATCAATCGTCCCTACCACCCTATCGTCTGGCATTCCAGGAAACGGAAAATCGTGTCCAGGTATCCAGCTTTCCATTCCGCCTTCTTTTGGGAAATTGTGTAAAACAGTCCCTATATTTGTAGCAACTGCTTGTGGCGGTTCCTCTTGTCGTGTGTAAAACCTATAAAAGAACCTAATTATCATTCCTAAAATATTATTTAGTAATTTTGATTTCATGTTTTTATTCGCGGCCTGTGTGGGCGCCAAAAGACGCCCACAAGACCGCAAATAATAATCATAGCAACCCCATAAATATCTGTGTCGTAGTTGAATAATGAGAGTTGACACACAGACGTTAGGCGGAGAGAACGACCATAATCGCCTTATACGGTCCGCCCCCCGACCTAACTCAAGGCTTCCTTTAAACCAGCTTTAACTTTAAACTCAATGGTTTGACTTTTTTGTTCCAATTCCACATTGAATCTTTCGGCAACCATATCGGCCACTTGTTGCGGAACCTGAGTCATCACCCCTTTTGGCACATCAAACCGATAACCATTTATGGTGAAAGGTTGCTGTGCCCCTTTTCCTTCCCCTTTTTCAAGAGGGATTAAGATTGAGATCTTCGGTTGTGCTTCAAGTGTTACTTTCATTTGCTCTTGCCTGCTTAAAACTGGTTTTGTATTTTCATTTTGTTTTGTTTGAATCATAACTTTTTAATAATTTTAGAGAGCCGCGCTCCCCTCAATCCTCAACATCGCATTATCATCAAGAATCTTGGTAATAAACGTTGCTTTCCAACCCGACGTCGTTCTTTGATTTAACGGATCTGCCGAACCAGCTGAACCCAATGGCTTGATAATGCTTTGCATCGCTTCGCCTGAAATTCTGCTAATACCATAAGCGTTTTGACCAAGAATTAAAGTTGCATAAACCGCTACTGCCGCTGATGCCGCTGCCGCTGTCCACGTCTTTGCTTCAGATGTTTCAATAAATCTAACATCATCCAATGAGCCAATTTCACCTTCAATCACATCAGCCTGGCTTGGATAAGCCGCTACAGGCACCCAACCAGTTAACGTCTTTAAAGTGTAGGACACCTTTGGATGAACAATACCAATATAAGCAGCGTTAATAGGAGTGGTGTTAAAACCAGTGCTCGGATTAACCATCCGCCTAATCTTTTTGGCATTATTTGTGCTTAACGTGGTTACAGCCTCTCTAATTTCGTTAGCGGTTATCAATGAAGAAGCAATAATCAAATATCGGTTAGCACGATTATCACAGTATTGAACTGTGGTTCCCGCTACAAGAACATTTCTTGCTAATTCATCAAGCGTTAACCCAGCCTGTTCACCCAAAACTTGGTTCGCCTCTGTTAAAACAGCGTCTTGGCTCTCATAGTCCACCACATCGGTGATTAAAAGAAAATCACCATATTGCAAAACGTCAGCGGTGATATCAGTTACTGATAACTGACTCCCATCGGGCGTAGTGCCTTCGGTTAGTGGTGTAGTCGCGGCTGATAAAGAATTATACCTACGCCATTTAATGGTATTACTACCAGATTTTCTTGGAATATCTGTTACTTGGCCAAATTTGGTATGAACCAATAATGGGAGCAACCTTTCAAGCAATGTGCGAACATAATAATTATTAACTTCATCAGGAATTTCTGTTTTTGTTGTATACGCCATATTCTTTTACCATATTATTTTGATATATATATTTATCGACCCATATTCATTATATGGCTTTTATGGATTTATCCATCTTTATTGCCTATTTCTTTGTAATACTTCGGCTTGATATTGTTCGAACTCATCTCTGGACATGTCCCAAACGCTTTTCTTGCCCGGCACGCCTCTTTTAGAAGAGCCACCTGATTTTGTTCGGGATGCCTCAATATCCGCTTCTAACTTTTCCTTTGCCCGTTTATTCACTTCTTCATCAAGTCGTTGACCCACGATGCCTGACGCAATAAACCCGATGGGGATATTGGCATAATCAGGATCGTTCACGTGTTTTCTAATAACTTTTTCATATTTTCGGAAATCTGGATTTTCCCCTAAAAATTGTTGAAGCATAGATTCTGACGATAAAGCTCTTCGCTGTTCGTCAAGCATCTCTTGTGCCTCTACTCTTGTTAGTGGTTTTTCCTCTTCCTCTAAATATAAACCGCTCTTTAGTTCCTCTAACTCCTTATTAGCTTTTTCCAGTTTTCTGGCCAGATAAGCCTCTCGGTTGTCTTTGGCTGTTGGAAAACGCTTTTGAGGTTCTGCGTCTACTTCGTCTTTAGTAGGTTCCTCTACTTTGACGGGTTCTACAACGCCCTCTACCGGGACTTCTTCGGTCCCTTCGACAACGGGTGCTGCTTCTAAGTTTTCCTTCTCGTTTTCTGACATATTTCTCACTTACAGGCTCGCCTACAGATAGATGAAGAATGCCGAACATCATCTTTAAACTTCACCTTTAAGTGGATTATTTTCTAAGTTCTTAACACGAACTCGGACCCTTCCTTGAAGGTCATTGATACGGTAAGTTCCAATTTCTCTCAAGGAAGTGTCTAAGTTCATCTTACCGCTAAACTCCTAAGCTTTCGTATGGGTCATAGTTTGTTCCCTCTGTTTTGCTTTCTGTTAATGCTTCAATCAACACTTCTGGCAGTTTGCTCATATAAATTTGATACGCTCTATTCCTCTTTGCTTCTTGCTCCTCTTTTTCTGACCAGATTTTATTCGGATTGACTAACGCTTCTGTAAGATCGGCTATATCGGACATCAATATCTTTTCTACCATAAATTGCCAATCTGAATTGTCCTTTAACCTTTCAATATGTCCGATAGCTTCGTCTCTTTCTAATTGATTTTTAAAAATTGTATTTAAGTTCATAATTTTTTTTGGAAACGCTTTTAAATTTGATTATTATACGCTTGTGGCAATTGTTCTTGTTGTGGCGCTTGTGCTGGAGTAATATTGATACCGCCTTGCATCTGGATTGGTTCGAGTTGCTGCCGTTTAGGTTGAGCCATCATCTTTCTAATGATTTACAATGCCAGCTGATTCTGTTTAATATGCTCGTCGTCCAAATCACTTTTATTTAATTTCAAGTGGCTGATAATATGCTGGTTATGGTCTTGTTGGGCTTCTACTCTGGCTTCTTTGCCGTCGTTTAATAGCTCGTTTTCAAGTCGCGCCTCAATCTCATCAAGCGTCTCTGGAAATAATATCTTTACTTGTTGAGTAGTTAATCCGTTAAGTTTGGCGAGCTCTTTATCAGCGAATCTTCTGTTGGCTTCCGGATTATTCACAATCACAGCGTAATAGCCACTAAAATCGTTTCTGGCTTGTTGTCTCTTGGCTTCCGCCAATATCTTTGATTCCACAATCACGTCTGGGTCAACTTTAGCTATCAAGTTTTCGTACGTCAGCGGTCTCACTTCTGGACCCCAAACCCCAGCCAATCGGACCATCTTTTTATCCAGTTTACTTTTAAAATATGTCTTATAAAGAAAATACCAATTACGCCAAAACTCTTGTTCTGACCAACCGAATATTTTAGCCGTTAAGCTATATCTTGTATCAACTTTAGCGGATACTAATTGAAGCTCTCCAAGTGTCCTCTGTTGCTTTGAAATAATACCTTGTTGAATCTCTGGAGTCGCTAACGCTCTTTGCGCCGATTGGTCAAGCAAATCCATAATCCAAGATACTTGTTGGTGAACAACTGGTTTATTCATCGGTTGGACAGCGTCGTTTACCGCCCCCTGTCCCGTAACCCTAACAAACTTATTAAAACCAAAATTTAAATCTGACCTATTTTTAATCCTGTCCTCGTTAAAAAGATACATTGGTTCTACGTCTGCTTTGGCTGACATCAATCCCAAATTTTGTAATACCGCTCTGGCTCTTTGTTTGTCCTCAACTAAATCCATAACCGACACACCATCCCAATCGTGGGCTGTTGGAAATAGCTTTCTGTTAATTGCTGGCCAGTCGCCTTTTATCTTTGTTTTTCTAATTAGTTTTGTTTGCTCATTTCCCAAAGTCACTAAATACTTCTCGCCATCAATATGCGTATACCATTCTAATAAATTGTATTCGGCGTTTTTATTTAAACTATCCTCGTTCTTATCCGCGGTAGATAGTCCCTGTGCTGTTCTACGTTTGTCCTTGGCTTTTACTAATAAATCTTGAAGTGCCTTGCCCACTTTTAATTCATTGATATTAAAATACTCTAGATTTTGTTCTAACTCCCACTTAGTCGCTGTTATCTCGCGCCCCCAAAACCTAGCTGAATTATTACCCTTAGCATCGCCATTAAAAGCCACAGCCCTTGGATCTCTTAGTGTCGTACACGGGTCCAATACTTCTGCTACTGGATGCATCTTTTCTCGGTCAAATTCTTGTAGTAAAGCCATCCCGTTACCAAAAAATAAAGTATCCCAATCCCATTCAAAGTCCAAGATATTCTTTTTCATCTCGTCATAATCAAACTCCGCCGCTATTCTAAGATTTTCAGTCACCTCTTCATCGCCCTCTTCTCTCGGCCCAAAACTAACTGATAATCTATCATCATACAAGCTGGCCAATAAAGTTTGAAACACAGTAAACGACAATGGGTCGCCTATCTTTTCTTTATTTCTTTTTTGGTTATTGTAAACCGATAATCTAATAAGCCACTCACTAATCTTTGGCAATATGAAATCGTAACAAACTCGATATTCGTTCTGGATTTGGTTTACTAAAGCTTTATCGTCATCAAATTGTTCTTGATTGTCCATTTGGATTTTTACCACGCATTTTTTTAAGTTTCTTTTTTAACTTAACTATTCTTGAACCATATTTTTTGGCCCAACGTTCTGCTATCGCTGGCTCTTTAGCCCATAAGTATTTACGTTGTTTTTCGCTTTTAAATGGCATTTTTTCTTGACCGTTTTTACGGCTTAATTATCGTTCTTAAGAGAGTTTGTTCTCTATCATCACGCAATATTATATATTATATTCTTTAATTCTCTTAATTCCCCGTAAAACTTTTTAAATGGATGGTCTTGGTCCATAAAATACTCGTTAACTATTTTTGTCGTTTGTTCATCGCTTTCAAAATAAAAAACAAGTCTCTTATCGCCACCTACCCTATTGAAGCTATCCCACCTAACTAATTTAACTCCACTCATCTTTAGAATAGCCGCTAAACATAAATCCCTTGTTGAATATGTGTGTTCTGTATTCATAATTTATTATTTTACAAATCCTTCTTCTCATCTTCTTTAATTAATGTTTCGATAGTGCTTTCTGCCGCTTTTTCTAAAAAGTGATAAATAGTATTCACTTCTTTATCAGAATAAACTTTTTCTTTTAATAGTCGCCCGTATTGATACCACTTTAATCTACCTAACGAAAAACCATAAAACTTTTTATTGTAAACCAGAACGTATTCAAAGCATATTTTATCTTTTTGTCTGATAAGTATCGGGCAGTCTTTATATTGAATTTGTTTTGAAGTGGCTAATAATAACATCTTTTTTCTTAGTTTTGTTTTAAACACACACACACATTTATCGAAAGTATGGATCTTCGCTCATCAAGCTTGTACCTTGTGGCATCGGCATATTATCTTGTATCTTCGTATTGTATATGCCCATAATAGTATATCTAAGAGCATCTAAGCAATTAGCGACTAAAATGCCGTTGGCATAATAATTATGTTCTTTATCAATCGTTAAATTATAAACATCTTCTTGCCTGCAACGCTTTCGACTTACAATTGTTATGGCAAAATCTTGCTCGTGGTGAAGTATTTTATTATTTTCTAATACTTCTATTATATCACCATAGCGAAGCGCATCAATAGCTATCTTACCATTATTCGTATAAATTTTATGGTCTCCTGTCCCTCGTAATTTATACCCATTAGACAGTTCTATTTCATATACCTTAGCGTTCCTTCTCGTTAAGCGCGATAATAAAACTTTATTTATCCCGTATTGTGTTTTAACCAATTCGCCAACAATTACATTTTTTAATTTCTTTTGTTTCCCGTTAGCCATTTTTATCAAAGTATTGCCGCTTAAGCAGTGGTCGTGTTCTTTAATCGGCGCCTCATCCTCTGGTCTATCTGGCTTTTTATCTGGATAGCTGTATGTTTCAAACTCATTTATTAAATTTACACAGCTTCTGTGAATGTGAAGTCTATCTTGTTTTAATAACTCTCTTACTTTATTTATACCGCTTTTAACGCTATCTTTACCCTTAACAACCTCAACCGTGCTTATGCCTTTTTGATTTAAAACTTCAATAGCGCTTGGATTTTCTGGGTCTGGATATACCTTATTAAACCGACAACTGGCCACGTAATCAGCTATTTGCCCCTCTGTCCTCTTAGTTTTATACCACTCATCTGTTATCCAGTATGAATCATCCACGTCTCTTTTGATGTGGATCACCGCGGCTGGATTCGTAAAGCCGAAGTCTATCCCCCCCAAGTATTCCACTATTCTTTGCGGTTCTTTTTCAAATATGTGATATTTTCTATCAAACTCCTTATAAACCAATCCTTCTGTTTTTCTAAAATCCGCTAAGTATTCTTGAGCAAATCTGTCTTCTGTCATTTGACTCCTGGCCTCATCTAACTCTTTTCTTGGTAACCACGGATTATCGTAGCTTGTAAAGTGAAAAGACTTATATGCTTGATCTTTGTCTTGTAAATTATATAAATCATAGAAGTGATTAAACCCTTTTGGCGTGCTAATAAACAACGCTTCGCCTCTTGTATCTGTTAGTGTAGGCCTTAACACTTCTTGCCAATTAGACCACCAATTCCTCATCATCGCTATTTCATCAACCACGATAAAATCAAATGCTTGTCCCCTGGCTGTCTCTACTGACTCCCAACCTCTTAATTGGATTATGCTTATTGTGTCTTTCAAATTTCTTATCTCAAGTTCCAATCTTGATTCGTTCTGTTTTGTTATAACTGGCTGTAACTGCTTAACTAACATCAACCACGCGATGTCTCTTGCCTGCTGATACGTTGGCGCAAAATAAGCTATTCTTGATTCTCTATATACTGCTTTACCTTTTATCTCTTCCACTGCTAACGTTGTCTTGCCCCACCTACGCCCATTACAGCATATTCTAAACCGATGCATATCTTTAGCGACTATTGACTGTGTTGGGTGCAGCTTCATATTTAACGTGTTCTTTCTAATTATTAAATACCATTAAATTGCTAACATCTTTAGCACACACAGCTAAGCTATCTTTTATAAGTTTCGTTTTTGTCTGAAATTTCTTTCGCTATTTTTAAAACTATTTCTCCGCCGTCTTCTCCTGTTATCTCTCTTGGCATAATAGCTGTGATTGCTCTCAATATCAGTTGCCACTTCTTGTCCTCCTGGTTCCCTTTTAAAACTTTTATTGCCTCATCTAAAATCAGACCCTTGAATGTGGCTATCTTTTTTCTTGTTTCTCCTTCTGGCCTTCCTCCGCCTTTGTTACCTGTAGCAAATTTGTTTCCTTTTGGTGCTCCCCTCATAAGAGTTTCTGACTTTTATTTTTTTATTCGTTTTTTGTGCTTGTTGGTAGTTATCCACAGTTAACCTCTTGACTTCTTGTTGGTAGTTGTGATATACTTTAGATGTTAAGAATTATTGCTCTTAATAAATGCTAATAAGTCATATCTCACCTTAGCCATTTAAGATAATTTATTATCTACCTATATCGGCTTAATAGAGATTCTTTGACTGGCGGCTCGGTTATTGCTTTATGTGCTTTAACTTTGTCGCCCTTAACATTTTGTCTTTTAAAATTTAATTAAAATCTTAGCAGAGATTTTATAAGTTATGAAAAAACTAACTCTTAATCGTTATGGCAATATGTATTGCTTAGGTCAAAAAGTCAAATTTGATTGGTCGCTCATTTGGATTGGTTTGTTTTTTCTTGTTGTCGCCGTTTATAGTTGCTTTATTGGATTTTAATTACCGGCGAGGTAAAAAATAAACAATCCTATTGCCGCGCACGCGAAAACCAAACAAAAAATACCGAGAATTCTGTCTCCTTCACGACAAAGAATTGTTCGATATATTCTTTTTATCCATATAATCTCTTGACAAATTTAGCTACTTGTGTATAATAATAATTGAGCTCGTAAAACAAAATAATTTTGTGCCCACAAATCTTAACTGGTTGTGGGCTTTTTTGTTTCTCTTCTCTTCTCTTCTCTCTACTCTTTTTTTTTCTTTTCTCTCTCTTACGCAATAAGGGTTCTTCCACAAAACAACTGCTTAAAAGCATAATAAATAAACTCTCTGGGTTATCCGAAAGTTATGATGTATCATTTATGGCTCTGTTAAGCGATATCTCTTAACAGAGAAAAGAAAAGAGCGACAAAAGAAAAGAGATCTCTGGCAAAGGCACGTTTGCGCTATGTTGAATGATTTGTTCCGGACTTCCGTTTCTCACTAAAAGTGATACGGTCAGCGACAACAAGGACTTAATAATTAAAAGGTTTTTGGTCCTTTGAAAGGCAACCTCTGTCGTGTTGGTTATTCTTTTACTATTAAACCCTTAGCGGTTTCACTAAGGTTTCCACCCTTAATAGTGCCATCTTGTCTAACTCCGTCTCATTAGACAATATCTCTCCAGCTCACAGGATTTGATTGCTGGTTAAGTTGTTTATTTTTAAAATAAAAAACGGCGACAGAGATTAAACTGTGACCGCCTCTACTGGTAATACAATCGACTCATCGGTTTTTTTTCGATGTATTTTCTTTTCAATCCCAAGCAATCTTGCTACTTTATTCTTTGTTTGGTTTGCTGTTTTACAATAAAATTCTACCGTATTCTCATCTCCAACATTTTCTTGGCTCCATATTACGTAGCCATTTGAGATTTTGTTTATAGTGATTTCCATAGTATTATTATAATCTTATTTTAAATCTTGTCAAATCACTTTATCTACATCCATAATAAGTGGCTTAAACAAAGCATAATCAGCGATATAGCAACAATTAAAATAATATCATAAATTATTATCTTAAATTTTATATTTTTAATATTATCTATTTTATTAAACATATATTTTTTCCATAATCTCGTAGTGCGATAAAACTTCTTTAAATTGTATCTTACATCCTTCTTTATACTTGTCTGACATTCTCGCGTTGCCAATTTTAAAAGATGCTTCTGACATTGATTTCGATTCTACTTTTATAATTTCATCATTGTAATTAAAATAATAAATCATCCGTTTATTAAATCAATTGTAATAATTAGTTCATCAAGCGAATAAATCACCTGATAATACCCACAAAGGGTATCTACCTTGTCTTTAAAAGCCATTTGATCGCTTGATAATCTACATCTATAACCTTTAATTTCAGCGCATAAATAATTACCATTGGGCAAAAATATAATAATATCAGGCGCGCCTTTTTTATTATTTTTTATATATCCTTTTGAACTATTAGCTCGGATTATCTGTCCACTAAAAGAATTAAAACGCAAAAATATCAGTTTGCCAGCGTTTTCTTGAAT
>Ga0100403_1003514_pt1 | contig 11598 bp, 9 predicted proteins | sample CryGeymet201501t_FD_83663 | JGI IMG/M metagenome (GOLD analysis project Ga0100403, IMG submission 83663) | Groundwater microbial communities from Crystal Geyser aquifers in Utah, USA - Crystal Geyser metaG 2015-01t | ecosystem: Environmental > Aquatic > Deep subsurface > Groundwater | place: USA...
CGAAGCTCACGGTCTTGCCGCGCGCGAGCGTTCGCCGACGTTCCGCGCTCGTTCTACGAAGCGATCTGCGTGCAAGGCAGCGGCACGCTCGCGCGCGGCAAGACCGTGAGCTTCGCGCGACGCGACTGCGAGTGCGCGGAGATCTGTCCGCGCACCGGTCATCGCATCTGCTTCGACCCGCTCGACGCGAAGCGCTTTCCGTGGGGACGCGGGGCGGCCGGGCGCGCGATCACGCCGCTCGTCACGGTAGCCGCGGACACGCGCGTCCTCGCGCTCGGCACGCCGATCTACGTCCCCGACTTCGACGGCGTTCCGATCGATGGCGGCGCGCACGACGGGTGCTTCGTCGTCGAAGATCGCGGCGTGCGGATCCAAGGGCTGCACATCGACGTCTTCACAGGCGACGAAGCGAGCACGGCGCGCTTGAACCGCATCGTCCCGAGCAACAAAGGCGTCACCGTGGTGCTCGACGAGCCGCGCTGCGAGCGCCTGCGAAGGTGAGATCGCGCGCGGCCGCGCGTATGAATGCAAAGGATCGGAGCGGCATCCGACTCCAAGGCGCGCGAGGGCGAGCGATGGCGATGATGCGTGCGTTGCTCGCGATGACCATCGCGGGGATTGCAGGATGCGCGAGCGGCAACCAAGCGCTGTACGAGCCTGCGTACGGCGGAGGGCAGCCGCAGTGCGCGGTCGCGGACGTTCCGCCGGGGCCGGCGCCGCAGGGCCCGCCCACGCCGGTGGCCGAGAGGCCCGCGCAGGTCTCTGCGAACGGTTCGCTCTCGCTTTGGGAGCAGCACGCGCGTTCTTCTGAAAATATCGCGCGCATGGCGCAGGCCGGCGCGAGCATCGGGCGTCAGCTCGACGGCGCGCGGTCGCAGCGCGACGTCGTGAAGGCGACGTGCCTGAACGACAAGCTCACGCAGGTGAACGTCGCGCTCAGAACGGCGGTCGAGCGCCATACGACGCTGACCAACGCCGCCGCGCGCGGCGACGTGGAGCTCGGCGCGCACGAGTTCACGATCATCGGCGTTCTTAGGAGCCGCGTCGACCAGCTCGCCGCCGAGGCGAACCAGTGCATTGGCGAGGAGACCGCGCTCTTCACCGAGACGGTCGTGACCGCGTCGGTCGACGTCTCGAGCCGCAGAATTGCGCCGCCGAGCCCTGCGCCGCCTCCGCCGCCTCGGGAGCCCCAAAAAGAGGTGACGAAGATCGTGCAGACGTCTCCCGGCGCCGCGACGGGCGGTCGTGGCGGAGAGCTCAAGCAGCGGGCCCCCGCGCCCGCGAAGCCCGTGGCGGGTGCGCCGGCAGCGCAGCCGCCGCCGGTCACGCAGCCGCAGGTCACGCTGCCGCAGCAGCAGCCCGCGTCGGTCCTCGCGGCGGACACGCCGCACGACGAGACGCTGATGGTCTACTCCGCGGAGATCGGGCTCGCGGTGAAGCACATCGGACAGGCGGAAGATTCCATTGAAACGATCGCGCGCGCGATGGGCGGTTTTCTCTCGCAGCGCGCCGACCGGCAAGTCACCGTCCTCGTCCCGCGCGAGCGCTTCACCGACGCGCTCGCGAAGATCGAGGCCCTCGGCGACGTGCGCCACCACGCGATCAGCTCGCTCGACGTCACCGACGAGTACGTCGATCTCGAGGTGCGCCTCACGAACGCGCGCGCGATCCGCGAGCGGCTCCTCGCGCTCCGCGCGCAGACCCCCGCCGTCATGGACCTCATCGAGATCGAGCGCGAGCTCGGGCGGATCACCGGCGACATCGATCGCATGGAGGGCAAGCTACGCCTCTTGCGCGAGAAGATCGCGTACTCGACGATCACCGTCTCGCTCGAAGCGAGGAGCGAGCCGATCGTCTGCGCGACGACGCTCCTCCCGTTTCCCTGGCTGCAGGATGTCGGGCTGTCGTCGCTCCTCGGCGTGCACCGGTGATCGCGTAGTCTCGCGTCATGACGCTGTTACGAACGCTCCGCGCGGCGCTCGTCGAGATCGCCGATCCGAGCCGCGCGCCCGCGATGCAGGCGTACATGAAATCCGAAATGCCGTTCCATGGCGTCGGCGCGAAGCCGTTCCGTGCGACGTGCAAGCGCGCCTTCGCGAAGGTCGCGCTGCCCGACGCGGAGACGTGGCGCCGAGAGGTGCTCGCCCTTTGGCGCGGCGCGCGCTTTCGCGAGGAGCGGTACGCGGCCGTCGAGCTGTGCGCGGATCGTCGCGCGCGATCGTTTCAAAATATGTCGACGCTGCCGGTGTACGAAGAGATGATCGTCACCGGCGCGTGGTGGGACGTCGTCGACCCGCTCGCGACGCATCGTCTCGGCGACATCCTCCGCGGCGAGCCAAAGCCGATGAAGAAGGCGATGCGCGCGTGGAGCCGTGATCCGAACATGTGGAAGCGGCGCTCGGCGATCCTCTGTCAAAATCGTTTCAAAGGAGACACGGACCTCGCGCTCCTCTACGACTGCATCGCGCCGTCGATCGCGTCGCGCGAGTTCTTCCTCCGCAAGGCGATCGGCTGGGCGCTCCGCCAGTACGCGCGGACCGATCCGAAGGAAGTCGCGCGGTACGTGCGCGAGCACGAAGCCGAGCTGAGCCCGCTGAGCAAGCGCGAGGCGTTGAAGAACGTCGGTTGACGTCGCGTCGAGCGTCGAGGCTGCCGCGGTGCGGGCGGCCGTGCCTCTCGGGCTGCGCGCTCAGCGGCCGAGGGGCGGTCGAATCTTCGCGCCGAGGGTCGTCTTCCACTTCCAGTATTTCGCGGCCTGCGCTTCGGGGAGTTGCTCGAGGACCGAGCGGCACGTTCCGTCGAGCTCCTCGAGGCGCTGGAGCGCGAGAAACTGTGCCTCGTCGTTCGTCGTGCCGAGCGCGGCAGCGCGGTACTTCTGACGCGCATACGAGCGCCGGCCGGTGCGCGCGTCGAGATCGCCGCAGGCGACGAGCTCGGCCCAGCCCAAGTCCGACGCGCGCTTCTCGCAGACGCGAGGCACGCTGCGCTCTGCGACGCGAAGGGCGACGTGCGCGTCGTCGCTGGGCGCGACGCGCGGCGGGGCGCCTGCGCTCTTCGCGCCGCCGCTCGTGCCGGTCGCGCCGCCGCTCGTATCGCTCGCGCTGGCTCCTTCCAAACGATCGTTTGAAGCGAAAGGGGAGCGCCGGCACCAGCTCCACGCGCGCGTGTTGCTCGCGTCGAGATCGCGCGCGCGGCACGCCGCGTTCTCCGCGGCTTTCGTGTGGCCCGCGTACGCTTCGAGCCTCGCGAGCGCGAGCCATGTGTCGGGCGCGTCCGGGAACGCCGCGGTCGCCTTCGTGGCGTCGGCGATGCCGCGCGCCACGACGGCGTCGAGCGTTTCGTTTCGAACGAGCATCGACATGAGCTCGTGATCCTCCGTCGCCCACGCGACGACCTCCGCGCGCGTTCGTGCCGCCGCGGGCGACGAATCGGCCGTGAGCTCCGGCCAATGCTTCGCGAATCGCTCGCGCACCCCGGCGACGATCGGCGGCATCCCCGCGGGGGGCCGCGAGCGGTACTCCTCCGCGCACCCGAGCGCGCCGGCGGCGCCGAGCGCGCCGAGCGCCAACCACGCGCAAGCGACGAGCGTCCGTCGATGCATGCGCGAGGAAAGTTGCAAAGCGAGGACCACGCGCGCATCTCTGCGAGCGCCGCGATTTTCGAAGCGCGAGCGTGGGCACGCGGGGCTCGCCGCCGCGCCCCGCGCGCGACGGAGCGGCACTTCGTGCAGGGTGATAGACTTCGCGCGTGACGCTCCGAACGAAGAGCTTGCTCCTCGGCGCGGCGGTGGCCGCCGGGCTCGCGTTCGCGTGCGGCCCGAGCTTCCAGATCATCTACGAGGGCGACGTTCGCTTCGAGCACTGCTACGCGGTCGACGAGAGCCCGACGACGCCGATCAAAGAGAAGGCCGACTGCTGGCGCGACTGGATGAAGAACTACACGTACGGCCAGACGCGCGATCGGATCGAGTACGCCGCGGGCCGCCAGACCGCGCTCACGGTGGCGCCGCAGAGCCCGACCGACGAAGCGCTCATGGAAGCCGCGCCCGGCGGCGGCGTTCGCAAGAACGTCATCAGCGCGCCGATGCCGAGCAGCCCGTACGTCGCGCCGCCGGCGACGATGCAGGAGGAGACGAAGCCGGACGCGGGCGTCGCCGCGAAGCCGTCGGCCGCGCCGGTTCAGCGCGCGCCCGGCGCCGAGTGCATCGACACGTGCTCGAAGGAGTGGAGCGGCTGCCGCGACGGTTGCACCGGAAAGGCGTGCGAAGCCTGCGACGCCACGCACAAGGCCTGCGCGCGCGCGTGCTACAGCGACAAGCCCGCGACGCCGAAGAAGGGCCCGCCGACGCAGCCGAAGAAGGCCAACTGACGCGCTCTCCACGGAGCTCACGCGCGTAACGCGCGCTCCGCAGCGCGCGCGCTCCGCACCGCGCGCGCTCACCCCGAGACGTTCCGCACCGTCGGCGGCGCGGCGCGCAGCTTCTTGTAGCCCTCGATCGCGTCGCGGATCACCTTGTTCGCTTCGTACGGCCCGTCGAAGTCTTCCACTTTGACGCGCTTGTTCTCGAGCGTCTTGTAGTCCTCGAAGAAGCGGCGAAGCTCGAGCAGCGTGTGCTTCGGCAGCTCGCGGATGTGCGAGATCTCGCGGTACGCGGGATCGTCCATGTGCACGGCGATGATCTTGTCGTCGATGCCTTTGTCGTCGCGCATCTCCATCATGCCGATCGCGCGCGCCTGCATGATGCACATCGGCACGACTGTCTCCTGGCAAAGCACGAGGACGTCGAGCGGATCGCCGTCGCCGCAGAACGTCTGCGGGATGAAGCCGTAGTTGGCGGGGTAGTGGACCGCGCTGAAGAGGACGCGATCGACCTTGAGCAACCCCGTCTCTTTGTCGAGCTCGTATTTGACCTTCGAGCCTTTCGGGATCTCGATGAACGCGGGGAAGCCTTCCTCGATCGGCTCGGCGAGCTTGATGTCGTGCCAGGGATGCGCCATCGCTTCACTCCGTTCGTTTCAAGCGCCGCTTCGTTTCAAGCGAGCGTTCGTTTCAAGCGCCGAGAAGCTCCGCCGCATGGAGCGCGTGGTACGTGAGGATGACGTCCGCGCCCGCGCGACGAATCGACGTGAGCACTTCGAGGACGGCGCGGTTCAAGTCGAGCATCCCGGCCTTCGCCGCCGCGTGCACCATCGAGTACTCGCCGGACACGTTGTACGCTGCGAGCGGCAGGTTCGACGCGCGCCGCACTTCGCGAATGACGTCGAGATAAGGAAGCGCCGGCTTCACCATCAGGATGTCCGCGCCCTCCGCTTCGTCGAGCGCCGCCTCCCGCAGGCCTTCGCGCACGTTCGCTGGATCCATCTGGTAGCCCGCGCGGTCCCCGAACTTCGGCGCGCAGTCCGCGGCGTCGCGGAACGGGCCGTAGAACGAGCTCGCGTACTTCACCGCGTAGCTCATGATCGCGATCGATTCGAACGACGCCGAATCGAGCGCCGCGCGAATCTTGCCGACGCGCCCATCCATCATGTCGCTCGGCGCGATGACGTCCGCGCCCGCCTTCGCGTGCACGACCGCCATCTCCGCCAGAATTTCGATGGTCGCGTCGTTGTCGACTTCCATCTCGCCGTCCGGACGCTTTCGCAAGACGCCGCAGTGGCCGTGATCGGTGTACTCGTCGACGCAGACGTCGGTCATCACGACGAGCCCGGGCGCGGCGCTCTTCATTTCGGCGACGGCGCGCGGCACCGGACCGTCCGGATCGAGCCCGCTCGAACCTCGCGCGTCCTTCGTCTTCGGCAGACCGAACAAGATCGCCGCGCCGATCCCGCGCTTCACGAGCTCCTTCGCTTGCTCGCCGGCCGCTTTCACGGGCAGCTGCGACACGCCCGGCATGGTCGCGATCGGTCGCGGCGCGTCGATGCCGGCGTGGAAGAACATCGGGTAGATGAAGTCGCTCGGCGCGAGCGGCGTCTCGCGCACGAGCGCGCGCATCGCGGGGCTCACGCGGAGACGGCGCGGCCTGATCGTCGGAAAGCCCATGCTCGCGAAATAGCATTTGTACGGGGTCCGCGCGCGCGCCATCTTGGGACAGGTCATGCGCAAGCGCGCCTTCGTCGTCATCGCCTCGTTGCCGCTCGCCGTCGCGATCGCGTGTGGCGATCGCACGGGGCTCCTGGTCGACGAGGTGGCGACCTGCTCTGGGCCGGGCACCTTCGGCGCGGGCACCTGCGACGCGTCGTTCGACGCCGGGCGCGACGCGCGGCACGACGGAAATCAGCTCGTCGACGGCCTTCCGCCGATCGACGTCCCGGTGAAGCCCGACGTCAACCGCAACGACTGCCCGGACGCGCAGTCGACGCTCGTCTACGTCATCACCGAGCAGTACGTCCTTTACAGCTTCTATCCGCCGAACAACGACTTTCGCCAGGTCGGCAAAATCGCGTGCCCGTCGGCGTCCGGCGCGACGCCGTTCTCGATGGCCGTCGATCGCAAAGGGATCGCGCGGATCGTCTTCAACGACGGCACGCTCTACCGCGTGAGCACCGCGACCGCCGCGTGCCAGGCGACGACGTTCCAGAGGAACCAATCCGGCTTCGCGACGTTCGGGATGGGCTACGCGAGCGACACCAACGGTCCGGACGAGACGATCTACGTCGCGGGCGACAGCTCGAACGGCGGTGCGACCGGCCTCGCCGCGATCGATGCAACGTACAACCTTCGCCGCATCGGCAATTTCTTCCCGCAGCAGGTGAACCACGCGGAGCTCACCGGCACCGGCGCGGGCGATCTGTTCGCGTTCTACAGCGCGAACAACACCGATCCCGACTCGTTCATCGGGCAGATCGACAAGACGACCGCGCGCGTCGTCGGCGAGACGCGCATGACCGGCGTGAGCCAAGGGCAAGGCTGGGCGTTCGCGTTCTGGGGCGGCGACTTCTACATGTTCACGTCGCCGACGGGGCAATACTCGGAGGTGACGCGCTACCGGCCGATGGATGGATCGATCACGGTCGTGACGTCGCTCCCACAAGTCATCGTCGGCGCAGGCGTGTCGACATGCGCGCCGCAGAATTGACGATGGGCGCGCTCGACGGAAAGCGCGTCCTCGTGACGCGGGCGCGGGAGCAAGCGGGATCGACGGCGGACCTCTTGCGCGCGCGCGGCGCGGTGCCGGTCGTCGTGCCGACGATCGTCATCGGGCCGCCGAGCGATCCGGAACCGCTGCGGCGCGCCATCGCCAATCTCGCGACCTACGAGTGGATCGTCTTCACGAGCGCGAACGGCGTCGAGCATTTCTTCGGCGCGCTCGGCGACGCGAAGCCGGCGGCGAAGATCGCTGCGATCGGCCCGGGCACCGCGAAGGCGCTCGAAGCGCGCGGCGCGACGGTTTCGCTGCGCGCGAAAGAGAGCCGCGGCGAAGGCTTGGCGAACGAGCTTCTTCGGGCGTTCGGTTCCACTCGCCCGCGCGTCCTCCTCGCGCGCGCCGAGATCGCGCGCGACGTCTTGCCCGACGCGCTCCGCGCCGCCGGATGCCCGGTAGACGTCGTCGCCGTCTACGCGACGCGCCGGCCCGATCCCGCGGTCGCCGCCGATCTCGCGCGCGCCATCGAAGCCGGCGAAATCGACGCCGTCCTCTTCACGTCCGGCAGCACCGTCGACAGCCTCTGCGACACCCTCGGCGTGCGCGCGCGCGAGCTCCTCGCGCGCGTCCGCGTCGCGAGCATCGGCCCCGTGACCTCCGACGCGGCCCGCCAGCGCGGCGTCCACGTCGACGTCGTCGCCGCCGAAGCGACCGTCGAGGCGCTCACAGACGCCCTCGAAGCCGCGTTTTCGGCTTCGCTTTGATTGACAAGCCCGCTCGGTGACGGCGATCCTGCCTCCGCGCGCGAGTCTGCGGCACACACGCCATGTCCTTGAGCTCCCTCATCGTCCAGCGCGAGATCGCCACGATCCGCCAGGTCGAAGAAGCGCTCGCGCGTCAGGTCATCTACGGCGGCGATCTCGTCACCAACTTGCTCGAGGTGGCGCGCGTCGACGAGGGGCAGGTGACCGAGCTGCTCGCGGAGTCGCTCGGCCTGCCGCCCGCGCCGCACGGCGAGCTCCCGGCGCCGAGCGAGCGCGCGCGCGCGATGGTGCCGCCGGAGATGGCGGCGGAGCGCGCGATGGTGCCGATCTCGGTCGAGGGCGATCGTCTCGTGCTCGCGGTGGCGGAGAAGCTGCCGCCGGCGGTGGAAGATCAGCTCGCGTTCGCGCTCGGCTTGCCGATCGATCAGCGCGTGGCACCGATGGTGCGGATTCGGCAGGCGCTCAACGCGATGTACGGGCTCGCGCTCGAGCGGCGGTTCGAGCGGCTCGTCGCGCGGCTGAGCGGCGCGCCGTCGTCGACGGGCGGATCCATGCCGCCGATCATCGGCGCGCCGCCCGAGGTTGCGATGCCGCCGAAGCTGCCGAGCGCGCCGCCGTTCGTCGCGCGCGCGATCGCGGTGCCGTCGCGCGTGAGCACGAACGCCGGCTTCCCAGCGGTCACGCAGCCGCCCGAGCCCGACTCGTCGCGCACGATCGACGCCGGATGGACGGACGCGTCGGCAGCGTCGACCGCGCCGCCCGTCGATCGTCCGATCCCGCCCGAAGCGAGAGGCTCCGCGCCGCCGCCGGCGAAGAGCTCGGGGCCGCCGTCGATCGAGCCCCCGCCGCACACGCCCGTCGTCGCCGCGCGCGCGTCGTCGAACGCGCCGAGCCTCGTTCGCGGCGTCGTCCACGCGTCGCGCCCGCCGCGCCGCCGCCGCGGTCCGGTCACGTTCGACGACGCGAAGAAAGAGGTCGAAGAGGCGGGCGATCGCGACGCGCTCCTCGACTTGTTCTTCGATTTCTCGCGGCAGTTCTTCGACTACTCCGCGATGTTCATCGTCCACGGCGACATCGCCGAGGGGCGCGACGCGTGGGGCGCGGGCGCGGGGCGCGAGCGCGTCGTCGGCATCGGCGTGCCGCTCGACTTGCCGAGCCTGCTCGCGACCGCGCGCGATCGCCGCGCACCGACGACCGCGGCGCCCGCGACCGACGGCCTCGACTCCGTCTTGCTCGCGGACCTTCAGCGAGCGACGCGCGCGCCGGTGCTCGTCGTGCCCATCGTCGTGCGCACGCGCACCGTCGCGCTCTTCCTCGGCGACTGCGGCGAGCACGGGATCGACGTGGGCACGACGGGCGAGGTCGCGTCGTTCGCGGTGACGGTCGGGCATGCGTTCGAGCGGATCATCGTGCGACGCAAGCTGAGCGGCTTCATCGCGGGGAACATCACGAGCAACGCGGGCCGCGTCGATCCGCGCCTCGTCGAATCGAAGGCGCCGCCGCCGAAGAAGGCGACGCCGCCGCCGCCCGCGGTCGCGCCCGCGATCGCGCCGTCCGTCGCCCCGCGCCCGATCACCAAGCCTCAGGTCGAGCTCCCCGCGCCGCCGCCGCCCGAGCCTCCGAAAGAGACGCTCGATCTGCACGACGATCTCGGCCTCGCGCCCGCGCCGCCGCAGCCGTCGATCTCGCGCCCGCCGCCGATCGCGCCGATCGCGCCGATCTCTCCGCGTCCGCCGGACATGTCTTCGGCGCGCCCCGCGCCGCCGCCGCCGAGCGCGAACGTCACCGTCGTCCGCAAGCTCTCCGGCCCGCCGATCCCGCGCGAGGAGCCCGAAGCGCCGCCGCCGAGCGAGCCCGCCTCCGCCCCGGCGCCGACGTCTGCGCCGGAGCCGACGTCCGCTCCGGAAGTCGCCGTCAGCGAGGTCACGAACGAAGTCATCGACGACGACACCGCGCGCGCGTTGCTCGACGAGATCGGTACCGCGCACCCCTCCGATCGCCCGCAGGTCGGCACCGAGCAGCTCGCCGTCGCGGTCCCGCCGCATCGCCCGCCGTCGTCGCGCGCGATCCACGTCCAGCGCGAGCTCCCGTCGGTCATCTTCGACACCGAGGGCGAGCTCGGCGTCCTCGTCGATCGCGTCGTCTCCGAAGGCGGCGACGAAGAAGCCGAGGCGGAGCTCCTTCGCCAAGGCCAGCACGCGATGCCCGCGATCATGGCGCGCTTCCCCGGACCGGTGTCGATGCAAGGCGGCCGCTTCAACGACGTTCCGCCGCGCGTCTCCGACTGCGGCCCGGTGCTTCGCTTGATCGCGGGGCAGCGCAAGGTCGCGCTTCCGTTCGTCCTCGAGCGCCTCGAAGACGACGACGCCGAGCGACGCTACTGGGCGACGTTCTTGCTCACCGAGCTTCCGTACTCGGAGGCTGCGATGCCGCTCGTGCCGCGCCTCTTCGACGTCGAAGCGCGCACGCGCCGCGCCGCGCGCCTCGCGCTCGCGGCGATCGCACGCAACGCGCCGCAGGCGGTCGTCGACGAGGTCGCGAAGATCGCGCTCGCGCAAAACGACGAGCGACGCGAAGGCGCGATCGCCGTCCTCGGAGAGCTACGCGAGCCGCTCGCCGTCCCCGTCCTCGTGAAGTGCCTCGAAGAGCGCAACGCGACGATGGCCGAGCCTGCGCGCCGCGCACTCGTCGTCGTCACGCGACAAGATTTCGCGACGGACGCGCGCCGCTGGTCGAGCTGGTGGACCGCGAACGAGAAGCGCCACCGCATCGAATGGCTGATCGACGCTCTCAACCACGACGTGTCGGACATCCGACGCGCTGCCGGAGAAGAGCTCAAGGCTCTGACGAAGGAATACTTCGGATTTTCCGACGATCTCCCACCGCGGGAGCGGGAGCGCGCACAGCAGCGCTATCGCGACTGGTGGGTCACCGAAGGCCGCGGTCGATTCCGCCGACGCTAGTCGTTCCCGGGGCTTACGCCCGCGGGGCGAGGGTAGGGCACGGCAGTCGCGCCCGGCACGAACCGCGGTGCATGGTTCGCCGGCGACCCTCGTCTATCTCCACGAAACGTGCGGCGGCACGGACGCCTTACAGCCGGTACGCCGCATGCTTAGACAGTGGACGGCCCTCAAAAAAGACACCACAAAGGGGGCCGGCCGTACTCTTTGCGCGTAAACCCGATCAAACCACCGAGGTTCATCCCGATGTCGATCGCCCGCTCCGTCCGCGTTCTCGTTGCTGCCTCGACGCTCGCTTTTTGCGCGCTCGCGCCCGCGACAGCGGAGGCGAGCCCGCAAGCCGACGCCGTGCGCATCTCGACGTCGGGCCAGCACACGCTCAAGTGGACGTGGACGCCGCCAGGCAAGAGCGATCGCTTCGGTCACGCGGAGGCGATCATCAACGCGCCGATCGAGAGCGTCCGCAAGCAGGTGCTGAACTTCAACCAGTACAAAGAGTTCGCGCCGAAGCGCTTCACCATGTCGAAGGTCGTTCCGGGAACGGGCGGCGGCACGAACGTGCGCATGGAGTTCAGCGTCCTCAAGGGCCTCCTGAAGCTCAACTTCGTCGAGAAGTTCGCGGCGCCGCGCGCGGCGGGCGAGGGGACGGAGATCATCGAGGGCAAGTTCGTGAGCGGCAACGTGAAGGACGCCGCCGTCGTGTGGACGCTCGAGAAGGTCGACGACAACTTCACCGTCTTGAAGTGCGACGTCCTCATCAAGCCGGACTTGCCCGCTGACTACGCGCAGAGCG
>Ga0100403_1003519_pt1 | contig 11584 bp, 16 predicted proteins | sample CryGeymet201501t_FD_83663 | JGI IMG/M metagenome (GOLD analysis project Ga0100403, IMG submission 83663) | Groundwater microbial communities from Crystal Geyser aquifers in Utah, USA - Crystal Geyser metaG 2015-01t | ecosystem: Environmental > Aquatic > Deep subsurface > Groundwater | place...
ATCGAACATGCCGACGGCGGTAAGTCATGGTGGGTGAATGATAAACTCCACCGCGATGGTGGTCTTCCTGCCGTCGAAGGTGCCGACGGATATAAGGTATGGTGGGTGAATGGAAAACTCCACCGCGAAGATGGTCTTCCCGCCATCGAACATGCCGACGGCGGTAAGTCATGGTGGGTGAATGATAAACTCCACCGCGATGGTGGTCTTCCCGCCATCGAAAATGCCGACGACAGTAAGGCATGGTTTGTGAATGGAAAGAAGGTGACCGCAGAACGGGCGAAGAAGATGTTCGCGAAGCCGTCAAATAAAGTTATTAACATCGATATTATCAATACCGAACTTGTGAAGCTCGGTTACAAGCTTGTGAAGGTTTAATAAAAAGGAACCTACGAATGAATGCAAGACCCTGGGAAAAGTTAGCCGAACGTTTCGGCTATGATGTACAAGCCATCAATAGTGCTGCGTGGAAAAATCAGTTGTCGCTTTATGAAAAGGATTATGTGATTTCAGCAATCGCACATTCTAACAATATGAATGATTACCGGAATTGGTTTGAACGCAAGGTGATTCCGGGATTACGGTAATAAATCATGAAAACAGAAATCAAAAAGACAAACCAACACGGAACCACCTTCTACTATAATGAGAAGAATCGACTCCACCGCGAAGATGGTCTTCCTGCCATCGAACATGCCGACGGATATAAGTCATGGTTTGTGAATGGTAAGAAGGTGACCGAAGCAGAAGCGAAGAAGATGTTCGCGAAGCCGAAGACGTCGGCGGTTGAAATTAACATCGATGTACTGAATTCGGAACTATCCAAAATCGGTTATATGATTGTCAAGAAGGATTAATCATCATGCTGGACCATCCAAAAATTATTCAAAATGCAGTGTATGTGCCCGAATATGATAGATTTTATAAATCGTCATATCGCCACGATCATGTTGTGATTCAATTCGATGATGGTCGTGAGTATTTTATCGATGGTGGAAATGATTATTTTCGTTATACCGCTGATGCCGAATTGGAAAAAAGAATTGTTCGGTATACCCTGACAACCGATGATAGTCTGTATACCATCGTCAATAATTTGTTGTGGGGAACACGTGGTAAAAATGGTGACGGACCTCTCCATTATGTTCGATTGGTTGAATGTGAAACCGATCATCTAGAAGCCATCTTGAAAAAATATGAAGGGATTATTAATCCGATTCATGATATGGTAATTAAGCTCATCCTAAATGAAAGAGGAGCATTTGCTAAAGTCTTTTAAAATCTGGATAAATTCAAACAAGAAGTCTTTATGGGGTTCATTGATGTATTAAAAAGTAAAGACTAAATAGATTTGTCCTGTTGTTTGACGATTGTGGGACGCTATTACAGCACCGGGGTTCGACTCCCCGCGCTTCCATTAAGTAGTGAATACGGGAGCGACCGGAATCGACTGGATAGTAGAAGACGATCATAGACAGGCGTAGAGGCAACATCGGTTACGATAAAAATTGTTGCGAAAATAGAGGACGTAGATAACTACTCACTCGCTGCGTGACCTAACGGTCCCAAAGCGGAGCCTGATCCACTCGGCAACAGAACGGATCATTTTTGCGGGTGTCGCTCAACTGCTAGAAGCAATGGTCTTAGGAACCATAAAGTGTAGGTTGAAATCCTACCACCCGTATTTTCACAGGGAAACATTATGGAAAACGATGAAAGCGATCAACCAGATATTATATCATCTGATGAATTTTACCGGATCATCAAAGAAAATTCAGATCGTCGCAAACAAAGAATGATTCTTGCAATTCAGAACAACGCAGGTTGGCACCCTGATGTAACATGCGAGGAATTGGAAAACTACGGGGAAGAATTAGAAAAACAAGGTGAACAACATGACGTGGAATGATTATGTGTTGGGTGATGCCTTCGATGGTATGAAAACGATTGAAGATCATGAAGTACAATTGGTATTTACCTCACTTCCCGATATGTCACAGACGGAATTTGAATCATCCAAAGATGAATCATCGTATTGTGATTTTCAAAAACGAGCATTGACCGAATTTGACCGGATTGTGAATCCAAACGGGTTCATTGTCATTTCGCAACAAGACAGAAAAGTAAACGGGCATGTATTAGCCAATCACATCACATATGCGAACACGCTGTTTGATTTGGGTTGGATTTTGAAGGATGAAAAAATAATCATCCGTGATGCTGTTGAACGAACCGACCTTTACCGATTCACGTTTCAGTATTACCAATGCTTCACAAAGACCGGGAAAATTCCGACAAAGAAACGATACGGGCAAATCCTAAGAGACACCATTATTGACTATGAACCGATTGTATTTGGTGGTCAAAAAACATGGTCGATTCCGTTCTGTAAAATGGTGATTGAAGCACACACAGATTCCGGAGGTAAGGTTGTCGATCCGTTCGCGGCAGCCGGACCTGTGTTGTATGCCGCAAAGGAATTGAACAGACTGTATTGGGGTGCTGAATTAGAATCAGAACGATACAACAAAGACTTTGCGATCTTTGAAACACAATTTGAAATGGGTTGATGATGCTGAAACAATCTGAATTAGCCGAGTCCACACCATATCAAAAAATGGATCGATTTTGGGTGAAGCGTGATGATTTGTTTGCGCCCGAAGGATACAGAGGATTGTGTGGAAGCAAGTTGAGACAGTCCATCAATTTGTTGAATCATCTTGCTGTTCATATACGCGAAAATTGTGACAATACCATCCTATGCCAATCTGGTAAGGGATTGTCTACTGGTGTGATGTTGGCTGCGGCGGCGAATCCACATGGAATCAAGGTGATTTTGTGTGTCGGCGGAATGAAAGAATCAACATGGGAAAATGATCCTGTGTTGTCAAAAGCCTTGGAATTCGGGGCTGAAATCCGTAATGTATGTAAGGCAGGATATACATCTGCGATCAAATCCAATATCATCAAATTGTCTATGAATCATGGGTGGTATGATGCATCATATGATGAACGGGGATCGGGTATTACTGCATTTCAGGTTGATGATTTACCCACAGAAATTGAAACACTTGTTGTTCCTGTTGGTGATGGTGTGCAATTGGCAGCCATTTTAAGACGGTTGACACATAATAAGCGGAATCTGAAGCGAGTAGTGGGTGTTCAGATATCCGGAAGGGATAGGCGAAAATCCATTGATGAAATGTGTGATAGTCCGCTATATTCGCAGGATAATCACAAATATGAAATGGTTGTATTGAATAAATACCCATATTCAAAGAAGATTAAACAAGAATTACCCAATGGTGATTTGTTAGATGGCACATATGAAGCCAAAGCATATGAATGGATGCTAAATAACATAGAGTTAGACCATTCAGTTTGTTTTTGGGTGGTTGGAAAGAAGCCGGATGCACAAGTCACGAAATTGCATAGATTGTCAAATTGAAATGGAAATTGGGTGTGTGGAACAAGATATTCACCAATATCGATGTTTTGCCTGTCAATCCATATGGCGTATCAATATGTCACAATATTCCCGCGATTGTGTGTTGAGAATGGATTTGGAAAAAATGAATATTGCGAACCGTAAGTCAGAATTTGAAGATTGGTATTGACAATCTGATGATTGTTGTGTATAATGGCTGAAATTACGCTCCTGTGGCGAAATAGGTTCACGCGGGGCACTTAAACTGCCTATCCCATATATGGGAATACAGGTTCGAATCCTGTCAGGAGTATTCAAAATCCCAAAAGGAGAATTGTTATGATCTTAGTGAAACGTAAAAACCTAGCCTGGACCCTTAAAGAAAATCGTGAAAAGCATTTGAAGCATTATGAGGAAGCCAAAAATAATTGGTTTGTTCAGACATCAAATCAACTTGCGGCAATGGCGGAAACTATTCGTAATCAAAAAGAATTACCTAAATCAACCCATGAATTAATCAAAGGAATTGATATTCCGGTGAATTTCGTGGATGATTATGATGCCGCAATTTTACGATTTGAATGGGATACCCGCGACCAAATCGAGTTGACTCAAGCTGAATTTCAGCAATTTGTAATGGACAAATGGCAATGGGCACCATCGTTTGCCAGTAATACATTGAAGTATTCAGGATAACAGAATTTTCGGATAATGGTCGGTTTAGCCCAACAGTCAGAGGCAGCGTTCGACTGTGCGAAAATGGTATAAACGACGCGATGAATTAATAAGACGGTCACAGGAATAATTCTTAGTGTGGGTGTGAAAAAATCCCACAATCGACCAGAAATCCGAAAAAATCTTCAAAAAAGACTTGACACGCGACTAAATAGAGACTATACTGCTATTGTGAATGAGGGAAATTGACACCCCATTCAAATTCGTTTCCGATCATTGACAATCGAAAAGAATTGATAAAACCACAAAAATCTGGTGATGATCGGAAGATTGTCACCAGTCTTATGTTCTACCATGAAAGCTAAGGAACGACGGAGATATAAAGCGGGGCGAAAGTCGCGTTAAACATGGCACCGGAACTGCGGGTTTATTGTCAATGGCGAGCAAGTCAGTTTTCCAAACTGAAAGTAGCAGTTCGAATCTGTTAACCCGCATTGATTAGGCTTTTCCCCAAAGGAAAAGAGCGTGGAATTAACCACCATGAATCTAAAGCTCATGCGGATTCCTTCAAGGGAATGTTCCGGCACGGGAATTGACCCGTAATCGTTACTTCCAATCATTTGGCATTGCCGAATGATAGGTGTTCCAGTCGGGTGAACATTAAATGCCCGGTCGTGTTCCGTCTACGATAATTGGCGGATCGAATACCACGTTTCTCATTTCGTGAATAATAAAAATGAGTGGAGTCGGCGTACCAGTTTTATACAACTGGCACCGGTATTCCTTGATTCGGGAATTAAAATAATGAATCAAATTTTGGGGCTATCGTCTAATGGTTCAGGATTCTTGGTCCTTCAAACCGAGGATATGGGTTCGAATCCCATTAGCCCTATTTGATTGCAATAACAGTGTATGATGCCCGCACATCAATTGGGATGTTGAAGAACAGATTTTAGATTCTGGTGAGCAATCAATTTTATTATCATTAACCGCTGCGAAAGCCGTGTCAATAGGCACGCACCTAACTGTAGGGTTATTGGCGGTCCCGGATTAATGGGACAAAGATACAGTCGGTTGATGATTTATTTTCCAGTGGGGCACCTGTTGGTAGGTGCATGTGTCTGTTAAACACAAATGGGAGCAATCCCTACGCAGGTTCGATCCCTGCCGCTGGAGTTTTGAAGTGTCGGGTAAATACAGGGTAGGTTGAACGTATTGTGATGATACGGAGCTGCCAGCTAATGTGTAACAAGTTGCAACTTCTTACATTGCCCGTTAGAAACAACCAAACGCACTTCAAACGTGACCAGGATTACTATGGGGTGAAGAACGGTCACACCCACCGTCGGTGTTTTACAAAAAAGTCGCGCGCCTGCAGGCGAAGTCGAAAAACGTAAAACCATAGTAATCATTTTTTGGGAACGTCGAATAATTGGCAGTTCAGAATACTTTTAATATTCAAGGTGCAGGATCATACCCTGCCGTTCCCATTAAACCGTAACCGATATGATACGGTGTGAGTTACCATTAAAGGTATCAACTAATGCCAGGAACGGCATAATCATATCATTTACGATTCCGAAAGATTTATCAAGATGATCCTCTAGCTCTTAACTAGAATAAGCCGGAGCGTTACCGGACGGAATCATTAACAATTAGAAACAGTTGTCAATTATGTTGTGACTTTCATACTGGCGAAATGCGACGACAACCGATGATGGTATGATTGTCAATCTAATTGTTAACTTTGGGGTGGTCGTCTAAGATGAAGGCACCGGCAATCAAGCCGGAAATGTGGGTGCAAATCCCGCCTGCCCCGTTAATTAAGATTCACAGGAACATAATATCATGACAGTCGAAGAATTGATTGAACAATTAAAAAGACAACCACCAACATCCGAAGTTGTGATTTACACAACCGGATTATCAGGATCATGCACGGAAATTTCATCGTGTCAAAATGGGTTTGATTGGTATCATGGAAAAGTTGTGATATATCCAAAAGAAAAGTTGACTTATCATGAATGGCTGCATAAAATTCATGGTAAAGCACGAAAAATAGCAATGAAGATTTGTGGGAAAGACTATGATTTTATGAAGCCGGACATGGATCAAATAGAATCAAAGTTGGAACCCCACAAATAACAGTCCTGTAAGGTCTGACATATTCCACGAGCATGAGCTGGTGTGTAGCCAGCAAGGAAGTGTGCCTCATTATATGTCCGAAACATCGTAGGGTTAGGGTGTGACGATTCGGAGAGACGAATAAATTTTGGTGTGTATGCAAATCGGCAAAGCAGCATCTAATAAATAATGTGTTTGGATTAGCTACCCAATTCTGTAGGTTCGAATCCTACCACACCAGTTTGGGCGTTGGCAAATCGACCTTGAATAAGATTGCACCATCCGTCGATTATGGGTAATTATCGGCAATAATTTTGTGCAGGCGGCGAAGTTGGAGAGTCGCAGTCGGCTGTAACCCGGCTCTGAAAGGTGAACAGGTTCGAATCCTGTACTGCACATTTTGAATTGGTTGACAAAGACTAATACTGTAGGGAAGCATGAGAATCAGACAATTAGGATCATGCACAATTAATTCAATTTTCCCGGCTTGTGCGATGGTGTCACAACATAGATTCCAAATCTGTGTGTCGTCGGTTCGATTCCGGCAGCCGTGGGTTAACGAGGTGGGGAAGTGGTATGTTTTTTGATTATTTGATGAATGATATCAAGATATTTTTGTGAAGATTTGTTTGTTACTCGTCTTTGACCAGATGAATCAATAACACATAACGAAATTCCAGCAGTTTTACATGCGGTAAATTTTCGATCATCGTTGGATTGAATTTTGTTTAGTTTTTCATCACCGAAAACCGGCTCATAATGAAAAATACCATTAATTTCAAAGGCAAGTTTCATTGATGGAATGTAAATATCTAATTCCGATCCTATTGCATCTTTTTGGTTAAAATGAAATTCTATATGTGGATAGTGAATAATTAATTGATCTTCCAACCATACCTCTAATTGCGAACGAGATGTTCCGGTTTTGCAAATAAATTGACCAGCATTCTGGAAATGCCTTGCACGACATGACCTACTACAAAAAACTAATGTGTTATTTCTAACACTCCTTGCGTATGAAGATTTAGATCGATAAAATTGGTTTTTACATGATTCACAACTCACCAAAACAAATTGTGTTTTTTTCTTATACTTCGTCTGACAAACAACGCCACAAAAATGTTTTTTCTGACTTTTGTATTTCCATGAAGAAACCATAATTGGTTGGGAACAATATGAACACACACCCAACATTTGGGCATTTTTACTTCTAATTGAATTATTATAAATTGCAGCACACGATGAATTACAAAACGAATGCCTTGTATTTTTAATTTCACTTGTGATTTTGATTATTTCTGTGTTGCATTGTTGACATTTTAATTTTATTTGGGATAATGATCGATCGTTTTCATGTTTGCATTTTGGGCAACAGTAAAATTTCGTTTGACCGCGTTTCAGTCCCCCATTATAAATTCCAATTGGTTTTTTGAATTGTTTTTTGCAAAACTCACAATTTAGATCAATATACCTTATCATGAATCGAACCTCATATTTGGTGTTTATTATATTTAGTAAAAACCATATTTAATGGGTTCGACTCCCAACATCGTTATTTCACAAACCATCATAATGGAGAATTATTATGAACAGTCGCTACTTTGTATTGTCTCGTCAGGGAAATGTCATTCGTGGAACCAAGCTGTCCGGATATGTGTCATATCGAGGCGCGGTTAGTGCTCGCAACCGTATGGACCGGAGCGATGATTGGAAGATGCGGTTCGTACCGATGAAGATTGTGAAGCAGTAATAACACAATCACGAAATAATCGGGTCAGTCGCAAGTGTGTGCGATAAGCGTAGATGGTATGCCGGTCGAAAAATCGGTCACACAAATACCATTGGGGCGGATCAATCCCTTATAAGTTGATCCCCGATTTTTGCTGCTATGGTCTAAATGGTTAAGGCGCATGATTGTCGATCATGATATCGGAGTTCGATTCTCCGTAGCAGCGTTTGATATAGGTCTGTAGTGTAACGGACAGCACTAGGCACTTTGACTGCTTCAGAGAAGGTTCAAATCCTTCCAGACCTGTTAAAGATTATTGAAGCCATCGCGTGTGGATGCGCAGCACACAAAAATACGGGATACAAAGTATGATGCCCCGTCTTCAATGATTTTATCCTTTCATACGGGGTGTGTATGATATCTTTGGCAATAGATAAAAACAATCACCAATTTAACTGATAGTAGCTCAGTTTGGTCAGAGCGTCCGTTTTGGGAACGGAAGGGTCGGGTCAAAAGTCCGCATCGCAAGTTCAAATCTTGCCTATCAGATTTTACTAAATAGTGGTATGAAACACAATACCAATTATTTTGGATCATCAGAACATTTACAAAATTTCGCAAAGGCTCAACAACATGCGGTGGAATGGCACAGACAAGCTAAAATCGATCGCATTAAAAAATATCATGATAATCCTAAACATTGTTTAGAATGTGACGGCAAAATTGATTATGATAAACAGATCAACCGGTTTTGTTCTCGATCTTGTTCCTGTACATTCAATAATCGAAAACGATTAGATTCAGACAAACCATTTCATAGTGAGGAAACCAAACGCAAAATTTCCAAAGCCCGCAAAGGAATCCCGTCACCGATGAAGGGAAAGACTTATGATAAAGTGAAATTTAAATCCCAGTATACTGGGATATGTAAAACTTGTAAGGTAGAATTTACATCACACAAAAAACGGAAAACATGTTCCCGGAAATGTCAAATTATAGCAAGCACACAAAATAGATCATACCAAAATGGCAGTAGAAAGGCATTTTGGTATTATAACCCATACGAACAAAAAAATGTTTTGTTGGAGTCGTCTTGGGAGAAGGAAATAGCCGAATATCTTATTGCATGTGGCATCGTATGGGTACGACCATCCCCCATTTCGTGGGTTGATAAAGAAAACAAATCTAGACTATATTATCCTGATTTTTTTCTTCCAGAACACAATATTTATCTTGATCCTAAAAATCCATATTGTATGAAACAAGATATTGAAAAAATGGCTAATATTAGTAAACAAGTTGTATTGTATTATGGTAGCTTAAATCATATCAAAGACATCATAAAATCTCTATAATGTCACCTAGATTTTCATCATCATTATTAGTTGACGAAATCCGCTTATAAACGGACAATTCCAGACTGATATTCATAATTAAATTGGCAAAAGACGATCAATGATTATGATTTATGGTGTTGAATATTTTTTGGGTGATGGGTCTGCTAGGGGTGGACGCCTCGTTTGCACCGAGGACATTTTCAGCGGGGTTCGAATCCCCGATCATCCACTATAAATTTTGGATCAATCGTGAAAGTCTCCATTGTATAAATACAATAAATAGGAGACGAAAATGATCTATAACACGAAAATATGTAAATATTGTCATACAGAATTTGCTAATATTGAGGGGAGAGTATTTTCTAATCATGTTCGGTGGTGTGATAACAATCCAAATAGCAAAAATACAAAAAAACTTGCGAATGCCATTCGCACGGCGTTTACCAAACGTGATGGAAAATATAAAAATTTCACGGTTCAATGTAATCGGTGTAGCAATCCCGTGGTCGTCTGTGAAAGAGAAAAATTACACCCGATTAAATTAAAATATTTTTGTTCTCGATCATGTGCTAATACGCGAGAACACACGACGGCGAATAAGAACAAAATTCGTGTGGGGGTTATTCGGTATCTCGAAAAAAACGGAAAAGAATATAATAAATTTCATGTTTTGTTGTGTGGACAATGTGGTAAACAATTTGAATCAAAACTAAAAACACAAATATATTGTGGGAAAGATTGTCATTCGTTCGGGCGTCGAAAGCGTGATGGATTACTGTCAACATACAGGCGGAGAGCAGCATTTCATTTTGCATTATCAGATTTCCCTGATGAATTTGATTTTGGGTTAATACGTAAATATGGGTGGTATCAAGCGAAAAACCACGGGGACAATATGATTGGTGTTTCTCGCGATCATATGGTAAGTGTTAGATTTGGTTATGATCATAGTATTGATCCTGAAATTATTGCACATCCTGCCAATTGTCAATTGATGCAACAGTCAAAAAACAGTTCCAAATTTTCTATGTGCAGCCTGACAATTGTTCAATTGCTTGTTCGAATTGATCAATGGGATGAAAAATATCCGAACTGGCAAAATAATAGTCGTTTATTGTATGAACAAAAATCATGAATATGGGGTTAGTTGCAGTGATGAATAATGCGCATTATTCATCACTGCGACAGGATCGGATCGTTACCGATATTCTCCACTATCTTCAAAATTATGATTGACAATCACAAACCATCCGGGTATAATGGACCACAATGAGCAATACAAATATAAACACATACATCAAAGCCCAATTGAAACTCGGTAATTGCCTATGTGGGTATTACATTAATGGACCCCGTTGTAAAGGTATGATTGTCAACTTTGACAATGAAACCGTGATTTTACAACTACGAGATTATGATATGGGGTACTACTGTGAACAATTTCCAATTGAATTGATTGGTGTGAACCATACAAATTCAGAATATAATACCCGATGGTATTTTTCGTCGCGAGAACGTAACATGATAATGATGAAAGAAGGTTTACTATGAGCATGTCAACGAACAACAAGCGTACCAGAATGACACCGAAGCACAACAAGCGGGTTTCAGTTCCGATTTACAATGCGGATAAATTGGAAGGACACATTTCAGAATCCCGAATTCGTCGCGGATATTGGAAGTTGGCTAACGATACCGACACCGAAAAGACGTTTTTCCCGTATGAAAATCATGTAACCGTCAAGGTTCATCATGGTGATTTGCACGCAACAATCCGCGAATTGCGGAAACTTGGTGCGTTTAATCCGCCGATTCCGGAAACCGTCGTGGATAGTGATCCGATGGTGATGTAATAATCAAGATGAAAAACAAACCATACAACGATTTTTATTCGGCATTTCATTGGCTTTTGAACCATCCGTGCATGTGGTATCGTGGGGAATTAGTTGAAGATATCAACAGGATATTTGACCATCATGAAACCGCATTTCCCAACAATCTAGATATTATGGTTGTTAAAGTAGACCCACGAACCAATTGTATTTCCGACGACGAATCATTGAATATCCATACGCGGGTTTGGTTGGAAGTTTCAACATTTACTGAACTTGATCCAAAAAATCCAGATTGGTACGACAAATTTAAGGGTAGTTCACGACATGATTATTGGTTGGATTGCGGCGGCAACACGTTTGAAGATGCCGTAATTGAACTTGCTGAAAGGGTATACGATCATTATGGTTTGTATGGTCGTCCATTGTCCGGACAGTGGTATAAGTATGTTGGGGAACC
>Ga0100403_1003529_pt1 | contig 11567 bp, 13 predicted proteins | sample CryGeymet201501t_FD_83663 | JGI IMG/M metagenome (GOLD analysis project Ga0100403, IMG submission 83663) | Groundwater microbial communities from Crystal Geyser aquifers in Utah, USA - Crystal Geyser metaG 2015-01t | ecosystem: Environmental > Aquatic > Deep subsurface > Groundwater | place...
CGGGAAACTCTAGAATTCTTCTCGCAAAGCTCAATGCTGTTGATGCGCGAAAATCATTGTTTTGCGATTTGATGAGTTTAGCTATCTGTCTCAACGGTACTTCAGGATGGCCCAAAATCTCTTCGACTTCATGATTGGGGATGGTTTCGAGATCAATACTCTCGGGGTCGAGAGCTTCCGGTAGATCAATCGGGGGATTGGTTCTAAGAGCTAATTTGTGGACAGCCCGTTCTGCGATCCCTGGAATGCTGTGGCGACTTAGAATCTCAAGAGTGACATTCAGGATGTCGCTTCGATTCACCATCCACATAGCCGGGCCCTCTTCCTTAGTTGCGGTTAGCAGCAAATTCTCATGAGCATGCGGAGACATAAAGAGATCAGCGGCGTCTGCCGCCGGAAGCTCTCTCATTAGCTCTTCAATGGCAGTGATTGTGGTATGCAATGATGACATAACAATCAGGCCAGATTTTCCACGATGAGAGCTACACCTTCGCCGCCGCCAATGCAGAGGCTCGCACATCCATAGCGTTTGCTCTGATTTCTAAGTGCGTGGAGTAAGGTCACTAATATTCTAGCACCACTGGCGCCAATGGGGTGTCCAAGGGCCACGGCACCTCCATTGACGTTAACTTTGTTGATGTCGAGATCGAGTAGTTTTAGATTTGCGAGGGCAACGGCTGCAAAAGCTTCGTTGATCTCCCATAGGTCGATATCGCTCGTGTTCATGTTAGCTCTTTTTAGAGCCTGTTGAATCGCAGGTGTTGGGGCGGTCGTGAACCATTCCGGCGCCTGAGCGGCATGACCCTGAGACACGATTCTCGCAATGGGATTGAGGTTGTTTTGTTTGGCAAAGTCTTCGCTGCAAACCAGCATGCTCGCTGCTCCGTCGTTCAGAGAGCTGGCGTTGAATGCGGTGACAGTTCCATCTTTTGCGAATACCGGCCGAAGGCCCGCAACTTTTTCAGGCATGTATTTTTTGGGTTCTTCATCTTCAGTGATCTGAAGAATATCTTTTTTACTTTTGACTTCAACGGCAGTGATTTCGTCGTTGAAGGCGCCGGACTTTTGAGCAGCTAGCGCACGCTCGTAGGAGACTTTTGAATAAGCATCTTGGTCTTCGCGAGATATGTTGTATTCTTTCACGCAAATTTCTGTGGCATTACCCATGTGAAAGTCATTGTAGACGTCCCACAATCCATCCTTGATCATAGAATCGATGAGTTCGGAATTTCCCATTCGCAAACCTTCTCGAACTTTGGGCATGAGGTAGGGGGAGCGGCTCATGGATTCCATTCCACCGGCTATTGCCGAATGAATCTGGCCTGAGCGAATAGCGGAGTCAGCGAGCATGACGGCTTTTAATCCTGACCCGCAAACTTTCCCTACAGTTGTGCAGGGAGTGTGTCGGTCTAGTCCGCCACCGAGAGCCGCTTGTCTCGCTGGGGCTTGGCCAACTCCTGCCGTGAGAACGCAGCCCATGAAGACTTCGTCGATCTTACCAGGGTCAACGACGGCTTCTTTCATGGTGGCGAGGATGCTTGTGGCACCGAGTTGCGTCGCGTTAATTTGACTGAATAAGCTTTGAAAAGAAGCTATCGGTGTTCGTTTCGGGGCACAGATCACAGTATTCATATAAAATGAAATATCAGAAAAGCTTCTGAGAGTCGTCCCCTAGTTATGAAAAGATTGAAGAAATTGGAAGAGAAACGCTTAGGAAACAGCAAGGGACGTTGGTTCGTTCTTGCTTTGATTCTGGCTGCATTCTTGCCGTTTATTTTGAGGCTAGGCTTGGATGTTAATGCCGTGAACCGTCAGGCCCTCAATCGTGTTTATCGTGAGTGGCGAGTGTCTCCATCATTTCAGGAATTGAAGAGTCAGGGATCTGAGCTGAGGCTACTCAAGTCGGATCGAGAAGGCGTATTTGAAGACCTTTTTCAGGGACTATTGCAGAATGATTTTAAATTGGTGGGGCGTTCCGATGTGCCTGTTGTGGCGAGTTATTTTAAAAAGTCAAAAGTATTAAGTGCCAGGATTGAATGGGGTCAAGCAGACATATCGCTCCCAGTTCAAGTGTTTCATTCAGAGACAAGATTTGTGAACAATGGATTACTTCTAGGCTTTTGGTTGAGTCTCATTCTACTTTTTTTTGGTATGGAGTCGGCCAAAGCAACGGCACTAACGGTGTTTTTTATGTTGCTATGGCAAGTACGGTGGAATCCAATGGAAATCCCACTTTATATCTGGGATGAAGCGAAGCTTTGCTATCAAGAGATTCTGCTTGGTCTTTATAATCTAGAAAGTTCGATGTTCTTTGTGCTGTTGATGTTGGCTGTTGTCGTAGGTTTGTTTCAGGTGATTGCAAAACCACTGATAAGAAAACTGCCAGACCAGGGCATTCCACAGGTTCTGTTGTTTAGTGTTTTGGTGGAGCCAATGCTGCTTTACTTGTCTTCGAAGGTAATGGGATGGGGGGATGGCGTTTACTGGTGGAAAGTTTATCTCGGGTCGCTATGTTTCCGCTTTGTAGGAGTTAGTTTTTTATTGTCGCTGATGATTTTTAGGCCGAAGCGACTTCCCGCCCCAGGCCTAAAGCAGGCTTCAGCTTGGGCAGTTTTTATGAGCCTCATGTTGCCCACAGCTTTTCTCGTTGCAGGCGGATGGCAGTGGCTCAATGCTGTATTGATTGTGGATGCTGGATCTAGCATTCTCATGTTGAAAGCTTTTTTGACCGCTGCACTTTTAGCGGCACTGACCGGGAGTCGTTGGGCTTCTTTGATTTTAGGTGTTTTTGTCTTGTCTTGGGTTGCTCCTCCGACGGAAGGACATTGGGTTTCGGCGGCCGTGTTTGGGTTCTTCTTTGAGGGATTGTGGATGGGGTGGTGGCTTAGTCCGCTGAAAAGCAACCGGATTCAGATGCCTATGCCACATGCAAAAAATTTGTTTTTTGTGTGCGCAGGTGTGGGCTGGGTTCTTGGGATTTTTATCAATACCGCCGGTGTTCCGCTGGCTTTGTCTTGGGTTCTAGTATTGTTGAGCATTTGGAGTTATGGTCAAATGGATGCGGCACTCAAACAAGATATTCGCGATTTTGAAATGGAGACACATGTTTAAAGCTGAGATGAAAAAATTGACACTTCAATTTGGTTTTTTTGCTCTAGTTGTGGCTCTTTTTTCGCCGTCTGTTGTTGCTCTTACCGAGTTAAGTGCGAGTGTTCGTGATCAATATATCTTAAAGTTAAAGCCGGAATATGACGCGGACAATTCTGAAGTTGAAGTCATGAAGAATGAGTTTACATTTGTTCTTGGCACATCTTTGGACGGATCATGGGTTCAAGTGATCAATCGAGATGGCAGGTCAGGATGGATTCCTGTGACTATGCTTGATTTGCAGCGAGTTGATCAGGAAGATTACGATGATTTTTATTTTGCTCTAATGAGAGAGCGAAGATACTTGTCTCGAATTTCTTGGGAAGGGGGCGCCTCTTTCGGCACGACTCCTTTTGGTGTTGGGGCTGAAACCATGCTTAGAGTGAATCTATTCAAGGAAGGTTTCGCAACCAACAAGTCAGATCAACTCGAGCTTGGCGCAGGTTTTCGCTATCACCTTGGTGCTTCACCATCTCCTACATTTAATGGAACAACGTTGGTTTCGGATTCAGCGAAGAGATTTTTTGAAGTTCCAGTTGAGTTGAGCTGGATGTTTCGACTTGGGTATCGGGGAAATTTATTGGTGGGGCCGCATTTCGGAGTTTCTTTTGTGAAAGATCCTTTTGCTCGATTTAATCCCGCCATGCCGGCAGTTGCAGGATTTAATTTTCGATATTACCCAAGAGATTCCTTCGGAATTTACTTCCATACGTGGGTTCATTTGCGAAGTGTGATTTATTACTCAGCAAGTAGTGGCGTCACTTGGCGTTTTTGATCTGAGTAATGCTTAAGCGTCTGCTCTTTATTTTAAAATTTTGTTTGTGGGGATTTATTATCCTTTCTTCTCTATCGATCTATCAGGATGGCTATAGTCGGTATCTGCATCAACTTCCCAATGCTCTAGCCTTCGGAATCGCGATGACTCTTTGGTGGGTGTGGCCGCTTAGGTTTATTTTTGATGAAGTGAAAAGGCATCGGTCTGCGGAGGGGGCGGTTTTTAGTCGCATGCTATTGCTAAAAATACTTGGGGAATGCTTGTTTGTGCCTGCTCTTGCCTCCTTGATCGCGGGAGGTCTGCCAATCTGGCTTGGGCACGGAGATAGTCACTATCTGAGCGGAAGCGGCAATTTTGGATTCTTGATGTTGCCGCTATTCTCAGGAATCACACTAGCGCTTGGGCTTGTTATATTCTTGCTTTCATTTTTGATCGGAAAGGCGAGATCAAAGGTTGCGGCTAAGGTCTAGACTCATGCTCTGGATTCATGGCCGGGATTCATGGATGTCGCCAACGTTGAGTTGGTGCTTGGCGCTGTAGGCGCTGCCGGAGCGTGATGTGATCTCTAACAGTGACCCCGTTAAGTGAGTTAGTGTTCCCGTCTCAACTATAACTTTGACCAAGTCTCCAGCTTTGACCTTGAGGCTGTCTTCGGGATTCAAATGTAGTGGAACGTTTTGGCTTGTTCGGCCCGTGAAACGTGTGGCGTCTCTTTTTGAAGGACTTTCCATGAGAAGCTCAACGGTCTTTCCGACTTCGGCTTCGTGAAGTTCTTTGGAAATAGCACGGCAAACAGTTTGAAGGCGTTGAAGGCGCTCAAGCTTCTCCCCGGCCAAAGTGCTATCTGGGCGCTCCGCGGCTGGTGTGCCGGGGCGCGCTGAGAAAACAAAAGAATAGACGTTGTCGTAACGAATTTCTTTGGCGAGTTCGAGAGTGGCTTGGAAGTCTTCTTCAGTTTCACCTGGGAAGCCTACAATGAAATCTGAAGACAGCGCTACGTCTGGTCTCGCTTGTCTTAGGGCACCCACGCGTTCGCGGTATTGATCAGCGGTGTAGAATCTTCTCATCTGACGAAGGATACGGTCAGATCCCGATTGCACTGGAAGGTGGAAATAGCTCGCAAGCTTCGGCAGATCTTCAAAGCACCTGATGAGTTCATCTTTGAGATCGCCAGGGTGTGAGGTTGTGAAGCGAATACGCTGCAATCCTTCAATATCATGAACACGCCTAAACAGTTCATGGAGAGATTCGCCAGCGCGTTTTCCAAAAGTGTTGATGTTTTGTCCGAGGAAAGTGACTTCACGAACGCCTTGGTCGACGAGGTCATTCACATCACGCACTAGTTCTGCGATGGGGCGAGATTTTTCTCGGCCACGAACATGGGGCACGATGCAGTAGGAACAAAAATGGTCGCAGCCTTTCATGACAGAGACAAAAGCTGTAGGGCCAGGACGCAAAATTTTAGTCTCAGTATTCCAGAGGCGCTTCTCTTTGTGGAATTCTGTTTTAAGAATGTTCTTACCTTTGTTTTGGACTTCTTCAATCGCCCAAGGAAGTTCGTCGACATTGTCGGGTCCGAGGACGATGTCGACGAAAGGCATCTCACGCTGAATGGTGTCTTTTTCTTGTTGGGCAACGCAGCCGGTGATGCCAAGAATCATCCCCTTCTTGGCGGCTTTCATTTTTTTGAGGTCGATGGCGAAATGATTCATCTTCTGCTCGGCTTTGTCTCGAATGGAGCAAGTGTTGATGAGCACGAGATCAGCTTCCGACGGCTGTTTTACGGTTTCATAGCCCAAGGGGGCTAGTAGGGCTTCCATGCGGTCGGAATCCGACGCATTCATTTGGCAGCCAAAAGTCTGAATATATACACCCTTCATACTGCTGTAGCTTGTAACAAAGAAAACCCGCGCTGCCCAGAGGCAAAGCGCGGGTCAAATATGGAAAATCAAATGATTTCCTTTTGAAAGAGTTGAGTTATGGATTATCCCGTTTTTTTGTATTCACTAATCTCAGCCAGGTAAAAGGCCTCCTGTTCGCTAATGGTCCCTTCAGGACGATCAAGTTCATTCAATAGGTCCATTTCTTGGGTGAGGTCTGCAACATCTAAGGGCGCGATAGCATCCTCGATACCAGTATTGCGAGAGCGCACACGACGGTCTCGTACGGGCTTTAGCTTCCCTCTGGCTTTACCATTCCCTTGGCCTTTGCCTGCGAGAACTCTCATGAAATGCAACCTACAGAGCCCCTTCGCCGAGGCTTCGTCGAAGCAGCCTACCTGCTTGCATACGGCCTTTTTGGGGTCTATGGCTTTTGTGGCTTCTTTCTTCTTATTCGGCACAGTCTTTGGTATCTCCTCTAGTTATCTTCCGTGTCTAAAATTATGGCTTAATTCGCGAGGCGTTGGGTTAAGCTTTGGTAATGTTATCAATTCTTTACAAATCGAACCCCTTCACAGATAATGGGGGTCATCATGTCGAACGCTGAAAAATCAAAAGTCGAAGTTAGTATCAATGGTGTTAGTGGGGTGGTGGATTCAGGGGTCACTCTCTTGGAAGCCGCTGCTGAAATTGGCTCTGGAGTCGGGCACTTATGCTTTGGAAACGCGATCTGTAACACCTGTCGACTTGAGGTTGTGAGTGGGGCAGAATCGCTCTCTGAAAAATCTCAGAAGGAAAAGGTTTCACTCAATTATCACTTGTCTTTTGATGACGACATCAGATTGGGGTGCCAAACTCGAATCGTGGGGCCTGGCCCCGTTGTGTTGCAGGCACCATTTCCTTTTAATGTGATACGACCTCCTGACCGTAAAGCCGCTGAATAGCGCCTAAATATTTAACTCAGCGCACAAAATATTTGTTGACGCGGTTTGGCAAGATGGTTAGAAGCCACTCATATGCTGAAACAATTTTGTAACACACGCTTGAATTTTAAGGCTTTTTTCTCCGTTTTGACTTTGGCTTTTGTTGCTTCAAACGCTTTGGCTCAAGACAATGTGAATTTCGTAGGCGACTTTGAACCGACACAATCAGAGATCCGCAATCACTTCAATTCCATTGACCAAATGGGCAAGATTTTCGGTAATTGCTTGCAGCAAGACTACTATTACCATATCCGCTTTCACGACCGTTACGGTGTTTCTCCTTTTTATGGAAGTGCAACTAAGTTTGCTGAAATGAGCATTGAGGAGCGAAGAAACTATCTTGCTAGAATGGGCAAGGATCCGAGCATCGCTGACAAGATGTCTAAAACGAGCTGCATCGGTCTCACTCTAAAATGCTACGAAAAAGCCTTTAAAGAAACGAACCAATTGGCACTTTACCGAAAAATTCAAAAATTTACGGCAGCGAATAACTATGATGGCTCTGCAATGGTCGAAGCTTTCCGCCGTCTTGGTTGGTATGTCATGTATTGGAATCCAGATCCAAGCCTGAATGAGGCTTACGATGCTGCTGAAAAAGCTCGCAACCCAAACAATGATTCTCGCGCTTGGGGATATCATGCTTACCGCCACTTGATGGTGAATCGCCACAAGAAATATTTCAAAAACCCCGTTGATGACATCACCTCATTGGTTGGATTCGGTACGAACTCTCCTCAACATATCTTGGGTCAAGCACCTATGTTGATTGGTGTGGCCTCAACTGGCTACCACACTTACCCAGGCATGTACGGAGTGATTATTGAAGCTCATAGTACAAGAAGCATTACGGACAGGTTTACTGTGGAAACTTCGAAGTTCAATCCCATTGCGAATGGTGGAGCGCCACGCGGAAAATTCTTAACTGGGATCATCGCAGTTCCTCCAGGGTATGAGCCCTACAGAAGTCGTCGTTCAGGTTACGGCTGGTAAAATATACGGTGACGGCGTCGCCTCTGATTATCTCCGAACGAAATGAGCCTTGAAAACAGGCTCATTTTTTTTCAGAAACAAGCCTTCAAAGTGACTGAGAGCTGGACTCATAAAACTTTTCTTTTCGATAATCAGGCTTGGGGTAAAACATTCCCAGGTCTTGATGCGTTCTAACATTTCATAGAAATAAGCAATGTGATCGGTGGAGACACGAAGCTCTCCACCTTTTTTGATGTTGAGGGCGAAGGCTTCAGCTTCTGGTGAGCGAAAGAAGCGGTGCTTGTGATGTTTGAACTTTGGCCAGGGATCTGGCTGGTAGAGGTGAAGCACGTCTATCTTTGGAAGCTTCTCGATTGAGAAGCTGCAAGCGTCTTCCCTAATGATTTGCCAATTCAAGTGATCATTTCTTTTGAGCTTTTTTTCCGTTAGCTGAACTCGGTCAAGTCTGCGGTCGATTCCAAGAAAATATCTGTCGGGAAACTGTTTCGCTCTAGTCGCAAGAAATTCTCCTTTGCCAGGTCCGATCTCCACCTCTAGTGGCAAATCACGAAATTCCAAGGGAACGTATTCGGAGAGATCAAGCTCCAAAGTTTGAGAGCGAGTTTGGATGTGGTACTGGAGCTTTTTTCCATTCCATAGCTTGATGGTGTGTTGGCGTTCTCTAAGGGCGTTTTGCTCTTTTTGAATCACTTCTTGAATTTCACTTAGGCGATCACTCACAGGAACATCCTTTGGACTCTAAAGAGCGCGCGACGGGGTGAAGACTTGCTTCATCTCGGGGTGACGTTTGAAGGCATTGGCAACGGTTCTCAAATTTCTGGCTAATGGAGTAGAGGTCGTTGGGAAGGCATTCCGTGACGATTCAATAATCAGTACCGGTGAAATCTCTGCGTCTTCGAATTGGTTTTCAAGCGGGGGCAGAGTCGTATGGTCAAGGCTCAACAATTCAGAAGATACTTTCGCGGCCATTTTTTCAAACCAATCTACTTCGGGTTTGAAGGAGCTTACAAATTCAGTTCTCCATTCTTCGAGAGAGAAATACTGACCTTCGATTCGAATCATTCTTTCTTTGTAGGTGTCTTGATTGAGGGTGGCGACGATTTGGGCTGCGAGATCATCGAAAGAGACCCACTCCTGACTCGTTAGATCATCTGAACTTCGCAATGTTTTGAGTAGGACTCCAGTTCGTTTGTTGAAAAGCTCCAGACTCTGATCGAGCAATCCTTGGTCCTCAAAGCCCCAGGCGCGAGGCGCGAGGAGTATGGTAGATCCAGGAAGAATGGATTTGAGTTCTGCGAGCTTCTTGACGTTAGAGCGATTGGGCAGAATCCATGTGCCGTGGACATCCAGTCCTGATTGCTTGAATGACTGGGCCAACTGCAGAACCTGAAGCCATTGGGCATCACCGAGGTCTTGATTTTTGCTCAGGACTTCGCTGGATTCCCAGACAAAGCTTTTGAATTTTTCTTCCCAATCTTTCCAATCGGGCAATTTGCCCTTGGGGACTTCAATTTTTTGCATGGGAATGTAGCGAATTTCTTTGGAAGGGGCTGAATTGACGGATGCCGCTGGAGCTTCCAGGGATAATACGCGTCTGCCTAATCTAGCCAAGGCTCCCGCAATCTGAAAAGATAAGCCGTGTTGGGCATCAAAAAGTAGGACTCCGTGTCCTTCGGTCATTTGATTTTCTGATACGAGCATTGTGTTTAGCTCATAACCTTTGCTAGCGTGGCTGTCATGCTTGAACTTGCACACTCACAGGTTGAAAAAGGACATTTTGAGCTTCGTCTCGAGGGAGAGGGCCCTATATGGGCGCAGTGGTTTTTTCGGGTAGGACAAATCAAGGCAAGAGTTTTGGCGCTAGCTTTGATTTTGTTCGCCGCGGTTTTGAACGTTTGGACCGGACCGGCGGTTTTCTTTTTTGAGGCCGGTTGGGTACAATCCACGACTCAGGCAGTTTTTGCTCAAAGTATTATCAAGTGGGGTTTTGCCGCTCTTGGCTTTTTGGTTTGGATGGGGATTTTTATGCTTCGGCAGGAAGAATTGACTCTAAATTTTGATCGAATGAAAAATCAGCTCACTTACCAATATCTGCCACAGTGGACTATGGCGGCAATTGATGAAGGTTCTGTGGGGTTTGATGCGATTAGTCAGATTCAGGTTCATGGGCCGCAGCGAGAACCCAAAACGCCTCACGGATTTATTGAGTTGTATGTGATGGACCCCTTAGAAAAGCGGGAAAAAACTTTTCGATTTAAACTTCTTACGGATGAGCAATTTCAATTCTATCCCGTAAATCTTTCTCGTCTCACGGGCCGTGAACCGACTGGCGATTGGGTCGAAGAGTAATCATGCGCGAAGCCCGGACGTAGCTCATTCTGATTCTAAAACCTTTTCTAAAAAGGGCAGTGCTGTGTAGACCTTCCCAAAGATTTCAAAATCTAATTTTGAGAAAGGTTTTGATCGTGATGAGGCGGGCCCCAGGGTCGTTTCTTTGAACATGATGGAATCCTCATCGTCGGAATGGCAACGACCTAAGGTATGACCAAATTCGTGTAACCCGACCATGTATATAAAGTGCTCCATCATGTCAATTGAGTCTGAGTTTGGATTGTAGAAAGCCTGGATGATTTGATTCTTACGAAGCTTTGCTAGGCCATTTTGCGAAGTAGTCGAGGGCAAAGTTTGCTTGGCAGTTTCAATCTCAATCTCTTCTTTTGGTTCAAGTGAAAAATCTCCGTAAGCTGTCGCTCTAAAGTAAATATCTGCCTCTATAAGTTTTCCTGAATTGGAGTAGTTGGTTAATGTCATCGCGATCGCATCGGGATGACTTTTCTTCCATGGCCAAAAATGATCTGAAACCCAGTAAACGGCGTTGATGCCATCTCCTGAACTGCTTGCAGTCATGCCTTCGAATGTCAGGTCGGATACGGAGTCATCAACGGTCAAAGTTGGGCTACTGATGACTTCTTCATATTTTTTTGCGGAATGTTGAAGGGCTTCAATATAGGGGGCTGGAAATTTTGAGTGCAGTTTAAATTGTAGTTGAGAATCCTTTGGCCATTGAATGGGGCCATACTCATTCGTTTCAAAAAAACCATTCTGGCAGTCGGCCTTGAGGGTAGGTTCCTCTTGCATGTCTAGTGTGGTGGAGCGAGCTTCTATGCAGCCGAAAAGGGGCAAAGCGCATATGGTCGTGATCAGTCCCAAAGATGGCAAGCGCCTCATGGGGCAAGTAATTGCAATTAAGCGGCCAAGCAAGTATGGCGCTAAGTGTATGAAAGTATAATACTTTTTTGGTTTTGGAGGGGGCTTTTGATTGATATCCTGTGCAGCTGTTTAATGTCTGGACAGGGCTTCTAATGTTTATTTCCAGCTTGCAAGCCTCTGGGCTTCGGGCTAGCGTTCCCCAAATATGGCACGCGTAACCGTTGAAGATTGTTTGATTCCTGTTCCTAATCGTTTCTCACTTGTGCATCTTGCTGCCAAGAGAACTAAGCAAATCATGAAGGGCTCTCGTCCCCAAGTGGATGCTCCAAACAATAAGCCTGCAGTCATTGCTCTTCGTGAAATTGCTGAATTGAAAGTTCGCCTTCCTGAGGGTTGGGACTTGAAGAGCATCGAGAGCGAAGATGGTGATCTGCCTCCCGATCAACGTTAATTTTAGTGATATTGATCCTACGCAGTTACATCTGAATTTTAAAATTTAACGCTTAACTTCGGCAGCAGGCATTCGTTCTTCTCGATCTTGGCTGCTTGGAACTTTGTTGATCGTATACTCCTCGGGCGGAC
>Ga0100403_1003530_pt1 | contig 11562 bp, 11 predicted proteins | sample CryGeymet201501t_FD_83663 | JGI IMG/M metagenome (GOLD analysis project Ga0100403, IMG submission 83663) | Groundwater microbial communities from Crystal Geyser aquifers in Utah, USA - Crystal Geyser metaG 2015-01t | ecosystem: Environmental > Aquatic > Deep subsurface > Groundwater | place...
GACGCGACGTGGGCGGAGCACGGCGGCGCGAAGGCGGGCATCGTCTACGATTTGTACCTCGCGCGCGTGACGAGCATGTTCGCGTCGGTCGATTGGTTCACGACCGACAAGGTCACGCTGATCCTCGACTACGATTACTTCCAGCCGTCGTTCGACGGCGATTCGATCTGGAACTTCTTCGCGGCCGAGCCGATGAACGACTTCGGCGTGCGCGGCGTCTTCGACGCGACCGACAACCTGTCGCTCTCGGCGAACGCGCACGCGCGGATGTTCACCGTGCAGACGGCGCCGTTCACGTACGGGAGCGGCGTCTCCTCCTCGCCGAACATCGGGCCGCTCTACAACCCGAACTACTACCCGTCGAACGGCGTCGCGTTCGACGAAGGCGGCGGGCTCGCCGCGCGCTACCGCTGGGGCGAAGGCCTCGCGGGCGTGCGCGCGAACGGAAACTGGGGCGACGGCGGCGATCGCGTCGGCGGCGACGTCTACGGCGAGCGCATTTTCGAGACGCGCTACGTCGTCACGGGGCGCGCGTCCTTGTGGCAGTGGAACGACAAGCTGCGGCCGGATCGCGACGCGACGAGCTTCGGGTACGTCGCGGGCGTCGGCTACGTGTTCGCGCCGCGATCGCGCGCGTTCTTCGAGTGGGAGCACAACATGAACCGCATCGCCGGGCAGCGCTTCCGGTTCATGCTTTGGCTGACGGTGGCGGTGACGAAGTGAGGGCGCTCTACCTTCTCCTCGTGTTCGTCATCGCGACGAGCGCGTCGCTCGCGATCGCGCAGCCGCTGCCGCTCGCGCAGCCGCCCCTGGGCGGGCTCGCGCCGCTTCCGGGAGATCAGAAGGTGCCGGCGAAGTGGCTGCCGCCCGGCGCGTCGGATCCGGACACCGGGCCGAGCACGGTCGTCTACCCGCCGCAGCAGCTGACGATTCGCTTCAACCACAAGAAGCATCTCGGCAAAGACATCGGCGCGACCTGCCGCACGTGCCACGCGGGCGCGTACACGAGCAGCTCCGCCAGCGATCGCCTCGTTCCGAAAGGCGCGGTGTGCGACGCGTGCCACAAGAGCAGCCACGACGATCTGAACCGAGTGACCGCGAGCGACGACGGCGACGCGAAGAGCCAGTGCGCCTTCTGTCACGTCGGATACAAAGCGGGCGACGGGAACACGGTCGCGAAGCTCGGGCTTCCGCGCGCGAACATGATCTTCAACCACAAGAAGCACGCGGACCGGAACATCGGCTGCGCGCAGTGCCACGGCGCCGTCGCGGAGCTCGAGCTCGCGACGCGCGATCAGCTGCCGCGGATGAAAGGCTGCTTCGGCTGCCACCAGATGCCGGACTCGGCAGCGCGCGGCGACGCGAAGAGCGCGTGCGAGACGTGCCACGTGCGCGGGACCGGGAGCGAAGCGGGGCGCATGAAGACGATGTTCGCGTCGGGCGTCCTGAAGCCGCCGCGGTGGCTCCACAACGCCGCGCACACTCCGGACTTCATCGAGCGCCACAAGATGGTCGCCGGCGCGGACTCGCAGTTCTGCGCCAACTGCCACTCCGAGCACTTCTGCACCGACTGCCACGACGGCCGCGTGCGCCCGCGATCGATCCACCCGAACGACTACATCTCGATGCACCCGATCGAGGCGCGCCAGGCGGCGCAGAAATGCACGAGCTGCCACCGCGAGCAGTCGTTCTGCCTCGGGTGCCACCAGCGCGTCGGCGTGTCGATGAGCGGCCCGACCGACGCGCGGATGAGCGGCCGCTTCCACCCGCCGAAGACCGTCTGGAGCGACGCCCCGCGAAAGCCCGGCCACCACGCCTACGAAGCCGAGCGAAACCTGAACGCCTGCGTGAGCTGCCACATCGAGCGCGATTGCGTCGCGTGCCACGGCGGCCTCGGCATCGGCGGCGGCTTCAGCCCGCACCGGAGCGGCTTCGCCGCCGGCTGCGCCACGCAGTTCCGGCGCAACCCGCGCCCCTGTTTCGTCTGCCACGAGCCCGGCGCCGGAGCCCTCGCCCAATGCCGATGATTCGCTCGACCGCCGGCCCTAAAGAACGCGAAACCGCGCTCACACCGAAAACCACCTTGCGGCCAGAGGCTGGCGGGGGATATAGCGAATCTCCTCAGAAAAGCTGGCAAGTCGACGACACGTCCCCGGCCCCGGGGCGTGGTCCACACAAGAGGGAGGCCGCGCGTGAAAGAGCTTATTCGGTACCTGCTCGAGAACATGTACCTGGATTTTCAGGGCGAGATCTCCCTGGACACCGTGCGCCAGTTCTTGCGCGGGGACGACAGCCGCGAGGCGCGGGCGCTCCTTCAGAAGCTGATCGAGGACAAGGGCGTGGACGAGCTCCTGCTGACGCTCGCGGATTGCCTGAAGGAGCACATCCGCTCGGGGATCAACGAGGAAGTCGTCCGCGAGCAGCTCTCGCTCTACGCCGAGAGCTGATCGCGATCGCCATCGCGCTCGGCGCGGCGGCAGGATGCGACCAGGGAAAGCAGCACGACGCACCGGCGACGGCGCTGCCGCTCACGCTACTCGCGGCCAACGTGTCGCCGGACGAAGCGTTCGACGTGCGGAGGAACATCGAGCTCGCGTTCGACCAGCCGCTCTTGCCGCTCTCGGTGAATCGCCAGTCTGTCGGGCTGCGCGACGCGAACGGCAACGGCGTGACGTCGCCGGTGATCCTCTACGATCCGATCACGCGCGTCGTGTCGATCGCGCCGCCCGCGGGCGGGCCGTGGCTCCAGCCGGGGCTCGCGTACAAAGTCGTCCTCACCGTGCCGAGCGGCGAAGACGACGCGAGCGGGCTGCGCTCGGTCGGCCGCGGCACGCTCGACCCGAAGGTGCGCCACGAGATCGGCTTTCAGACGTGCGGCGGCACGCGGCCCTGCCCGGCGACGCCGCTGCCGACGGTCGCGCGCGTTCGCTTCTGCAACGACGTGATGCCGATCTTCGTCCGGCACTGCAGCGGCGGGATCTGCCACGGCTCGCCCGTAGGCGATCAGAAGCCGGCGGCGAGCCTCGTGCTCGATACGTCGATCGGCGTGGCGAAGACCGCGATCGGCCGCGTCGCGCAAGGCGCGAACACCGGCGCGAGCTCGGGCCGCGTGCAACCCGCGGGGCACCTCTTCGGCGTCGACATGGCGATCGTCCAGCCGTACAGCCCGGCCAACAGCTGGCTCATGTACAAGCTCGCGATCGACGAGCCGCACGACGACGGCGTCGACGCGGGCGCAGCGCTGCGGCCGCGCTGCTACCCGACCGAGTCGCCGAACGCGCCAGTCGATCCGTTCGGCGGCGGCTCGCCGTTCCAAGTGAAGTACACGCGCATGAGCGCGTCCGATCGCGCGGCGCTCGCGGACTACGTCTTCGGCAACCCGATGCCGTACCCGAGCCCCGACAACACCGTCGGCTTCGACGAGATCGAGCGCATCCGCGCGTGGATCGAGCAAGGCGCGGTCGTCGAAGAGTGCGGCGCCTGCTAGCCGTGAGCTCACCCGAGCGGGGACCGAAGTCCGGGGCGCCTCACGATCCGACGCGGTTGCGCCCGGATTGCTTCGCCGCGTAGAGCCGATCGTCCGCGCGCCGATAGAGCGTCTCGCCCGTCATGTCCTGCTCGCTCAGCACCGCGACCCCGAGGCTGATCGTGCACGCGATGTTGTTCTGCTCGAACTTGAGCGGCGCCGCCTCGGCGATCTTCCGGAGCTTCTCCGCCGTGATGATCGCGCCGTCGAGCGCGATCTCCGGCAAGAGCACGCCGAACTCTTCGCCGCCCGTGCGCGCGAAGATGTCCTCGCGCCGCAATTTCGGCCGCAACGCCGCGACGAGCTGGCGCAGCAAGTTGTCGCCCGCGAGGTGACCGTACGTGTCGTTCGTCTTCTTGAAGTGATCGATGTCGAACAAGACGAGCGAGAGCGCGCGCGCGTAGCGCTTGCTTCGGTTGAACTCGCGCTCGAGCGCCTCGTCGAAGTACCGCCGATTGAAGATCTGCGTGAGACCGTCGATGGTCATCAAGCGGTAGATCTCTTCGTGGTAGTGCACCTCGATGTTCTCGCCGGTCATGAACTTCAGGATCGACCGGCCTATTTGCACCTGATCGCCGTCGCGCAGGCGCTGCTCCTTGACCTGCTGATCGTTCACGAACGTCCCGTTCGTGCTGTTGAGGTCGGTGACCAAATAGCTGCCGACGCCGTCGTACGTGATCCGCGCGTGGTGACGACTGATGCTCTCTTGGTCGATGAACAGATCGTTCTTCGACGAGCGCCCGATCTCGAACGGCGCCGTGCCGAGCGAGATTCGCCGCCCGAGCTCCGGCCCGTAGATGACGACGATGCAGGCGTCGCCCGGTCTGCTCGGGCGCTCCTGCTTCGTCCCCTCGACGATCTTCGTGACGCGAGTCTTTTGCGAGTCGTGCCGCGAGCTCACCGTGCTGGATTGTACGACCAGCCTGGCTCAGCCGAGAACGATTTCTCGTAGCTGGATCGCCGCGCGATCGTGCACGCCGAGACCGAGCTCGCCCGCTTCTTTGATGTACGCCGGCGTGCGGCCGTCGTCGGTCAGCGACTTCAGCCCGAACTTCTTCCGCTCGGCCTCGACGATCTCCCAGCCGATCGTGTCCATCGCGACCATGTCCGTCGTCACGTACACCGACTCGTGCGGCACGACGTACTCCGGCTTCTTCCAGAGCGGCCCGCCTTGCGCCATCACCTTGAAGCCGTCGGTGATGCACAAGCGGATGCGCGACTTGATGACGTCCTGCGCCGCGAGCATCGCGATCTGCGGCGACGCCTTGTGCGCGTGGAAGTCGTGCGGGTTGATGCTGCAGCCGTGCGTGATGTTCTTCAGGCACCCGGTGTAGCCGCAGATCGAGTGGTCCTTGATGAGCGAGAAGTTGATGAGCGCGGTCGACTCGGTGAGCACGCGCACGAACTTCGTCGAGGTGCCGCCGGTGTTCGGGATGACGCGGGACTGCATCGTCGCGTCGCCGTTGTTGTGGACCGCGACCTTCACGCCCGCCGGCACGTTCTTGTCGTCGATGCGCGTGCCCGACAGGAAGCTTCCGTACTGCTCGAGCACCGTGATGTTCCCCGCCGGAACGCCCGAGGCGATCATCGCCTCGAGGAACGGAATCACGAGCTCCTTGTTCGTCCCCATGTTCTTGAGGGCGATGCCGTTGACCTTCACGCAGACCTTGTCGTCCTTGTGGACGAACTTGGCCGCGGCCTTCGCCATGTCGGCCTCGCCGGTCAGCTCTTGGAGCGCGCGGCGGAGCATCTCTTTCGCGTCCGCGTCCTTCGGGTAGTAGCCGTTCGGCATCAGCGAGTTCGACTTCTTCACCTTCACGATGCGGCCGGGCGCGGAGAACGGGCGGAAGCCCGTGGGCGGCGCGGCGGCGTAGTTGATCTTCTCGGCTGCGGCGTCGGCGTCGCTCGACCGGAGCATCGCGCCCGCGACGGTCGCGGCGGCGGTGGCGCCGAGGAACGTGCGGCGCGTCGTGCCGGCGGCGACCGGCCGAGGGGCGAGCCCGTCGCGCTCGATGCGGCTGTGGACCTCGAGCTCTTCGGTGGCCAAATCACGCTTGGACATCAGACGCCTCCAGTGTCCTTTCTCGATACCATGGGCCTCCGCGGCCGGCCAAGCGCGGGTAAGTCCGGTGCCCAAGCGCGGGTAAGTCCGGTGTGGCGGAGTCGCTCGGTCGTCGCTCGCGTCGGGGACCCCCCTGTCCGGGACACCCCGAAAACTGTCCGGGACAGGGGCGGCATTCCCGAAATCCCGAGAAAACGCGAGGTCGGCGCGTGGCACGTGCGTCGCAATCGACGCCTCCGCCGCGCGCAGGGCGCGGCGGTGAAAGGAACGTGACGATGAACACGCAGCCGGAGCAAAACGCGAAGCAGATGAAGACGGTGTACACGGTCGTCGAGCGCGGGCCGGGGAAGTCGTGGTGGACGAAGGTCGGGATCGGCTTCGTCAACCGCGACGGATCGATCAACCTGCGCCTCGACGCGATCCCGACGAACGGCACGCTGCAAGTGCGCGACTACGAGCCGCGCGAGTGGGAGCGCCGCGATTCCGCGCAGCGTTCGTCCGCTCCGCCGCTCAATGCGGACTCGCTCCTGTAAGCGATGAAGCTCTCGCTCCGAACGAGGATCGAGGCGGCGCGCGCGTCGTTCGCGCGCGCGTGCGCCGCGCTTTGGGCGTGGCGTTGGGGGCGGCCGATCGGTCGCGCGGTGCTCGTCGCGGGGGCGCTCGTCGTCCTGGCGGCGATCGGGCGGTCGACGCTCGCGGGCGCCGCGGCTCCTGCGCCGACGGGTGACGACGGGGGTGCGCGCGATCCGCCGATCGTGGCGAGCGCGCCGGCGTTGCCGGCGACGACCGCGCCGGCGCAAGAAGCTCCGGCGCCGGCCGCCGCGCCGAGCGAAACGCCGCGCCGCGGCCCGGCATCGCCGGAGGATCCGGTCGTCTTGAACCAGGCAACGCAGGACGATCTTCAGCGCTTGCCCGGCATCGGCGCGAAGCGCGCGCAATCGATCCTCCAGCTTCGCGCAAAGCTCGGTCGCTTCAAGCAGGTGGAGGATCTGATGAAGGTGCGCGGCATCGGGCGCGTGACGTTGAAGCGGCTGCGGCCGCTCGTGCGCCTCGATCCGCCTGCGGTGGCGGACGCAGGGGCTGGCTAGGCCGCGACGTTCGCGCGAAGCTTGTCGACGAGCGGCCTGATCTCCGCTCGCCGAAGCTTGTACGACGCGCGGTTCGCGACGAGGACGCTCGAGATCTTCATGATCTCGTCCTTCACGTCGAGGCCGTTCTGCACGAGCGTCTCGCCCGTCTCCACGAGATCGACGATCAAATCGGCGAGCCCCGTGAGAGGCGCGAGCTCGACCGACCCCTGGACGTGGACGATCTCGGCCTGCACGCCGCGACGCGCGAAGTGCTGGGCCGCGATCCGCGCGTACTTCGTCGCGACGCGCGGCACGTCCGGGGGCGCGGGTCGACCAGCGACGCCCGCGACCACCATCCGGCAGCGCCCGATCCCGAGATCGAGCGGCTGATACAAATCGCACGCGCGCTCGACGAGCACGTCGCGCCCGCACACGCCGAGATCGGCCGCCCCGTACTCGACGTACGTCGGCACGTCGTCCGGCTTGAGCAGCAAAAAGCGGACGTTCGCGCCGCCTTCGCGGATGAGCGTGCGATCGTCGGCGAGGAGCGGCGCGGGATCGATCCCCGCGCGATCGAGGAGCGGGGCGAGCGTCTTCAAGATGCGCCCCTTCGGCAGCGCGATGACGAGCGGGCTCACGCGTCCGCGCCCTTCACGCGCTCTACGTTCGCGCCGAGCCCACGGAGCTTCTGCTCGATGTGCTCGTAGCCGCGATCGATGTGGTAGACGCGCTGAAGCTCGGTCTCGTCTTCCGCGACCAAACCGGCGATGACGAGCGACGCGCTCGCGCGAAGGTCCGTCGCCATCACGCTCGCGCCGTAGAGGCGGTCGACGCCTTGAACGACCGCGGTGTTCCCCCGGAGCGCGATGCTCGCGCCCATCCGTTGAAGCTCGGGGACGTGCATGAAGCGATTCTCGAAGATGGTCTCGCTGATCACGCTCTCGCCCTTGGCGAGGCACATCAGCACCATGAACTGCGCCTGCATGTCCGTCGGAAAGCCGGGGTGCGGGCCGGTCGTGACGTTCACCGCACGGAGCGGGCCGTTGCGCCGGACGCGAACGTTCTGGCCTTCGCTCGCGACCTCGACGCCGGCGAGGCGCATCTTCGCGACGAGCGCTTCGAGATCTTCGAGGACGGCGCCTTCGAGGGTGACGTCGCCGCCCTCGGTCATCGCGCCCGCCACCATGTACGTGCCGGCTTCGATCCGGTCGGCGATGATCGCGTGATCGAACGGCGCGAGCTCCCCACGCTCCGAGCCGGTGATGTGGATGACGTCGGTTCCCGCGCCGTCCACCTCCGCGCCCATCTTGTTCAAGATGCGCCCCAGCTCCTCGACCTCCGGCTCGCGCGCGCAGTTGAGGAGCGTCGAGCGCCCTTTCGCGAGCGCGGCGGCCATCATGATGTTCTCGGTGCCGGTCACCGTGGGCATGTCGAAATAGACTTCCGCGCCCTTCAAGCGGCCGCCGCCGCCGGGGCCTTCGGCGATCACGTAGCCGCGCTCGAGGCGAATGGTGCAGCCCATCGCTTCGAGGCCCTTGAGGTGCTGATCGATCGGGCGCGCGCCGATCGCGCAACCTCCGGGGAGCGAGACCTTCGCGCGGCCGAAGCGCGCGACGAGCGGGCCGAGCACCATCACGCTCGCGCGCATCTGCTTCACGAGCTCGTACGGCGCTTCGGGGCGAACGTTGCTGCCCGCGGTGACGACGACCTCGGGCGCGCGCACGTCGACGCCGCGGCCGAGGAAGCGGAGGAGCGCGGCGGTCGTGTCGATGTCGCGGAGCGCCGGGACGTTGCGAAGGCGGCTCTCGCCGTCGGAGAGGAGCGTCGCGCAGAGGATCGGCAGCGCCGCGTTCTTCGACCCGCTGATGCGAACGTGGCCTTTGAGCGTCGCGCCGCCTCGAATCCGAATTGCGTCCATGGTCCTCGAGGAAATGCCCTACTTCGATGCGCCCGCCAAAGAAACCTGTTTCTCCCAGACTGCGGGCAGGCCAAAGTCGAGGAAGATGTCGTACTCGTAAGGGTAACGCTCGACGATGCGGCTCTTGATCCGCTCGATTGCGTCGGGGCGCACGGGCATGGTCGGCTTCTCGTCGGCCACCGCGGCGCGAACGAAACGCAGGTACGCGGCCTCCGCGTCGAGCAGGCTCGTTTCACCCGACGGGCCGCGACCCGGGTGCACGTACGCTGGCTTCATCGCGCGCATCTCGTCGATGCGCTTCAGCCACTCGTCGACCTCGCCGATCTCGAGCCAGCTGTGGTTGTCGTTCGCGACGAGATCGCCGGGGAAGAGGTGGCCGTTCCACTCGACGACGACGTGTGCCTCGCTGCATCCGACGCCGAGGACGTGCGCGCGAACCGTCACGCCGCCACCGCTGAGGTCGGCCGTCTTGTCGCCGAAGCTCTCGGGCAAGACGATCTCTTTCGGGTAGTCGGGCTTGTAGCGATCGTAAAACGAGCGCAGGCGCTTCTCGTGGACGGCGGGGATCGCCCGGCGCACTTGCTCGGAGGTGACGACGCGGATTCCGCGCTTTCGGAGGACGCCGGTGCCGTTGAACTTGTCCGGGTTCGGGTGGAGGACGATCGCGAGGACGACGCTCTTTCCCGTCGAGCGCTCGACCCAGTCGATCATCTCTTCGGCCGCCGAGAGCAAGAACTGCGTGTCGATGACGACGACGCCGTCGGGGCCCTCGATCCAATACGACGACGTGACGAAGCCGCGGATCGACGAGGTGTACGTCCCGACGCGCGGGTCGGCGTGCGCCAACGCGAGCTGCGCTTCGCGTGGAGGCGTCCGCGACGATCCGCCGCACGCCGCGCCCGTCACCGCGAAGAGCGCCGTCACCGCGAAGAGCGCGAGCGCGAGGACGACGCGCGCGATCATCGCCCCGTGAACTTCGCCTGGCGGCGCTCGACGAACGACTGGATGCCCTCTTTGACGTCGTCGCTCGCCATGATCGGCTGAAGGTCCGGGAGCAAGCGCTCCATCGCGACCGTTTCGCCCTCGCGCATTTCGAGGCGGGACGACGCGAGCGTCGCGTACACGCCGAGCGGCGCCTGCGCGGCGATGACCTCGGAGAGCGCGATCGCGCGCTCTTTCTCGCGCCCGGTGTCGACCACTTCCTGCACGAACCCGATCCGCAGCGCTTCTTCCGCTCCGAACTCGTCACCGGTCAGCAACCAGCGCATCGCGTTGCCCCAACCGACCTCGCGCGGGAAGCGCACCGTCGCGCCGCCGACCGGATAGATCCCGCGCTTGATTTCGATCTGCCCGAAGCGCGCCGAGCGAGCCGCGACGCGAATGTCCGTCGCGAGCAAAAGCTCGATCCCGATCGTCAGACAGATGCCCTGCACCGCGGCGACGATCGGCTTTCGCAAACGGCGTCCGCTCAATCCCATCGGATCGATCGCGCCCTCCGGGATGTTCCATTTCCCGCTGGAAAACACCGGCGCGAACTGGGTGAGCTCGAGGCCCGCGGTGAAGTGCTCGCCCGTCGCGTGCAGCACGCCGACGCGCAGCTCGTCGTCCGCGTCGAGCTCCGCGTACGCGCGCGCGAGCGCCTCGAACATCGGCACGTCGAAAGCGTTTCGCTTCGCCGCGCGGTCGAGCCCCATCAAAAGGACGTGCCCGCGCCGCTCGAGCGTCACCTTGCCGACGACGGGGGCGCTCACTTCTTCGCTCCCTTCGCGGCCGCTTCCCTGTTCGCTTTGAAGCGCGCGCGGAGCTTCGTCGCGTAGTCCGCTTTGTTCTCCTGCTTCGTGCGCGCGATCGCGAGCGCGTTCGCCGGCACGTCCTGCGTGACCGTGGTGCCGGTCGCGACGTACGCGCCGTCGCCGATCGTGACGGGCGCGACGATCTGCGAGTCGCTGCCGATGAACGCTTCCTTTCCGATCGTCGTCGTGTGCTTCTGAACGCCGTCGTAGTTGCAGAAGATCGTGCCCGCGCCGATGTTCGCGGCCTCGCCGATGACGCCGTCGCCGAGGTACGCGAGGTGGTTCGCCTTCGCGCCGCGCCCCATCTTCGTCTTCTTCGTCTCGACGAAGTTTCCGATGTGCGCGTCGTCTCCGATCTCGCTGTCCGGGCGCAAGTGCGAGAACGGCCCGATGTGCGCGCGCGCGCCCACCGTCGAGTCGCTCATCACCGAGTACGGCTTCATCGTCACGCCCTCGCCGACGGTGACGTTCGTGAGCACGCAGCCCACGTCCACGTGCGAGCCACGTCCGATCTTCGTCACGCCGCGAAGCACCGCGCCCGTCTCGACGATCACGTCCGGCGCGAGCTCCACGCCGTCCTCGACGCGCGCGCCGCTCCGAACCGTCGCGCCCGCGACGCGCCACTTCTCGGCGATGCGACGAAGCATCACGTCCTCCGCCTCGATCAACTGCCGCCGATCATTGACGCCCACCAAGACCTCCGCGCGCGACGGCACGCCGACCACGCGCTTCCCGCCTTTGCTCGCGAACGCGACGATGTCGGTGAGGTAATACTCGCCCTGCGCGTTGTTCGGCTGCAGCGTCGCGAGCGCGTCGCGCAAGAACGCGACGCTCGACGCGTAGATGCCCGGGTTGATCTCGCGGCACGCGCGCTCCGCGTCCGTCTTCAGATCCTTCTGCTCGCGAATCTCCGAGACGTCTCCCTTCGCGTCGCGCAGCACGCGACCGTAGCCGAACGGATCGTCGACCGAGCACGTCGCGAGCGCGAGCGCCGCGCCTTCCTTCTCGAGCACCTCGACGACGCCGCGAACGTCCTCGGATTGCATCAGCGGAACGTCTCCGTAATAGACGAGCACGCGATCCATCCCCGGGCCGATCGCGCCCATCGCCGCGCGCGCCGCGTCGCCCGTGCCGCGCTGCTGCTCTTGCAGCGCCGTCTTCACGCGATCGCCGAACGCCTTCTTCAAGTACGC
>Ga0100403_1003534_pt1 | contig 11559 bp, 13 predicted proteins | sample CryGeymet201501t_FD_83663 | JGI IMG/M metagenome (GOLD analysis project Ga0100403, IMG submission 83663) | Groundwater microbial communities from Crystal Geyser aquifers in Utah, USA - Crystal Geyser metaG 2015-01t | ecosystem: Environmental > Aquatic > Deep subsurface > Groundwater | place...
TAATAACAGGGACATGCTACAAGATGTTATTGCGTTAAGAAAAACATAATGAAAGTCGAAGAAAAGATATGTCTCATTATTCCTCCATCAATATTTTTATTAGATGAGAGGGTTTTTCCGTCATTAGGAATATTGAAAGTTGCTTCTTCGCTTGAAGCAAGAGATTACAATGTTGATGTTCTTGATCTGTCAGGGTACTCAAATTTTGAAGATATTTTAGAAGAGTATTGTAGTCAAAATAATACTAGAATATTCGGTATTACGACTACAACTCCGCAAATGCCAGCATCATATACTGTAGCAAAGAAAATCAGATCACTGAAAAGTGATTCTAAATTAATAATAGGTGGACCACACCCTACACTTATTAGTTCTGCATGTAAAAGAGAAAATAAGAAGCTTAATATTACTGGCAGAGCGCACAAAGCTTATAGAGAACTTGAAAAAAGTTTTGATGTTATAGTAGCAGGAGATGGCGAAGATGCAATTTTTGAAGCGATTAAAATTATTGTTGATGGTAAAGAAGATATTCGGTTCGTTGATGGGGATGATCCAAAAACTTCTCTCTTTCTTACGGATAAAACGTTAGAACTAACTCCATGGCCCGCTCGTCACCTTATTGATTTAGATAGTTACCACTATCAGATTGAAGGTAAAAAGAGTACGTCGCTTATATCTCAGCTTGGTTGTCCATTTATGTGCGCATTTTGTGGTGGTAGGTATTCACCTATGTTACGGAGAATTCGATCAAGGTCCACTCAAAATGTAGTTGATGAGATTAAATTTTTACATGAGCAATATGGTTATACTGGGTTTATGTTTTATGATGATGAGCTTAATGTAAACAAAGAGATGATTGTGTTAATGAATTCTATTACAGATCTTCAAAGTAGTCTAGGAGTTGACTTTAGATTAAGAGGATTTGTGAAATCTGAGCTCTTTAGTGATGAGCAAGCAAAAGTACTACATCGTGCAGGTTTTCGTCAGTTACTTACAGGATTCGAATCTGGATCAGAAAGAATTTTGTCGAATATTGATAAGAAGGCAACAAAGGCTGAGAATTTTAGAGCTGTTAAGATAGCAAAAGATAACAATCTTAAAGTAAAAGCTTTAATGTCTATAGGTCATGCAGGTGAATCTATAGAAACAATACAAGATACAAAGCAATGGTTGTTAGATGCTGAGCCTGATGATTTTGATTGTACTATAATTACAACATATCCAGGAACTCCTTATTATGATGATGCAGTAGAGACTAGCAAAGGTATTTGGACTTATACACATCGTAAAACAAATGATAGACTTCATGCATACGAATTAGATTATAATACTACTGCAGATTACTATAAAGGTGATCCTGACGGTGGCTACAAAGCGTATGTGTTCACTGATTACATTACATCAGAACAGCTTGTTATTGAGCGTGATAAACTTGAAAAAGAAGTTCGTGAGAAGTTAAATATTCCTTTTAATGCTGCTGCATCTTCAGTTAATTATGAGCATTCGATGGGACAAGGTTTACCAGCGAATATCTTGAGGAGAACATGTGGGTAAACATATTGTAATATCAAGAGAAGGTGGAGATTTTTCTATAGATCTTATTTTTGCTGGTTTAGTTAGAAAGTTTGGTAAAGAGAATGTGATAGACTATCCTGTTCGTGTTAAACATCGCCAAGGTAGACCAGAACTTATAGGAGACGACGAGAAGGATTACGGAGCTGAGCGTAGGTCACTATGCTATGTAGAAAATTGCGAGGATATGAGGGAGTGGAGCCTTTCTGAAATTGCAACTGAAAAGATAGATTGTGTCTGGCTAGATGAAACTGATGAATCGTTTATACACTGGATAAAGTTAGCTGGAGCAAATTTACAGATTCGTGAAGTTAATAAGACTGTAGTAATAGCAGGGCATGATAATTTTAGAGGTGATCCTGTAAATGTCAAAACTAGATTTGGAAATTCTTTGATTACAATGTTTGTTGATGACTGGCAATCACAGTATAATAAATACAATTTTATGAATCTTACAAATCTCTCATGCAACTTTGATCATCTTTGGGATTCTTCTAAAAGAGAAGTATACCAACAAAATAAGATTTACGATTTATGCTTCATAGGATATAATAGTAATCCTGTAAGAAGGATGATCATAGATCATGTCGAAAAAAACTGGGGACATCTCAATAACTGTATCATTTTTGAAGACATACAAGACAAATTTGATAGATTCATACGACATGATGAGATGTTCAAACTCATGGGTCAATCAAAAGTATGTCTTAATTTACCGGGAGCCTCAACAGGTGGGAGAGCACTCAGATATTATGAGATACCTTATGTCGGATCATGTATGAGCACGATGAGAATCCCAGCACATCTTCTTCATCCATTTGAAAATCTTAAGTCTTGTCTTGAATTTTCTTCAATTACTGAACTTGATATGAATATTGATTTTGCACTTCGTAAAAGTACAAATGGTAAATCAAATTATGCTATAATAGCAAATGAAGGCTATAATCATTGTTTGTTACATCATACCGTTGATGCACGTCTAAACTATATTATTGAAATAATGAGGAATAAAGTGAAAACATACGAATACAGATTACGATCCTATTATTTTAGCGGATACAGAGGGCAGTAATGGATAAGGAGCAACTCTACAATAGTATAACGGACAGAAAGATTAAGCCAAGGGACTTCGAACAGTATGATGGCAATAATGGCAGGGTTAACAAGTGTGTGGAACTTTTTCGTCAAGGTGTACTCAAAACTGGTGGTACCCTTCTTGACGTTGGTGGTGGGATTGGTGATCTTGGTTGCGCCCTTAACAATGCCTTTGATCGCCGTATTTGCTTGGATATTTCGAAAAAAAATCTTGAAGCGGCGCAAGTAAAGGGAAATGAACCGCTTAAAGCAGATGTAGACCAATTTGGAATATCTTGTGAAGATGAGACTATAAACGTTGTTACTGCATTAGATTTTATTGAACATATTATTGACCCAGAATACTTTGCAAGAGAGTGTTTTAGAGTTTTAAAGCCTAGTGGACAAGTATTTATTAATACTCCGAATATCAGATTTTGGAAGCATATACAAGAGCTGTGGCTATACGGAGCATTCCCACACACATCAGGCGATAGGGAAGTGTTCCATGGAGGTCATCTTGCATTTTTTTGTAAAAAAGATTTAGAGTATATTTTTGGAGCAGCAGGATTTAAAAACTTTGTTCAAATAAAAGATGAAGAATGTTATGAACAGCCACTTGAGGGCTACTACAAACCAATTTTAGGACCAGCATCTTCACAGCAAGATTATGTTAATATAATGTTAGAGCTTGGCTGCCCCAATCTTCTTTTTAAATGTGAAAAATGAGAATACTGATTGGTAAAACTTTTGGTTTAGGGAATGCTGTAATGTCAATTCCTATGATTAAGGCATTAAAGTCTATGAGTCATAGTATTAACGTTCTTATCGGATCTACAAATGATGATAGTGGAGCTCTTGACGTTTTTAGATATCTTCATAAGAGTAAAATAATTGATCATGTGTATATAGATTCAGCTATTGATGGAGATCATGATGTACATGATGTAGCAATTATGTCTATTCCATTTGATGGCCGTTGGCGAAATGGTATGCACTACAATGCTAATAAGGTAATGGACGGCAGAACTAGGCCAGATCCCTCTACTACTGGTTTAGTTTCATGGAAGAAGCATGAAGTAGAATATCAAATGGATAACGCGTATCAACTAGGATATAAGGGAGAAGTTCCCGATTGTAGTTTTTATGAGAGTTTATCACTTCAGTCATCAAATGTTTACTTAGGTGTTGGATATAAAAAAGATGCTGCAGGATTTTGGAAACAGAAACATTGGGGAAATGAAAATTTTATTGAGTTAATAAAGTTAATGCTGAATCATGATTGTAACTTAAAAGTTTGGGCAACTGGTGATACTCTTGACTGGAATATCAATCTTAAGAAGATATCTGATGAAGTTAATGATCCAAGGTTTATTGCAGACATAACATCAATTGATAAAGCATTTGACATCATAAGTAAATGTAGCGCTTACATAGGAAATGACACTGGTGTTGCTCATGTTGCTGCGTCTATGGGTCTCAAAACTTTGACATATCTTCCATTGGAAAATTCGTTTATAAAGAATAGACCGTGGCGACCAAAGAGCTATGACAAATCTGTAGCATGGAGAGAGTCTCCTAGTCCTGATACAGTGTTTATGATGTATAAGGAACTTTTATAAATGAGTGAAAAAACTAGACAAGACGTACTTGCTGCACTTCATCAGATGGCAAAGTTAAATAATGTGATTCAAGATACTCATGGTAATGTATCACAAATAGATGATACAGATTATAAGCTGTATATTAAACCAAGTGGAATGGATTATTCTAGTATTAAACTTTATGATGTTTGTGTAGTTGCTATCGATCATCCACAAAACGTAGATAATAAAAGAAATCCATCTGTTGATACTGTTCATCATGCAGCAATTTATAATAAGTGTAGTTGGATTAAAGCAATTTGTCATGTCCATTCTCCTTATGCAACGTCGTATGCAGGAAGAAATGAAGAAATAAGATGTTATTTAACTGAGCATGCTGATTACTTTGGGAAGACAGTGAGGTGCTTACCATACTCAGATCTTAACAACTGGGGATCTGATATAGCACGTATTCTTCAGGAAGATGAAAAAGCAGTGCTACTTGGAAATCATGGAGTTCTAACATTCGGAGATACAGCTGAACAGGCAGTAAAGAGGGCTGCAGCTTTGGAAAATATTGCCATGAAAAATTATTTAATTGAAGCAGTTAAAATTATTGAACCACTTGATAATAAAGAAGTTATTAAGTGGCATGAAAGATATAATAACGTTTATGGCCAGTGAAAAAGTGTACATAGCTAGTGATCATAATGGTAATGCTGCAAGAGCATATATTATAAAGATGTTACAATATTCACATGAAGTTGAAGATCTTGGACCATTTGATTATGACGGAAAAGTAGATTATATTGATTATGCTGAGAAACTTTGTCGTAAAGTTATCTTAGAAGATGCTAGAGGAATTCTTATTTGTGGCACTGGCACAGGTATGAGTATAGTTGCGAATAGGTTTTCTCACATACGTGCTGCCATCGTTACTGATAGAGCGACCGCAGCTCTTTCTCGCGAGCATAATAATGCCAATGTACTTGTTTTAGGCCAATGGAGAACACCTCTCGGAGCTATGGATGAGATTGTTTTTACATGGCTAAATACTCCATTTGGTGAAGAACGCCATATAAAAAGACTTAAGAAGTTAGAGGAGTTCAAACCGTGATTCTTATAGTCGGTGACATCATAGTTGATGAGTTTACTTATGGTAAAGCAATAGGAATATCTGCTGAGACACCAACTGTAGTTGCTGAGGAAATTGAAATTAAGAGAATGTATGGTGGTGCAGCATTAGTGCAGAGACATTTAAAAAATCTTGGTGAAAAATCTGTTTTAATTTCTATGGGTCCTTCTACTAATACAGATGCGTCAAACACTAATATAAAAATTGTAGGTAAAGCTGGCTGGAAGACCACAACTAAAAAGAGATATTTTGTAGATGATTACAAAATGGTTCAGTATGATATAAGAAATAAAGCTTCTCATGATGCTATATCAGAGAATCAATTAAAAGAGATTATCAAACGTGAAATATTAGAGAATGATATTAAAATTGTTGTTGTAGCAGATAATAGACATGGAACTATTAATGCAGAAATTGCAAAGTGGCTTGTTTGCCAACAGGAAGTTATGAACTACAAGCTATATGCTGATTCTCAATTCTCACAAGAGCAGCCAAACCATAATTGGTATAAAGGTTGTTACACGATGTTTTTAAATAAAAAAGAAACAAATTTTTGGCTTAAAGATCTTGTGTGTGGTGGACTTGATGATTTATCTGAAGAATTAGATTGTAATATTATTTGTAAACTTGGAGATCAAGGAGCTGAAGCTTTTATTGATGGAAAATTATATCAAGAAAAAGCTTTAGACATAGATGTTGTTGACACATGTGGAGCTGGTGACGCTTTTCTTGCTGCGTACGTTAACAGTAATGCAGTATGTCCAGAAAATAAATTAAAAGATGCAAATAACTATGCAACAAAATCATGCGCTATGAAAGGTACAGAGGTTCCAGATGTTTAAAGATAGATACTTGTTACTTGATACAGCAAACCTTGTAGACATTGAAAGATTATCAAGGACAGATGCAATCGCTGGTGTCACAACAAATCCTTCACTAATGGCAAAAGAAGAAAAGGGTGATTACACAGAGAGACTTAAAAAAATAGCTTCGTTATTGAATAATGAAGAAAGAAGTATTGAAAAAATGCATTTAAGTGTAGAAGTAATTACACTTGATCCAGATGAAATGATTAAACAGGGTTCGAAACTTTCTTATGCATTAGATGAGTATGGTTTAGATACTCATATTAAAGTTCCAGTAACTCTTGATAATCTTAGAGTAATTACTGAACTAACTAATATTGGTATTAAAGTTAACGCCACTGCATGCATGACAGCACTTCAGGCAAAATTAGCTATTGATGCAGGTGCGAATATCGTTTCATTTTTTTATAATCGAATGAAAGACGGTGGTGATCCTGATCCTGAAAAAGAAATTTCTGAAATAAGTAACATGTTATGGGACTCTGATGTTAAAATAATCTGTGGTAGTATTAGAAGGCCAGAAGATGTTTTACATTGTTGGGAAGCAGGATCTCATTATGTTACAGCTGGAATGGGAGTAATAGAAAAAATGTTGCTTCATGCACAAACAGAGAAAGCCATTTATGGTTTTCAGATGGATATAGAAGCATGGCTATCTTAAAGAAAACTACAAGAGAAGATACGTATACCCATAAACGTGGTTGGGGTGAAGAATTATGGATCGAAAATCTTGATGATTATTGTGGTAAGATTCTTTTTCTCGAAGCTGGAAAAAGAGGATCTATGCATTACCATATGAAGAAGATGGAAACAATGTATCTCCAAGATGGTATTGTAGACATAGATTTTATTGATGCAGAAACAGGTGTAAAATACATTGTGCATCTTTATCCAGGCGATTCGATTAGAATTCCCCGCGGGCAAGCTCATCAGATAATTGCATTAGAAGACAGTAATCTATTTGAATTCAGCACTAAACATGAAGAAGAAGATTCATATCGTGTTTGGAAGGGTGATTGATGAAAATTAATATGATAGGTTCCTTTATTCGAAATGATCCATTTGGTACTGAGATTGCATTTGCAAATGGATTAAGAAATATAGGTGTAGAAGTAACTACATGGGACCCATCACGTCAAGGACAATTAGTTCCAGGTGGAGCTGACGCAACAATAGTTTTCAAAGATCATGGTGAAATTTCGTATCCAGCTCTAGAGAGTGCAAAAAAAGGTGGACAAATAGTTATTGAATATCAACCTGATGATATTAGAGCTCCGGGTATTAAAGGAATGATGGAGCACATGAGACAATTTTGTGATTACGCCTTTACATTTGATTCTACGGGGGCAAGAGTTGCTGAATTAGATATAGGTTACAAAAAAGCTAAAAAATTGTTAGTAACAGCAGATCCTAATCTGTATTATCCTATTGACGTAAAGAAAGATATTGACTTTTGCTTTGTAGGAAATTATTCAAATAGTGTTATGCATAAAAGCAGACGTGAGATGGTAGATCTTTTAAAAAATAATGGATTTAACATCGTTTGTACTAGTACTTTTTCTCCACAAGAAATAAATTTACTCTATAATAGATCTAAAGTTGTTATAAACCATGCAACTGATGTAGGGCAAGATTTTGGTCAAGGGTATGGCTATCAATGTAGACATTTTGAAGCAGGTTTTGCAAAATCGTGCTTGCTTTCGAATACGCTCCTCGGTGAAGAGCTTGATGGTCCAGATTCATTTTGTCAATTTTATGATGAAAAGTCTTTATTGTTTTGGGCAGAAGAGTTAATTACACCAATGGATACTCCACTAGGAATACATAATGTCTGGGAGCAATTTGCTGAACAACTTTATGAAGATGTCTGTCAAGATCATTCACCTGAGCACAGAGCAAGAGACATAGTCGACTTCATTAAAGAGGTAAGATAAATGAAATTAAACTTAGGCTGTGGTGCTGATTACAGAAAAGGTTATACTAACGTAGATTTTAGAAGTCCATGCGATATAGAATATAACTTGTCTAATATACCATGGCCATTTGATAATTCAGTAGCTGAAGAAATTTTAATGCTTGATTTTCTTGAACATTTTTCGTATAGAGATACAGACAAGATGCTTTATGAAGCATGGCGTATTTTGAAATCTGAAGGAGTTTTAATTATTCAAGTACCAGATTTTGAACATTGTGCAAACGCAGCACTTGATGCTTCGAAATTTCTTTGTAATGTATGCGGCAACTCAGGAAAAGATGTTGTATTAAATCCTAAAGGTGAGAGATGTTGTTCTAGGTGTAATACACTAACTGCCGATATATCTCAGGCAGCAATACATAGATTATACGGTGGTCAAGATTATGAAGGGAATTGGCATTACACAGCTTTTACTAAAGAATCTTTATCACGTAAATTATCGCAATCTGGATTTGGTGATTTCGAATTTCTTGAAAAACATCATCAATGGCTGAACTGGAACTTCATGATAAAGGCTGTGAAACAAGATGACGTTTGGTAATTGGAAAGATAAAAACGTTCTTATAACTGGAATTAACGGATTCATAGGATCAGCCGTAGCATATAAACTTACTACACTTGGTGCAAATGTTATTGGACTTGTTAAAGAAGTCAATAAATCTACACGGTTTGGTGGTTGCACAGTCTTGCAAGGGGATATTTGTGATCCTGATGTTGTTCGTCATGCAATTTCTTATTATGAGATTGACGTAATATTTCACTTTGCTGCATATGCGATTGTTAGAGTCGCGGCGAAAGATCCGTTATCTACATATAAAGTTAATATAATGGGAACTGTAAATTTGCTTGAAGCAGCGCGTACTATTGGTAAGTGTACTTCTATTATTGTAGCTTCTTCTGACAAGGCATATGGAGATCATGATGTTCTTCCATACACAGAAAACTTTGCGCTGCAACCAAAAAATACTTATGATACGTCTAAAGCATGCATGGATATGATAGCACGTACTTATGCTTATAACTATGATATGCCAATTGTAGTAACACGTTGTAGCAATGTTTACGGACCAGGTGATTCAAACTTATCTCGTATTGTACCGAACTCAGTTTTGAGAGTTTTAAGAGGAGAACGTGCTCAAGTTTATAGTGATGTAAGCGACATGACTAGAGAGTTTATTTACATAGAAGATGTTGTTGATGCTTACTTAGGTCTTGCTCCTGTTACTACTGATCGAAAGGGAGAAGCATACAATATCGGTGGTGGTGGGCAAACAAAAATTTATGATCTCGTTAATAAAATCACTAAACTTGCAGGCGGTACTGAAGAACCAGAAGTATTAACTCGTGATTCAGTTTTTAAAGAAATTCAGCATCAATACATTGATGCTACAAAGTTGTATGCAACAACTGGATGGAAACCTGAAGTAACACTTGAAGAAGGTCTTAAAAAGACCATTGAATGGTATGGATTTTTGATATGAGAATTGCTTTCGTCGGTATAGAAAAAGATTGGTATAAGCTTAAACAAGATAACTATGCTGATAAATTTGTAAAGTACCATCTTGAGCTTCCATTCTATTACTGTAAATTTGGTGGAAATTCTGTAGACGTGTATACCAATATAGATAAAACGTATGTAGTAAATAACGAACTTCGTTGTAGCAGTGCTCCACTTCAAGTTAGACCAAATTCAGCATGGACTGGTGGAAAACAGTATGATGTCGTAATTCACTGGAGAAAATGGTTTAAAGAATATTATAGCGAAAATGCCATTAACGTTATCAATAGTCAAGATCATTCATATTCTCAAGAATGGCTGAGTAAAGTAGATAATGCGACTAGTGAAGGAAAGTTATATGGAATACTTTGTTTCCCAACTTGGCATGTCAATAATCTAGAAAATGAACTAAGTCACCTTCATCATGTCCCTAAGATGCTTCCAGGTGTAACGCTTGGTGTAGACACAGAGATATACAAGCCTAAAAAGAAAAACCCATACGACATGTTGTGGGCGTCTGACCCAGGCCGTGGACTACAACAAGCAGTACACTTAGCAACAGAATTATTTAGGGAAGATCAGAGATTTAAACTTCATGTTTGTTGGCCAGATTATCATAAAGATCAACTTAATTTAAGTCATCCAGCAATTCAGGTTCACAAAAACTTGAGTAATGGTCCTGAACTTTGGGATCTATTTAACACTTCTGCATATCTTCCATATACTTCAACTTTTATGGAGCCTTCATCTAGAGCACATAGACAAGCTATGGCAGCTGGATGCGTAGTATTCTATCCACCTAATATGGGCACACCGTCTGAATTAATTAAAGATATGGAGAATGGCTATGTTTGTGATATTGATCAGTGGAGAGATTGTATATTAGAATGTACCGATCCTGGAGTAGATACGATACAAGTTTTTGGAAAAGCTGCAAGAGAATATGCTATTAGCGAAAATTGGGAAGTTCAAGCAAAGAGATTTAATAAACTGTTTAAGGAAATAAAAAAATGACAACTAGTATTAATGCACCTGATTTTATTGAGAATTTTGATGTATCTGAAATGACTGCAGGTATTGTTGGATTTGGTTATGTCGGACAGGCAGTAGAGTCATTTTTCTCTTCAGAATGTAAAACAAGAGTATACGATAAATTTAAACAGAAGCAATTTGATTTAGATACTCTTGAAGATGTTGTTAGAGAATCACAAATAATATTTGTTTGTGTTCCCACACCAATGAAAAAAGATGGTAGTTGTAGTACTCATATCATAGAATCTGTTTTAGAAGATATTAAAATTGTAGCTAAAAATGTTAATAGGGATGTTAGTGAGTTCATTATAGTTTTAAAAAGTACAGTTTGGCCAGGATTTACGAAGAGTATGAATAAAGAGACTGGTCTTCGTATTACATTTTCTCCAGAATTTCTTACTGAAGCAAACAGTATAGAAGATTTTGAAAATACGAATAGAGTAATTTTTGGAGGAAATGATGATGATACGATTATTCCTCTTAAGTTTTTTGAAAGAAAGCTTATGAATAGAGCAGTACTAGCTTCTTGTGATGATGCTACTGCAATTGAAATGGTTAAACTTTTTACAAATGCGTATCTTACAGTAAAGGTTATGTTCGCAAATGAAATGTTTCTTGTGTGTAAAGAATTGGGAGTAGACTATAATGAAGTTATGACTTTAGCATGTTTAGATCCTAGAATTGCCTATAGTCATCTTAAAGTTCCAGGTCCAGATGGAGATTTTGGATATGGCGGACATTGCTTTCCAAAAGATATTAACAGCTTGAGGTGTGTTGCAAAACAACTTGGAGTTAATGAAAGATTGTTTACTGCAACAATTGAA
>Ga0100403_1003538_pt1 | contig 11549 bp, 26 predicted proteins | sample CryGeymet201501t_FD_83663 | JGI IMG/M metagenome (GOLD analysis project Ga0100403, IMG submission 83663) | Groundwater microbial communities from Crystal Geyser aquifers in Utah, USA - Crystal Geyser metaG 2015-01t | ecosystem: Environmental > Aquatic > Deep subsurface > Groundwater | place...
CACCGTAGTGTCGGAAACATGGCGGGTGCCAGCGTATTTAACGCACATAGCCTTGTCGATCAGATCCGGGTCGATATTCTCCCAGAAAGGCTTCATTGCCTTCCAAGCATCCTTGCGGCGGACAATGCTGGCGATTCCCTCAATCTCGCGATCTTTGATATACGCGTCCATTATCCTGCCGACCGTCCAGATGCCGTGACCTGCCCCGGTCCAAAGTTGACGAGCCTCTGCCTCTGCGCTTTGTCGATCAGTCGAGAATAGCCGTTGCTTTCGGTATCCGGTCTTAACCGTGGCGTCTGGATATTTGACGACATATCGGTCGCCTCGTCGCTGGATTGTGTAATGTTCTGACATTCGAGGGCCTCGACCGCTACCACTGGAATGCGGATTAAAGCCCCTATACGAAACGATTGCAACTCTTCGCGCTCAATCATCCCCCGAATAGCAGACTGGCTGCACTCCCAGCGCCTTGCGAGGCTGGCGACGGTGAACGTAGGGCGGGTCATACTTTTTCCTCGACGGATGTATTGTCTCGAACAGACAAACTAATCGGGGACTTTGCGCCGTGCCTTCCTCTCGACCAATTAAACTCAAATGTTCCTTCTTGATAATCCTTCGGCTCGTCGTTGCGATAGGCAAAAAGATCATCACGAAAACTCCCTGAGACCATTTCTATTTTATGCTGACGTGCGAGCAAAACCACCTCTTGCACAAAGCTTTTATGTCGTTCGTTCATGCTCACAATCCCCGCTCCTTCAATATGGTTTTGAGTTCTGCTATCATGGCGTCCGACTTGTTCCAAGGCGAACCGTCCCCGGACCTTAGATGGTCTGCCGTCGCTGGCTTTCCCAAAGCATCCAGCAACCGCGCACACTCTTCCCGCTCCCGAGCGTCCGGGTCTGGCGGGGGATTGTTGCGAGCGATTTCCTTGGCGAGTTCGCGGACTACTCCACGCAAACCCTCTCCGCCAAGCATGAGGTTAAATTCTTTCCAGCCTGCATAACCACACCGCCGCGCAGCTTCATCCAGCGCCCATAGCGGCGGGCCGTCATCCAGACATACGCACTCGGTTCCCCATTCCTCGGTCATTGTGTCACTCCCCTTTCCGCCGGAACAGCGACATGCTTGTGTTGCTTCCAGTCATAGATGTATTTCCAGTGCCCGTATTGTGGCTGGGGCCGTTTCTGCTGTTGCTGGTTCATATTCCTAAACCTCCCTCGAATATCCAATTTTCCCAAACTCGTTGAGCGCGGGCATTCCTTCTCTGCGCCTCGATAGTGTCGCCGCGATTGAGCGCTTTATCCCATGAACGGATATGGTTCTCGACAATCATGCGCTGGTCGTGGTCGCATATGGCAAGCTGCGCCAACGCCTGATTTTGAGCCTCGCTCAATGTTATAATCGCGTCTTCAAATGGCACTCGTTCCATCATAAATCCTTTCCGGGTATAATCGGGAGGGGCTATCTAGTCCCCTCCCGCTCCCTTGGTTAAAACTTCATCAATCGTGTCATTGGCCTTGCGAGACCAGCGGACTTCGTATTTCGAGCCGTGCATAAACATCAGTTCGATCAAATCGCGGAATATGGCTTTCGACAGCGTGGATGACCGTTGGCCGACCACAAACATACCAGCGCCTTCCAGTTCCGGCAGGAATTGCATTTCCTTGTCGAGCGCGTTCAGAAAACGCAGTTTCGTCTGGTCAGGCGTGAATGCTTCCATGCCATCGATCTGGTCGCGCATATCCTTAATCAGGGGCCACATAAGCCGGTTCTGTGCGTCGGTGCGGGTTTCCTCCCGTATCACCACCACATAGCCGTCAGGGGCTTGCATGATGCACTGGCAGGCGTAATCGCGTTGCGTCCGCCCGATCAGACGGATGGTGTTTCTATTCGTCATTTTGATCTTCCCGAAGCCGAGCCAGCATGTCCCGTTCTTCCTCATCAATCGCAATCTGGACCATCGCGTCATCGCAGTCATCGCACATCACGCCAAGTCCATTGCAGTGCGAGAATTTTTTCAAGTCTGCGTCCAGCTTGATTTGATGGGCGTTCCAGATTACGGGCTTGCCGCAAAAGTCGCATGGCTGACTGTCGGTCATTGTTCCTCCCACTCCCGCCAAAGCCGGTCAGCCTCGGCCACCAGATCCACATCATGAACGCACTCGAAATTCTCCCATCCAATCTCGTGCACGGCGTTGGGATTGCCGACCGCGTGGAGCCGTTCAACCAGCGGGACAACATAGCGGTCATTCCGCGTTATCCGGCCATGCCCGAGGCTGGTCAGATGATGCACGATAACCGCGCGAACCCCCGTCACAATGCAGGGCTGCTTGGCGACATATCCGAGAAAGGCCGGGTGCTTTGCTGGCTTGAATTGTTTGGGGAGAGCGGACATCAGAATGGCACATCGTCGTCGAGTTCGCTTTCAAAAGCTGGATTGCCACCGCCACCCGCGAAATCCTGGTTAGGGTGGCCGGTCGATTGTCCGCTGTCCTGCTTGCCGTCGAGCATTTCCATCTTGGCGTCGAAGCCTTGCAAGACGACATCGGTCGAATAGCGGTCATTGCCGGACTGGTCCTGCCATTTGCGGGTCCGCAGCTTGCCCTCGAGATAGACCTTGCTGCCCTTGCGCAGATATTTTTCGGCGACCCCGGCGAGGCCTTCGTTATAGATCGAGATATTGTGCCACTCGGTCTTTTCCTTGCGCTCGCCGGTCTGCTTGTCCTTCCAGCTTTCCGAAGTGGCGACGCTGAAATTGCAGACCTTGCCGCCATTAGCGAACGTCCTGACTTCAGGGTCTTTGCCGAGATTCCCGACAATGGTAACTTTGTTGATTCCAGCCATTATACTATTCTTTCTTCGTTAAATTGAACGCCCGGTATTGATGTCCGCGTTGCAGCCTGCCTTGCATCCTTGTCCGCCAAGTCCTGCACCAACGCCTCAAACGCTTCTGGCTGCACCGTGATATAATGAATCAGCGCCTCGCGCCGGTTGGTGACGACAGCGACCCACTTCGACCGCAGCCCTTGCGCCCTGAATGCGCCGCTGGCCTTCACCTTGGTATTCTCGACAATACGAAGGGTTTTTGCCGCTTCCTCGGCAATATCGAGTAGATCATCAGCACCATCCATTGCAGATAGATCGTCGCTTTTCTTTGCCGCATCCCTTGCCGCCAATGCTTCCTGTTGCGCCTTTTCCGCAATATCGCGGGCGATCTTTTCTTGCTCGGCCTGATCGTCTTCCAGTTTTTTAAGCCACGGTGCCAGCAGATTGCCGAGCGCCTGCACAGCCTTCGGTACACTACCCGGATTCTTGTTTTTCAGCGGCGCTATATATTCGTTATATCGAGCCTGAATGGCGGCTATCGCGTCATCGAGCGGTTTTTTCTCGGCCACCCGCGCCTTGTCGGCAAGGTTCGCAGCGTCCTGCAAAAGCTGGCGCAGTGACGCTACGCTGTCCGCCTTATCCTGACTGTCAATTTCCTCGCCATCTGCCCAATTACGGGCTTCGACCAGCAAGTCGTCCATATGGACTTTGACCGCCTCCCAATCTGGCTTGATTTCCTCGGGCGGGTTGTTGCCCCCCTGCACCGCTCGCGGATTAGAAACCTCTTCCAGTTCCAAAGATTGAATATGCTCATCCAAAGCGGTGATTTCGGCGTTGCGCTCGGGTGCGCTGCGGCGCAGTTTCGCAAGCGCGTTTTTCGCATATGGGTAGGGCATAGTCGATATTTCGACGGGGCCTTTGCTTGAATTATACAACATCGTTTATCTCCCTTAATATGGTATTGCGTCGTCTAGATCGACGTAGTCATTTGCCGCAGTATTGGTGACTTGCTTGGCCTTTTGGGCTAGTATATTGTTCAACCCCTCGACGCATTCGCGATATTGATCGGATGAAAGGAGGGCTAGTTTATCGACCTTGAAACGCTTGCAAATCGCAGGCTCTTTGATATCGGCGGCGGCCATTAACTTTTTAAGATCAGCCAAGGCATCCCTCGGCACCACGCCCTTTTCTTTGGCGGCGGGGTCTTCCTCAACACTATCATCAGCATGAAGATCGCCCTTGTGCCAAAGATCCAGCGCGGCACCAAAGCGCATCGCCGCATTGCGGAGCGCGTCGCCGATGGCCTCTTTCTTTGCATTGCCCCCTGTCTTGCCGTCCGCATCGCCGTAACCGAGGCGCGTCATGCCGCAGACAGTCAACTTGATCCAAAGACCGCCATTTTCGTCAAACAGCGGCAGACCACGCTCATCCGTTGCCAGACACTCCCAATCCCAATTTATATCAGAATCAAGCAGGCGGTCAGTCAGGGCGGCGTGTCCTACATAGTCCAGATGGACGACATCGGGGTGGTGCCAGCCTCCGCAGATTTTACAGCGTATGCCTTTCTTGAAATCATCCCGAACCTCATCGGACTGCTTCTTGGTGGGCTTGGGCAGTTTACTGATCTGGTTAGCCGAAAACGGAACCCTCAGCAGGTCCAGCCCGGTCGGCTTGGCCTCAGCTTTGGTGGCAGTCATGATAATTTCTCCTGTGCTGTATTTCATCAATCGGCAGCATCCGCCAATCAAGCGGGGCTGCGTCCCATTCCGGCATGTCGGCCTCAAGTGGCGGGAGCCGGTCGTTTTCTATTTCTTTGTGGCGGGTCATTCCTTGGCCTTTCCGCGCAGTCTGCGCTTCTGCCGCTTGGTCAGTGGGCGCTTGCTCTCGAAATATTCGAGTTCCGGCCTTGCCCGCTGCGGCATGATTTCTTGCGTTGGTGCATCTGGATGGCGATCACGGGTTGGATAAGGGGCGTGGTCATCGTCATATTCATAATCCTCTGATATTGGCCGAGCCAATCCAGCTCCCAAACTGGCGGCTGCGATCAACGCGGCCAATCTTCCGTGGCTAATCATTTCACCAACCCCGCAATAATAACCACGTCCAGGAAAAGGACGAATATAGCGGCGGCGGTCAGTAGGGCCTTGGCCATGCCGCCAGCGCGGAGGACTTCGAGGGCGCGTTTCATCATTCGGTCTCCGCTTGAATTTCACGAAATATCGCAGGGTCGAAAAACTCTTCGTTTTCCAAATCCCATTGCTGTTCATGGGTCAGTTTGCCCAAGTCATCTTGCAGCCGCTTGATTGTCTCGGCGCGGTTCCATGCCAGCAGGCGTTCGCTTTCATCGCGTTGCCGCTTCATCTGGTTGCGGGCGCTCATGACGATTGCTCCTTGGCTTGGAAGATAGCGTTGCGCGCTAGGCTTGCTGCAATTCTCAGATCACGGCGAAGTCCGTCGCGGGTGTCTTGTTCCAGCGGTTCGCCGCAGCGCATCGCGATCCTCTCCAAAGCAGCCAGCATAGGCTCATAAGCGTTGACTGCGGTTACGATCAGGCGGGCGTTGGCCAGCATGGTATCGGTGCCTTGCGGCGGCGATGGATAGTCGTCATAAATGCAGGCGCTCATTTCTTCACCGGCCCGCCATTTGTGCGGCCAAGGGCCTATCTTGTGGCAAACACCGCAGGACGTTCGCACAGTTTCGAATGCCCAAGGCCGCGCAGTTGCGTCTTTCAGAATATCGCTCATGCCACCTCCCCCAATCGATAACCTATCTCAGCAGAACGCATTTCCATGCTTGCCATATAGCCACGGTGGGCGTCTGGCTCGGGCGGAACGAACACCGCAACCGTCGCATGATTGTCCAGCGCGTCAAATGCTGGCGAGTATATGTCAAAAGCATCGTCGCTTTCTGACATAAGATGCTCGATAAGGCGCATGGCCTCTAGGCGTATTGCCAGCGGGTCGAGTTTGGATAGGTCGGGGGTCATGCTGCCACCGCCTTATCCAAGCCGTTCATCTTCGCCATTGCCTTAAGAGATTTGACGATCAACAGACTTTCATCGCCAAGCTGTGTTCCGCCCCTCGTTTCTTTCCAGTGCTTTTTCGCTTCTGAATATGTAAAATACCGGCAACCGGCGATAATGCGAGGACCGTCAGGCGTGGCACAGACCGAGAATGCATATCCGTCGCTACGAACCATTGTGAGGTTAACTTTTGAGACCCCCGCATTGCCATAGACCCACGCATTGCCAGAGACCTGCGAAAGATTATCCTCTTTCTCGATCCATCCGCCAACGGTGCCAGCGGTCAAGCCGAGCGCGGCGCTATCGACCAGCAGCCGGATTTGTTTCAGGGTCGTGCCAAAGTGATTTTTGGTTTTGCCGGTGAACTCGTATTTCTTTTGGGTGGTCATTGGACTGCCTCCCATGCGTCCATCATCCGACGGTCTTTATGCTGTTCGTATAGATAATCAGCATAGTCGGCGGCGGCGTCCGCTTCGTCGTCTCGGGCGCGTCCTTCGCAAATAACTTGCAGGGTGTCATATTCGCCATCGTCCAAGGGCGCTGGCATTGTGGCTGCGTCGGCGTTGATAATGACCGCGCTTATAATCTCGCAATTACCACCCTCTGCTGGCTGCAAATGAGTAGCGGGATAATAGGGCGTCACCTGATAGGTCACGCGCACCGCGATCTCGTCGTCGTCGCGGTAAATGCAAGTTTCAAATGTATGTGTCATATCAACCTCATCGTTGTTTTGATGAACCCTTTTTGCATAGCCGCCAAAGACCAGTCAAGCAGTTTTTTATTTATTATTACATTGACGCCAAAGGCAATTTGTGCAATCCGGAAACCATGAACTTTCAAAAAACCGTTTCCGAACTGGAACAACGAGCCGCTGCGTTGGGTCAACCCATGTATCTGGTATGTGAACAGGCTGGCATTGCGCCATCCACTTATTACAGGTGGAAGAAATCAGGTGATGCTACATTCAGCAGCATTGAAAAGATAGACAGAACACTATCCCGATTTGAAAGGCGGCGGGACAAGGCTGCGAGCCTTAAGGCGGTGGCGGGATGACTATCTGGAAAGCCGGGATGCTGGCTGTCTCACTGGTAGATGGAATTTATGCGCCAGTGAAAAAGGGTGATGTCTATAGGGTTGCAAGGGTAAAGCCAAATAGCAGATGGAAGGTCGGTCCAGCCAGACCTGCGTTGATACTTGATGGCGTAAAACACCCCTTAAATAAGGATGGCGCATGTTGCGCGGACTCATTCCGCCCCGCCGTTCAGGACGACAAATCAGCAGACACCGACTTTGCACAGAAGCTTTACGACATCGTAAATGGCCGTGTTCCGGCGGAGATGCAGGCATGACCCTAGACGACGCAACCCTGACAAACAAGCAATGGGCGCTGGCTTTTAACGCGACACTCTGTCCCGTCATTCTCGATAGCCGAGGCCAGTCGCTAATCGCCCGTGCGCTGGTAAAACGTGGCTGGGGCGACATAGAACCCGGCGGCTCCGGCGAACGGATATTCCGGCTTAATCAGGCTGGCTGCGATGCGCTGGCATGGTTCGACGAGGTGGCCGCGTGAAAAACCTTCTCCCCCTGCAAAAAATCATTTTTAACATGCGTAATCCGCGAAATCTATATCTCGCATACCGCCTATGGCTACGCAAGCAGGCCCGCAAGCTGGCTGCCGAACGTGCAAGCCGCGCATACTGGAAAGCAGTGCGGGAACAACATCGGCGCGATCCGCTGTGGAAGGGTCAACTATGATTAATATAAAAGAATATCGCGAATTTATCGCGGGCAAGGCGTCTGCGGCGTATTCATTCGGATTTCCCGCGAAGTCGATAAACGAGCGCGCCAAATATCATCAGAAAGTTGCAATCGAATATGCGCTCGACAAGGGCCGCGCATCGCTGTTTCTCGATACAGGTCTCGGCAAGTCGCTTTGTGAATTGGAGTTTGCCCGCGAGTGTGCAGAAGAAACCGGAAAGCCAAGCTTGATACTGACACCCCTTGCTGTTGCCGGTCAAATGGTCAGGGAAGGCCAGAAATTCAATATCGACGCTCGCCAGATACGCGAACAGTCCGAAGTCGGGCAAGGCGTCATGGTTGCTAACTATGAGCGGTTGGCAAAACTAGACCCTACTTGCTTCGGCGCTATAGTCCTAGATGAAAGCAGTATCCTCAAATCATTCGCTGGACAGACGCGCGCCAAGCTTCAGGAAGCGTTCCGCGATACCGAATACCGGCTTTGCGCGACAGCAACACCAAGTCCGAACGACCATATGGAATTAGGCAACCATGCCGAGTTCATGGGCGTGATGCGCCAGCAGGAAATGCTGTCAAAATGGTTCATCAATGACACGTCAACCGCTTCGCAAGATTGGCGATTGAAAGGCCATGCGGTTGATGATTTCTGGCAATGGGTAGCATCGTGGTCGCGTTGTGCGACCTTGCCGAGTGACCTTGGCGGCGATGATACCGGCTATATCCTGCCCGAGATTGACCGGCAGATTCATACTGTAAAGCGCGACATTACAAAGGACGTTGACCAAGGGATGCTGTTTGCAATTCCTGAAATGAGCGCAACGTCTTTCCACAAAGAAAAGCGCATGACGATCAATGAGCGATGCGAGCGGGCCGCTGAATTGGCAAACCATGACAGGCCGGTAACGGTCTGGTGCGAAACCAACGACGAAAGCGCGATGCTCGCTGGCATGATCGACGGGGCGGTTGAGGTTCACGGATCACTATCGGCAGATGAAAAAGAAAAGCGACTTTTGGACTTTGCCGATGGTAAATTCCGCGCGATTGTGACCAAGCCCAAACTCGCCGGATTTGGCGTCAACTGGCAGCACTGCGCCCACGCTGTATTTGCCTCAATCAGCTTTTCATATGAGCAGCATTATCAGGCTGTTCGCCGGTCGCACCGCTTCGGGCAAACCGAGCGCGTCAAAAACGATATTGTGATTTCAGACACTGAAAACACTGTATGGGATGCAGTCAATATCAAGTCACAAAAGCATGTTGAAATGAAGCGGCACATGGGTGCCGCGATGAAAAAGGCGCAAAGCCAAGCAGCTACACGGGTGAAATACGAGCGGCCACTTGACCTTGCGTTTCCTGATTGGATAAAGAGCGAGGATCAATACAATGAAGCAGCCTGAATATCAAGGGAATGGATGGGCAATCCACAATAGCGATTGCGTCGAGGGCATGGCAGCAATGCCGGAAGGGTCGGTCGATTGTGCGATATTCTCGCCGCCTTTTGGCGACCTGTTCGTATATTCCGATAGTGAGCGCGATATAGGTAACGCTGGTGAGGGTGAAAAATTTCTCGAACAGTATAAATTCTTTGCCCAGGCGCTAACCCGCGTGATGCGCGTTGGCCGGATTGTCTGCGTTCACTGCACTGATCTGCCCATGCGTAAAGGCAAGCATGGCGCAATCGGATTGCAGGATTTCAGCGGGGATTTGATTAAGGCTCACACTGATGCCGGATTGATCTATCATGGCCGGACAACGATCTGGAAAGACCCTGTAGTCGAGATGCAGCGGACAAAGGCGCTTGGACTACTTTATAAAACGATCCGCAAAGACAGCGCGATGAACCGCGTCGGGATGCCGGATTACATGCTGTTTTTCCGCAAGGATGGCGAGAATGTCGAGGCTATCGAGCATACCTATCCAGACGATGAAAAAGGCGCATTGCGGATTGCCCGTGAGGTGCTGGAATATATGCAGCGGCAAGGGCTTGTCGGCATGGTACCGCCTGATGACGTATTGCAAGACCTAATCGATCACGCGAAGTTTGACGTTTACGAATGGCAAAAGCTGGCATCTCCGGTCTGGATGGATATTCAGCAAGGCAACGTCCTGAACCGCATGAAGTGCACTGGTGACGAGCGCCATGTGTGCCCACTGCAACTCGATACGATTGCGAAGTGTCTGCGACTTTATACCAAGCCCGGAGATGTAGTCATGGACCCGTTCAACGGGATCGGGTCAACCGGATATGAGGCGGTGAAAAGCAACCGCAAATATCTCGGTTTTGAATTGAAGCCAGAATATGCGGAGCAAGCCAGCAAGAATTTGAACGAAGCGGAAAGCCTCGCAGGTTCGCGGTTTGAGTTTGCAGCATGACCTTCCGCGCCCGCATCCGTTCCATCCGCATCCACGACCGCAACAAGCGGACCGGGCATTTCCAGAGCAAGCGCGCGATCATGACGCAGATACTTGCGGATAGCGCCGGGAAGCCTGTTTGTGCGGAGAATCGGCATGGATAAATTACCCACGATTTATCACGGAACACCAATAACCCCACGCAATGCTTTGGAAGGCGTCTGCGCTGGACGCGCAATGTGTGTTTCATTTTTCCGTCCCGACGATGCGGAGGTGGTGGAGGCTATTAGCCCTGCCGTCATGTTTCGACAACGGCGCGTTTTCGCATTGGAAAAAAGCCACGCGGGATGGGCAAGAGTGGCACGAAAAATGGGATTGGCAAGAATATTACGACTGGTTGGAATCGCGGTTATTCCATCCCGGTCGGTGGGCGGTAATTCCAGATATGCCGGGAGCGCCGTCGCAACTCAACGACGCACTTATCAACGATTGGCCTTTTGGGCAAAAAGGTGCGCCGCTTTGGCACATGGACGGCCCGTTAGATCGGCTGCTGCGATTGTGCGACAAGTTCGACAGGGTTTGTCTCGGTTGGACCGGCAAGGGCAAGGGAATCGACTGCCCTGCATATCGGGAGCGGATGGCGGAAGTCGATCAGGCATTAGGAAACCGCTGGCCGGAAATTCACATGATGCGCGGCGTTGCGGTGGCGTTCGATTATCCATTTGGCAGCGCGGACAGCACCAGCCTTGCACAGAACGGTTGGCGCTATGACACAAAATTCGATTTTGGCGACAAATGGCGAGGCCGCAGAGACTACGCGAACCGCCTTGAGCGCAAAGGAATTTGCGAAGGCTTGCGTGGATATAGTGACCGACCACAGCGGCCACAGAGCGCACCAATTACTCGACCGGCTAGTGACCGGCCATCTGACCAATTTAGGCTTTGGTGAGGGGATGGAGATTTTCATAAAACACGTTGGCGACCAGCATGGAGAACAGGCAATGAAAACCATTTATCTTTGTGGGCCGATTAATGGCTGCACCGATGAAGAATGTAATGATTGGCGCGAGTATGTAACGGAAAACTGGCGAGGCGATTGCATTAACCCAATGGTGCGTGATTACCGTGGCCGCGAAGCCGAAGCTTACCGCGAGATTGTCGAACTGGACAAGATCGACGTCGCCCAATCCGATATTATTCTGGTCAACTATGACAAGCCAAGCGTCGGCACCAGCATGGAAGTGCTTTATGCCTGGCAGCTCGGAAAGCGGATAATCGTTGTTTGCCGTGAGGATACGAATATCAGCCCTTGGCTCCGTTATCATTCTACCCATATCGTCCACAGTTTTGACGATGCTTTGGCGACGGCAGAAGCAGCATGATAACCCGCCTCCGTCAATCCTACCGCCTATGGAAAGCCCGTAGGAGCGCAAATACGCTCGAACGCGACCAGCAAGGCCGTTTTATCCAGCGCCGTGTCTCAGTGGCGCTTTAAATGGCCGAGGCCATGCAACGGGATGACCTGATTGCGAGGCTGGGCCGTGGCTAGCCATCCATCAATCAAGACAAAGCTACGCCAGCCCCGCCGATA
>Ga0100403_1003539_pt1 | contig 11546 bp, 6 predicted proteins | sample CryGeymet201501t_FD_83663 | JGI IMG/M metagenome (GOLD analysis project Ga0100403, IMG submission 83663) | Groundwater microbial communities from Crystal Geyser aquifers in Utah, USA - Crystal Geyser metaG 2015-01t | ecosystem: Environmental > Aquatic > Deep subsurface > Groundwater | place: USA...
ATGCTCGTCGCGTGCATCGGCGCGGGAACCGCGCTCTTCGCGGCGACAATCGCGCTCGTACAGAACGACATCAAGAAGGTGCTCGCCTATTCGACGGTGAGTCAGCTCGGCTTCATGTTCCTCGGCGTCGGCGTCGGGGCGTTCACGGCCGGCTTCTTCCACGTCTTCACCCACGCCTTCTTCAAGGCCTGCCTCTTCCTCGGCGCCGGAAGCGTCATCCACGCGATGCACGCGCGCATCCACGACGACGACAAGGCGCAAGACATCCGCAACATGGGCGGCTTGAAGAAGTACATGCCGCTCACGTTCTGGACGTTCGCCGCGGCGACGGCGGCGATCATCGGACTGCCGCTGACGAGCGGGTTCTTCTCGAAGGACGAGATCCTCTTCAAGGCGTTCACGAACCGCAGCGTGATGCCGGAGGCGGCGTTCAACTCGATCAAGGCCGCGGTCCGCGCGAAGACGCACGAGTCGGGCGAAGCGCTCGAAGCGGCGACGAACGCGGCGATCTTCCATCCGCCGGCGTGGCTCGGCACCGCGCTCTACGTCGTGGCCGTGCTCGCGGCGACGATGACCGCGTTCTACATGTGTCGCCTCTTCATCCTGACGTTCCTCGGAAAGTTCCGCGGATGGACCGTCGGGCGCCCGTCGCTTCTCGCAAAGAGCGAGCACGACGATCACGGCGAGCACGGCGAGCACCACGAAGATTTGACGACGCCGGGATACGCGCCGCACGAGTCGCCGTGGCAGATGACCGTGCCGCTCATCATCTTGGGCGCGTTCTCGGTGCTCGCGGGCATCTTGAACCCGGGCTTTCACATCTTCGACAAGCTCTTCGGACGACCCGCGCCGCTCGAGCATTTCCTCCATCCGGTGTTCGAAGAGTCGCAGGCCGCGGCCGTCAGAGCCGTCGAAGGCGCGGAGAAGCTCGAGCTCACGTTGGCGCTCGGCGGCATCGGCGCGTTCGCGATCGGAACGGCCCTCGCGTACTGGATGTACGTCAAGGAGAACGGCGCGCCGGCGAAGAAGCTGGCCGAGGCGCAGCCGGGCCTCTACAAGCTCCTCCTCGACAAGTGGCTGATCGACGAGCTTTACGACGCGACGGTGATCGCGGCGGTCGATTCGCTCGCCGAGACGAGCGCGTCGTTCGACAAGTGGGTCGTCGACGGCATCCTCGCGCGCCTCTCGTCGCTCGTCGTGAGCGCGGCGGGCACGATCCTTCGCGCGTTCCAGAACGGCGTCGTTCATCTCTACGCCGCGCTGATGGTCGTCGGCATGGCGGTCATCGGCTGGTTCTTCGTCGCGCCGCACGCGGACGCGGCGATCAGCGATCAAGGCGGCGTCTACACGGTCGTCGCAGGGCCAGGCATGGGCTACTCGTACAAATGGGAAGCGGACGGCGACGCGAAAGACGATCCGCCGCCGGGCAAGGATCCGCTCGTGAAGACGGTGAAGGTCGAAGCCGGCAAGACGCGCAAGGTGACGCTCGAGGTCACCAATGCGTTCGGCTTGAAGAAGACGCGAACGTTCACGCTGAGTCGTCCTGAGAAGCAGACGATGCAGGAACTGGGGGCGCTCTGATGTCGCACGACGCACATACGGTCGAGCCGGAAGAGTCGCCGAAGCCGATCGGGCCGTCGCAGATCGCGACGATCGTCCTCGTCGGAATCGCCGCGGTCGTCGCCGCGCGCTTCGTCAACAACGCGATGCCCGTTCTGCTCGCCGCGATCGTCGCCGCGGCGACGCCGAAGAAGCACGGCTGGCAGGTCCGCGTTCCGCTCGGCCTGATGGCGGGCATCCTCGCCTTCTTCGTCGTGCGCATGTGGCCGACGATCGAGGTCGCCGCCGAAGGCACGACGCCGCCGTCGGAGAGCGGCTCGGTGCTCTCGTGGCTGATCGGTCTGCCGATCGTCGGCGCGATCGCGATCCTCTTCACGCCGCGCCAAGCGCACCGAACGCTGAAGTGGATGACGATGCTGCTGATGTTCGCGACGCTCGCCGCGAGCATTCCGCTCCTTCGCGTTCAGATGGAGCGCGGCTTCCACTTCAACGAGGAAGTCGCGTGGCTCCCGCGCTTCGGCATCCACTACCACGTCGCCGTCGACGGCATCTCGCTGTGGCTCATCATCCTCACGGTGGTGATCACGCCCATCGCCGCGTACGCGTCGTTCGGATCGATCAACACGCGCATCAAGGACTGGTGCTTCGCGCTGCTCCTCTTGGAGGGCGCGATGATCGGCGCGTTCCTCGCGCTCGATCTCTTCCTCTTCTACATCTTCTGGGAGCTGATGCTCATCCCCATGTACGTCATGATCGGCGTCTGGGGCGGCAAGGATCGCATCAAGGCGGCGATCAAGTTCTTCCTCTACACGATGTTCGGCAGCGTGCTGATGCTCGCTGCCATCTTGTACCTCGCGTACCAGTACTCGAAGCTCACCGGGCAGCTCAGCTTCGATTACTTCGAGCTCCAGCGCGTGCTCTTGCCGCAGAACGTGCAGCTCTGGCTGTGGGGCGCGTTCACGCTGTCGTTCGTCATCAAGGTGCCGATGTTCCCGGTGCACACGTGGCTGCCGGACGCGCACACCGAAGCGCCGACGGGCGGCTCGGTGATTCTTGCGGCCGTCATGCTCAAGCTCGGAACGTACGGCTACATGCGCTTCTCGATGGGCCTCTTCCCCGAGGCGTGCATGCAGACGGGCGCGACGCTCGGCGGCGTCGCGGTCATCGGCGGCATCTTGTACGGCGCCCTCTGCGCGTGGAAGCAAGACGACGTGAAGCGCTTGGTCGCGTACTCGTCGGTCGCGCACCTCGGGTACGTGATGCTCGGCTTGTTCGCGGGCACGCCGGCCGCGCTCGAAGGCGCGGTGCTACAAATGGTGAACCACGGCATCTCGACGGGCGCGCTCTTCCTCTTGGTCGGCGTCATCTACGATCGCCGCCACACGCGCATGGCCGACGAGTTCGGCGGCCTCGCGAAGACGATGCCGGTGTACGCGGCGTTCTTCATCGTCGTCACCCTCGCCAGCGTCGGGCTGCCGGCGACGAACGGCTTCATCGGCGAGTTCATGGTCATCACCGGCACTGCGTCGTCGTCGCGCCTCGGAACGCACGCTTCGATGATGGCGGTCGGCGCCGCCATCGGCGTCATCTTGGGCGCGCTCTACATGCTGAGCGTCGTGCAGAAGATGTTCTTCGGGCCGATCACGAAGAAAGAGAACGAGCACCTGTCGGACATGAACGGCCGCGAGCTCGTCGCCGTCGCGCCGCTCGTGATGCTCGTCTTCGTCGTCGGGCTCTTCCCGAACGTGCTCCTCTCGCAGATGAAAGACGCGTGCGCGCGCGTGCGCGACGATCAGCAGGCGCGCGTCGAGATGAATCCCGCGCCCGCGTACTACCAGGGACCACCGCGATTGATTGCGCGACGTAACGAGGCGACGAGGATCTACGTCGCACCCAAGCCGGTGACGGCGGACAAGGGAGGTCAGTGATGGCTCTCTTCTTTGCGCTCTCGCCGCTCGTGATCGTCGGGTTCGGGGCGATGCTCTTGATGTTGGCCGAGGCGTTCTCGAAGCGCCGCGGCGGCCTCGCGCTCGGCGCGACGATCATCCTGCTGACCGGCGCGGTGTTCTCGGCGGCGGTTTGGCTCTACGGCATCGAGGGGATCGAAGACGCGAAGCTCGTCGCGCCTTGGCTCACGCTCGATCGCTTCACGCTCTTCTTCGATGCGCTCCTGTGTCTCGGCGGCGCGCTCGCGGCGATGCTCGCGGGCGGGTATTTGCCGGAGCACAAGATGGATCGCGGCGAGTTCTATTCGCTCATCTTGTTCGCCACGTTCGGCGCGATGATGCTGGCGGCGTCGGGCGACGCGCTGACGCTCTTCCTCGGGCTCGAGACGATGTCGATCGGCGCGTACGCAATGACCGCGTTCCGCCGCGGATCGCCGCGATCGGCCGAGGGCGCGCTCAAGTACTTCCTCCTCGGATCCTTCGGGGCGGCGATTCTGCTCTACGGCTTCGCGCTGCTGTATGGCGCGACCGGGCATACCGACCTCGCCGGGATCGGCGCGGCGCTCAAGGCAGGCGCAGCGAAGAGCCCGATGGTGATCGCAGCGCTCGTCCTCGTCCTCTCCGGCCTCGTCTTCAAGGTGAGCGGCGTGCCGTTCCACGCTTGGACGCCAGACGCTTACGAAGGCGCGCCGACGCCGGCGACGACGTACATGGCCGTCGCCGTGAAGAGCGGCGCGTTCGCGATGATGCTGCGCGTGCTCCTCACGTCGTTCGGCGATCCGATGTCGACGTCGTGGTCGGCCGGTTGGCCGCCGGTGCTCGCGATGATCGCGGTGCTCACGATGACGGTCGCGAACCTCATCGCCGGGCGGCAAGAGTCGGTCAAGCGCATGCTCGCGTATTCGAGCATCGCGCACGCCGGGTACTTGCTCGTCGGCGTCGTCGCGACGATCCGCGCGCCGGGCGAAGCGGTGGCGAGCGTCCTCTTCTATCTGCTCACGTACACCGTCTCGACGGCGGGCGCGTTCGGCGCGCTCATTCTGTGCGGGAGCCGCGGCGCCGAAGCCGTGAGCTACGAGGACCTCTCCGGGATCGGTCGCCGTCATCCGGCGGCGGGGCTGGCGTTCGGATTGTTCTTGGTGTCGCTCGCGGGCGTTCCGCCGACGGCCGGGTTCTTCGGCAAGTGGTTCGTCTTCAAGGCGGCGATCGACGGCGGCTTCTACTGGTTGACGATCATCGCGTTCGTCAACAGCGTCATCGGCGCGTACTACTACCTCCGCGTGCTCGTTTACATGTACATGCGCGAGCCGGCGGCCGGCGCACCGGTCGCGGTGCCGATGCGGTCGGGGTACGTCGCCGCGGCGCTCCTCGTCAGCGCGGTGCTCGTCCTCGTGCTCGGGATCGATCCGGGCAAGTCGCTCGACATCGCGCTCAGCGCCGCCGCGCGCCTCGGCGGGTGATCGCCGCGCCGCCATCGGCCGGCGCCCTCGGTGCCGGCACGGCGCGGTACGAATGTTGATAGCCATGCGTACGATGCGCCTCTTCCCCGCCCTTTTCGTCACCGCGGTTGGCGTTGGTGTGCCGCTCGTTGCCTGCCGCGACTCCGCGCAAGAAGCCGCGGACGCCGCCGCGGTGAACGCGAGCGCAGCGCCGACCGCGTCTGCGACCGATTCTTCGTCCGCGACGGCGTCCGCTTCGGCGTCTGCGTCCGCGTCGGCGTCCGTCGCGAACGCGCTGCCGATTCCTGCGGCGAGCGTCGCCGCGGCAGTGAACCCGCGCGGCTTCCCCACGTACGACGGGCCGCGCGGGAGCGTCGAAGGCACGATCACGATCGTCGGCGATCGCGCGCCGGACGTGCCCGACCTCGACTTCACGAAGTGCCCCGCAGGCGCCAAGACGTACGGCAAGCTCTTCCGCGAAGGTCCGCCGCTCCCGAACGGCGCCCGGCCGCTCGCCGATGCCGTCGTCGCGGTCACCGACTACGCGCCCGGCTTCTACGTACCGGAGACGAAGCTCGCTGTGCCCGTCACGGTCGACGGCTGCGAGTTCCGTCCACGGACGATCACGATGACGTACGGACAGCGCCTCGAGATCGTGAACAACACGAAGCTCGTCATCGGGCCGGCGCTCGATCGCGCGCCGACGCCGGCGCTGCTCATCGCGCCGCCGGAAGCGCACGGCGATCCGGTGAAGCTCTATCCGCCGCGTCCCGGGTACTACACGATGAGCGATCGGATCGATTTGCCGTTCTTGACGGCGGACGTGTACGTGATGCTCCATCCGTTTCACACCGCGTCGGCAATGGACGGGCACTTCCGGATCGACGGAGTCCCCGCAGGCAAAGCGAAGGTGTCGGCGCGGCTGCGCACGATCGCGCGCGAAGCGTCGAAGGACGTGGACGTGCCGGCGGGCGGCGTGGTGAAGGTCGAGCTCGTGCTGAAGTACGAGAAGAAGGACGCGGGCGCGCCCACGGACGCCAGCGCGCGGCCGAAGACGATTCCGTAGCGCTACTGCGCGGTGCGCGCGCGCTCCGCGGGCGTGCGCGCCGTCGCGATCAACGTCGCGCGCGCGCGCGCCGCGGTCGCTGCGTCGCCGCGCTTCGTCGCGAGATCGAGCGCGGCCGCTGCGACGAGCGGATCGCCCGGATCGCGCGCGAGGAGCGGCGCCGCGTCGGGTGCCTCGCTCCGCGCGAGCGCCATGCGCGCGTGTGCCACGGCGACGAGCGGATCGCGATCGCGCACGCGCGCGAGCCGCTTCGCCAGCTCCGTCGCGCGCGGCGACGCGGGCCGCGCGAGCGCGAGCGCGAGGAGCTCGTGGCGCGCGTCCGTCGGCGCCGGCTGCGCGTGCGTCCCGCCGAGCGCCGCGTCGGGCGGCGGCTGCATGCGACGCGCGGCGAGCTCGATCGCAGCGTCGAGCGGCAGCTCCGCTTCGGGGAACACTCCGCGCGCCGTGAGCTCGACCGCGACCGGCGCGGCGAGCGCGTCGCCCGCCACGACCGCGTCGTGCGCCGTCGACGCGATCGTGCGCGTCGCCTCTTCGTCCGACACGACGCGCGCGACCGTGCGCGCGAACGCGACGAGGCACTCCGCCGGCACGCGCCCGGGCGCCGCGCGCTTCAAGCCGACGAACGCCGCGCGCAAAGCTTCGAGATCGCCGCGCTCTCCCGCGACCGCCGCGAGCGCCATCGCCGCGCCGCGCGCGTGCGGATCCGCCGCGACGACCGGCAGCGCCAAGTCGCGCGCGACGTTCGCCGCGCCGAGGAGCGCCGCGCGCCCCGCCGCGCGCTCGAGCCCGAGGTGCGTCCGCGTCGCACGAAGCCGCGCGCGCTCCACGTCGCCCGCGACGATCGCCGCGTCGACCGCGAGCCGCGCCACGACCTCGTCGCTGGTCGCGCCGAACCCGTCGGCGCTCACCGCGTCGACCACGGCCGCCGCGAGCGTCCGCGCGATCGCGATCTCGCCGTCGCCGGCGAAGACCTTCACCGCCGTTGCGATCTTCGCGCGATCGAGCGGCGCGCGACGCGCGATCTCGGCGAGCGCGCGCGCGTAGAGCGCGACGTCGTCGTGCGCGAGCCCCCACGCGGCGAGCGCGCGCCACGCCGCGACGCTCTCCGCGTGCGCGAGCGTCAGCACGACGAGCCGATCGCGCGTCGCCTCCGCCCGCCCGCCGTCGGTCGCGCGCGCCAAGAGGAGCTCGAGATCCGTCGCCATCCTATCGGCGTCGAACGCGCGCCGCGCCGCCGCCTCCGCTCCTGCCGCGTCGCCGCGCGCCATCGCGCACTCCGCGCGCACGGCCCACGCCTCGGCGTACGACGCGTCGAGCGCGAACGCGCGCGCGAGCGCGGCGTCGCTGCCGTGGTCCGACGGATCCTTCAGGCACGCCACGCGGGCGATCCGCGCCCAAATCTCGGGGTCGTTCGGATCGAGCGCGGCGGCGGCGGCGTACGCTTTCAGCGCCTCTTCCTTCTCGCCGCGCTCTTCGGCGATCGCGCCGCGCAAGAACGCGGCGTACGCCTCCGGCTCGACGTACGCGCCCTCGACGACGTTGCCGTCGACCACGCGAAGCACGCCCTCCTGCTTCACGCAGGCCGCGAGCGCGAGCGCGAGCGCGAACGCGCCGATCACCCGCACGCGCGCAGCGCCTCCAAGAGCGCGTCGTTCTCGGCCGGCGCGCCGATGCCGACGCGGAGCTGCTGCGCCATCCGACCGCCCATCGAAGCGAAGCTTCGCACGAGCACTCCGCGCTCCGATAGCCCGGCGTGCACCTCCGCGGCCGGGCGCGGCGTCTTCACCCAGACGAAGTTCGCGTCGCTCGGCGTCACCGCGAACCCCGGCATCGCGCCGATCTCGCGCGCGACGCGACCGCGCTCGGCGACGACGCCCGCGACGTGCGCGCGCACGTCGTCCCAAGCGTCCGCGAGCACCGCCGCGGCCGCCGCTTGGCTCGTCGCGCTCACGTTGAACGGCTGCCGCGCTTTGTCGATCTCGCGCACGAGCGCTTCGTCCGCTTCGAGCCATCCGATCCGGAGCGCCGCGAGACCGACCTTGCTGAGCGTCCGCAAGACGCCGACGTTCGGATGCTCGGCGCGCCACCCGCGGAGCGAGCCGCCGCAGTAATCGATGTACGCCTCGTCGATGACGAAGAGCGCTCGCCCCGCCGCCGTCACCAAGTCGCGCAAGCGCGACTCGCTCATGCGGTTGCCCGTCGGGTTGTTCGGCGTCGCGACGTAGACGACGTTCGGCTCGGCGTACTCGATCGCGCGCTTCATCTGCGCCACGTCGAGATCCCAATTCGCATCGAGCGGCACTTCGATCGGCTTCCACCCGTGCGCGCGCGCCGTGACGCGGTACATGACGAACGTCGGCGTCGTCGTCAGCATCACCGGCTGCGGCGCTTTTCCTTGCGGGCGCGCGAGCGCGGTCGCGACGAGCGAGATCACCTCGTCCGATCCCGTCCCGATCAAGAGCTCTTCGGCGCGCGCCCCGGTGCGCTCGGCGATCCGCGCCTTGAGCTCGCGCATGCGCGCGTCCGGATAGCGCTCGAGCGCCGTCCTCGCGATCGCGCGCGCGACCGCTTCGGCGATCGCCGGCGACGTGTGCGGCGGCGCTTCGTTGGCGTCGAGGCGCACGCGGATCCCGGGCGGATCGTGCGGCACGTACGCGGCGAGATCCGCGAGCTCGGGACGAAGAAGCGCGGCGAAGCGATCGGTCACGCAGACGTTTTACTACGATTTCGCGGCCGCGCTCAGCGTCCGCGCGCGCTCACCGATTCGCTCACGTCGTGCGAGCTCGCGTCTTCGAGGACGCCCGGTCCGTCGTGGCCGGCGTGCATCTCCGCTTCGCGCAGCCGCTCGGCGATCTCGATGATGCGCCGCTCGACGCGCCCGAAGACGCTCCCTGCCGGCAAGCGCCCCGAGGCGTCGCGCTCGCCCGCGGGCACGCCGGTGAGGATCTCGATCGCCTGCGCGACGTTGTCGACGCAGTACAAGTGGAAGCGTCCGTCGGCGACGGCCTGGGCGACGTCCTCGCGCAAGACGAGGTGCGGCAAGTTCGCGCGCGGCAAGAGCACGCCTTGCTCACCCGTCAGCCCGCGCGCTTCGCACAGCTCGTAGAAGCCTTCGATCTTCGCGCACACGCCGCCGATCGCCTGCATCTCGCCGAGCTGGTTGACGCTCCCGGTCACGGCGATGCCTTGATCGATCGGCACGTCGGCGAGCGCGCTCAGGACCGCGAAGAGCTCGCTCGACGACGCGCTGTCGCCGTCGACCTCGCCGTAGCTCTGCTCGAACGCGATCTGCGCGCGCAACGACAGCGGCCGCTCTTGCCCGAACATCCGCGTCAGGTACCCGCGCAGGATCGCGACGCCCTTCGTGTGGATCGATCCGCCGAGCTGCGCCTCGCGCTCGACGTCGACGAGGCCCTCGCGGCCGATGCCGACGACCGCGGTGATCCGCATCGTTTGCCCGAACTCGACGTCGCCCGCGCTGAAGACGCTCAGGCCGTTGACGACGCCGACGCGCGAGCCGCTCGTGTCGAGCGCGAGCTCGCCGCGGAGCGTGATCTCGCGGATGTGCCGCTCCGCCGCGCCCATGCGCTCACGACGCTCGCGCCACGCGACCTCGACGTGCTCGCGGGTGACGACGCTCATCGACGGCGGCGCGATCGATGCGCGGAACGGCGGGTGCTCGGAGCCTCGCGCCGCAGTCGCCTCCGATGAGGCCCCATCGGACAAACTGGACGCGGCGGCGAGCGCGCTCGCGAACGCCGCGGTCTCCTCGAGCGGGGCGAGGATCAGCGCGAGCCGCTCGCGGTCCCCGGAGAGCCGCGTCGCCAAGTCGAGGAGCTTCGCGCGCGCGCCGCGATCGAAGCGCCCCCACTCGCGCTCTTCGGCCATCGCCATCAGGTACGCGTCGAGCGCGACGAGGTTCTCGCGCGACCGCTCGATCGACGGCTCGACCTCGACCTTCACGCGGAAGAGCGACGCGAAATCAGGATCCGCCTCGAGGAGCGCCGCATAGAGCTCGGGCCGCCCGACGACGACGACGCGCACCCGAATCGGCACCGGCGCCGGACGCAGCGACGTCGCGTACAAGCCGAGCGGTCCGAGCGGATCTTCGGCGCCGATCTGCCGCTCGCGCAAGACGCGCTTCATCCGCTCCCAGATGATCGGATCGGCCATCAGGTCCGTCATGCGGACGACGAGCACGCCGCCCGACGCTTTGTGGAGCGAGCCCGCGCGAATCCGCGTGAAGTCGGTGACGAGCGCGCCGAAGCGCGCGCGCCGCTCGAGGTAGCCGAAGAGGTTCGGGTACGTCGGGTTCGTGTCGTAGACGACGGGCGCCGCGCCGCCTTCGCTCGCAGGTGCGTGCGAAACGAGGAGGTTCACGCGAAAGCGGTTGAGCCGCGTGGCGAGCTCGGGATCGCCCTCGCGCGCATCGTGCCGTCCGTGCTCCGAGTCCTCGTCTTCCGATTCGACGAAGTCGTGCCAGTCCGCGGCGATCGCTTTGTGCACCGTCTCGAGCCACGCCGACAGATCGTCGTACTCGCGGAAACGATCTTTCACTTCGCCGATCGCACGCCCGACCACCTCCTCCGCCGCCGCGGCGAACGCCGCCTCGCGTGCTTGCGCGAACCGCGCGCCTTGCGCGCGCACCATCCCCGCGGCCTTTTCGACCTCGCGCGTGAGCTTCTCCTCGGCGTCGGCGAGCGCGCGTTTGGCCGACGCGTCGAGCACGTCGAACTGCTCGGCGCTCACCGGCTTGCCGTGCAAGACCGGAAACGTCTGCACGCCGCCTTCGACCGCGCGGATCCCGAAGCCGAGCGTCTTCGCCGTCGACTCGAGCTCGGTGATGACCTGCTTGTTCCGCGCCTCGAGCTCGTTCGCGAGGTCGACCTGCGCCTTGCGAACGTCGTCCGCCTCGGCCAGCGCCGGGATCTCGTCGCGCAGCCGCTCGACCATCGCCTCGATCGCGCCGACGAACGCCGGCCCCACGCCCGCCGGCAGGAGGATCGGCCGCGGCGCTTCCGGGTGATCGAAATCGTGCACGTAGACGATGTCGTTCGGCGCAGGTCGGCCCTGCGCGAACCTCTGCGCGTAGCGCACGATGTCGTCTTCGATCATCACCTCCGGCTCGGCGGCGACGAAGACGTGGAACGACGGCTCGCGCGCTGCGAGCCCCAAGTCGAGCGCGCGCCGCGCGACCGGCCCGACGAGCTCGAAGAGCCCCGACGATCCGCGCGGCGTCTCCGGCAAAATCCCCGGGTCGGTGTCGACCGCGAACGCATCCGGCGACACGCGGAACGCCTCGCGCCCGCGCCCCGCGAGCCCCGCCGCCACCTCGCTCCACGCGAGCGGCGCCGAGGCGGGGCCCGCCGCCGCGCGCTCGGCGCGCGTCTCGCGCCGCTTGACTCCTTTGGCCTGCCTTTTCTACGACATTCAGCCCTACGCCCTACCTTCTCACAAAAACGTCTCCGTTGCCTTTCCGTCTCTGTCCGGCGGACGAAAGCCGCGCTACCATCGCGGACATAAATGGCACGTCTG
>Ga0100403_1003540_pt1 | contig 11544 bp, 12 predicted proteins | sample CryGeymet201501t_FD_83663 | JGI IMG/M metagenome (GOLD analysis project Ga0100403, IMG submission 83663) | Groundwater microbial communities from Crystal Geyser aquifers in Utah, USA - Crystal Geyser metaG 2015-01t | ecosystem: Environmental > Aquatic > Deep subsurface > Groundwater | place...
TCTATGGGGCGATCAATATTTTTAATGATCCGGAGCCGAGAAATCAAAGGGAAGCAACGATTCTTTTTTCTGACTTTTCTGTGGAATCTGGTCAGCAGATCCATAAGAACCTAAAGAAAGAAGGCGAATACTACGCGATTAAGAAGAACTTTGTTCAGTCATGGTGGGCTGCGATCAGAACTGGAAATGTTTTCGTCAAGCTTCGTAACAGTCTCCAGCGAATGGGCGGAATGGATTACGCCGATATCGCCTACGATGCCTTTTTGGCAAATGGTCGAGTGGACGCGGAAACCTTATCTGACGTTACAAATGGAATGGTCAAACTGCGACTGATCAATGGATCCGGCTCATCCATTTATAAGGTGACCTATGGCAATGGTCCAATGACCATTCTAGAAGCTGACGGCAATCCGGTCGAGCCCATTCGAGTCGACATCCTGCCTTTAAGTGTTGCAGAGACATATGATATTTTGGTTGAAGTCCCAAAGGGAAAGAAGGTTGAGCTTCGGGCCACATCTATTGACAACTCCGGCTTTGCTTCAGCGTGGATTGGTCAAGGCTCAGAAAAGTTGATGGCAAAAGCCCCTCCTTGGATCAATCCCATATCCTTAACCATGTCGGAGAGTATGGGAATGCCTCAAATGAGCTTTTTTTCAGAACTGGCTATGAATTACTCCAATGAGGCTAAGGACCTTCCCAGAGACATGTCTTCATCCCTAGGCCCTTACTCAAAACCAGATTTAGGGATGGGGCACAAAATGAAAGAACCAAAGTCGCTTGAGAAGCCGTCTTCTATGGACCACTCCCATCATAAAATGAGTCATCACCACGAAATGAAAGTTTCCCCAATGAATATGGGCGTTGGATCTACCACTCCCCAAAGGATAATGACCCTCGCACCAGAGAGTGAAACATCGAACCTCATCAATAGAGAAAAGAATCACTATAACGAACTGACATACGGTCTTTTAAGAGCCAAGTCGCCCATTCAAGTTGCCAAAAGTCAGCAACTCAGAACCTTTCATTTTACTCTGAATGGGAATATGGAAAATTATGTGTGGACAATAAACGGCAGACCCCTCGGGCCGGAAACTTATATTAAAATCAAAAAAGGGGAACGAGTTCGATTTGTTATGAAAAATACAACCATGATGAATCACCCCATGCATCTTCATGGGCACTTTTTTCGAGTCATGACCGATCAAGGAGAGTGGTCGGTCCTTAAGCACACAGTCAATGTTGCCTCCATGGGAAAAACCATTATCGAGTTTGATGCGAACGAAAAGGAAGACTGGTTCTTTCACTGTCATGTTCTTTTTCATATGATGGATGGAATGACTCGAATCGTCCGGTATGAGGATCAACCTGGAAGCGAAGAAATGCTGGCGGAGAGAAAAAAATCAAAAGAATTCAACATGAGAAATGATTTCTTTTTGAGCTCAAAGATTTTGGGCCAGTCCAACTCCTCACGCCTTGAGGGGAAGTACTTTAGCGCGCTCTATATGTTTGAATACGATGTTATTGGAAATTATGAGGGTGATTTTGAGGGAGAAATCCATGCCTCTCGAACTCTAACAAGGTACCTGGGGCTTTATTTAGGAGCAAAGTCCGAAGCTGAAGAAGACCGTTTCAAGCACTCTCCAACACTAGGCTTTACCTGGATTCTTCCTTTGAACCTAAATGTGGATGTAAAATACCAACCCAACCTGGATAAAAAAATAGAGGCAGAGTTTGCCAATGAAATCCAACTCACTGATAAGCTTCAGCTCAATCTAGAGTACAGCTCCGTCCGAAAATTCTATACTGAGCTAGAATACCGCCAGACCAAAAATTTGAGCTTTGTAGCAAACTACAACGAGACTTACTCAAACTTTGGCGCTGGACTGGGATACACCTACTAGTTGTTAAGAGGGAGTAGATATCAAAGTCTCTTCCCCGATTTACTTAATATAGCTACGCAGCTGATTTGGCTTCCGCTCCCAAAGGGTCTTCTTGATCAGCTGGCGGATCACCATCCAATTGATTAGCAATATCCAAAGTCGGTTGAGTAGATGTCTGAACCATTAAAGACCTCAGGCCCTTGATGGAATCCCCTAGTGAAATCACAAGATCATAGGACCTTAAGCTGAGCTCATTGAAGGCACTCTCGTGACTCTGACCCTGCGGGTCCAATTCCCCAGATGAGGCGAGAGACTCATAAACCTTAACGATACCGGATTGATTCTCTTCAACTGAGGAGTTCACGCGCTTCATAGATTCCTCAACTTCACCAAGCTTCGAAGAGATCTGTTCAAAGACCACGGTAAAGTGCTGAGTGTTCTCAAATCCACCTTCGACTTGCTTTTGACTCTCTTCCGAGAGTTCCACCACCCGCGAGCTCGTCTCTTCGACGATGTTTTGAACTTCAGCCAGACTCTTCTCAATGATGTCAGAAATCTCCACGGCCGCCAGCCCACTCATATGGGCTAGATTTCTCATTTCCTCAGCCACGACAGCGAAGCCTTTTCCGGCATCTCCAGCTCGAGCCGCCTCAACAGAGGCGTTAAACGATAACAATCGGGTTTGAAAAACAATGTCGTTGATCACAGCCGTCTTACTTTGAACCTGTTTGAAAAGCTGAGCCGTTTGGCTTAGTCGATCACTGTTGCTTTTAAGTTGATCCTCAAAGTTCTGACCGGCTCGATCAATGCTGTTCATTGACTCCATCATCTTTCCGACGGCGCCTTTGGCTTCTTGAGTGAGATTCTGAGTTTCTGAACAGAGTGAAGTCGTTCGACTCGCCGTAGATACCCCTTCTTGCGAGAGCTCTCCAATACGGTCCAGAGATTTCAAGGCTTCCTCAATCAAATCACTTCTCTTTACGGCGTCTTCATCCAACCGAGCACGACTGTTTAGCAATTCTGTCATTTGTTGACTCAGGTCGATATGGTGATTCATTAAGTCCACAACTCGGCCAATGGCCTTTGATTTGAACTGCCTGAATGCCCAAAAGCCTACAACAGAATTTAGAAAAACCGTTCCGGCAAATAAAACGCCGTAGACAAGAAATTTGTCAAATGGGAGCTTCACCTTGAAAACCTCAGAAAGCGCGATGGCAACCAAGACCAAAACCAGGCTCATTGAAGAAATGAGCCAAATTTCCAATTTACGCTGTAGGCTGATTCCTTTTTTCATTTTATTCCCCTATCCCTATTAGCTTCTGTTATTTCAGACTCAAAACTCAAACAAACGGCTCTATATTCTCTCGCCAAGATTTCCCCAAAATTCGACTTCGGCAAATAGCTATCGTCCTCTAGGAATCTTGAAATTTCTTCTTCAGGAGTGACTGGCGCAAAATCTACGCTCTTAGATTTTCTTCGAAGCAACAGAGCTGTACAGATCGCCACTCCAAGCCCCGCAAAAATAATAATTGGGACAAGCATTTCCGAATAAAGATGAAGCAAGTCATGCAGCATGATGGGCACTCCAGACTTTTTGGCTCGCCTCTTTCTTTTGCCTCACTTCAAGCCTCAGGGAAACTGCACCAAATTTCAAAGTCACCTTGCGAAAGAAACGCTTTTCAATGGTCTTCTGTATCCGAGAGGAGAGATGTTGATGATCGATGGCGATGGTCATCACGATCTCTCCAGAGGCCCCCGCGTCTAGATCAATATTAACCCCGAAGCGCAAAAGAATATCTTCTTTTTCTTTTTCAAGAGATGTCCACTCGCCGGAGGAGTTCTTCAAAAAATCGGACTTTCTCCCTAGAATATAAACTCGGCCCTCTTTAATGAAAGCCAGATCCCCCGTATCAAAAAAGCCGTTCTCATCTAGAACTTTCCCTTCAAACTCTCCGAGCGTTGGAGTTTTGACAAGAAGTCGACCGATGTCTTCTGATTCATTGTCTCTATCAATTCGAACTTCACAAAAAGGGATTGGAGTGCCATTTAATAGAACTCCAGGCCCGCACTCCGTCTGGCCATAACCCTCGACCAACTTTGAAAAAGTGCTCTCACTTCGCTGCCGCAGAATCTTAGGTAAAGTGGCTCCGCCACAGAGAACTTGAATTTTTTTGAGACGCTTTAAGTCTTGAGACTTATCATTTAGCAAAATCTCAACAATTCTCGGCGTCAAACACAAAACATGAACATCAAAATTCTCTAGGACCATATGAAGCCTACGAAGAATGGACTCAGGTTGAAATGAAAGGAGAATCACTGGATCTCGATCCAGCCCAACAAGAAAGTCCACAATGAGGCCAAAACAATGGTGCTTCGGAAGGAGCGACAGTCTCACTCCTGGTTCAAATCCAATTCTATCAAATTCCTCACTATGGGCCTGAACTTGGGTCAAAACCTGCTCCCAAGTCAGAAAGACCTCTCTTGGAGATTTAGAGCTTGTCCCTGAGGTGAACAGAATAAGTCCTCCACCAGGAGGAAGAGCCTTGGCAGGCTGCGCGCTTCTTTCCCCAGACTTTTTCCCCTCCAATTTGAGCCAATAACCGCCGCAAAGAGCGGCCATCAGCGTTGTAACAAAGCTCGGATCTGAAGCTGAGGTCACCAAAACACTATTTTCTGGCTTAACTCCTTGGCGCCGAAGCGCCTTATACTTTTCAATAGCCAAATTATACAAATTCGCCGCTGAAAGATAGGTCTCGCTCTTCTCATCAAGGAATTGAATCACAGGCTCACCCTGACCCTGAAGGGTCCTCTGAAGCCATGATTTTCCTAAAGAAGAAGATGCGCCCATTATCCAGCCAGCCTTTCCGCGAGCAAATTATTAATATGAAGAACATCCTTTTGAGAGATAAAGGGCTCGATCTTTGCCAGCATTGCCGACATCAATGCGGCTCGATTAAATACGAACTCATCTTTCTTCCCCGTAAGCACGGTCTGATAATTCACCTGAAGATTCATTTGAATCCAGTTCGCCTTACATTCCACATATTTTACTGCGATAAAATATTGGGCGTCATCTTGATCCGTTATGTGACTTAGTCCACTCAGAAAGCGACTTGTCTCACTTTCAAGGGACTGAACCAGTTCCTTTCTCTGCAAATCATCTAAATTTGAAGCCTTGTTTAGTAAGACTTCAACGCTGAGCTCAGATAAAACCTTTCGCAATTGCTCTATGTGATCCAATATAACCCCCATTGGAAAAGGCAGCCCTTAGGCTGCCTTGTTGTGAGTTGAATCCGAAAATAGAGCGGCTTCAAAAACGGCGGCTCCTAAAGCTTTTCCTTTTCTCTTCATCATCTCCAATTGAGACTGCATTTCAAAAATCTGTGCCTGGCATTCCATCTTTTCATCTGTCAATGAAATCACCTGCTCCTCCAAAGACGCTATGGCCTTAGCCACTTCAGCCGCTGGAATTGGCATTGCAGATTTTTCCTCGTACAGACTGATCAGCTGAGACTCCAAGCTCTTTAAACTGGCTTGCAAAACCTCAGTGGATGGCTGTTTAGACTGAGCTTCGTAAAGAGCCTTGAGCTGCTCTTCCATGCTCGTCACCATATTTTTCAACTGTTCAATTTCACTCATATCAACCTCCCGTTAGGCTGCTTTTACGAAGATCCAATTGCTTTTGGACTCTGGATCTCTCTTGAGATGAATCGCAACGTTTGTCGGCTTCATCTTGTAAGTAAATGTGTAATTGAACTCTGCATCCAATTCCCCCGCATCCACTCCTTTTTTGAACTTTCCAAAAACCAAGCGATTGTTGGTGCAAGGTGCAATTTCTGTAAAGAAATTCTTACCCTCGGCAGAAGATGGCGCAACACCTGCCAACTGGCCCTCGTAGTGGTTGTACAAAAGAATCTTTCCATTGTCGTCCACCTTCACGATTCCGAAAGGCGCTCGATCGGCTTCCTCTCTTGATAACTGCCCTAGCTTAGACATTAGACTCTGATCGACAAAACTCACCGTATACCTCCAGTATGTTTGAGTTTAATTAATGACCAACTCGGAATAGAGCTGATCAAACTTTTTTAAAGAAAATTTATGAAACTCTGAAATCATCAAGGATTCTGGCAAAGCCATCTGCTTCCTTTCATAAAAGCTTCGAAGGCCAATAAAAGAAGAAGCTTTCACGATTTCAGAGAAGGTCTCTAAATTTTTAGACACGCCATTTTGAGCCGTCATGCCACATGGGACGACGTCTTGATTGTTCGATTCGCAAGAAAAACTCATCATTCGGCTCGGAAGTCCTCGTGACCGAAGGTCTTGGTGTAAACTGGAAATCAACTGATGGATGCCTTTGCAATGAATGCGTTCTCCCCAACCCAGATTGTCACTGAGCCCACCAGAAAAATTTGGATCCATCATAAGGAGAACCTGTCGATCTAGAAGCTCACCGATTCGACCCATCACATCGTTCATCTGATCTGAGGCCCAAGCAATTCCGTTGGCATAGAACAATCCGCCATGGAGCATCGACTGGCCATCTTCGCTTAATATGGGATTGTCAGCAATGGCCTTTGATTCCGCATCAATGGTCTTTTTTGAATCCATCATGCTCTTCCATGCCAAACCAAAAACCTGTGGCGCGCAACGAATGGAGTAAGGGTGCTGCAAGTGATCTTTGGAAAAGTAAGGCTTTCCCAATTCGCGCAGGTAGCGATTGGTCCGTGAAAGAAAATTTTCTAAATATTCGTAGGCATGAAATTCTCGCAAAAGACTAGGGTCTAAAAAGCCCCGATCGCAACCCGACGCGAAGACGTTTAAAGCTAGAACTTTCTCTGAGGCCAGAAGAAGCTCCTCTATACGTTGAAAATTGGTGGCGGCATAGGCGGACATCATCGCATTTGTATTCACTAGGGAAATGACATCTCGAGGTCCCTCAACAGGATGGCCTTCGAAGATGGGACGAACGGCGTGGGCCATTGGAATCAAGTCTCCACTTGCTCCGAGACTTCCCATGGAAGGAACTTTCGGAAGATGATGAGAATGACTCAATTGAATCAAACGATTCAGAGTCTTAGGATGAGTTCCCGATCGGCCCTGAGAAACCTTCATCACCTGTAGACGAAGTGCCAAACGAACCACTCTTTCTTCTAAAGGCTCTCCAACTCCAACACAAAGATATTCAAGAAGTTGACGTTGATGGTCTCGCCAATCATTTTTAGAGATCTTGTCTTTCACATTGAAGCCATAGTGAGTGTGAAGACCATAGATTTGGACCTGATCTTTGACCATGAGTTGGAGGAGCGCTTTGTGCCCCTTCTCGACGCGATCGCGAGCACTTTCGTCCAGTTCAAATCTGGGGTCATAATCCAAAATTTGATTAAGATTTTGACTAAGTTCTCTCAACAGACGCTCCGTAGTTGATTGATCTCGAATTCAACTATCTTAACGGCCAGTTTTTAACAAAGTTTAGTAAATTAGCTCAACTTTTGATTAACTAAAGTTAGTCAAATCAAGAAAACTTAAAATAGCGATTCAGCGCGACCTGAGAGCCCCAATTTGCAACATCTCGATTTTGGAAGGGATCTATGGAGTACAAGTTCGATCAGGTGACGAAGTTAACTGGCTTAAAACAAGCCGCTATTAGAAATTGGGAAAAAAGATACGGCTTTCCATTATCTAGAAGAACCGAATCTGGACAACGGGTATTTAACGAATCCCAACTTCAACTTTTATTGAGAATTTCAAAGGCTCTTCAAAATGGCGAGAAACCCTCAACTCTTTTCTTTGAATTAAAAAGAGAGCAGGAGACCCGTGGCCCAATTGAAAACGAAAGCCCCATTGAGCAACTTGGACCCTACAGAGTGATTCATCATATAGAACAGCAGGATGTCACCTCCCATCTCGAAATCAATAGAAGTCTTAAAGCTCTGCAAAACGAGCTTCTTCGACAACGGAACTCAAAAGTGGCTCATCCTATTCTCAAAATCTTCTCTCGAGACCCATACTTTTCAAAGGTGAGTCGAGCTTGCCTCAGTGTCCGTCACGGGCTGAGCAATGAAATCCGCGTTCTTGAAAGCTCAAATTCAAACAACCTCTTTGAAAATCAAATGCCTCAAGGATATCGGTGCTTTCTGAGCAAAAAAAGCACTCTCCTTTCCCTTGGTCCCGAAGATGTCCGCTACTGTGAGAACTTGAGCGACGTCAAAGTGCAATTTAAGAAAGAACATAGACCGACACAACGCTCTCTTGCTTACCTCGTCCGGTCTGGTTTCACCGAGAGCCTAGCCCTTCCTCTTCATGGACCTTATGACTCCCCACTTGGATTTCTATTCCTAAACTCTAGCGAAAAGGGATCCCTCGAAAAAATATCTGCGGAGTATAAGAATGAACTTGCACTTCTCAGGCAGATTGGAACACTTGGAATTCAAGATTTAATAAAACACACGAGCTTTGCAATTTCCCAGTCGTCAAACCCTCAACGTCCTGAGGATTACTGGGCGGTCCGCTTTGATGATGTGACCTTGCAAAGACTCATCAAGCTTCTTCCGGTTCGATTAAATAAAATTCAGCTTGAACCAAGTATTCACTATTTAGCGTCGGGAAAGAACGAAGTGGCTCTGTTTTCCATTGGAAATTTTGCGACAGCTTTTTCCCACGCCATAAACTCCTTTAAAATGAATGAGTCCGAAAACCTCTCCGTCACCCTCAGCTACGAAAATTCTAAAATACACCTGCTCTTTAAGGGATTTCAGCAAGACCTCCATCCCTTCCTCAGACAGAGTATAGAACCTCTTTTTGAGGCCTTTGGATTCGCTGTAAACTGGGGAGAAAGAACTCTCGAATTTCTAATCTTGACAGAACCCATGTCTGATCGAAAGGAGCTCTACACTTCTGTTTCACAATAAGGCTCGCCCTAAATCAAAACCCGTTGTCGAGACCCTAGACGGAGAATGAATCTAGTAGATCGAGCTGATCCTCGATTTTTACAACAAATGGCCGTCTGGTAAGTCTTCTTTTTAAGGGTCAAGTCCAACTTATGGAGTGTCCTTCATCCGAACGGCGCGCACCCATCGCGCAGAAAGACCAAAAAAACCGGATCAAAGTTCCTCAAGCTGGCTCTCCACAGACTCTCGATAACTTGAAGCCAGCTCAGAATCATTGACAAGGTCAACAGCAAACGGAAAATTTGATTCTTCAATATTTTCCTTCACATCGGAGATGAGGCTCGGAGGCAACTCGTCAGACAGTTTATAAAGTAGGTCCACATCCGAATGGGGATGATGAGCTTCGGTGACCCGAGATCCAAAGATAAAAACCCTGGCACCGCTATCTTTCAATGGCTGAATAACAAGGTTCTCCAATATCTTGTACTGGCTGGGAGTCATTCCGTACTTCATGGAAGCTTCTTGAGACGCTTTAAGAGTTCGAGCGATTCAAGACGGAACTTTTTTATCTCAATAAAAACTCTTTGTGCCACGTCTTCATCATAAGAATGACTAGAGTTATTTCGTGCCTCGATAAAGTTTAACCAAACTTCGGCGGAATCGATCAGGTCTCCGCGTGCCATCTCGCGAATGGCTGGCTTTGCAAACTTCGTCTGAGAGCCCAGCTTTTTCATAGACACTTTCCAGGAAAGCTCTATGCAATATTCAAATCGTTGTATACAGGCGTCTCTAGTGATTTTAAATTGATCTTCGTTCTCTTGAACCTTCTCTGCAAAATCAAGAGCTAGATTAAGAGTCGCCAGGGCTTTTTCTAATTCATCCACTGAAATTGAGGAGGCCACAATTGTCTCCTAAGAGGTTTTAAACAAAATTGGGGCGATCGACGGGGCTTGAACCCGCGACAACCGGAATCACAATCCGATGCTCTACCAACTGAGCTACGACCGCCATCTCGATAATCAAGAACACAAAGAAATACGCTGATTTGGGCCTCAGATCAACCCTGATCTTTACTGGCTTTGACCTTCTCAAGCTCCCAGAGCTTGGAGAACTTCAAAAATACCGAATAGGCGGCCCCGACAGCGATGATAAATCCAGGGAGACCGTCTCTGAACCCCTGTTTGAACAGGTAAGTCTCGAAAAACTTTGAAATGGGCTTAAAGATGAGGCGCATCAGACTGAATCTAACTCCCCTCTGAGAGAGAGCCTCGGCTCCTAGGGTCGAATAGCGATTGTTCGTCTGGATCTGATCGAAAAGGTCCTCAAAGACCCAGTGCTGGATCTTGCCCGACGCGGTCTCGACCCGCCCCTCTTTGAGCTCCACTTTTTCGTGAATCAAGGCCTGGTTCCAGTTGGCCTTCCTGCGATCAAAGAGCCTGAGCTGAAAATCTGGGCTCCAGCCGCCATGCTTGATCCATCGCCCCATGTGAAAGCTCTCACGCCGAAATTGATAGGCCGAGGCTGGGCCCCTGGTTGGGTCTTCGCTGGAGAAGAGGTCCTTGATAAACCGCTGAGCTTGACTGTCCAAGGCCTCATCCGCATCCAAGCAGAGCACCCAATCGTTTTGCGCCAAAGAGACCGCATGCTTCTTTGTTGGGCCAAAACCCATCCACTCTACAGAAAAGACTCGCGCTCCTAAGCTCTTCGCTAGCTCCAATGTGTTATCAGTGCTTCCCGAATCCACGACGACCCGATCTTCAATGAAATCCACCGAAGCGAGACAAGTCGAAATATTTTGAGCCTCATTTTTAGTGATGAGAACCACAGAGATTGGATAGGACATTAAATTCGTTGTCCTTCACCCTTTCCCACGTTGTCAAAGGGTTTCACTTTGGCTAGTGTTGAGCCTCTTCACTGAATTCTAAAAAGGGGTCTCTAATGAAAAACCTTATTCTTCTCGCTTCTTTACTCTGCGTCTTTTCTTTTTCGGCTCAAGGCTACGAGTCCGTGATGTCCACAGGTGAAATTCTTCCAGAGGGAAAGTACACCGTCACTCCGGCACTTCAGTTCTTAGATGATCCAAGTGGAGTGAATGCGATTGGTCAGTTTGAAATGGGAATCGATGAAGGCAGTGGATTTCAAGCGGAAGCTGGGGTTGGTACGACAGACTTTTTCTTGGGCGCCCTTTATAAATACATTCCCTTCCCTGATGTGGAAGGGCAACCGGCCGTCGGCATAAACTCTGGTTTGACTTATGCTGCCGATGCGGGCTTGAGCATTTTCACAGCTCGCTTTGAGCCTTTGGTGAGCAAAAAATTGGTGACGGGCTTTGGCTATCTTTTGCCCTACGCCTCGCTTCCGATTGGAATCAAACACAGAACCAGCGGATCGGACCGAAATGATGTGGCTTTTCAAGTCGCCGCCGGCGCGGAGATCATGATCAACTCTTGGAAAGGCCTCCGATTGATGCCTGAGTTTGGAATCGATTTAGACAACTCAAACAACTACGTCTTAATCGGAGCCGTCCTCGATTTCGATCAAAACGGATTCGACATCTCCTTCGAATAGCCCAACAGGTGCCTACTCCTTTTCAGCGACTCACTTGGTCGCAGAAAAGGAGTAGGCACCTTTTAGTAGAGTCGTCTCGGCCCCTATCTTGAAAGACTCCGACGATTCTTATTTTAGCTTGCAGAAGATAGCGCCGCCCGTAAACATCATCAAATTTACGGCATCGATGTCATTGGCGATGATTTCCATCTCATTGTACTGAGTTCCAA
>Ga0100403_1003542_pt1 | contig 11539 bp, 12 predicted proteins | sample CryGeymet201501t_FD_83663 | JGI IMG/M metagenome (GOLD analysis project Ga0100403, IMG submission 83663) | Groundwater microbial communities from Crystal Geyser aquifers in Utah, USA - Crystal Geyser metaG 2015-01t | ecosystem: Environmental > Aquatic > Deep subsurface > Groundwater | place...
ATACAACCGTTGGCTATCATGGTTCAAAGATGAATACGACGATAGTGAAGTTATCGAAGCGATACACAAGCATGAGACGAAACCCCGCGGGTGGCATATTTTTACACCTGAACAAATTGCGGCGGCGTTGGAGGCATCGAAATTGCTTGTCAATCATTACAACTTGCGCGACGTCGTGGGACATGATGACATAGCGCCCGAACGAAAAATAGACCCAGGCCCTGCTTTTCCAATGGAAGATTTCCGCGCTTGTCTTTTTAAGGGTTTGGAATGTTAGATCCTCATTTAGTACTGACTTTTGTTTATCCCGAAAAGGATGTGTAAAATTAGTGGTTGAACTTTGGGAAAAAAGAGAAGAAGAAAGCTCTAAGGCGTTTAATGCTTTCTGTGCATATCGAGATTTACCGCCTCATGAAAGAAATTTATCAATAGCTTATGCGAAAGCATATAAAAAGAATATGTCTCTGTACCAAAACGGGCCCAGAAAAGCACCCGCTTTCATAAAACAGTGGTCGGCTAAATTCGATTGGGTAAAGCGATGCGAAGCATGGGACGCATATTGCGATAAACAAATGGAACAAGAGCGGCTTGAAAATTGGAAGACATTTAAGCGCAAATTGGTATTGAGTGCCGATGGACTGGTAAGCAAAGCGGGACAGCGAATCGTTGACATTACCAATGCTGAGATTCCTGCGGTTGTGGTATCAAAGTGGCTGATGGATGCAATCAAAATCATGGAAGAGTATGGCAAGCCAAAAGGTGAACAAAATGAACAACTTATTATGGAAGAAACCCAGAGAATGTACGTTGGGGGACGAGATTTGGTCAGCGATGTTATTAAGAGATTCAGCGAAGATGAAGACGATAATGTGGAATTTGAGTGATAATGACAAAAAAGAAGTTGCTGAACAAATTAACGAGTTATCAAGGCCAGAAAAGCGTTTCTATTGGGATTTTCAATTCGCAGCGGAAAACTATTTCTATATCATTGACAAGCAGAAGCGAAAGCGGAAATTTGTTTTAAACGCTTTGCAAAAAGCCTTGCTCAAATCTATGTTTTTTGAGTTTCCAATCCGTAATCTTATCATCAAAGCGCGCAAGTTTGGTATTAGCACCGAACTTCTGTTACTTTTTTTCTGGGATGGTATCACTTCGCCGAATACGTCATCGGTTATCATTTCAGAGGACTTTCCACAAGCAGAGCGCTTATTTCGTATTGTAAATTTCGCCTATACGAATTTACCTGAGCAATTCAAGCCCAAAGTCGTCATTGATAACATACGCGAATTAATGTTTGATAAATTGCATTCATCTTTTTTTGTTGGTAGCGCAAAAAAGAAAACATTTGGTCGAGCGGATACAGTCAACAATTTGCATTGTTCCGAGTTTGCCTTCTGGCCCGACCCCGAGGGGTTGCTTGGAGCTGCGCTTAGTGAAGCAGTCCCAGAGGAAACCGGAAACGTAGTTATTGAGACGACGCCTTCATGTTTGCCATATCTAAAAGAGTTAGTGTCTGAATGCAAAGAACAGGGAAAACCTTTTCAGTACAAATTTTTTCCCTGGTTCATTTTCCCAGAATATCGGAGAAAAATAGAAAGCGACCAGGAAAGACAAGAAATAGAAGAAGAACTTACAGCAGAGGAAAAACTTGCGAAACAAACGCATAATCTCACCTGGGAACAGATGAAATTTTGGCTCACCAAGCGCCGCAAACTGAAAAAGAAAGTCTGGCAGGAATATCCGATGGACGATTCATCTTGTTTTGTTGCCTCTGATGAAAACAGCTTCTTTGATACACGTAGTTTGCAAGAATTGTATCTTATAGTACGAGGAATTTCGTTTATCCGCGAAATGCCCGGCGGCATCAGGATTTACAATGAGCCTATCCCTGGCAAACGTTATCTCATTGCTGCTGATACTTCGGGGGGCGGAGTAAATAGCACATTTTCAGCCGCAACTGTTATTCGCTTTGACAATGCCGAGGAGGTTGCTGAGCTAAAGGAACGGCTCACGCCGCCGCAATTAGCGAAAGTTCTCGCTGACTTAGGGTATTTTTATAATACCGCTTTGCTCGCTGTTGAGAGAAACAACCACGGGCATTCGGTGATAAACACTTTGGAAAATCAATTATTTTATCCGAATCTCTATCGGCATCTGGACATTGACTATGCAGAATGGGCAAAGAAAATTTCAAAAGTTGGCAAAGTCGGAAGCAAAATCATTGACCAGGGCGAGATCGGCTGGATTACAAATGCCAAAACCAAGCCTATCATGATGGATGACCTCAGGGACGAAGTAATCGACGAAAAGCAAATGATGGTAAAAAGCCTCTGGTTCATTGATGAGTGTTTTGGCGTAAAATCAAGAAGCGGAAGAATTTATTCTGAAGGATATATGGATACTGTTATCGCGCGAGCGATAGCTTGGCAAGTGCGGAAGCGGTCTATGCCAGCGGCGTTGCGGATACAACCTTCGTCTAATTTCAATCATGGAGATGATTTTCAGACATTTCAGACGTTGAATAGAAAAGGTGTTGGGCTCAGAAGCAAACGCACGGGACGGAAAAATACTTTGCGGGCGCCATGGGAGGTTTAGGTAATTTTGATTATTAATGTTAATGTTTACAACAGTTTATTGGCGACTGGGCAATGGGGCAATGGAGCAATGGAGCTCCAATGCCCCAGCGCCCCAGCGCTCCAACGCCCCAGCGCTCCAACGCCCCAACGCCCCGATGCCCCAACCCCAGTATTGATAGTATCTTGGGAGGTGTGAATAATGAACAGAAATATTGAGCGTTATTTGCCACTCCATTCCTTGCTCTGGCGCGCGGCAATACAACTTTTCTGGGATGGTTTAGCGTGGCTTGTAGATTTATTGATTAGGATCAAACTTCGACAAATGGATGTGAAAAATGAGATTTATACAAAAACTCAAAAGTGCTATACAAGTTTTTAGAGAGGACGCTCCTGATTTGAGTATTCGGTCAACTGCACGCGGGGATTATATTTCTGCGCAATATGGCATCACTCCCTACAATCCCGACGCGCTCATTTCTAAAAAAACTTATGCAGTAATAGATGAGATGAGGCACGACGACCAGGTGCGCTCAGTGATGACGCTAAAGAAATTTGCTCGGATTTCTCCAGGTTGGCAAATCCAACCGGCCAGTTCTGCAAAAAGTGATGTTGATGCTGCGGAATTTTGCAAGTGGAATCTTGAAAACCTTGCAGGGACATTTAACAAACACCTATTTCAATTGATGTCGGCATTGGATTATGGGTTTAGTGTTACCGAAAAAAACTGGGTACTGTCAAAAGAAAAAGGCTCTGTCTATGAGGGCAAGATAATTTTGGCAAGTTTAAAGACGAGGGACCCTCAATATTTCACTTTCTACCAGGACATTCATGGCAACCTCGAAAAAGATGGCATAGCACAAGAGCAGGTGAGCGGTCAGATTCAGCGCCTACCCCAAGACAAATTTATCCTTTATACCTACCAGGAGGAATTTGATAATTTGTATGGCAGGTCTGACTATCGGGCATTTTATCGTGAGTGGTGGATAAAATCAGTCATCCTCAAATTCTATGCGATGTGGTTAGAACGCTTTCCGTTTCCACCAACAATCGGTTGGTATCCACCCGGCACAGCAGATAAAGATATAGATGCTCTTGAGGATGTCCTTGAGCATCTCCAGACTGGTACGATTGCCACCTTGCCAATGGGTATGACTTTAGACCAGTTGGAAATCCCCTCGGCTGCCTCCGAAGCGTACAAGATTGCAATTGACACGATGAACAAGGGTATCACGCGTGGCGCTCTCGTCCCCGATTTGCTTGGCTATACCGAAAGTGGCTCGCGTGGAAGTTATGCCCTCGGTAAAAAACATTTTGACGTATTCTTGTGGATTCTTGAGGATTTGGGCTCAAGTATCAGTACGCTTATTACAGAGCAACTCTTAGCTCAATTAACTCAATACAACTTTGATGCTCAGGTACCGACCTTTCAGATGATTTCACCTGAAGAAGACCCTGAAGTCAAGTCAAAGATTCTCAAAATTCTTTTAGATGGCGGGGTTGTTGACCCATCGGAAGAATGGGTGCGGGATTACTTGAATGTTCCGCAGAGAAATCAACCGTATATCAGAAAGTTTCAAGCGAAAAAAAGTGACCCAGGCCAGCTTTGTCCATATCAGGATTGTTTGCATGATTTGGCAATTCCAAAAGCAGGGTGGTATAAGTGTGGTTATTGTAGAAGGCCATTTTATGCACGTTATTCTGATAGCGATTATGAGGATTATCATTGCTATCCAGCGGGCTCTAATGCAATAAAAGCATTTCCGCCGCCAGGAACAATGCCAACAGCAAGAGATTTAGGGCCATCATGGGCATCGCCTGACAAGAAATTTCAAGAAATTATACCAGAAATATTCCCTTTCAGGCCTTTAACGGAATACGAAAATGCGACAATGATTAATTACGCAGAAACGAAATTTTTTCTTGAAAAATGGGTTGCGGATATTTCAGAGAAGGTTTCTGATAATCTATTCAAAAATCTTGCCCAGGTGATTCCCCAAATCAAGGAATATTTCCAGAACAAGGATTACAGAAGTATTCGGAATCTATACCTTGACACGAAAGAGATAGAAACTGAAATGGAGAATCAATTCGCCGAAGTTTATCTATTATCGATGGCAACTGCGGTGAATGAAATAGAGCGTTCACTGAATCAAAGGCTTACTTTTCAAGAACCCTTTGCGCCAACGCCTTCTGAAAGACTGAAGCAATTCATTGGCAGGGTCCCTATTACAAAAACCGAATGGCTCAAATTAGTATCTGGTTTCAAATCGAAGGCGTTCACGGTAGCGGGCTTCATTGAGCGGGATATTGTGGGTGAAATCCAACGAATTGTTTATCGAGCAATCGACGAGGATTGGTTTATCACTGATTTGGTGAAAGCAATAGAGCAATCACAAATCGAATATACCGGAAAAGCGTGGACGTTGCCGCCAGGCACGCCAATGGAAAAGTATCACACTAAATTGGTGTTCAGAAATGCGATTTCGGATATTTACAACGGCGCTCGTCGCGACTTGTATTTTGACCCAGACGTGTCTGATTACGTGCCTGCGCTTCAGTATAGCGCGATTATGGATGAACGGACACGGCAAAGTCATCGGGAAATGGACGGCAGAATTTATCCTAAGAGCGACCATTTTTGGCAAGAATTTTGGCCGCCTAATGGTCATAATTGTAGATGTACCGTGATACCGGTCACATCCAATTTGAATTATGTGATTTCACCACCTGTGCCGGCGGGATTGAAGCCGGATGCAGGATTTAGCAAGGGGACGTTAGTATGACAGACAAACAATATCGAAATATGTTCACAACGGACCGTGACGGTGAAATAGAACTCGAGGGCATTGACGTATCAGAACTCGCGGAGCAAATCATGGCGGACCACAAAATTGATTATGCTGAAGCCCTATGCCTGGCTTCCGCGCAACTTGAAGGTAAAAGTGACATACGCAGATATGAATATTTAGTAGGTGAAGCAAAAGAGGAGAATGATACTCAAGACCCCCAAGTATGCAGTTATGACGAACGCTTCGATAGTTATGACGAACGCTTTGATTTGGATTATGCTGGATATGATGACCCCATTTATCCCAAGATTGCCTATGTCATAGCCGAGCATTTTGATTATGATGATACAGAAATTATCATCCTGATAGATGGAGAATATCATATCGTCGGAGATGGTTGGGAGGAAGGCTTTAAGTTAGCCGGAGGCTTGATTGAATACGCGCCCACTTATCAAGCAATTGATGACAACGACACATTTAACAGACTTAGAGAGCCTATTTTAGAAAAGATGGAAGCAAGGAGGCGTGAACATCATGATAAAAGTGTTACTGTTTGCTGGAAACCCCAATTTCTACCAACTCGAAAAAACAGGTAGTGATTATACAAAAATAAAGAAGCGAGTTCTTAAAACAAGCGACCTTCCCCTTGATTTGATTGATGGCGATACAATTGAATGTGAGGCGGGCGAAATGCTTTTGGTAGAGACTGATTCTGGGAGGTTTCTTGTGTTGCCAGATAGCATTCTTACAATTAGTGGCGGAGACTATCTGTATTATCGGCAAGGCGAATTAATTAAGAAAATTTTCACTGTTTAGGAGGTGGGAAAGTACGAATTACGAAATACGAAGTAAAAGACACTGGTTCCTTAGAGTTTTTTAATTGTCTTGTTCGTTTGACAGAAACTTTCGGAATGGTTTGTCAAACGAACAAAAAAATTCTTTTTGTCCAAAAAACACCCATTCCGAAAGTTATTGTTTTTTGGACAAGACATTCGTAAGTCGTAACTCGTAATTCGTTTATGTCCATGGCTTGTATTACAATCCAAGAACTAATTAACTCAAGTTGCTAGTTATAAGCATTTTTAAGAATATTTTCTGTAATGTAAAAGCGTAGATGAAAAACGAGATTTTGATTTGGTAATAGTTGCAACTTGAGTTACTAGTGGTCAAATTTTTAAATTCATATAGGGTTGCAGTTCATCTAAAAATAAGGAGTGAGTGAGTGAGTGGGTGAGTGGGTGAGTGAGTAAAAACACCTACTCACTTACTCACCTACCCACTTACTCACTTACCTCTACCCTATACGGAATTAAGAAACGAACAACTAGCAACTCAGGTTAATTAGAATATTAAACATCCAGAAAATACTATTAGGCGAGGATTGTCCCATATTCGTGGTAGATTATCATTCTGACTGTAAAGATACAATCCTCACTAAGGAAAATGTGGAAAAGGAAATCAGGGAATGTCTTGTCCGTTTCGACACCGATTCCGAAAGTTATTGTCGAAACGGACAAAAAGAAGGTCTTGTTGCTTTTGACACCAATTCCGAAAGTTATTGTCAAAAGCAACAAAAAGAAGTAAGTATAGAAAATAAAAAAGCCCTTCTAATTGGGGGCGGGAGTTGGTAAAATTGTCTTATGATTTTAAAACTCAAGATTTTCTATCATACATGAAATTTGAGAATGTGCCGAGTCTTTTGGAGCCCTCCGGTGATTACGTCATAGTCACCTGGATGTATGACGAAAAAGGAACTCGTGTTACTGATATGAAAGAAGCGATTTCAGGAGTGCAAAAACATTTTCGTTGGGATGGCACTTGTTTTCGTGTCTGCGATATGTTTTTGCAATTTAACCAATGTCCTACATAAATAAAAAGTGTCCCATTTGTGGCTTTGATTATCGTGGCTGGCATAATGCGGTTTGTTGCTCTCGTCCCGCATGTAGGCAACTATGGGAAAAACAAAACTGGCATTATCAGCCACCGACGCGCGTGAAAACTTGTCGAAAATGTGGAGTGATAATTCCAAAAGGGAAACATCTATGTGCGAACTGCAAAAGACCTGCTTTTTACACCTGCATTCTTTGTATGAAAAAAGTTGAAAAACGAGCTGATGGACAACATTTTTGTAGAGCATGTTGGAGAAAAATAGCTACTAAAAAAGAAATTAGTAAACTCATTTTCGACCTTCAACAATACGAAGTGAAAATACAACAATACGAACTGTTGATAAGCAACTATGAGAAAATGATGGATGCTGAATGCAAGATGAATGAGGAGCTTCGAGAAAAGAACGTGGAACTAAAAAAATCATTGGAGATATTTCATGAGAAATTTAACGCAACTGCTTCCACAAGAATTGATAGCCTCTATTCAAAAAATCACGCAATGCCAACATCCGATAATTTTAGAAATCTCGAATGGTGATATGTCTTGTCCGTTTTACAACCATTCCGAAAGTTATGTAAAACGGACAAAAAATATGGAAAACATATTTTCTTTTTGGCTCAACTTGCAAGGGCGAAATACCAACTGGAGTTATGCTGCCATTGACGAGGAAACAGCGCGAAAATTTAATATCTCGGCACGCACTGTAAGGAGAATCAGGAAAAAATTGTCCAACGTTGTCCAGACAATAATTTGACAGAATCATTTTTTTAGGTTATTCTATAATCAAATAATTGTAGAAATCTCGAATGGTAATGTGGAAAACATATTTTCTTGTTGGCTTACTTGCAAGAGCAAAATACACCCTGGAAGTATGCTGCCATTGACGAGGAAACAGCGCGAAAATTTAATAAACCCTTCCCGCGGGCAAAACGGAGCTCCGTAGGAAGGTTTTGTTTTCAGGAGATGTGAGTTAAAATGCCTTATGAAAAAATAGAGGATATTCCGCCACAATTTCGCGCCTTAGCGTCTCAACCCGGCGGAAAAGATAAAATAGACTTAACATTAGAACAAGCGAATGAACTTGCTCGAATGTTTGATGGACTAAAAGGCACTGAAGGAATAGATAGTCCGGCAGCGATTGCAATAACAAATTTCAGGCGGATGTACAAAGTCGAAGGTGGCAAATGGGTGAAACGAAGCGAAAATGAAAAAATGGCGGAATTTGACGAGATTGATAAATTTGCTGCAACAGAGGAGGCAAAAGCAGAACAGGAAAAGCGGGCTTCACGTTATGGCATTGCTATAAAGTCGGGTGGCAATGTTACAAAGCCGTCTGAATATGAGAGCGTGCCTGATGAGAAATTTGGCGACCCAGTGAATTATCGTTATCCTTTGAATCAGGAAAGGGTTTTGCCGGCGATGCGGTATTTTAATCATGAAGGACAACGGGAAGCGGGCGGATATTCAACGGAGGAATGGAATGTCATCGGGAAAAGAATAGCTGAAGCTGTTTCGTCATACATGGGCGCTGATTACAAATGTGAAGGTGGAAAAATCATGAAAAAAGAAGAGATGGCGGAAGTATTTGAACTCAAAGACTTTCCATTTTTCAAAACGGGAACGCATAATGGAAAATCATACTCAGAGAGTGATTTGGATAGACTTGTAACAAATTTTTATTCTTTGAAAAATATTGTCCAACCGGTATTGAAGTTAGGACATGGTGGCCAGAAATTCCTCAAAAACGAAGGTTTGCCCGCGATAGGATGGATAGAAAGCATCAAAAAGATGGGTCAGATTCTTTATGCTGATATAAAGAATATTCCTAAGCGCATTTACGAGTTGTTAAAGAATAAGGCATACCGGAGACCATCCGCAGAGATTTACGAGGATTATCAAGTAGAGCTCTATGGAAATTTCAAGGATGAAAAAGGGCAACAATATGGGCTGACTTTGAGCGCGATTGCCCTTCTGGGCGCTGACATACCAGCGATAAAGTCACTCCCGGACATCGAGGCGTTATTCAACAATGATGCCTTCACTTCAATCATCACCTGTTACAATGAGAATTACGATAGAAACAAAGGAGGTTTAATTATGGCAGATGAACAGGCGGGTTTGTCACCGCAGATAACCACACAGACGCAAACAACTGAGCAGCAGATTGCAACATTGCAAACTGAGTTGAAGGCAAAGGCGGACCAGGTAGCAAAATTGGAAGCGGAGGCTGCACAAATAAAAGAAACTCAAAGAAACGAAGGTATCAAAGCGACGATTGCAAAGTATAAAGAAAGTGGTAAAGTGCTCCCGGTTCAAGAATCGGCGTTATCGACCCTATTGCTTTCTTTTGATGATGTGAAAGTATTTACCTACAGCGATAATGGCACTTCCCAAACCTTGAAACAGGCTGAATTGCTTTTCAAGGTACTCGACGCATTGCCAAATATCGTGCAATTTACAGAACTTTCTCAACAACGAGGGATGCAAGATACGAAGGGAAAAGAGGCACAATACCGCGATTTATTTATGAGTGAAAGTGAAAAAACTCTTGCGCTCGATGGTATTGATGTTGCTGAACTTGCCGATAAGATTATGGCAGAGCGTAAGATTAGTTATACCGAAGCCCTCGTAGTAGCTTCGGAACAGTTGGAAAAGTAACGAGTTACGAATTACGAATTACGAATGTCTTGTTGCTTTTGACAGAAACTTTCGGGATGATTGTCAAAAGCAACAAAAAGAATTAGAAAAACCTGCGATATAGTCCATAACTTATTTGGACGAGGCATCGCTTATGCTGAAAGGAGGGTTGAAAAATGGCAGGTCCAATGAGTGTCCTTGATGTGACATACAAGGCAGGCGAGGATCTCTCAAGTTCTCAATATAGGGTCGTTGTAACTGGAACAAGTGATTATGAATGCAAATTGCCAGGGGGTGCAGGTGTCGGCAAAATTCTCGGAGTTCTCCAGAATTACCCCACGTCTGGCTCTGCGGCGCGCGTGCGCAAATTTGGGATTTCCAAAGTCGTTGCCGCGGCAACAATTGTTGCTGGCGCAGAGTTAGAGATAGCGAATGCAACTGGTGATGTCAGGACATATACAATCGATGGGGATAATGGTAGGGTAGGCTCAGCGGAGGAAGCGGCGGTTGAGGATGATGTCTTTACGGCGTTTATATGTCCGTTGGATATCAGTCAATTATTGAGTTAGTATTCGAAAGTCAAAAGAAAGGAGGAATATCAATGCCAGAAGTATCATCGGTGCACGTAAGTGTGCCGCTGTCAAATGTAGCAATAAAATACAAGAATCCGGCATTTGTTGCGGAATTGATTGCGCCTGTAGTACCAGTGAATAAAGAAAGCGATAAATATTATATATTTGGAAAAGAGGAACTTCGCGACAAAGATTCGTTGAGGGCCGCTGGCGCTGAAGCGAATGAGATAGAGTGGGATGTAACACCCGCAACGTATTCCGCCGAGGAATACGCACTGAAATATTTGCTTCCAGATAGGGTAAGAGACAATGCCGATGTAGCAGTGCAGCCAAGGATTACGACAACCGAAAAATTGACAAAGTGGATTCGCCTAGGATACGAAAAGAGAGTACAGGCGATAGCACAAAACCCCGCAAATGTAGGCGGTACCGCTACTCCTACAACCAAATGGGATGCTCCGTCAGGTCAAGACCCTGAACAGGATGTGGATACCGCAAAAAGTGCTATTCGGCAAACTGCTGGAGTAAATCCAAATACAATTCTGATGAATGAAGCGGTTTGGCAAGCATTGCGGCGGTGGTTGAAAAATCAGACTACAAATTTGACTTACCAGGAAATGATAGCATTAGGAATGCCGCCGACTACCTTATGGAATTGTAGACTAATCGTCGCTGGCTCAATAGAAAATACCTCGGCAGAAGGACAACCAAATAGCATTTCAGACATCTGGAATGACAACGTTTTGGTCGCTTATATTGAGCAATCGCCATCGTTGGATAGTCTCTCTTTTATGTACACTTTCCGGTCTCGAGCCTTCAGGACCAAAACCTGGAGAGAGGAAAAAAGAGATGGCGAATTTATAGAGACGGGAGTAATCCAGGATGAAAAACTGGTGGCTTCAGACGCGGGATATTTGATTACTGACGTTTTGACGTAAAATAACAAGTGGTTCGGTACGTTACAAAATCATATCCGAGTACGTTGGGTAGGTGGGTAAGTGAGTAGGTGGGTAGGTGGGTAAGTGAGTAGGTGGGTAGGTGGGTAAGTGAGTAGGTGGGTAGGTGAGTAAGTGGG
>Ga0100403_1003550_pt1 | contig 11529 bp, 11 predicted proteins | sample CryGeymet201501t_FD_83663 | JGI IMG/M metagenome (GOLD analysis project Ga0100403, IMG submission 83663) | Groundwater microbial communities from Crystal Geyser aquifers in Utah, USA - Crystal Geyser metaG 2015-01t | ecosystem: Environmental > Aquatic > Deep subsurface > Groundwater | place...
CGGTCAGTATATTTTGCAAATTCATCAACCCAAAAACTCTTCACCGATACATCGGTAATATTATCAACAACTTTTTTTCGATATTCCTTATTAGAAAGCATACGAGATACAGAAAGAAGTGTGGAATCAGGATACTCTAAGAGAGCAAGAATAGTATTACTCAAAATATATTCCATACGTGCACTCCATGCATCTACCCATATCTTTTTAAATGCACTCATCAACCCAGCAAGCACAAGGTGACGCTTATCTGGTCCAACATCTTCCATAACGTTGAATGCAATTGGATGATCAGTGTCAAATGGAGCAAAATAAAGAACATCATCAATACGATCCTCTGGAATATAATCAAGCAATACCTCAGCTGTTTTTCCATGTGGATCAATAAAAGCAAATCCTTCGCCATTGCGAATATCTTGTGCTGCCATATTTTCAAGGAGCGTAGATTTGCCCATTCCTGTTTTACCAATCACATAGATATGTTTGGTTCTATCTTTTGCTTTAATACCAAAAGCAACACGTTTATTACGTGAGTCAGTTTCAGCAAAGTAGGTTACGCGTTCATCATTATATGCCATATGAAAAGTATAGCATTTCAAAAGATAAGGGGTAAACAATAAAAAACGGCATGCGTCACCAAGGTGCACATGTCGTGTTTATCTGAGTCTCTATTACCAACCTCTGTGAGCTTGAGGGATGCCTGTCACAAGATGTGGATTTCGTCTATAGTCTGGGGTAGATGACCTTTGACCAAGTCCGAGAACAGCTTCTACTGTTGTTTGTCCCCTCCTGGTTTCTTGTACTTTGACATTACGTACGTTTTTACCCTCTTCCTCTTTTTTAATCATGATTTGTTTTTTGTATTTGGTTTTTAATCAAGGATGCGCAATGCCCTTTTACATTACTAAATACAACCCTGAACAACTAATGGTTTAGTCTACTCTCTTAATATGATGTGTCAATGCGACTGTGCATAACATTGCCACTATTCAGCAGAATGAAGGGCACTTCTTGTGTACGTATTCCCTGCATCCCACAGAAGCCACGAAGACAATCCTGAATCATATACTGCTTGTATTTGTGCACGCACCATTTCTGGCGTATATGGTACTGGATAATCATTATCTTGTAGCCATGGACGAATCTTGTATTCTGACTCTGTACTATATCCAGGTGTGGTACTTGCAAGCTCACGATCAAATGCTTGCGCACGCTTTATTCCTTCATCCATTGAATATTTAATAATCTCATATGGATGCGCATTCACATCATTGTATCCAAGAAATCCTTTTGGGTAATGTGATGGATACGTCATCGGCGCAATAAAATCAAAATACGGCAATGCGTATTCGAGTATTTGACCAATATTTAAATCATCACTATTTGTCATCGTCATACCGAAAAGGTCAGCAGAGAGGTACGCACCAGTATCTTTCATATTTTGTGAAAGGTATTTAAAGAATCCTTCTAGCACTTGTGCTTTCCCTAGATCAGGATCAGCAACAACCATTTCCTCACTGATCGGATAAAAAGTGTCTTGCATATTTCCATCTGAAGGAAATCGAATGTAATCGTAATTCAATTCATCAAACCCCATCTCATACGCTTCTTTTGATAAAGCGACGATATATTCCCAATACTGCTTCGCACCGACATCAACAAATGAAAGTCCTTTGTAATCTTTCCACACACCCTTATCACTTGCCCGCTGGACTGCTTGTTCTGGATATTTGCGTGCATAATATGGATCCTGAAATACGGTAATACGCGCAATAGTATAAATACCTCGCTCATGCAAATCAGCTAACACATCTTTCATAGACGAGACACGACAACCTGATGTTTCTTGATCCTTAAAGAGAGGATTCTGTGAATAGAATGCAATCGTGCCAGTGTAATCTTTTACATCAATAACAATTGCATTGAGTTCAGTCTCTTCAACGAGAGAGACGACTCTCTCACGAAAACTTGGTGTACTTGCAACACACGCACTCATGTAAATACCTTTTACATCATGCGGTGGATCAAGGTGTACTACCTTTGGCACGGCAACTTCCGGCACCGTACTCGTCGCAGCAATCAATACATCACTCGACAATGTATGCGCATTATATTCATATGTGACATGCACAAGGTCACCCCAAAACCATATCAATAAAAAAATACCGATACTGAAAAAACTTATGAGTAAAACTATGCGCACAGGAATATGCTGATATTTATTATGATCAGTTCCATTTTTCATTATGACTTTTCTCTGAATCAGTACCGATAGAGAGGAACTGTTCAATACCTTTACGCTTATAATTAAATAGTGCAATAAGTGAAATAACGACACCAAGACACAATGTGATATACATATCCCACTGTGGCGGGAACCCTAAAAATGGAAAAATGGCGACAATAATTCCAAGAACTACTATTAATACATAATGTTGCATGTATTCTATTATACGGATTCAGTATAGAATACCAATAGATAACCCACATACAAAAGGAGCACTTATGAACATCGAAGAAGTTGTGGGGGGAGATTTCATTGGCGGCCAAGTACAATTAGAAGCGCAAAATGATGGTGTAATACGCGCATCTATAAAACAAGTCTCTTGTATACAAAAGAAAAAAAATAAAAATACAGAGATATCGTTTCGTGTTGAATTAGACTGGCATGCCAAACTATATGAAAGAGAAAGTATAGTGATATGGAAAAAAGTTGAATCCCCAGTAAGCTTTTTTGATAAAGTGAAATGCTGGATACAACTACACAAGATCTTCCCTTGTACATTAGAGTTACATATACAGTCGTGGAGTAATACACGTGACACCATCTCTTTTACAACGACTATCGGAGAAAAAGGACTCTTCTTTAAAAAGAATGACCCTTCAAACCTGATACTAAAAAAAGATGGATCAATCGTAGAACCTTCATAGACAACAATCCGCATCAATAGATGCGGATTTTATTTTCATGCGAATTATTGACCAATAATATCTTTCATGTTATAAAACATAGCAGAAAGGAACTTGAAAATATGCAACTACTCAAACTAAACAATTCAATAACTGAATTACATCCACACACCCTCTTAAAAATAGGCGGAAAACCGGAAAATTGGAAAGACGCTAAAACAAGACATAAACTCTTACAAGCAGAGCTTGATGACTTACAGAAAAAAGGTATCACCTCTTTCTTTCAAGTATGTCCACATCACAGTGTCACTGTTGTCGCACCTCAAAGCAATCCTCAATCAGAGACATTCACGAAGCCACTCTCGTGTGATGGGGTAATTCTCTCTACAGGACAATGTGCATATATCTTGTCGGGAGATTGCCCCACACTCATCCTCTCTGGAATCAACAAATGGGGCAAACGTACAGTATTCATGATTCATTGTTCGAGAGAGAATCTCATAGTAGGAATGAACATTTCAATATTATCGAATCTAAAGGCATATACTGAAATGTACAAAGAAGACCTTCACGCATATATGGTACTCGGTATCAGTGGTACACAATTCATTCACGACCGGAATGATTCTATATATGGAGAAAAAAATAGTAAATTGCATAAAAAAATCAAACACATCCCCCATGCATCGTCAAATAATGATGGCATCAATCTTATTGCTATCATCAGACATCAATTGGAAGCACTCAAGATACCACAGGCACACATACTGCACGACGATATCAACACATATGGAGACAATAAATTCTGGTCACACAGAGAATATGTAGAAAAGCATGAGAACGATTCTTCTCTCATTGATGGAAGAAATATCGTCCTCGTAGCAAATCTGCCACAATAGACTCAAGCGACAGACAAGCCGATAATGAATACTATGTATTCATTATCGGCTTTTTTTATAGTCGGGCATATACTATAGTACTTGCATGGCGACATTAGAAGGATATCTCTCAAAGAGAAAAGTAGTAGTTATTATGCGTGATGCGGAAAACGCATCAGGTTTTCCTTTTCTAAAATATACCAACCTCCACCTCATCACCAATACAAGTGATGCAGGGAGGATTCTTTCACGAACATTTCCAAATCAAATTCATTTAATCACAGAGACACACACATTAGATACACCAGATCTCTTGGTACATCCATCTACAATAAATTGTATAGATGAAGATATTGTTGTATTTAAAAATACCCCACAGATAGAACGTATTGCTGAAAAACACGGATGGTCCATAAAAAATCCTCCTGCTGAATTGACAAAACAAATTGAAGAAAAGATAAATCAAGCCAGTTGGCTTGGAGAAGATGCCTCATTACTACCAGCACATACAATATGTTCATTAAAAGATATTGCATGGGAACAAACACCTTTTATCATTCAATACAACCATGCTCACTCCGGTGAGGGTACGCAATACATCTCCACAGAAGAAGAGCTTACCCTGTTACAAAAACAATTCCCCGACCGCATTGTAAAAAAGAGCTTGTTCATCAAAGGATCGGTGTATACAAGCAATGTCGTCATTGATACAGAACACATTTATACCGGCACAGTGAGTTATCAAATAACTGGCAGGATGCCCCATACCGATCTTGCATTTGCAACAATTGGCAATGACTGGAGTTTTGCTGACACACAATTATCACCGAAACAAAAAGAGGACTATGCAACGATACAAGAACGTATTGGAAAAAAACTGCAAAAATCCGGATGGTGTGGTATTGCTGGTATTGATATGATTCTTGATTATACAAGTAATAATTTTGTCCTTATTGAAATAAATGCACGCCAAACAGCAAACGTATCAATGGAGTCTCTTCATACACAAGGACACACGATTCTTGAAACACATCTCGAGACTCTCCTTCATGTACAATCACTACCACCACAAAAAAATATAAAAGGGGCACAATTGATTGCGCGTATCACAAAAGAAAATCAATCAGCATTTCCTGAAAAGAAACTGCATATGCCATACCTACGTATCTATAGTCCCTCATCAGTCATGGAACAAGAAAACGTACTCCTACCAACCTATCGTGCACCATTACACGTACAAACACTACCAGAAAAAGTAGAGGAGATGATTGACGCGTACACACATATACCCGTTGGAAATGTATATATCAATACACCGTATATAAATAACCGGAGACAAGGTATTCGCGGAGGACTGCGTGTAGCTATTGGCAAAGGCACACCTAAAGAAATTAGAGATGAAATAAAACTATCATTACAAAAACATCATATTGAAGTACAGAACGATCCAATCATTTTAAAAAAACATATTATATCTACCGGTATTGGGATTGATTGTTCTGGTTTTGTATATCATGTATTGTCTGCATATCGTTCAATGCATATCTCATTCCCCTACGCAAAAAGTCTTCTTGGAAGAATACGCGCACGCTTGCGCCCCGCAATGAATGCAAATGTAAAAACACTTGCACATGATAACAATAGCACCGTTATCCCACTCACTGATGCACAACCCGGAGACATAATTACAATGACGCATGCATCACCTGAAAAAGAAAAAGAGGATCATATATTGTTAATCACAAAAGTAGTATCGATTGGACATGTACCGTACATTATATATTACACACACGCAAAACGTTGGCAAAAAGATGATACATTTAATCATGGTATTCGTATGGGAGAAATACGAGTCACCGATAGTACAACAGGAATAACTGAACAGCTATGGACAGAAGATGCCGTATCAGGTGACATGAACGACACCTACATACAAGCGAAAGGTGCATACACAGAAATCCGCAGATTACACATATAAGCAGTTAAAACTGCTTGAATAAAGGCATTTTAAGTGGTATTCTGATTCTCAATGGATCAGCTTCCCCCTATTGGTATATTGAGCGAAAGTATCGGCTTTGCAGTTTTTGCTGCACTTTTTGCATTTGCGTGGGCACCGCTCCTCACAACAATGTTGTACCACTTCAATATCACCTGCGGACGCAGAGCTGGATTTGATCCAACACTTTCAGGAGAACGTAGACGAGAAAAGATGAATACTCCTACTATGGGCGGTATCCTTGTCATCATTACGGTTGCCATCGTTACCTATATCGCAAATTGGGACAGAAGCTTTACGTGGGTGCCTATCGGCGTCATGCTCCTCGCTTCTCTTCTTGGCGGAGTAGATGATTTACTTAATATATTTGGCAAAGCACGTCGCAGTAGAAAACTATCTCACATCTTTCGTTTAATAAAAGTACACAAAAGTATATGGCAACGTCTCTGGTATATCATTTCACTACCATGGTCATTCTTTAAGCGTACTGCTGTCTGGCTTTCATCACACCCGGGGCGTGGCATGCATGTACACGAAAAACTTCTTTTACAATTTATTGCGGGAAGTATTGCAGCATGGTGGATTTTTTATAAGCTTGGACCACATTGGCAAGTAATATCAGTGCCTTTTAATGGCACGCTGGATATTGGCTGGTTTTTAGTGCCACTTATTATTCTTGTCGTTATGTTTACTGCAAATGCAGTCAACATTGCAGACGGCATGGATGGACTTGCAGGAGGCATGCTCATACCTACCTTCGCTGGTCTTACTCTTCTTTCATGGACAGAAAATCTGCCTGAGCTTGCTATTCTCAACGCGACTACAGTAGGCGCATTACTTGCGTACACGTATTTCAATATCAAACCAGCCCGATTCCAAATGGGTGATGTTGGATCACTTGGACTTGGCGGATTACTTGGCATCAATGCACTTGCAGGCAATTTCCTCATTGTCCTGCCATTCCTTGGATTCATGTTTTATGTAGAAGCAATTACTGTACTTATGCAAATTGGTTGGCGATACCTGACTGGCACACGACTATTTCGCATGGCGCCATTACATCACCACTTTGAACTCATTGGGTGGAGTGAAGAAAAAATCGTTATGCGTTTTTGGATTGTACACCTTTTCTTCGTCCTTCTCGGTATTTGGATTGGATTACACTAAATGACATACTTTGCTTTTCAAAAAATAAATAAAGGTGTTATACCCCCCGAAGAGATTGAGTCGCTCTACAATTCAGGGTATGTATGTACTCGTGAAGAAAAAGGTGCATTCAATCAAGTAAGAAGTGTTCGCATCCCACTTTCATCATTTGTATTACAAAGTGAAAACAAAAGAATACTAAAAAAGATGACTGTATTTGATATGCACACTGAATCAATACCTTACGAAAAATATACCTGGCATATTGGCAAAATGGCAAAAGACTTTTATCTTTCACGTGGTGCAGAATTCAGTGCAAATAAGATAAAAGAATTGCTCACTGATACAAATAAAAGTAATTTCAACACCGTACTTGTATACAACACGACCGACGAGCTCGGGGACACACACACGATTGGATATGCTATTTGTCTTGAAACAGAACACATCATGCACTATAGCTATCCATTTTATGATTTTGTACATGAGCCAAAAGATACAGGAATGAAAATGCTTCTCTCTGCAATACTCTATGCAGAAAAGAAAAAGAAGAAGTATATCTATATTGGTTCCCTCTCTCGACCAAATGATACCTATAAACTACAATTTACTCCAATGGAATGGTTTACTGGAAAAGCATGGTCAGGAGATATTGCAGAAGCAAAAGAAATCTTACGTACATAATCATGAAAGAAACACTTCCAAAACATGTACACATTATCGGCATCTGTGGTGTTGCTACAGGCGCACTTGCTATTGCTTTTCATAATGCCGGAGTAAAAGTCACCGGAAGCGATAAAGGCTTCTACCCCCCGATATCAACCACTCTCTTGGATGCTGGTATTGATTTTTATGCAGGATGGCACGTAGACAAAATGACTGCCTCAGGAGATCCTGATCTTGTCATTATTGGCACAGCGACTGGTAACACAAATCCAGAAACAGAATACGTACGCAAACAAGAAATCCCCGCATATTCATTTGCTGAAGCAATTGGAAAATTCTTTGTACGTAAAAACTCAATCGTCAGTGTTGGTACATGGGGCAAAACCACCACAAGCGCACTCCTTTCATGGGTACTCAAAGAAGCAGGTATGAATCCTTCATACATGACAGGTGGTATTCCACTTACCCACACTGCAGCACAATTATCAGATAGTGCCTGGAGTGTTCTTGAAGGAGATGAATACAAAAGTGCACCATGGGACAATACACCAAAATTTGCTTACTATAATCCAACCCACCTCCTTCTCACAGCAGTGTCATGGGATCATGCTGATTTATATAAAACAGAAAAAGAATATTTTGACGTCTTTGAGAAAATAGCCGTACATGCTGGCACTAGTCACCCAATCATTGCATGTACTGATGATACTGGTGTACGAAACGTACTCAAAAAAACAAACGTGCCTCATATCAGTTATGGACGCTCCCCAGAAGCAGACTATACATTTGTAAACATAGGCAGTGATGCTGAGGGTATACACTTTGATATCGTACACGGTACCGAAACACAACATATCAGAAGCCCGCTCCTTGGCTCATATAATGCACAAAATATTACTGGTGTCTTTACCCTTGCACGAAGCATTGGTATTGATGCAGATACTATTGCAGATGCAATACACAGCTTCCAAGGTATTCGTAGACGACTTGAAAAATACAGCACAAAGCCAGTGACGATTATTAGTGATATTGCACATTCACCAGAAAAGGCACGTACTACACTATCAATACTAAAAGAGATAACGCGCAATAAGATTATTGTTATCTTTGAGCCGAATATAGGTGGAAGAAGTATTGAATCTGTACACAAATATGAACATGCCTTCACTGATGCTGACTATGTTTTTATTCCTCGCCTCTCAAAACTCAAAGTGGCAAAAGATAAAAAAGAACTTGATGGATTAGCTCTCAGTGAAGTAATACACAAGACACATCCACATGTTGCCTATATTGATGATGATAGTGAACTTGTTGCAGCAATCAAAGCAAAAGCCGATAAAGGCGATTGTATCGCCTTTCTCGGCTCTCATGGTTTCCGTGGGATGATTGAAACAATAGTAGATGCCTGTAAAGATAAGTAGCAACCTACTTTCCTTCGTCTGCGATTTCAGTCTTGATATGTTTATCTTCATCAATAGAAACAACTCCGAGAGTAATCCCGCACATATTACATTCCACTATATCACCGGGAGCAATATCTAAATGAAGGGAAAGATCAACATTATTTTTGCATTCTGGGCACACTAATTCCATATCGTAAAATTATACTTACTACTAATATGCATATAATATCCTTTCTATACCCTTCTCTGCAAGTTATTGGAAAAGAGAGATAACCCTGCTATTCTAGAAAAATATGCCAACACCACTCAAACAACAACAAAGTCTCGCACATGCACTTGGTCTTCAAAAAGCGCTTTACTTCAAACGTGAAGACGAAGGCCCCTTTCATTCACATAAAGGTCGTATTATTCCTTACTTAATAGATCAGTATATACAAGAAGGATTCACTCATTTTGCATTATCAAGCTCTGGCAATGCGGGATATGTTGGCGCACGATATATACATGAAATCAATAAACAAAGACAAGAAAAAATAAGTCTTGATATTTATTTTGGCGCGCAAGCACATCCAGAAAAAGTAAACAGATTACAGCAATATGTGAGTGAGCACATACACACACATACCGTTGCGCGACCGCTACAAGAATTACACAAACTCATTCACAATAACCCAATCATAAAAAGCCTGCGCCAATCAAAAGATCCGTTTGCAGTACAAAGCCTTGCACCACTTGCAGAAGAGCTCATCGGTATCCCTGACCTGCACGCAATCTTCATACCGACATCATCAGGCACAACAGCACGTGCACTGGGTACCTACATGAAAAAAGTTGAAATACATATTGTACAAACAACAGCAACACATCCAATCGCAGGTATGTTTGATACACAATTTGAAGAAGAATCACGATCAGACGCATCAGCAATAGTAGACCGTATTGCATACCAAAAAGAAATAGTAAAAGAGATAATCAAAAAAAGTAATGGAAATGGTTGGGTGATATCAAATGCCGAAATCAAACAAGCACAGTCAATCGTAGAAATACATACAGGCATAGCCCTGTCTCCTACGAGCGCACTCTCTGTAGCAGGATTACAGAAGGCATTACGATCTGGGTACACGCCTTCAGGGAGTATTATATGCCTCATTACCGGAGCATAAGAAAACCGCCGTATTGATCGGCGGTTTTTGATTTTTGAAAAAACGTCTTAGACATCTACAGTCTGAAGTGCTTCTTCTAAGTCACTGACACGATGAGTATTGTAAACCCTTCTTCTGCCTTGATTTTTTTTCAACATGCAATCTGGATGAGCAGGTATACAATTCAAGATACTGGAAATCAAATCAATGATATATTGAAATGGAATTCGTGTCGGTGTTACATTTCTTGTTTTACAAGAACCATTAAATATATGATTCCCTGTCTTGAAGAAATGCCAATTACCTACCTCCACAATGGTACCATCCGCTTGCCAGTCAACCCCTGATGGAAGCTCGCTTGTATTATTGTTGAGACGATATTCTTCGTTACGAAGGCGTGCACAGATATATGCTATTGGAAATATCTACATGATCAGAATTGAACATAATCACCACATGACCTGTTGGATTACGAATGATAGACACTGCATGATTGAGATATAGTGCACGTAAGCACTTATCTGCCAATTCAGAGCTCGTCTCTAATGCACAGACGTGAAAAGTAAGATTTTTTCTAACGCCGGTGAAATGTTTGGTTTCATTAGAAGCAATCTCTCCACGTAGTCCATTATAAAACTCTTCACAATCTAAAAAATATGCTTCGATAAGCTCAAGCCCAGTCGCCACAGCACTATCGTGCCCAGCTATACGTTTTGCTCTATAAAGAGTCTTAATTATATTTGGTAACTCAAACTCTCCACATAAAGGGTGAAGATCGGTATCCTTTGTAAATTGAAGAATTCTCTTTACACAGGGTTCTTCGTGTATACCAAGTACGTATACAAGTAACGAAGTGGCGCATTCATGTGCTATTTCCTCATGTCCACCAATAACAGTATGTTCATTGAATGGACTATCCATTATACCAAGAAACACTCTGCCGGAATCACGCAAGTGTTCGAATACAGATTTATTTCCATATTTTGATATTCCCGCATCAGCAAATACAAGCTTGATTTGTTTTGTTGAGGAATGATTCAAGAAAAATCTCTCTCCAAAGTATCGAAGAAGAATGATTCCATACAACTCGTCCATATCAGGACGCCAATGAGTTACGATTTCTTTGAGCTCATAGGCATGCCTAGAGACCCAAGTGTTGCCAAATAAGATTGATCCATTTCTTTAGAAATGAATTGCTTCTTTTTATTTCGTCGTTTTGGTTCTTTTAAATAATTATTCACTCTTACCCCTCTTTTTATTCTTTTATGGCTTTGTTGCATTAACCCAACTCAGCCACCTCAAAAACCCTTGAATCGTTAGATTCAAGGGTTTTCTCTTTGTTCAGCTACGGCACTACCGCATAACTATCAACCTCACATAGATGATGA
>Ga0100403_1003551_pt1 | contig 11527 bp, 13 predicted proteins | sample CryGeymet201501t_FD_83663 | JGI IMG/M metagenome (GOLD analysis project Ga0100403, IMG submission 83663) | Groundwater microbial communities from Crystal Geyser aquifers in Utah, USA - Crystal Geyser metaG 2015-01t | ecosystem: Environmental > Aquatic > Deep subsurface > Groundwater | place...
CGCCGACGGTTGCGCCGCAGGTAATCCGGCGTCAGGATGCGCGGGTCGGGCAGCAGGATCAAGGCGCAGCCTCCGCAGAGCGTGCCGCGCTCCCCGTCAGTTGCGACACGTCGAACACGGTAAACTCGCGAATGCGCGGCCGGATCGTCGAACGCTCAAGCAGCGCACAGACGATTCGCTCGGCCGTCAGCCAATTCTCTATCTCGCGATTCGCGGCCCGGCCGCTTGCCTCCCACAACTCGTAGGCGACCACGGCAACCGCGTGCTCGAACATGCTCATACTCACTACGAACAAGCTCCCGTCACGCCGTTTGGAAGATCGATCCACCACTCTGTAGCTCGCGTCGCGCTGACCACTTCGGGCCACGCGCGCACGCGCGTACCTATCGGGATCGGCACCATATCAAACGTGCCGCCGACCAAATCAATATCATCCTGATCGACACCGTTGCCGTAGGTGCCGGTCGATCCGTTCTGATTCTCGTTGTCGTTGTAAAGCGTAAAATCGTTCGTGTCCTTCGGATCGTCGCCCCACCCGCCGTATCCGGCGGTCGCTTTAATCATCAGCTTGCCGGTGTAGAGCCATTGTTTGTTCGCGCCCTGCTGCACGGCGGCGGTAATACGAAACACGCGCGACCGAAACGGGAAGTCGTTGACTTGACCGCCGCGCCCGACACCGCCGGGAATGACCAGCGCGTCGTCGTTGTCGGACAGCACACCGCCGACGCGCACCGGCCGATTGGCGCGGCGCACGGCGCGCCGCAACTCAAGCAGTCCTTCGTTGTCCACCATGACCGGCCGCAGCGTCATCGATCAAATCCCCAAATCGTTGAAGTCGATTTCCGGCAACAGCTGGAACGTGAGAATATGCGGATCGGAACCATCGGCCAGCAGGTTGCCGTTCGCGTCAAGGTATTTTGGCGTTGACAGCGGCGACGGTGGATCGGACTGATCCATGTTGCGGTCGTAGTTCGTGATGCCATCGATCACCGTGCCGTTGACGTGGCGGAAGCCGCGATTGATGATCGCGCGGTCCCACCCGGCAATCGTCGATCCATCCGCCGCCGTGTACGAGTCGCGGAACTGGAATCGCGCGGTGAACTGGACCTCGTTTTCGTCGATCTGAACCGGCAGCAGAGTATGACAAAGCACCTCGTGCGGGTCGGCGCCCTTCCACGTCACCGAGTTGATGCGGCCTCGGAACTGGCGCGACCGTTGCGCGGCGACGAAAAAGTTCGTGCCGCTAACGATCCATTTCGCAGTCCAGATTTCGTTCGGTCGCAACGCCGTCAATGGCGGATCAAACGGCTCGGCGACTGTGTTCTGCAGCGGCTCGCCGTCGATGTCGTGATCGACCGGCACGTCCTCCAGCGAAGATTCGATCGACCAGACCGCCTCTCTGTTCGGCGTCGGCTGTCGTCGCGCGGCGACCGCAGTCGCACCGTTCGGCGTCGAGTAAATCGCGCGCGCCTCATACAGTCCGGTCGCACTGCCGCCGCCGCTGGTGCGAGCCGGAACCTTGGCGGTGATCTCGATCTGCTGGCATTTGATCCGCGCGTCCGGCGAGTTGCCGTAAACGTCGGTCAACCGCGCGCCGATGGTCACGCCCGCGCTGTGCAGCAGCGACAGCGCGTTAAGCTCGCTCGACGCATCAATCTCGAACACGTCGGTAAAGCTGATGCCGTTTTCGGTTTCAACCACCGGATGCGTCGGGTTCGGTCGCGTGATACTCATATCGTCCTCTTACGTCAGCGGGAACAAAGCCGCGCCGATCAGGCTGTTGTTGTTCGATCGCTGCGCCAGCCGCAGCAGTTCGCGGAGGAACTCGGTCGTTTTTTTCGCAAGGTCCGCGCTCTTGGCGGTGTTCGCCGCTGTTTTCTCGGCCGGTCCCTCGCGACCTGATTTGAACGCATCGGCCAGGCCGGCAAACTCCGCGTTGACCTCCAATGCTGATACGAGTTGCGGGGCGACTTCGCGCGGTGGAAAGCCGGGTTTTGCGCGCTCTTTCTCGCGGCGTGCCGCATCATCCTCGGCAAGCCGCTGCTGCGTTCTCAGGGCTTCCTGCTGATTGTAATCGTCGGCTGCGGCAATCAGCACACGGTAGCGTTCGCGAATCTGTTCAAGCTCCGCGGCGTAGAAGTCGCCTTTTGCCCGCAGTTCCATTGCACGGTTCTGCGATTCGATTTGCGCTAACGCTTCGCGCTGCGCCTTTGCTTCGTCGATAAGCGCAAGCCGTTGCCGTTCATCGCGTGCGGCGGTGATAGCCCGCACAGTGCGCTCTTCCTGCTCGAATCGAGCGGACACATCCTCGGCAGTTTCCGGCCCGCCGGTGCGCACCTGTTGCAACTCAGCACGCCTGCGCTCCTCGATGTTCCGCAGCTTGGCGGCAAGATCCGCTTCGTCGCGCACGCGCTGCGCTTCCGCTGTTCTGCCGGACGCCTCAAGGCGCTGCGCCTCGGCCTCGGCGAGCAAGCGAGTAAGCTGTTCTTGGTGCGAACTGGCGCGATCAAGCGCGGCAGAAAACGAACGCTGCTCGATGTCCTCCAGCTTCAGGAATCGCAGGTTTACCGCTTCCTCCTCAAGTTTGTTAGTTTCCGCGATTTTCGCCTCAACCGATTCACGAAGATACGGCTTGTCTTTGTCTCGTTCAATTTCACGGCGCGACTGCCGAACGCGCTCAATAACCCGTTCATACTCAGCCTCAGCGGTTTCGATCTCCGCGACAGGTCCGGCCAAGCCAATCATTGCGCTGTTCTGCGCGATAGACCTGATCTCGGCGTTGATGGCGGCGATAGTCTGCTCGCTTTGCTGGAACTCGGCTCGCTGCTGTTTCTGCCGCTCGATGCCCTTCGCGAGTTGATCGTTGAACTCGGCCTCAAGCCGACTCCACCCCATGATATGAGTCGTGATTTTCTCGCCGGCCTTGACGATCGAGCCGAGAATCGGCGGCGATTCCGCCAAGCGTCGCAGCCAGTCAACCGTGCCGTCACGCGAATCGAGGATGCCATCGCGGATGTCTTTCTGCGTCGCATCCCATTCGTCAAACGTTTTGTTGATCGCGGCCGCGCTGATGGCGATGGACGCCAGCGCGATGCCTGCCGGACCAAACGTAGCCAAAGAAGAAGCGCGACCCGCCCCGCCAAGCGTAGCCAGAGGTGACGCCAGCGATCGTCCAGCCGCCCCGCCTGTTGCCGCCGCTTGTGCCGTCGCACCAGCGACCAACCCGCGCTGCATCCCCATCTGCATCGCAAGCTCGCGCGTCTGCAACCGCTGCAACATCAGCAACTGCGCCGACGCCTTGGCCCGCGTCGCATCGCTGACCAGCGTGTTCCGAGTAATGGCCAGCAGCGACGCACTTTCGGCGACGTGCCGCTGCTCCAGGGCCAGACGCGCCAGCGTATTCTGCGCCAACACACTGCCCATGTCGGCCTGCTTTTTCAGCAGTTGCATCCGACCGGCCGCAACGGTTTCCGTCGCCTGCTTCTCACTTTCGACGTATCGCCGCGTGATGTTTTCCTGAAGCGCGGCCGCGCGCTGATCCTGCTCGGATCGAATGTCGTAAGCGGTTTTGGGAATCGACTGGCGAAACTGTTCGATGCTGGCGCGCGCGGATGCGAAGCCGTCCATCGTCGCATTCTGCGCGGCAATGATGATTTCGATTCGCTTCTGCGCCATGCCTCAAGCCCTCGACATTCGTTCCCGCCAGCGCCCCGTTTCCGCCTCGACGAACTCCACAGCGTCAAGGCACGCTTGTGTTTGATCCAGCCATCCGCCGCTCACCGGCCAATGCCCCTTTTCTGCTCGCTCCGCCGCAAGCAATGCGTCGAAAGATTCTGCGGCGATGAGTTTTCGCGGGCAACTTGTCGCCGCGATGATTCGGCCCGTGTCGCCGCATTTCACACACCCCTTACCGCCGCACTCGCATTCGAGGTACAGCGGATCGTCAGCCGTCGGCTCGTCTACGCACTTGCCGGCGCGGTGACAGTCTCGGCAGATGCCGCCGCATCGGATGGCGACGGCGAGGCGGAGTTTTTTCGTTCCTCCACGGTCGGCCGACCGGCAGCAAGTGCACCGAACAAAAACTCCCACAGGTCGCCGTAGCTGAGCGTGTCGGGTAATCTTGCCGCCTCGGGCGCACCGCCCCGCACGTTGCGACCGCCGACGAGAATGATCGCCGCCGCCTCGGCACATTTGTCGAGGCTTTCGTCGGTGCGATCTTCGCGCTCCAGGGCAAGCGCGGCATCGAGCAGCTTGCGATACGCGGCTGTCTGCCGCGCCGTCAGCACGCGCACAACGAACACCGGCCGCGTGGCGTCCGGTTCGCCGGCGTCGCTCGTCAGGGAAAACTCGACGGTCTGATTCGGGTCCAGGGCCAACGACATTAGAACCTCCTGTTATGAAACGGCGGCTTCGGTGATGGTCAGGCACGCATCGGTGCCATCGGTATGCAGTTCGATTTCGAGCGGGTCGGTCGCCTTGCCGTCGCGCTCGGCATCGTCCACCGTTGTGCGCTGCGCCGCCGGGCAATCGATCGTCAGCGCGTACGATCCGGTGCTAAACACAATCTCTAGCACCTCGTCCGTACCAGCGATGAACTTCGCCAGTTGCGCATACTGGGTTTCAGTTCGCATCTCAGGCGCGATGCTCAGCGTCGGCACGCCGGCTATCGCGTGCATGTACGTGAGGCCGCTGGCCTTCTCCACGTCCTGCCGCGCGGCGACCGTGGTATTGAGGTTGAGGGTGATGCCGTCGATCTGTGCGATCGGCACGCCGCCGATTTCCACCGTCATGCCGGCAGCGCGATAGCCGGTGTCGGTGATCGGCGTAAACGCGGGGATCGCGGCGTCGGCCTGCACGTCGTAGATGCCCTCAAACTCCCAGTTGGCGCGCAGGCGCTGCGCCGCTCCGGCGCTGGTGAAAGTCACTTTGCCGCTCGCACCGTAGATGCGCTCGACGCGGCCACCTTTCCAGACGAAAAACGTGATCGTTTTGTGCGCGCTCATGTCGGTGCTCAGCACCGCCACGTCGGTTGTGACGACGCACGCGCACGCTTGGAGCAGGTCCATCGTCGCGTCGCCCGGCGTCACGTCGGTCGTGAACGTCAGCGTACCGGTCTGCATCCCCTTGACGCGCGGCAAGCCGCCCGTCTGGATCATGTCGATGAGGCGCTCGCCTTGCGCGAAGATCGCGCCGGGCTTCGCCTTGATGTCGTAGACCAAAGTATTGGCGACGGCGGCGGCGACGGCGGCAGCAGTGCCGCGCGTGGTTTCGACAGTCAGGCCGATGAGTCGGCGGCGAAACGCAATGGGGGGGTCGGTATTGGCGGGCATGTTTACGATCCTTCCTCTTGTGCGGTGATGCCGGGCGCGGTGTAGGGATTGCTCCGGTATTCATCGGCGATGATTGCGAAATTGACCACGACGAAAAACTGCGGCTGATTCTCGATGGGAATCGGCGCGGATGTTCCAGTCCACGTGACATCTACAGCCAGCTGCTCGCCGGTGTCGGCTTCGGTCAGTTCGGTATCGGCGAGCATCGCCGACTTGATCTTGGCCTCCCATGCGTTCGCGATCTGCGACGATGGCTGCGATTCGTTCCGGCCGTGGGCCAGCAGTAGTTCGATTCGACACGGGATGGTTACGGTCGTAGTCGCAGTCGATCCCTGTGCGGCGTTCGACGCGACTGTATCGTCGAGGTACACCACCGCCGACAAGTTATCGCCGGACTGGCCGAGCATGCTCCAGCGCTCGACCGTGCCGATGCCCGTGATGCCGTCGATGATCGCAAGCACGGCCCGCTCGATTCGTTCGCGCAGCGAAAGGTAGTCAGGCATCGTCGCCCTCCTTTATCTGCTGCTGCGCGAGGATGCGCGTCGTTTGTTCGTCGAGATTTTTCTGTAGCAACTCGGCCGCTTCGTGGTCGATCAGCGCCACAATCTCCGGCCGATTCTCGGCAACGTGCGGAACGCTCGGCCCCATCGGTTGAAAAATCGGAAGTCGCGATCGGCCGACGCGCTTGAACACACCCTCATATCCGCTGCGCATCCGCGCGATGAAAGTGTGCGGTGCGACGGTTCGACCGCGCTGGCCGATTCGATAGCTCACGCCGGCGCGGCGTTGTGTCGGGTGAAACTCGCGCAACGGAATGCGCTTGCCGGTGATGACGATGGTGCTGGCCGACACCTGATTGTCGGCTCGAATGAATCGCTGGCGAATCGGCGTTGTGGTAGCGCCTTTTTTGTAAAGTTTGTTTCCTGCGATGCCCAGGTCTTTCGCAACGGCGCGAACGATGCGGGTCCGAACCGTCGTTGTCGTGCGTCGTACAGCCGCACCGACAGCGCGCGTCACGCCGCGCGGAACTTCCTCCAGCGCAGCATTGATCACTCGCATCTGAGGATCGGAGATTTTTAGTTCCAGCTTTATCATGTCACGCCAGTTCCAGAATCCAAATCCCGCCGTGCCGTTCAGTGATCGACGCGATGCGCAACGTCTGGTCCTCGTCCTTATCGAGCCAGTCGCCGGGTACCGTGATTGTATCTTCATTCCGAGTCGGCGATGCAACGTCGGTTTTGAACACGGCGATCGTCACTTTAGCGCCAACCGTCCTCCTGCCGCCGTCGCGCGGATCAAGAATCGAATCGGTCGGGATCGCCTGGATCACTACCGGGTCGCCGACGATCGGCGTGTACGTCACATCCTCACCGAAGTAGCTGAGCATCGGATCGGCGGCAGCCTGCATGTTGTCATCATGCAAACTCACGCTGCGCCCTCCAACACTTCGACCCGGTCGTACTGACGCCACAGATCGATAAGCTCGCCCCATCGCCGATGCGGCTCCTGCTCGCCGTTCATTGCCAGCCGTCGCAGCGTGCCCTTGTAATGCACGACTCGGCAGTCCTCATTGAAGTCCGACCACGTCTGGTCGCAACTGTTCCAGATCGTGCATGGCAACTCGCCGATGCGCGCGACATGCGGAGCATCGAGCAGCGAATGCAGCGCCGCTTGATTGACGCCGCCGTAATGATCCATGCGTCTGCGCAATCGTCGCGGATCGCCCATGATCTCATCGTTGATCCGCAGCCAGTCGCGGAAAAACAATCGGCTGCGATCGTTCGCGCGGACGAACACGACGCCGGCGTTGATGCGCTTGCGGCCGGGCCGCACGGTATAGGCCACATCAAAGTCCAAATCGAACGCCGGCGAAAGGTCGCCGAGCACCAGCGTGTCGGCGTCCATGAAGATCATTAGATTGCCGTCCGTCTCGGCTTCCATCCGGTCGCACCAGCGGCGCAGCTTGATCGTGTTGTGCGCGGCAAGCGCGGGTACATTGTCGGCGATCGGGCCGTCCTCGACGATCGTTTCGACCGTCGCCAACGGACAGTTCCGCGCGATGCTGGCACGCAAAGCGTTGCCGAGCCGATGGAACGTTTCGCCGCTTTCCTCGATGACGATGGTGATCGGCAACAGATCGCGTTCGCCAAATGACGGCCGCGCCTTGTCGTGCGGGTAGTAGGCGGCGACACGCTTGCGGTCAGCGATGCTCATCACGTGATGCCGCAGGCCGGTCATGCCTGCGCACCACAGGAACGAAAGCTGGTCGCGGTGTGTCCACCGCTGCAACTCGCTCCACCATGCCGCCTCGAATTGCGCGACCGCCGGCGTCGCGCGGCGTACAAGGATGCCGCATCGCGGGCAACGTTGCGCCGTGTCAAGCCCGGCGTTGCGGTATGCCGAAACCTGCGCAATAGCCATGTCGGGGTGCGCCATGCGGCGTTCGACCACCGCGGCAAGTTCGTGGTCGATCGACCAGATACCGCGCGGTGTGTCGGGCAGCATCAGATCGGCGTCGGCCGGCATGATCGCCAATACCTGATCGACCGTCATTCGCATCCGCATGTTGCCGTCGTGATAGATCGTGACCGGCGCATCGGGAAAATGCAGACGCGAGTTGATCTTGTAAAAGCGGTTGGCCATCGGCGGGGTCAGTTCGGGATGGTTGACGCGCCTGATTTCCCACACACCGTAGTCCGGCTGATCGGTGTCGGTAAAGCAAACATACCGCGCCGTGCTGTCCACCACCTGCGGCTTCGTCAGCGCGTCATACCCGCCAAAAACAGCCGTATAAATCACCGGTTTCAATTCATCCTCGCTTTGCGAATCTGTGCGTCGAAGTCGATCGGCTTCTCGTACCGGAAGATCGCCGGGCCTTCGGCTTCCATGTCCCACAGCGGCGTAAACGCATTGCCGCAGTTCGTCACGAATCGCCGCTGCGCTTTGTACCGGCATCGCGTCGGTACAGTTTTTTTGTGCAAGTAAAACCAGTAATCCATGAGCCCGACGATGGTGACGCCGGGAATCCATGACGGGCCGAACTCGCGGAGCACGTGGCGCAGCGGCCGGTCGCACTTCGCTGCGTCAAGAATGAAAATCTCGATCGGCTCGTCGATCCACTTTGCTTTTTGCGCTTCGCCGCGATGCGGCTCGATGTACGAGTAGTACGGCAGCACATTCTCGACGAACAGCGGCGTCAAGTCCTGATCGGCTTCGATGTCAATCCCACGCCGGCGCGCCTTCTCAACCTCACCGTGATCCGCGCGCCACCGATCATAGCAATGCAGAAGCCGCGGCGAATACCCCGCGCTCGCCAACCCCTCACCCAGCGCGGCGGTAGATGCTCCGAGCCAGCAGCCAATCTCAACGGCAAGGCCGCGACCGGACCAGCCGGCGCCGACATCGCGCAACCGATCGAGCACCGGCCGCGATAGCATGGTCGGAATAGACTGGATCACGTCAGGCATGGCGATTCTGTTCGTTCGCAGATGTCCGCGTAAATGCGCCACGCATCACCGCACCAATGCCGGAGCATCGCGTAATCAGGATCGGGCGTGTATTCCTGTACGGCGTGCAACGGCGAAACGCGACCGGGCATCCCCTTGATGCCGACGTGTAGATGCGAATCGCCGGCTCGATCAAACCAGAGAAGGCGCGATCCAGCCCAGTTCTGCCACAGCCGCTTATCGACCGACCAGTGATCGTCAGCGGCCGCGCACCGCAGCGCATCGAACGCGGCCGGACCCTTGATCGACGTACGGCAGAGCGCGGCGTAGATGCGAGCCTTAACCCGCTTGTAACCGCGCAAGCCGATATGCCAATACTTCGACCCCGACTCGCCGACAACCTCATGGCAATCGAGCCAGTCGGTCACGGTGCGCAGATAGTCAGGGCCGTAGTAGTCGTCATCCTCGATAATGCACAGCCGATCGTCAGCGCCGAGCGTGCCGATATGAGCAATCGCGGTGCGCAGATTCAGCGAAAGAGTGTGCGGCGGATCGGCCTTGCCATCGGGTTGACGACGAATGACATGCTGCCCCATCGTCACCGGCGTGGGAATGTCGCCGTCGTCAACGACGATCCATCGTGACCACGGAGCGTCGCGCTGTGCGGCAATCCATTGCTCGCACAGCGCGAACGCTTCGGGCCGTGATCCGGTAGGTGTTAGCAACGTCAGCATGGCGCGCGGCTTTCATCAGGTGGTGACCACGAACTGATTGAGGTCAACGCGCACGACGGTCTGACCGCTGGTTTTTGCGGCAACGGCGGTGCCGAGATGGTAGTCCCCGGCGGCGTCGGCGACGGCCAGGTTGTTCGAGTCGTCCCAGTCCACGTCCACGCCGGCCGAGAAGGTCGTGCCCGACGCCGACAGAACATCAAAGATGCCTTCCGTGTATACCGACCCTTTCTCGCTGGCCGCAAGATCGGCCTTGACGACACCGGCGCGACCGTCAGAAAGCTGGACGATCGCGCCCGCGAGGATCGCGCTGCCGGCGGTGTAATCCTGCTGTCCCGCATTCTGCTTGAAAATTGCTTCGATTGACATTGGCTTGTCCCTTGTGAAACGGTTGTCTGTTCGATCAGTTACTTCACCGGCTCAAACCGAGCCGGGTTGACGCATTCATGCCGCGAGCGTTTAGCTCGTGCCCTTGCTGCGAACGATGCCGCGATAGTCGATGGCACCGACGCCGGTGTCGTGATAGACCCACCAACCGAAGCCGAGCACGTCGGTCGGGTCCTTGCGTTCGACGATCGGGTTCTGGTTGCCGCGCAGGAACGCGACGATGATCGACGGGATGCGGCGGCTGACGAGGTACCATGCGGTCGTGCCGTTGGTGCCGGCATCCAGCCGCGGCTCGACCACCACCTGCACCGTGCCGGCGTGGATGTTGGTGCTGCCCTGGAGCGCCGTCGCCGTGCCGTCGATCAGCATGGTGCTGCGCACCAGCGTCAGAGCGTCGTTTTCCAGCGCGGCCGGAACGAGCAGCACGTCGGCGGTGGTGTTCAACTGCGTGTTGCCGTGCTTGAGCAGCCGCAGGGTTTTCTTGAGCACGCCGAGGTTCGTGGCCGACAGCGGATAGTTCGCCACGTAGTTTGACTGAGTGCCGCTCGCCGGCAGGTTGGTATGGCTGGCGTTGAACAGCGCGATGCTGTCCTCGTTGAGCGTCGGGCCGACGCCGGACGCGCTGATGAGCAGCGCGTAGCCGATGTCATCGACGTTCATTTTCGCCGCTATACCCAGGTCACCGGGGATGCGGGCGAACGCGCCCAAGTCGTCATTGATGAAGTCGCGGCGCGTGACCGAGAATCGCTTGCCGTAGGTATCGGCCTTGTACGTTTCGGTCGTTTCGGAAAGCGTGTCGTGCTCCATCTCGCCGCCGGCACCGACCTTGACCATGCTGTTGAAGCCGGACATGCGGATGTTCGTGACGGTGCGGAAGTCGCGGACTTCACGCGGCTGCGCCCACTGCATCAGCGTGCTCGGCGCGGCTTCGTACGCGCCCTGCAAGATTCGCTGGAACGATCCGCCGAGCAGATTCGGCAGGCTGAACGAACTGATCGCGCCGTCGCGCTGCATGTCGATCGACTCGCGGAACAGCGCATCGGGATCGTGAGGCACACGACGTCCGACCGCATGTATCGCGGCGCGGGCGATGTCCTGCAACCCCATGCCCTGGAAGTCGCGCGTGTTGGCGACGCGCTTGGCATCGTCGATCTTGACGCCGCCGCGGATCACGATGGAATCAATCATGGCGGCGCGCATGCCTTCCTGTTGGTTGCCTGTGACCTCGACGCGCTGGACAGGCGGCGTGGTTTTCTCGCGAATGTGCTTGAGGAACTCGGCCGATGCGCGGCCCGTGTCCCATCCCTCGCTGATGGCGCGGGTGAGCATTTCAGCCGGAGTGTCCGAGCCGGCCAGTTCGGTCAGCGACCGTACGCGGGCTCGCTCGGCGTTGATCGCCTCAGCACGCACAGCATCCGCGTTGACAGCCGGAGCCGCCACAGAAGCCGGGGGCGCGACGGACACGGAAGCAGCCGGCTTGGCCGACTTCAACTCATCCGCACGGATGCGCTGCTCGCCCTTGAGGCCGTCGTGAAACGCCTGCGCTTCGGCTTCGTCGGCTTCGTGGCGCAGGCCCAGTGATTCGAGATATTGACGCAGGTTCATAGCTTTGTTCTCCGGGGCGACGCGCCCA
>Ga0100403_1003552_pt1 | contig 11526 bp, 10 predicted proteins | sample CryGeymet201501t_FD_83663 | JGI IMG/M metagenome (GOLD analysis project Ga0100403, IMG submission 83663) | Groundwater microbial communities from Crystal Geyser aquifers in Utah, USA - Crystal Geyser metaG 2015-01t | ecosystem: Environmental > Aquatic > Deep subsurface > Groundwater | place...
CCGAAGGCTTGTCAATATGGGTAATAGTGTCGTTCTCATCGAGCACAACCTAGATATCATCAAAAATAGTGACTGGATTATCGACATGGGTCCCGAGGGTGGTGACAAGGGTGGAGAAGTAGTTGCCATTGGCACTCCGGAAGATGTCGCCAAAGTTGCTCGCTCATACACCGGCCAGTATTTGAAAAAAATATTAAAGCTATAATAATCTTGTGATTGATTTGCAAAAAATTTCCACCTCTCCAGGTTGCTACATATATCGGAATTCTGTCGGTGAAATAATATATGTTGGTAAGGCCATTAATCTCAAAAAAAGAGTATCTCAATATTTTCAACGTGACGATGCACTAGGTCCAAAAACAAAAAGCCTAGTTTCTCAGATCTCATCTGTTGAAACCAAAATCGTTGGCTCCGAAATTGAAGCCCTAATTTTAGAGTCATCACTTATCAAGAAATTTCGTCCCAAATATAATTCTCAACTCAAGGATGACCGGTCTTACCTTTATATCTGCATTTCAAAAGAAGCATTTCCAAAAGTATTTACTGCCCACTCAAGTAACCTGCCTCAAAATGCAGACATTTTTGGCCCATTTCCTGATGCCTCAGCAGTAAAGTCAATTCTCAAAACTCTTCGTCATCTTTTTCCCTTTTACGGTCTTAGAAAACATCCAAAAAATGCTTGCCTTTACTGTCACCTTGGTCTTTGTCCTGGTCCCAATCCAGACAAAATTCAGTATCGCCAAAACATATCTAAAATTAAAAAATTGCTAAACGGACACACTCATTCCCTGGCCAAGAGTCTAAAAAAAGATATGCTTCAAGCTTCAAAGAATGAAAATTTTGAAAATGCCTCTCTTATAAAAAAACAGCTCGATTCACTTAATTATATTATCTCTGGTTGGCACAATCTTAAAAACATGTTTAGCGATATTTCCCTGCCTGAAGATAAGCAAAGTCAGGCAATTTTGGAACTCAAAAACACCCTAAAACCATATTTGACTTTAAAAAATATTAATCGAATTGAAGCTTACGACATTTCTCAGATGGGAAACAAATATTTTGTTGCCTCAATGGTTGTATGGCAAAACGGTGAAATCGATCACAGTGAATACCGAAAATTTAAAATTCGCTCCAAATCATCTCCAGATGATCAATTTATGATGAAGGAAGCAGTTTATCGTCGCCTAAAGCACCCGGAGTGGACTTCCCCAGACTTACTTTTACTTGATGGTGGTAAACCCCAAGTTTCGGCTGTATCTTCTGTCTGCAACTTACCAATAATTGGTTTGGCCAAAAAAGAAGAGACAATTATTATTAAACACTCCGACTCCTGGGTCGAAATAAAACTCCCTCCTAAATCTCAAACTTTGTTATTATTAAAGCGTCTTCGAGATGAAGCCCACCGTTTTGCCAACAAATACCGAAGAGAGTTAATGAAAAAAGAATTAAATGGTTAAAAATAAAAATCCTCTTATTTCAGTTGTAGTTCCCGCCTACAACGAGGAAAAACTCATTGGCCCTTGCCTTGCTTCATTAGTAACCCAAAAATTTGACAAAGAATACGAAATTATTGTAATTGACAACTGTTCAACTGACAAAACCGTTCAAATTGCCAAGAAATATCCCGTCAGAATTATCAAAGAGAAAAACAAGGGTGTAATTTTTGCAAAACAATGCGGACTATTAAATGCTGATGCCAATATCGTTGCCTTTTTAGATGCCGACTCTCAGGCGTCACCCCTTTGGTTAAAAACTATTTACGACTCTCTTAATTCCTCTTCAGCTATCGTTGCTGTCACTGGCCCCTACGAAGTCAACGATGGGCCAATTTTTAACCAGAAATTTGCCCAAATATACCAAAAATTTTATAAATCTTATTTTTATATCTTTGGAAAAACAATATATCTTGCTGGGGGTAATTTTGCTTGCAAAAAATCAATTGCAAAAAAATTTGGCGGTTTTGATGTCACCAAAGGTGTCGGGGAAGACGAGTTTGGTATTCTTTCAAAATTAAAAATGCAGGGACACGTCCTCTATGAGCCTTCTCTAAAAATAGTTACTTCTGGACGTCGTGCCTCAGGTGGTTTTATTAAATTCTGTGATCAATTTATCTTTGGCTATTTTTTCAATTTTCTCTCCATCCGTATTTTTGGTAAAAAACTTTTTCGTGATTACACCGATATCCGTTAATTGTGGTCGTTCTGGTCAAGAGATAAATTTAACGTCATGGTATTAGTTCGGCCAAGATCAACAATCTATTCCAGTCAGTTCCAATTGGCCAACATGTTTGAAGGATTAGTACTTCTCTTTCCGGATCACTATAGGTCAAATAATCCAGATCATCAGCTTTAACTACTTTTTTTTCAATCACCTTATATTTCAACTCCTTTCCATGATAGTTTACAAAAACCATGTCTTCGTTTTGCAATTCTCCCAAAAGATAAAACACTGCATTGTTTCGTACCATCGCCATCCCTTCATTAGTCGAATGAGCAAACAAGTAGGTCGAGCTACCTAGTCCACCTCCAGGACTTTGACTGCCCTTTGCCTGGGCAATCACGTTATCTTTCAAAACTCGGTAATATTCCGCTTGGTCAAAAGGTGAAACGTTTTCTACCACCTTTGAATAGGCTAATATTTTAGGAATTTGAACCACGTACTCTGTCGACTCGGGTCTCTCGTCAACTTTTTCCACTACCATCTCGCTTTTCGAAAACTTATATTTGTATACTGCCGAAAAGAGGGGGATATATAGATAGAGTCCATAAATAATTGCCCCGAAAAATAATAGATTCGCAACATGAAAAACTATCCTCTTGTGTTTTGGGGGGTTCGAAAATATCAACCCTCCTCTTCGAGAAAGCTTAACCTTCCGTTTTCTAGGCACAACTCTTAAAAAATCAAGCACTTTAATTTGACAAAATTTATCATCTAGTTTAACATAATCACCTGCGGCAAAAATTAACTAGCTGCAAATTATTCCCTCTCCTCATAACAGTAGAGAGGTTTTTTTATAAAAAAAATGACCAAAAATCAACTAACTCAAGAGGGTTACGAACAACTTGTGGCCGAGCTCAAAAACCTTAATCAAAAATCAGATCAAATTATTAATCGAATTGAAGAGGTGGCTCAACCAGATGAATCAGGCGAAGATAGTCTGGCCAGTCAATTAAAGGCAGAGCTAGAAGTTATCAACACAAAAATTGCTGATATAGAGGCAGTTTTTGAAAATCTCGAGATCATTACCGGTAAGCTTTCCAACTCCATTGTTGGTGTTGGCTCAAAGGTTAAAGTTAAAATCTCCGGAAATTCTGAAAGAGAGTTTCAAATTGTCAGCGAACTAGAAGCTAATCCAGCCTTAAACAAAATATCATCACTTTCACCCCTTGGTGTCGCCATGGTAGGCCACAAAGTAAGAGATGAGTTTGAAGTCAATGCTCCAGTTGGCAAGCTGAAATACAAAATTCTTTCCATTAACTAATCTTTCAAATTAACCCTAATTTCTGTTAACACAAGCAAAAATTATCTAGATAAAAGAAAGCTGTCTACGAAATAATCATAATTTCCAACTCTTTTTTGCTTTAGCAGTTGGCTTAACTAGATTTAAAAGAACTATGTCAAATATTCCCAAGGCTGCGTTGATGTGCTATTGTAAATTACAAATATTTATATTTTAAAAAAATTTTTATGAACGAATCAGGTAGAGATCAGATAAAAACTCAAGCTGGAGCAGATGTTATTATTCCACGTACACTTGAGGCTTTTGATCAAAAGTATCTTAATTATGCACGTACATTTTTAACCGAAAATCCAATCAATAAAGGAGCCATTGAGGCTTCTGTTGAAGGTAAGGACATTTCTTTTGATGATAGGTTGAATCAATTAGCGGCCTTAAAAATGGGCACAGACTTTGTATGGGCAAGTAGAGAGCTTCCAGACGATCTACAAACCAATCCTCCTCGTGCCGAAGATTTTGTAAATGCATCCCCCGTAGGTGATTCTCAAACAGGCCTTTTTGTTTTTGGGACTATTCAGGATGCTCTGTCTACTTATAGAAGAGTAAGCACCGCCTCAGAAGGAACAGGATATGACCAAATGTTTCTTTCCGTGGCACCAGAATCTGTTTTGGGTTTGGTTAATAAGCAAATAACTCCACAAGAAGTAAAATATTCTATCTATCACATTGCACCAACAAAACTTTTTAGTCCATTAGGCGAGACGAAATAGTCGAAAATTGTTCTGTGTGATTTCGACTACGAATATGTTGAGAGATATGGGAGCATCGCGCTGAGTCGGGTCTAAGATTCCTTCTATCAAATAATCATCGAAATTGACGCTATTTCTGTGCTAAAATTACTTCATGTCTACCTTTGATGAAATCAGGCGTATCAGACTCGAGAAAATAAAAAGTCTTCGAGATCTGGGGATTAATCCTTATCCCGCCCAAAGCCAAAAAGATTACTCAAACGAGGAAATCATAGAAAAATACGACACTCTTGAAAACAAAAAAGTTCATGTTGCTGGGCGTGTCGTCTCTTGGCGCGAGCACGGAGCTCTAATTTTTTGCCACATTCAAGATCAATCTGGTAGATTGCAAATTTTTATTAAAAAAAATGATCTCTCCTCAACAAGCTCCAAAAACCAGACCATTGGTTCCAAAGATCTCAAATTAATCGATATCGGCGACTTTATTGAAGTTGTCGGTACTGTTAGCAAATCCATCAAGGGTGAAATCTCTGTTTTTCCTGGTGATATCAAGATGCTTTCAAAATCAATTCGACCTTTGCCCGAAAAATGGAATGGACTTCAAGATCCTGAACTAATTTTCCGCCGCCGCTATCTAGATTTAGTTATGAATCCAGAGAGAAAAGAATTGTTTGTAAGGAAAGCCAAATTTTGGCAATTGCATCGCACCTTTCTTCAGCAACAGGGTTTCATTGAAGTCGAAACTCCTATTATGGAACTAGTTACAGGTGGTGCAGATGCTAAACCCTTTATCACTCACCACAACGCCCTTGATCAAGATTATTATCTACGTATCTCCACCGAACTTTTTCAAAAAAGACTTATTGGTGGTGGCTTTGAAAAAATTTATACCATCGGTCCAAATTTCAGAAACGAGGGTATAGATGATGAGCATCTTCAAGAATATTATCAATGCGAATGGTATTGGGCTTATGCCGATTACACCAAAAACATGGATCTGGTTGAAAAACTTTACAAATATATTGCCAAAGAACTATATGGAAAAACTAAGTTCACCAAGGGTAAGCACACCTTTGACCTTGATTGTGATTGGCCTCGCATCAGTTATTCTGAGTTAATTAATCAGCGCTTCTCTGTCGATATCTTTAAAGAGTCTGAAGAAGAAATTCTCAAGATTTTAAAGAAACAACACATTGATACGGCTGGGCTTACAAATCGAGCGAGAATTGTTGACAATTTATGGAAAATCGTCCGGCAAGAAATATCTGGCCCGATTTTCGTCATTGATGAACCAAAATTCTCCTCTCCCTTGGCTAAATCTCGTGCCGATAATGAAACCTTGACTGAGCGTTTTCATTGTATTATCGCTGGCTCTGAACTTGGAAATGGCTATTCTGAATTAAATGATCCCGTTGATCAATTCGAGAGATTTAAAGATCAGCAAAAGAATCGGGAAGGTGGCGACGAAGAATCACAGATGATGGATATCGACTTTGTCGAAATGCTTGAATATGGCATGCCTCCCACTTCTGGTTGGGGTCACAGCGAAAGAAATTTCTGGTTTTTTGAAAATGTTTCTGCCCGCGAAGGCACTCTCTTTCCCCAAGTCAAATACGAACTCAGCGAAGAGACAAAAAAAACCTACAACCTTAAATAACTCTATTGGTTGATCTTGTAGACAATATCTCCGGATTTTACGGCAGTCTTTACCTTTAAACCCACCTCATCGCCAACCTTTGCCGTCGATACTGCTTTGTGGTCAACCTGCATTGAATCAATTTTTTGCTCAATTCCCGTTTCAAATTCTCCAATTCTTACCTCGTCACCAACCTTAAGTGTTTCGTCTGTAATTACCAATACTGCTACTCCAATCTTGTCAAAATAATGCGTAATCTTGCCTGCTTTTATAAAGTCCATCTATCTCACCCCCCAAATTTAAATTTATACAATATCTGTGATAATCTTATCACAATATGAAGCAAGATCGTCAAAAATTTTATAATGCCGTGAAGGCAAACCTAGAAACAAATATCCTTTATCATTCCCTGGCCTTAGAAGCCTGCATGGGTGCTATTTACGATTACCTAAAGTCACAAGGAAAATTAGGTGCAGGGGAGCCCAGTCGAGACGAGTGGACTCTAGCCGGCCTTGTTCACGATATTGATTATGCTGGTGACACCAAAGAGCAGCACCCTCTGAAAACCTTAGAGGTTTTAAAAAGATATGGTTTAGACCTTTCTCCCACCATCGATCGAATCGTCAAAGATCACGATGCTCGTTTGGGTTTACCCGCCAATCAAGCTGGTTGGGCTCTTCGTTGTGCCGATTCTCTTACCGGCCTTATTGTCGCCGTTGCTCTTGTTTACCCCAGCAAAAAACTTGCCGACGTAAAAGTCTCTTCCGTTCAGAAGCGTTTTCTAAAAGAACCAAAGTTTGCTGCCGGTACCCGTCGAGAAGAAGTGATTCTTTGCCAGGATCCAGACAAACTCAATATCCCTCTCGAAAAATTTATCGAGATTTGCCTGAATTCAATGCAAGGTATTTCCGATCAAATTAATCTCTAAATTTTCATTTCCCCTCCTTGTCAAGGGAGGGGGTAGGGGTGGGTTAAGGAAGCGTCAAGGGAGGGGTAGGTGCGGAAAATGTCCTCGAAATTTTAATTATAAGATTTATATTATTTTAAATATATCATCAATATAAAATCTAATATTACCTGTCTTTAGGTGAAAAAAATTGACGTTGTCCACACATTGAATATGTATGATACATTCGGATATATTTCTATACGGATAAAGTTGCGGAGAAAAAGTCGATTTTATGTGCTAAAATAACCCCAATCTCATGATCGACATCAATCTCCTTAGGGAGCATCCAGAAATCATTAAAAAAGCGCTTGAAAACCGTCAAAAAGATACCCAAATCTTGGATAAAGTAATTATTCTCGATAAGGAGTATCGTCAGGTCTTGGGCCAGCTTGAAGAGCTTCGTTCTCAGCAAAACCAATTATCCAAATCAGTCACAGGAAAACCCACCCCAGAGCAAATTTCTCAGGGCAAGGAACTTAAAGAAAAGTCAAAAGTATCAGAAGAGTTATATAAGAAAGCTGAAACTGCTCTTAATTCACTTTTAGAAGAAATTCCCAATCTTCCCGCTGATGATGTTCCAGTCGGTAAAGATGACACAGAAAATGTTGTCCTAAAAACTGTTGGTGAAAAACCAACCTTCGATTTTACCCCCAAAGACCATATCGATTTGGGTGAGGCCCTTGATATTCTCGATGTTAAGAAAGCTGCCGAAGTTTCTGGTTCCCGTTTTGGTTATTTCAAAGGCCAGGGTGCTGTTCTAGAAATGTCGCTCATGTTCTATGCTTTTCAAAAATTAATCGCCAAGGGTTTTATTGGTATGATTCCTCCTGCCATGATCAAATCAAAAACAGAATGGCAGTGCGGTTATGCCAGTAATAAAAATCTTTTTGGAGCCTATTATTCTATTCCCGAAGATGATCTGATCTTTATCAGCTCCTCCGAACATTCCGTTGTACCCTATCACCAGAATGAAGTTTTGAATTCTAGTTCTTTTCCCATAAAATACGTCAATTATTCTCCTTGTTTTCGTCGAGAAGCCGGCACCTACGGCAAAGATATGAAGGGCATGCTTCGAGTTCACTATTTCAACAAGGTTGAAATGAACATTTTCACTCTTCCAGATTTTAAAATTTCCGATGCTATGTGTTTAGAAATGCTCTCTATTGAGGAAGAAATCATGCAAGAGCTTGGCCTACCTTATCAAGTAGTTCGTAACTGTACCGGAGATCTACCTCAACCAAACCGTCGCATGTACGACACCAATACCTGGTTTCCTGGTCAAAATGACTATCGCGAAACTCAGTCTTGTAGCAACTGTACCGATTACCAGGCCCGTCGACTAAATACCAAAGTCAAGATCGACGGTCAAAATCAATTTGTCCACATCCTTAATGCCACTGTCGTTACTGATCGGGTTCTCCTAGCTATTCTAGAGAATCATCAGACCAAGGACGGCAGTATAAATATCCCCGAGGTTCTTTGGCCCTTCACTGGGTTCAAAGTAATCTCCCCTAAATTGTAGAGGAGCCACCCACCCCGGTCTCCGGTGAAAACCGGAGTACCGGGAGGTTTGCTTTTTAATTCATATATGATTAATTACAAATTTTGTCCTCAGTGTAAAAATGACCTCAGTTTGTCTGGGGAATATCCATATTGCCCTTTCTGTAATCTTACAATTTACCGAAATTCTAAACCCTGTGTTACTATTTTGCCGATTAAAGATGGTCAAGTTCTTTTGTCAAAACGTGGGATTAACCCATATAAGGGTGATTGGGACACTATAGGTGGTTTTTTAGAACCCGGCGAACATCCAGAAGTTGGTGCTTTGCGTGAAACCTTAGAAGAAACTGGTCTGAACGTTAAAATCACCGGATTATTTGGGGTTTACATGGATAAATACGGCGATGACGGTGACGATGTTCAGATTAATGCCTATCTTGCGGAAGTTATTTCAGGGAATGTTGAGGCTAAAGATGATGTAGCTTCTCTTGAGTGGGTCGATATAAACAAAATTGACACTATTACTAGCCGTTTCAAAGCTGTTGTTGAAATTCTAAGAGACCTGAAGCAGCATTATTCATAGTAAAATCAACCAATGTTCAAATTTCTTCAAAATTTATTTGATGAGAACCAGCGCCACCTCAAGGCCTACCAACCTTTGGTGTCCAGGATAAATGAGCTTGAAGCTGATATCAAAAAACTTTCCGACAAAAAATTACAAGCCAAAACCCAAGAGTTTAAAGACAAAATAAAAAACGGCGCCAAACTCGACGACCTTTTACCCGAAGCTTACGCCGTTGTTCGTGAAGCAATTTTTAGAACTATTGGTGAACGGGCCTATGATGTTCAATTGATTGCCGCTATTGCCCTTCATCAAGGCGCTATTGCCGAGCAGCGTACTGGTGAAGGTAAAACCCATTCAGTTATCTTTCCTGCCTATCTAAATGCCCTTACTGGTTTTGGTGTTCATGTTATTACCCCAAATGATTACCTAACTCGTGTCGGTGCCGGTTGGTACCCCAAGGCTCTAAATTTTTTAGGTATTTCCACCGCCGCCATTATTCACGAAGAGTCCTTTATTTTAGATCCCGAATTTACCGATTCTAGCGAAAAAATAGATGACCGTTTAGCTCATCTTCGTCCTGTTTCCCGAGTTGAGGCTTATCAGGCTGATATTACCTATGGTACCAACAATGAATTTGGTTTTGATTATCTTCGTGACCACATGGTAGGGGATTTTAGTCAAAAGGTTCAAAGGTCAAAACACTATTTTGCCATTGTTGATGAGGTCGACTTTGTTTTAATTGACGAAGCCAGAACCCCCTTAATTATTTCTTCCCCCAATAACCAACCAGTCGAAAAATACTACAAATTTGCCCAAATTGCCAAAGAATTGCAATCAAATGATTATGTCATCGACGAAAAATCAAAAAGCGCAACTTTGTCCGAATTCGGAATCAGAAAAGTCGAAAAAATACTGGGAGTTACCAATCTATATGAGGAATCTTTTGAAACAATTCATTATATTGAAAACGCCATCAAGGCCCAGGCTCTTTTTCATAAAGACAAGGAGTATGTAGTTAAAGACAACGAAATTATTATTGTTGACGAGTTTACTGGCCGCCTGATGCAAGGTCGACGTTGGTCAGATGGCCTTCACCAGGCCGTTGAAGCCAAGGAGAACGTCAAGGTTCAACAGGAGTCGCAGACCTGGGCAACTATTACTTTTCAAAATTACTTTCGTCTCTACGATAAATTGGCTGGCATGACCGGAACCGCTGCTACCGAAGCCGAAGAATTCAAAAAAATATACCAGCTAGACGTTATCACTATCCCCACCAATCGTCCTCTTCAGAGAGAAGATGATAATGATTTAATTTTTAAAACCCAACGTAGTAAATACGCCGCCATTGCCACCAAGGTTGCTGAGCTTCACCAAGCAGGTCAGCCTGTTCTTATTGGCACTACCAGTATTGAAAAAAACGAAATTATCTCCTCCATGCTTCGCAAACGAGGGGTGCCTTTCCAAATGCTAAATGCCAAAAACCATCAGTCTGAAGCAAGTATTATCGCCAAAGCCGGCATCAAGGGCGCTGTCACTGTTGCCACCAATATGGCTGGTCGTGGTGTTGATATTATTCTCGGTGGCCCAAGAGATAAGTTTTCACCAGAGGAATGGAAAAAGCAACATGAAGAAGTTATCTCACTTGGAGGTCTCTATGTTATTGGTACCGAGCGCCACGAATCTCGTCGTATCGACAACCAGCTCCGTGGCCGATCGGGTCGTCAGGGAGATCCTGGCTTTTCTCAATTTTATGTTGCCCTTGACGATGATTTAATGAGAATTTTTGGTGGCGAAAAAATTCAATCTCTCATGACTCGCTTCAACATGCCCGATGAAACCCCCTTAACTCACCCTCTTGTTTCCAAGGTTTTAGAGCAAATTCAGGTCAAAGTCGAGGGCTACAATTTTGATGTCAGAAAGAGCTTGGTTGAGTACGATGACGTTATCAACAAGCAACGACAAATAATATATAAACTTCGTGACGACACCCTCGAAGATTCCAAAAACAATCCAGAAAAAAATCAAGAGACTATCTTTAAATATTTAAATTCTGAAATAAATCATCTCGTTCTTGAATCTCAGAATTATGAAACTGCAAAACTTGACGCCAAAAAGGTCGCTTTGGAATTTTCAGAAATTTTACCTATTTCAAGTTCCAACCGGAGTCAACTGATTAAAGATTTGGCCAAAACTGACGATCCCCAAAAACTCCTTCAATCACTTTTACAAAATCAATGGAAACAACGTCTCGACTATTTTGGTAGAGATTTAGCCAATAATATTTTGTCCTATGCTGTCATTAAAACCATCGATCCACTCTGGGTCGACCATCTTACCGCACTAGACGATCTTCGCGACGGAGTTCGCCTTCGTGGTTATGCTCAAAAAGATCCCTTGATCGAATACCGAAAAGAAGGATTTGAGATGTTTCAAACCTTGCTCCGTCGTTTTGAGTCAAATTTAGCTCGGATGCTTTTCCGGCTCGAACCCGTTGCCACTCCAAGCACCATTCCCACCACTGTCACTGAGGCTAGGGGAGAAGTAATCGATCCCAACAAACCAATTGATAACACCGAAAACACGGAAAAAAGTGAAATCCCAACTCCTCAGCCTGTTGTTGGCAATACCCTTGGTCGTAATGATCCTTGCTGGTGCGGTTCTGGAAAGAAA
>Ga0100403_1003558_pt1 | contig 11506 bp, 9 predicted proteins | sample CryGeymet201501t_FD_83663 | JGI IMG/M metagenome (GOLD analysis project Ga0100403, IMG submission 83663) | Groundwater microbial communities from Crystal Geyser aquifers in Utah, USA - Crystal Geyser metaG 2015-01t | ecosystem: Environmental > Aquatic > Deep subsurface > Groundwater | place: USA...
CAAAAAAAGCTCATCAATAGAAAAAACCTCCAGTTCCGGGGAATAGCGGGAGCAGATTTCAATAAACTTATTAGTCACCCAAAAATACTTATCAAAGTCCGCCGGCACCAAGCTAAGCTTGGGGTAAATTTTCTTGGCATCATAAGTAGTTGTTCCTGTTTTTATTCCCAATTTTTTCGCTTCTCTGGAAGCGGCAATGATACAACTCCTCCCTTCTCCTTTGATTACGCCAACCGGTTTGCCAACCAATTTTGGATTGGTCTGTTGCTCGACCGAGGCAAAAAAAGAATCCATATCTAAATGAAAAATTACATTTTTCATTTCAATTTGAAATTTAAAATTTTCAATTTTTAATCAATTTTTAATGTTTTAATTTCTAAAATATTTTTTCCAAGCTCCAGATAAACTTTTCCCGACTAAAAGATAGTTCAAATAATCCGTTCTCACATTCAACCGAAAAATAAAACAAAGTTTCCCTGCCAATATTTTTAGAATAAGTAAAAGCAATTCGAAGTATTTTGTAATTGCGATTGCGCCAGAAAAAAGCCAGCGGTTTTAGTTGGCCATTTTCAAATAAACAAACCGTCCGGATCTTTTCTTTAATCGGTGTTTCCACAAACTAAATATACCCAAATATTACCCGAAAAGTCAAGAAGTAATCAAGCCGGGATTTCGTCGTCAACCGTCTTTTGCTCGTGGGACCCAAGCAGTTGCATTTCCTGACCGCAGCAAACCAGCGTTCCCCCACCCGCTTTGGTAACTGTCACTTGGTTGCCGCAAATATTACAGCGGTATTTTTCCCCAACATTTTTAACCGACATAGTATAAGATTAAAACAAAAAAGCCGTCTTTGCAAGTGAAAAATGAAAGAATTTAAAAATGATCCTCTTTGCGAGGAGAAATATCTTGTCTCTAAGGGTTTGATTCATAAATACCCCTGCCGGGTCTTGATTTTGATATCTTCCCATTGCCCAAAATATTGTGATTTTTGTTTCCGCAAGAGAATAACTAATAATTTCTTGAAAAATCAAATAAACAAAAATGATATAAAAAAAATGATCAAGTACGTACTTTCCAGGCCGGAAATAAATGAGGTTATCTTTTCCGGAGGCGAACCCCTCACGGAACTTGAGCTTTTGTTGTTTGGTTTAAGACAGTTTTCTAAACTAAAACAGATTAAGATTCTTCGGATTCACAGCCGGGCGCCGGTTACTAAACCAAGCTTGGTTGAAAAAAACCTGCTGGCGTTTGTCGCTTTAAGTAAAAAACCAATTTACTTTTCTCTTCATGTCAATCACCCAAAAGAGCTATCGCCAAAAACGATCGGGGTAATTACGGCTTTGCGCCAGGCCGGGGCGATTTTACTCTCCCAAACCGTCTTTTTGAAAAACCTTAATGACAATTTTACTGTTTTAAAAGACTTGTTTACCAAACTCACAGAAATGGGGGTCAGACCATATTATTTACACCATTGCGACCCGGTTACCGGTAATGAAAAATATCTTGTTCCTCTCGAAAAAGAAATAGAAATCGCCACCAGGCTGCGCCGGGAACTCTCCGGCTTGGCCTGCCCTACCTTGGTAATTGATACCCCGGACGGAAACGGCAAAATCCCCGTGCCTTTGGATTTTTGGGAATTTAACCAAAAAAGGTTTAAGGATTTTAACGATAAGGAAGTTGAAACACTTTAAGTTCCAAATTTTCCATCAACTGCTGGCCGGCAGTTTGAGAATATTTTTTTCTTTTTGAAAGCAGATGGAAATTCATCCCGTCGTACTGCCAATAAGGCGTCGTCACCGCCTGTTGGGTAATAAAAACAGTCCCTTTCTCCAATTGAGCTTTTTTTATCCAGGTTTTAATTTCTTCCTGGTCGGTCCTGGGTGAATTCAAAACCCGAAAATCAATTAAAATTTCTTTTAAATACGGCTCTTCGTAAGAACTGATAATTATCGATGGCTTTTCGGTCAATGAATAAAAATATTCTTTTTCTAAAACATAAGGAGTTTTCCGAAAGCGGTAAGGAATAACTAAATGGGCGGAAGAAAAAACCAAAAATACAATTATCAATTTTAACCAAATATCCCTTGTCTTTAATAAAAGAAAAACCGGACAAACGGTTAAAATAAGACTAATCCGACCATACATTCCCAGGTGCCAAACGCTGTTTAAGTATAAAAATTCCCCCAGCCAAAATACCATCACTACTCTCATTTTTTTATTCCGGCGAAACTCGGTCAAAGCTAAAATCAACAAAATTATTCCCAGCGGTACAGTTAAATAATGAAAATAGACCACCAAACTGTTACGGACCGCCCGGGCGAAAAAGAGCCCCCCCTCAACCCGCATTTTCTCCCCAAGATCCGCCCCGCTGGTCAAAAGATTTATGACCCCCTCCCCCTTTAAACCAGCCACCTGTTTATAGATTAAAATTGCCCCAAGTAAAAAAATAGTTGTCCAGACAATAAAGGGTTTAAAGTTTTTTCTTTTATGTTGAAATAAATACAATCCTGTCAGCGGCAGGGAAAAAAGGGCCACCGGGGAAACCAGAAAGGCCAGTCCCCAAAAAAGTCCGGCTAAAAAATATTTATTGGTTTGCCCCGACAGTAAAGAAAGCAGGAGAAAAAAGACCAACTGCGGTTCATAAACAAGATTAACCGAAGAAAGCCAAATGTAAGGTAAAAATGCCAAAATCAACGACAGTAAAACCGCTTTCCTCGCCCCGGCGACTTTTTTAACAATAAGGTAAAAAACGATTACTGCACCAAAACCCCAAAAGGCCTGTAAAAGTTCGGTTTTAAAAAGGGCGTCATCGAAAGGCAATTTGTTAAAAAACCATGAGAACACAATAAATGCCGGATGAGCCGGAGCATGGACGGTCTTCAAGGCTTGAAACAAAGAAGTTTGTTCCATCGCCCCCAGATATTCCAAACTGTCAAAAAAACTTGGCGAAATGCTTAAAAACAAAACCCGGGAGAGGAAAACTGCAGTAAAAATTAGAACAAGACTCATTCGTTTTTCAACGACTTAATATTCAAAAAGCAGTTTCATCAAATCTTTTCCTTCAATTGCCCCTAAAGAACCTTTAGCACAAAAAGGCTCACTGAATTTTTCAATTCCATCACCAAACTCTCCGGGCCTATTTATCAGAAGCGGTACCGGATCGGCAGAATGATCTTTAAGGATACATGGAGTTGAATGATCGGCCGTAACACAAATTACGGCCCCTGTTTCTTCCAAAAAATCAATTGCCAGGTCAATTTTTTCAATAAATTCCCTTTTACCTTGCCAGTTACCGTCTTCACTAAAAATATCGGTCGGTTTTATATGCACAAAAACAAAATCATAATTTTTCAGTTGTTCCCTTGCCGCCTGAATTTTTGCGCCTACATTCGTATCCGGCATCCCAGTCGCACCAGAAACTTCTATTAAATCCATCCCTGCCATAACCCCAAGACCTTTATAAAGCCCTGCTCCGGCAATACAACAGGCAGTTTTCCCCCACTTTTCCTTAAAAGACTGCAGCTGTTTAAAATAACCCGGACCTCTGGTCAATAAATAATTCCCTTTCACCTCCCTGTTTTCCTGTCTTTTACCATTGTGCGGGTTTTTTTCCAAAACTTCATGAGCTCTCTCTAAAAATCTCTGCAAAACTTCAGCGGTAAACTTTGCCTCAACACTATCATCTAAGGGCTTGATCACATTGACCGGCAATCCTTCCCAATGTTCGACAATTTTATCCTCTGTCGCGTAATGAACATCGGAATTGGTAATTTGGTCAGATAACCCCTTTCCCCTCATAACCAAAGCCACCCTGTATCCGGTTCCGGGTTTTAAAACAAATTTGACCTCGTCAATTTCCATCCCATCCAAATCTTTAATAAAAGCGCTGCAGTCTTTGATTCTTCCGGCGCGCCGGTCAATTACATGCAAATCCTGATCTATCGTCGCTAAATTCGCCCTGATTGCCACATCTCCTTCCTGTAAAACTATCCCCACACCGGCCGCCTCAATCGGGCCCCGGCCGGGGTAATCTTTCTCTAAATCGTAACCAAGCAAAACCAGGTGAGCCTCGTCGCTGTTTGGCCTTATTCCTTTTCCCAAGACATACATCAATCCAAGCTTGCCGTTTTGCGCCAATCTGTCCAAATTCGGAGTACTCGCCGCCTCCAACGGGGTTTTATTTCCCAGTTCCGCAATAGGTAAATCCCCCATCCCGTCACAGATTATTAAAAGATACTTCTTTTTTATCATTTTTAAATTCGAAATCCGAATATCAAAATTCGAAACAAATCCAAATGACGAAAATTCTAATTTTCAAATCGTTTAGAACGTTTGAAATTTGAATTTCGTATATTTTGTTTCGTATTTCGGATTTCGTGCTTCGGATTTATTTTAACAATTTTTCTTCTATTCTTAGTAGTCGATTGTATTTTGCTACTCTTTCTCCCCTGACTACCCCGCCGAATTTTGACTGCCAGGATCCGGCGCCAACGCAAAGATCGGCAATCAAATCATCATTAGTTTCCCCGCTGCGGTGGGAAACAACCGTGGTAAAACCGGCTTGATGTGACAAGTTCATCGCCTCGATTGTTTCTGTAATCGTCCCAATTTGGTTTACTTTAATCAAAACACTGTTGCAGGATTTTTCCTCAATTGCCCGGGAAATTCTTTTGGGATTAGTCGTCAACAAATCGTCTCCGAAAATTTGAACTTTTCCTCCGGCTTTGGCGGTAAAAGCACGCCAGCTTTCCCAGTCTTCCTGCGCAAACATATCCTCAATCAACCAAATCGGATATTTTTCCGTCCAGCCCAGTACTTTCTCCTGCCATTCTTCCTTGCTTAACGACAGATTTTCGCTTTTTAAAACATACTTATCGTTTTCACCTTGCCTGCCGGCAGGCAGGAAAAACTCGGAAGAGGCGGCGTCAATCCCCAGCAAAATTTGCTCGCTCATTTTATAACCCGCCTTTTTGCTCGCTTCAACCATTAATTGAAAAGCCTCTTCATTTGATTTCATTTCTTTAGGCATGAAGGCCCCCTCAAACCCAACTCCGGTTGCATATCCTTTCTCTTCAAGAATTTTTTCTAACGCTTTGTAAATTTCCGCCCCCACCCTAATTCTTTCTTTAAAACTGCCAAAGGATTCTTTCTTAGGAATTACAAAATACTCCTGAATATCGGTCGACCAGGCTCCGTGTTTTCCTCCTTCTAAAACCAAAACCAGTGGTTGGGGCATTTCAAACTTGGTATTACCGGACAGCTTGCCAAAATATTCGTAAAGAGGGATTTTCTGCGAGCGGGCAGCGGCCCGGCAGACTGCCATTGAGACGCCAACAATCGCGTTTCCACCAAGCCGATTTTTGTTTTCCGTGCCGTCCAGGTCGATCATTGTTTTGTCAATCGTCTTTTGATCGTTGGCATCCTGACCAAGAAGTGCGTTTTTAATTTCCGTATTTATATTCCCAACCGCCTTTAAAACCCCTTTGCCAAAAAAACGGGTTTTATCGCCGTCCCGGAGCTCAACTGCTTCCGCCTTACCGATTGAAGCACCGGAAGGCACTCCGCCTAAAGCCTTAATTCCATCTTCAAGTGTCACTTCCGCCTCAACGGTCGGCTGACCTCTGGAATCCAATATTTCCCGGGCGGTCAAGCCAATAATTTTCATTGATTTTTTTATAAATAACTCCCTAAATATTTATACTTGAATTATAACTCCCTTAAAGTAATTATAAAAGAATGATTTTTCTTAACCTTGAAACATGACAATTTTTTATCGTACGTACGACAAAAAACTATTAATTGTGAAGGTAAAGAGGATTACTTAACAAACCTGTTGTTCAGCTCGTCGTAAGTTCCGTCAACCACCGCCGCGATTACTTTGCCTTCTTGGACAGTAACCAGCAGTTTATGGGGAGTGATTACCTGGGTTAATATTTTACCGGTTCTATCACCATATCCGCCCTGCCTGCTTTCGTACGAAAAAGTAAATTCCCAACAGTAAGGGCATTCAAGGGCAGCTGAAAAATCAAGCTTTAAATTCTGCCCGTCAAATTTGTAAGTCGAAGTGCCTGAGGCAAAATCCTGGGCGATTTTTTGACTTTCTTCAAAGGAGACCTTTTTATATTCTCCGGCCGGTGTTAGTTCATCAATGGTTTGTCCGTCTTTCTCGCAGGGAATAACCGGTTGGGGTTGGGAAGGATTGCCGTGTTTTATCCAGGCTCCGTCCTGGCAAATCCAAGTGTCTTCATTTCCACCCAAAACAAATCTTAAAACCAAAACCGCCCCAATCAGGACAAACAAGATTCCTGAAACTTTAGCATATTTTTTCATCTGTTTTTATTGTACCAGACCAAGTCAAATTTTCACCCTTTATTAATCACTACTCTCACGTCTAAAGCCTTTGCCCCCTCCTCTTTGGCAAAAACTGCCAGCGGGTTAATTTCTATCTCGGCAATCGCCGGAAAATTCTCTATTACTGCTCCCAGCTTCAAAATAATTTCGGCAACCTTGGCAATATCTCTTTCTTTTTCACCCCTCACGCCGGACAACAGCGGGAAGCTTTTTAATTCCGCCAGCATTTTTTCCGCTTCGTTTTGGCTTATAGGGAAGGCCTTGAATGTAAAATCTTTCAACACCTCCGCATAAATCCCGCCCAAACCAGCCATAACGATTGTCCCGAAATCACGGTCTTTTTTGGCACCGACAATCATTTCTATTCCGCCTTTTATCATTGCGGCGATTTCTACTTGACCCCATCTCTTTTGTCCATAAACTTCGGCCACTTCCTGCTCGTTCCTTAAATCCAAAACCACTCCCCCCACCTCGGTTTTATGAACTATATCTTTATCAATTATTTTCATTACCACCGGAAAACCAACCTTTCCCGCCGCTTTAACCGCTTCTTCTTTACTGAAAGCAACTTGGCTTTCCGGCAGATTTATCCCCATCATCTCGGCAATTTCCCCTGCCTCAGATGAGTAAAGCAAGTGTCTTTTTTCTATTCTTGCTTTTTTAATTATTTCCTCTACTTTTTTTGTTACCGCCTCATTGAAAAACACCGTTCTTGGTTTTTCTGTTTTCCGTTTTTGCTGGCGGTAATGCCGATAAAGACCGGCTAAACACGAAACCGCCTCCGCCCCTTCATTAAAAATCGGGACATTTTTTTCTTTTAAAGAAAGCAGGTGTTTTTTAACCCCTTGTCCGCCGATAAAAGCAAAAACAATCGGTTTACGCGCTTCTTTAAATTTTTTATAACTATCCCGAAAGACCACCGACAGCGCCCGGCTGTCCAAAACGGCAGTTTCACAGCCAAGGCAAATAACCGCGTGGATCTCATGGCTGAAGAGAGCTTTTTCCAGCACCTTTTGGTAATCTTGCGCGGTTGCCTGGCCGGTAATGTCAATCGGGTTTTTTAACGAGCCAAAAGCCGGCACTACGGAAGAAAAAATTCTTTTAAGGCAGCTTTTGTCTTCATATAAATTAACTTGGTATTTTTCGCAGGCATCGGCGGCCAAAATTCCTATTCCTCCGCCATTGGTAATAATAACCGTGTTCTCCCTTTTCGGTGCCGGTGCCGAGGCCAAAAACTTTGACCAATTAATTGCCTGCTGAAGACTTTCCGCCAAAACAGCCCCGCTCTGTCTCATCACGGCAGAAAATATTTTTGTTTCTCCCGCCAGTGAGCCGGTGTGGGAAATCGCCGCTTCCGCTCCTTTGGCGGAGGAACCTGCTCTTAAAATCACCACCGGTTTTTCGGCGGCCGTTTTCTTTATGTTTTCTGCCAGTTGCTTCCCGTCCTTGACTCCTTCCAGGTAAATAAAAACCGCTTTTGTTCCCCTGTCGCTTGCCAAATACGGTAAAAAATCTTTTTCGTTCAAATCGGCCTTGTTGCCTTCAAAAACGATTGACGACAGGCCGACTTTTTCGGTTTCGGTTTTGCCCATTAGGGCAATACCCAAAGCCCCGCTCTGGCTGATAATCGCCAGGCTCCCCGCTTTGGCTTTGGTTACTTTACCGCCGAAGGTCGCATTAAGCGAGGCTTTGGCGCTGTAAAGGCCAAAAACATTGGGACCAAGAATTCTCATCCCCTTCTTCCTGGCCAGACAAACAATTTTTCCCTCTTCTTCGCTATTGCCGGCTTCCGAAAAGCCCGAAGAGACAATTGACAAAAATTTAATTTTCCCCGTGGGACACTCCGTCACAATTTCCAAAACCGATTTTGCCGGCACACTTATCAGGGCGAAATCAATTTTTTCTTTAATCTCCGCAATGCTTTTATAAACCGGCAGGCCGCAAATCTTTCCACCTTTTGGATTAACTAAAAAAACTTTCCCTTTATAACCACCTGCTAAAATACTGTTTACTATTTTATAGCCAACCTTACTTGGGTCGTGGGAAACGCCGATAACCGCCACCGACCGCGGCTCAAACAAATAGTGCATTTCTGTTTGCGGCATAGATTATTATTTTAACATATTCTAACCTTTTTAAATTCGGCTTTTTGTTAATTACCCTCTCAGGCACAATAATCCTTGAAATCGCTTTATTACAAGGATTCCTAATCTTCAAAACTTGACAATTTCCAGGAATGTGCTACACTGAAAATGTGATTTATCCTCGATATTACGAAAACTTAGACAACTTCTTGGAGCCTAACAAGGTAGTGATTATTTATGGACCCAGGCAAGTCGGCAAAACCACTTTATTGCAAAATTATCTTAGTCAAACAAAGCTAAAATATAAACTTGACTCAGGTGACAATCTTCAAACTCAGCAAATATTAAGCTCCCAGAATTTTTCACAGATTCTTGACTATCTTGAAGGTTATGAACTTTACGCTATTGATGAGGCACAAAAAATTCCTAATGTTGGGCTTGGTTTAAAAATAATTGTGGATCAAATTCCTGATATCAAAGTGATTGCTACAGGCTCGTCATCTTTCGAGCTTTCCGGTCAAATCGGCGAACCGCTTACCGGCAGAAAAAAAACACTAACTCTTTACCCCTTTTCCCAAATTGAACTGGCCAAAATTAATAACCCTTTTGAACTGAAAAATTTACTTTCCGAACTACTTATATACGGCAGTTACCCGGCAATTTTAACCGCTCAAAAAAAACAAAGGGCAAATCTGCTTGAAGAACTGGTAAATTCATATCTCCTCAGAGATATTTTAGAATTAGAAAAAGTAAAAGGCTCGAAAGTCCTGGTTGACCTGCTGCGCTTAATTGCTTTTCAAGTTGGTTCGGAAGTTTCTTTGTCAGAACTCGGCCGGCAAGTAGGACTGGATTATAAAACCGTATCAAGATATTTGGACCTACTGGAAAAATCATTTGTCCTTTACAATCTCCGCGGTTATTCTCGAAATCTGCGGACTGAGGTTACAAAAAAAAGCAAGTATTTTTTTTATGACAACGGCGTCCGTAATGCGATTATTTCTAATTTTAACCAAGTTGAGATGCGTGAAGATGTGGGAAAATTATGGGAAAATTATTTAGTTTCCGAAAGGTTGAAGGCACAAGAATACAAAAATATTCACGCTAATAATTTTTTCTGGCGGACATGGGAAAAACAAGAGGTTGACTGGATTGAAGAAAGGGAAGGAAAAGTTTTTGGTTATGAATTTAAATATTCCCAAAACAAAGCTAAAGTGCCAAGCAATTTTAAAAAAATTTATCCCAATTCGAAAATTAAAATTATTACCAAAGACAACTATCAGGAATTCGTCTTATAAACCACCACCAAATATCCGAGGCAAAATATTTGCCCAAAAATGGCAGCCAGAGGGGCTGTAAAAAAGTGTACTGAAATCAAAAACCCTTACCGGTTATCCGAAAAGTACTGTCCAACCAAAGGTTTATTTTGATAAATCCGGCTTCGGCCAAATTTTTTCTTAAGTCTTGAGTTGTTTGCTCGTTGATATGAACTTTTTTCTCCATCATTGTTCTGGGGTTTTCTTGGTAAGAAAGGCGCGTCTTAAAAAACGGCTCCCAGATTAATTTTGAAGCCAAAAAGTTGGCGTATCGGGTATAAAACCGGTAACCCTTCTCTATCCAGTCTTTATTGGGAGAAGTATGAATAATCAACCTGCCGTCTGGTCTCAGCACCCGCCGGATTTCCTTAAAGACAGTTATCAGCTGATCATCGGTTAAGTGTTCTGCGACATCCAAAAAGAAAACACAATCAAAAACTTCTGACGTAAAAGGTAATTTGCCATCTTTTACCAGCAGGATCTTCGCTCTGATTTTATTTTTTTTACTCGCCTCTTTTGCCAGAGTAATCGCTTCGGATAAATAGTCAATCCCGATCGTATCACAACCTTTCATGGCCGCCTGAATAACCATCTCCCCTCTCCCACAGCCGAAATCCAAAACTTTTTCTCCCTTTTTTAAGTCGGCAATTTTTAAGGAATAAGCCAGGCGCGGAGGCAGCTGCCGGCCAAAACTGACTTCCCAAAGCTCAAATCCATCACAAGATTCTAAAAAATATTGCCGGCTATAAACAGAAGGTATAATAATCACTCCCTGCAGCAGTTTATCGCTTTTTGGACCAGCTGACCCAACTTTTCAAAAATGCCAGCTGAACCCTTAACCGCCGGCTTTTTGTCTTCACTGATAAACTCAACCAGTTTTTTATCGCTTTGTTTAACATCATTAACCCCAACTACGCCTAAGTTTAATCCCCAAAACAGACTATATAATCGGTATGCTTTTTCAAATAAATCTGCCGCGCCAAGCTTATCGCCCTTGGTCAAAGATTTCGTCCCCACTTCCATCAGTCTCATCGAGGCCGCCAGTAAGTGTTTGCTGATGCACCAAACTTCGCCTTCATAATCTTTAATAATACGTTTAAATAAATCTTTGCGCATTTCCCGAACCTCGTTTAAAAGATCCAGATATTTTTTGTCTTTGGTTTTGTTGTAAGTAAAAAAGAAGTGCTCTTCAATGGAAATTAAATTCATAATTCCAATGGATAAATCTTCGTCCGAAGACAGGTCTAATTTCTCTCCCCTCTCCAGCTTTTTAACTTTTTCTAAGAATTCGTTGAGGTTGTCTTCTTTCAGCATATTAAAAAGTAAAATATTAAACTGGCCAAGATAGTCATTACTACTGGCGCCACTACTTTTTGATAAGGGAAGTAAACCTTGCCGTTATTTTTTGATCTTAAATATTTGTCCAGTAAAACCCCGAGCCATAAAAACACCGTTCCGATTGTTACTCCCAGCCAAATTTTGCAAACCCCCCAAATCTTGCAATAAGGATTATTTAAATAACCGCTTATTTGCAAATATAAAAGCGTAAAAAGATAAAAAATTACGCTCCAGCTTATTTTGGGCTTGGGTAGTTTAACCAGTTTCCATCTATCCGCCAAGGCAATTGCCGTGGCCGTGGTCAGAGCGCCAATCCAGATGGAAGCGATTAAGTCGTCAACCCCCAGGGCTTTGGCCAGCCAAAGACCACCCCCGACAGCAACGATACAAACCGGGCATTGAGCGAAAGCTGGTTGGACA
>Ga0100403_1003559_pt1 | contig 11506 bp, 7 predicted proteins | sample CryGeymet201501t_FD_83663 | JGI IMG/M metagenome (GOLD analysis project Ga0100403, IMG submission 83663) | Groundwater microbial communities from Crystal Geyser aquifers in Utah, USA - Crystal Geyser metaG 2015-01t | ecosystem: Environmental > Aquatic > Deep subsurface > Groundwater | place: USA...
AACGGTAGCTGTGACAACATCGGGATTAGATATAAGCAACTATAGAGTAGTGGGTGCAAGCAAGAGTAATATAAAAGCCGGATTTATTGATGCCGGATTTCAAGCGCAGGTGCAAGATACCGATTCGATTCATTATGCAACTGCTAATCATCCGAAGGCATTAATTAAAAACACCAAGATATACATTTATCCGGGCGGCGGAGATATAGAAGCGATTGCATATCCTACAGTAACATATTCGGATTCGACAATTTCAAACTTTCCGGCGGAACTGTACCAGGCTTTAATATTATACGTTGCCACGAAAGCGGCACAAGCGACAGCTACGACAGCTTACGTATACGATGAGGACGTTGAATTAGCAAACGGTTCGGTAGTAAATATAAAAGCGTTGGAAGATGCTTTTGAAAAAGAATTGAGATTGCTATGACCGTAAAAAGTGCAGTTGAAAGAATAGAAGAAGTATTTCCGGGTAAAGGGAATTTAATTTTAAAAGAGCTTGACCTTGCTCAGAAAGAACTTTCATCCGCCTCTAAAATACTAACGGGGAGAGCTTCTTTATCGAGCATAGGTTCAAACTTTGCATGGAGTTTACCGAGTGACTTCTTACAGTTCCAAGAGATAGCATTATACGATGTCAACAATAAACCGTTATACGCCGGAGAATACAACTTAGCATTTGAAATTGAGTTTGAGAAACTATACGCAAAGAGTTTAACATCAACTCCGATTACTTATTTACCGACGGCTATTTCAAGCGCATACTTACATTACTTAAAAAAGCCGGGTGATTTAGACTTTACCGATGAATTTAGCATTGATGAAGAACTGCACGGCGGATTAGTAGCGAGAGCATTCCAAAAGATGTATGAGATTTATCCCGTGGATATTCATACAAGAGACGGGATAATCAAATCACAGAACTTTCAGGCAGCGGGATATTTCGGCAATCAGTATCAAGATTATCTAATAAAAGCGAAGAGACTTGCAAATCGTAAAAAAGACACAAACGGAGAAGTTCAATTTTACGCACACGCCGGAAAAACAGAACTTCCAAAAAGAACTTACGATTCAGTATCAAGCACTTCTTTAATAGGAGTGGGTTCAACTTATTCCAAGTTTGTGATTGTAGAAGCAATAGAAGGCGAAGCAACGGGAACAGTAACCGGAACAATAGGGTTCGGAACAATTTCATGCGCTATTTCGGGGAACACGATTACAATTACCTCTACAGCAAGTGATTTTGTAGATGTATTTGTTCAACAGACTAATGATTTAGTTGAATACGAAATTACAAGTGCAACAACAATGACATTTACGGCATACACGGGTTGGACAAAAGATAAAATTATGTTAGCGGTAATATGAGAGAAACCATAGATATAAGAACATTCGGCGGAATAATAACCGTAGTTGACCAGGAGGATATTCCGGCAGAGGCAGCTTCATATTCATTAAATGTGGATTGCGAAGCCGAGGGGAAACTACAGGGTATTTCAGGTCCGACTGCTGTATCCATAACAAGCGGTGACGGTGCTAATATAAAAAGAGGCGCATGGATAAATAACGACCAGTTTGATTTCATTTATTACGATTCAGAAGAAGATAAAATAAAAGCAATAACAGATTTTCACGGAACTCCTACTGCATCCGACCTAATAACCTCCAATGTGGGTGAAAGTTGCTTACAGAGTAACAACAAAGAAGTCCACATAGGCACGGGCAGCGGGAGTTCTAATGTTCCCAAATGGGTGGGATATATAGATTACGGACAATTCGGAGGGAGTGTACCAAGCGGTTTACAGTCAGTTAATGCTGAGTGTGCTTATCCTACTGCCGATGTTTACATTAACTCAATAACAGAGAACGAACATACTACCGTAGCAACGGACGGGTTTCAAGCCGGAGATATTGGATGCTTTGCTTTGAGTGTAGTTTACGACGGTTATCAGGAAAGTCCTTTGAATGTTGCTTCGACTTCATCTTTAAGCGGACTTTCAACCAAGGGATATAATATAAGCACAGGAAATAGTTCAGAAGGAATTGACATTGAAGTGAAAGTAGATAATGCTTCTTCGCAGAATAAAAGAATAAGTGCTATCAATATTTATCACGCACCGGCCAGAGATGCGGGAATTATTCCTACGACTTACGAAGCGACGGAATCGTTTAGATTAATTAAAACCATTGATATGACCGTATCAAGCGGATGGACTGGAACAACGACTAAAACCTACACCCATACAGATGACGGAACGGGAAGGGGTGCCACATATCAGGCAAACACCGGCATACCGGAAACACTTGAAAGTACGATTATAAATTACGAACTATCCACTAAAGGAGACGGTTTTCATTTTGTCGGGAAATGCTACCACGCTGACATACCGGATGCAGACCATTACATATTCCAATCGAAAGAAAAGCGATTTGATATGTTTGACTGGAGTAAAGACTTTGTAAGACTTCCCGAAACACCGACAGCTTTAGAATATTACGCAGGCAGACTATACGCATTTACCAACAATAAGATGTATAGAATTGAACCGAAGGGGATGTACATAGAAGATGAATACCAAGGTGCGGGAATTAAAGGGAACGCTTGTGTAACACCTTACGGAATGTTTTGGGGAAATGATGCAAGTGCTTTTAAGTTTGACGGACAATTTGAAATTATAAACGGCGGTATAAGAGACGGTGGAGATGTTAATTGGGGAACATTCGCATTCAGCACAATGAATATGAATGTAGTTTATGAATCTCATAGAAAGCAAGTTCTTTTCACTAATCATAAATCAGACGGAACAGTTTTAACATGGGCTTTTCACGTAGTTAAAAACAGATGGGATTTATTTGATTATAACAGTATAACAGTAAATGCAGATTCGGGAGTATTCACAGATGCTTACGGGTATGCTTACATATCGAACATTAGCCAATTGGTAAAACTATTTGCCGGAACCAGATTAACACACACTTGGGTTTCGCACGAGTTAAAAGACAATTCAAGTCAAGATAAGAAATTCTATCATATCGTAGCTGATTACACCGGAAATTTAGTAATAACATTCGGAGTAGAGGGGAACGATTTAAATACATACTTAACAAATACAACCGAAGTAAGATACCCCTCTGATTGGGCAAAGGCAAAATCCATACAGATAAAATTAGTAGGAGAAACCGAAGCGATAACAGATTCTATTTCTCTGTTATACAGAAAAATGGAAGGTGCGAGGGTATATGGTTAGCAAATTAAGAAGTCCCGATAAAAACAGCGAAAGAACTTTACAGTATTTAACCGATAAGATTAACGAATTAATAGATGCAGTAAATCAATCGGGTTACGAAGGTGACAAAAGCAAAGTTCAATTCAGTTGGGTAAAGCAAGCCAACGGAGAATGGGCTATTGAAGGGGAGACACCTTCGGGCAGAGTAGTATCAGTAACCGGCACGTTTGAATATAAATAGGAGTTAGAAATGAGTTACGAAGAATTACAGAAAATAATCAACGACCCTAACCATCCGTTGATGAAGAATAGTCTTTCAAGAGAGGCATTACTTAAAGCATATCAAGGACTTCAAGCCGGGCAGCGATACGGTGATGCACAAAGTCAGATACAAGATAGATACAGCCAAATAACGGATTTCAAATCTCCATTATATCAGAATTATCGTTCATACCTTGAAAAATCAAGTCCTCAATTAGGTGCAGACCAAATGATAGCGCCCTTACTGGCCGGAGGCGGTGCGTATGGAGGTTCGCAGAAAATAGCGCAAGAAAGATCGCAGGCGTATAATTCACAAAGAAACGATGCTATATCAAAAGGCGTTCAAGAATTTGCGTTAGGAAATCAAGGGCAGGCTACCGGACTATTGGGATTGTATTCAAGTAATCAGAATTTCAAAATGCAGTTAGACCAAAACCAGAAACAATTTGACGAGGCTAACGATGCAAGTTTCGGCAATCAGTTATTAGGATTAGGCGGGGGACTTCTTTCTACATTTTTACCATTACCGACATTTGGCGGTAACGCAGGCAAGTCAAGTCCTTCAGGCCCGGCAAAACCTTCATACGGATATTAAGGAGATAAAATGGGCATATATAATTTCGGAGAGGTTATTCTCAACCAAATAAACGAGCGCAAGCGTGCAGAACAGCAGCAGAGAGAATTTAATCAGAAAATGTCGTTTGAAAATAGACAATTAAGTCTATTGGGTGACTTTAAACAGCAGGCGGCGATTAACGATAGGGCAACGACTATTTCCAATATACAGGACAAATACGTTTCTGCGGATTCAATAGAGGGAAGGCAAAATCCAAGAACTAAAAACGTTGAAACACCAAGCGGATATTCGGTTCCTTTTGTACCTTTTGGTGATTTGAATAAACAATTCGGATTAGACGTATTCGGAAGCGGAAATTATGTTGATAAGGATTTAGTACCGCAAACATCAGACATATCGGGCAAGGACAGATATGAGGAAATGGGGACTTACGATGTAGAAGGCAAGCCTAAAAAAAGGTTTAGAGACAAATTCACCGGAGAAGAATTTTACAGCGAGGATGATGTTTATTACCAGCCGTACAAAGGCACGAATGTAAATATTAACTATCCTAAACCGGAGAAATGGAAAGAATTTGGGAAGTATGTAACCGAAGCACAGACTACTGATTATTTCAATAGTGATGACAACAAAATAGAAAAACTAAAACCGGAAGAAGTGGCAAATCGAAGGAATAGGTTGCGGAATGAGTGGAAATCTCAGTTACTGCCGGGCGCAAAAAGCTGGTATGATAAAAACTTCGAAGGGAATGAAGATGTAAGTAATCAATATTTCCTTTCAAAAGTAAGATACGGATTATCAAAAGATGAAATAACCGCAGAGGAAGCGCAGGATCTGATTGATGCAAGCGCATATAGGAACGAAGTGTTCAATAATTATAAAAGTACGCCCAAAGAAAAAACTAACTTTTTAGGTTTTTAATGCCGGATGATAAAAAGAAATATTTACTCGATAGGTTAGACAAGTTAATTGGGCAAGAGAAAGAAGCCCCACAGCGATCTAAACCTAAAGACGAGCCGGACGCCGGTAATGTTTTTGACAATGGATTCCGTCTAATCGGTAATTTTTTCGATACGATTATCGAATCGGTGAATGATAGCGACCAGGCAGTTCAAATACTCGGAGAGGGGATAAGGAATACTCCGGTTACTCCAGAGGTTGCAGATAAACTTACGCAGGGCAATTTTAATCCATTGAAACTGGCCCGCAACAGTGCGGAAGGCATAGTGGGCGGATTAAATATGGTTAAAGAAGGGCAGGATGCTTTTAGGAAGGGAGATATTGCCGGTGGAGTATTAGGAACGATAACGGGAGGCGCACTCTCGATGTTTGGTGCGGCGATTCCCAACATTCCGGTTATGAGTGCATTTACTTACGGAACCAATATGGCATCTGAGGTTATACCAGAAGAAACCATCCAAACCGCCATGAATCCCGTGAGTGCAATAACCGAACCGGAAAGTTTGACTGGGCGTTCCCTTTCAACTATTGGTGATTTAACATTCCAGGCATTAGTATTTGGCGGTTTACACAAGGGTGCAAAAAAAATATTCAAGGGAAAAGAAACCACCATCACACCACCGAAGGATATTATAAAACCGGACGTTAAAGAAAATCCGGTTAAACCCATTCCTAATGACAAAGCGTTGGTGCGGGTTAAAGAGGAAGTGAAGGGGATGAGTGAGACAGAAATTGACCAATCCCAAATGAAGATAGCCCTAACAGACCTTGAAACAAGGCGGGCAAAACTTAAAGAACAATCCAAAGAAAAAGGCATAGATAAGAAACAAGTTTTAAAAGACCTAAGGGATGTTAATAAAGACATAAAAGAAATGAAAGATGTACTTGGCGAGAAACCGCCGGCAAAAAAAGAGTTTGTTCCTTTTTACGAAAACCCAGAGAACGTTACTAAAGTAGCGGATAAAATAGTTAAGGGTAAAAAGCTAACGGATAAAGAACTCCAACTGCAAGCTAACTTCCCTAAAGAATTGGAACTTGAATTACAGAAAAGGAAAGAAAGCCCGGTGAGGGAAGAATCCAAGCCAATTAATCTTATTAAAGACAAGGCTATGGAAATAATGAACGAACAGCCTTCATTAAGTTCATCACCAAGAAAAGTATCTCAGTTATTAAACGCAGCAATTTTCAAAGGAGAACTAAAGGGAAAGTTCAACATTGAAAACATAAAAGAATGGGCTAAAGAATTTGACAAAGAGTGGCAAAAAAAACAAACCAAACAAGTAATACCGAGTAAAGAAGTTCCCATTGAAGAAATGAATATGCCGCATTTTTACGGTAAGAATGCCGGTGTAACAGTAGGGGAATTATTAAAAGAGAGTCCCGAATTTAGACCTTTAATTGAAGGAGTACCGAGAGACAAAGTTGAGGGCGTGCTGATAAACGCCGTATTGGATTCAAGAGCAAAAGTGCGGGAAAAACTACAAAAACAGCAGACCATTAAGGGCGAAGAAGCGATTAAGCAAGCAGTTGAAGAACCTAAAGTAGAGAAGCCGAAAACAGAAATTTCGCAAGGTATAAATCCAAATGATGATTTGGCGTATTTCGCACAACTATTAAAGCAGAAGATAGAAAAGTCAACCAAGACAGAGATGATGGTTGACGAAAATCTTTCAGCCGTTAGTGATGCCAATTTAAGTACCAAGCAAGTAACCGAGAAGTTTTTAGACGTTTATGATAGATTGCCGGAAAACGAGAAGAATCGTATAAATAAATACGCAGAAGATATGACGGGGTTAACTATCGGGGAGGAAATCTCGTATAATAAAAATACGGGTTCCAGAAAAATCGCCAATTCTCATAAAGACTTAATTAAAGAAATACTGCCGGACACACATGATATTGAACAATTAGGTAAGCAACAGCAAGGCGCACTTGCTTTAATGGTAGAGGGCATTAAGAGATATGGTGAAGCACCCAAAAACAAAATCTTCACAGAAGAAAAATACCAAGCTGGTAAGGATATTATAAACAAAGCCGGACTTGAATCGTTAAAGAAAGCACCTTCTGGATTAGGCGGACTTGAGAGTTACTTTAAACCCGAAGTAGCGAAAGCGATTAGAGACGTAGCTGGCTATCACTTTGAAAAAGGCGTAAGAACATTCGGCGAGTTTTCTAAGAAAATGATAGAAGAATTTGGTGCAGAGATTAAACCTCATCTTTTAAGAATATGGGCTGATGTTAAGAAAGCTGCTGAACGTGGTGTGAATGCTGCGGAATTAAAATCAGATAAATCCTCAATGACCGCTAAAGAAAAAGTAAAGGCTGAAACGGTAGAGAAACAATTCAACAAAGAGTTAAGCGAGTTTTTGGATAATAAAGAAGTTGATGCGGAGACAAAACGTAAGATTTATAAAATAGTAGAAAAGGTAGATGCAGTAAAAAAATATTCATCTATTAACGAAGGGTTTATCAGAAAGAAACTTTTAGATAAAGGGCGAACTCTAACAAAAAAATATGGTGCAGCGGGTGGAGAGTTCTATAATCGTTTAATGAGTGGAAATTCTACTTGGAAGAAATTGGTAGATGAATCCCATGAACAATTTATCAACCCGTTAAATAAAATTAAAGAAGAAACCACACCTTACAAATTCGGGGACGCCTTTGAGGTTGTTGTATCTGCATTAGAGAATAGGGCAAACGCAAAAGTAATATTAGGAGAGAATAAACTTGCATCGGAGATGTATCCACACGTCCAGGGATTATATGATTATTTCAGAAAGAAACTTGAAGAACGGGGATATGAGACTAAGGATGATTATTTCACCCATATAATGAGGAACAACCTCACATCTCAGATATTTGATAACGCAAAGGAATTAAAAGATGTAGGCAAAAAACAGATACATGATTTCTTCACGGCAAACAGCAACTACCTTAAAGAAAGAACGAGAGATGAAATGCCGTTAATGCGTAGAGATTTTGATGTACTGAAGAATTACGTTTTTTCGGCTACAAGAGAGTTGGCTTATAAAGATTTTATGGAATACGCCTCGAAGGGATTTCTGGAAGACCTAAAACAAGTTCCCTCGTTTAAGAATGCTGATTTAAGTGTAGCAAAAGAGATATTGAGAAACGTGCTTAATCCCGAAGTGACAAAAAGCAAAGCATTGAAAACAATCGGCAAGGTGAGAGGCAATCTTTACGTTGCTTACCTATGGAATAATCTGAAAGTAGCCGCACAAAATACATTTCAGAAAGAATTAGCAAAGCCCTTTATTTCAAAAGAAGCGGAAGTTTTGACTAATAAATTATATAAAGAGAAAGCCCAGCCAACCGGAAGGTTGGTAGATGCTATTTCCGAAGTTGCGAACGAAACACCGCCTTATTTAGAAGCGGGAACGCCGGAATCCTTTAAGGGGAATATTAGGAAAAAAGTAGAATCGGTCGATTTATTCAAAAAATCAGAAAAGGGGAACTGGATTTATACTGAAATGGCCGGTGTGATAAATAGCGTAATGAGAAACACAAAAGCAAAGACATTAACCGAAATTGCTAAAGCATTGGAAGATCAGAGAATATTTGATTTGGCAGTAAGAGATGGGAGAAATTTAGCGGCAAGAACTCAGTTCTCACCGGACGTAGCATTCAGACCGCTGGCTTACGATAAGGTTCTATTCAGAACATTTGCAATGTTTACCCGTTACCCGATAGGCGCAAGTGAGTTATTTATAAAATCTCTATTTAAAAAATTAGACGGTGTAGATGGGATAAGGGCGCAGAATATTTTAAGACGTGGAATGACCGAAGATGCAAAGCCGGTAGAGTTTTTAAGAGCAACGGAGTTTATGCGAAAATCTTTAGAGACTGCCATTAAAGAGGATTTAGGGGACAATAAGGTTATAAAGCAATATGTCAATTTCCTTAAGGGTAAAGAAAAAGAACTTAACAAAGTAATTAGGGAGTTAGAGCCATTTGATAGAAAGCGGGCTACAAAAAAATGGGCAAAATACATAGCCATTAATGCAGCAATTTCATTCACATATAGGATGTTGCAAAATTCACTCTATCAAGCATTGGGGACAAAAGAAGATAAATCAACGGGGAAGATAGTAGCCGAATCATTATTAGATGCTTCACCTTTACCGTTATATAGATTTAACCCATCTCAGGTATTCCAAGCTCCGTTATTGCCTGATATTAATATGTTCACGTTTGGCAAACTCACATTCAAACGTGGCGTTAAAGATGCAGTCGGGTATGGGGTAAATGTAACGCCCGGACTTAATGTAGTAAATCAAGCATTAGGAAGATTCACTGGAAAACAAATAGACGATTATTTATTTAACACAAAAAGTTCGTCAAGATCATCAAGAAGGAGCCGTTAGAAATGAAGAAGTTATTTATCATTCTGTTATTTGCGATACCGTTGATGGCGCAGACCACAGGCAGAATTACGGGGAATGGGATTGTATTCAGCGATTCCCTAAGAACCTTTAAGGGTTCTACCGTTGCGTCGGATACATCTCATATTAAAGCATTTGCTTTAGGGTATGGGTTTTTCAGCATAACCGTGAAAGACACGGGGACAACCTATACCGATTCACTTAAACTTTACAAAGGTGTAATTAGGTATTCCGAAGATTACAATCACACACCCGTGGATACCCTTTGGGCTACCAACGCATTGCCGGTTTACACCAATAGTTGGACTTCCGATACAACCTTAGTAGGTGCGGGGAAGATTAAAACCTATACCATACTTGAAAATAACATACAGTTATTAAAAATACAACGAGTAAACGCAACGGTAGTACAGGGTATTGTAGTACCATATGTATTAGAGGCAAGAAAAAAGGATTAAAATGAGAACTTTTTTATTCTTCATTTTATTAACGGCTTTGACATTTGCACAAAGGAATGTAGGGCGGGCTACCATTGACAGCCTGAATACGAGGATAGATTCTATCATTACCAATGCTTCAGCTTCGGTTCAGTCAAAGTATTATCTAAGCAGTTACGCTTCGTTAAGTGCTGCTGTAACCGCCATAGGATCAAGGGATGCTATTTTAGTAATAGATGACACAACTTCTTCTTACGTGAGCATACCGGAGAATATAACAGTCCAATGCGATAACGGTGCTTATTTTACAGACAGCGTAAAAATAGCCGGTAGTTTTGAATCTTCATTAAGAAAACGATTTGCAAGCGGAGTTGACTTTTCAACTGCGAAAGTAGATAAAGTGTATCCCGAATGGTTTGGTACTGATGCAGACACAGCAATTTTAAGAGCAATTAACAGCCAAGCCAAGAGGATTGAGTTTACCCAGAATTATTCTTTATCCGAGCAGTTATCGGTTAATCTTAACAATAGAGACCTTCAATTAAACGGGAACGGATATTCGGAGTTAACTTCTACAGCTACGATTGACACTAATTTATATTGGGCATTTTGGACTAACAGACTTTATCCGAGTGATGAAGATATTTACTCTAATAACGGTTCTCAGTTTCAAGTAATAGTTGATGCTGAAAATCAGAGTGAGTATGTAATTACTAAAAGAATTTCGGGAACTAATGCACCATCGGCAACGGGGACTTTAACTAAAGTTTCGGGATTGGGTTCAGCTACTTACACTTATACGGAAGTTTTAGACGGGCAGTATTACATTCCTACCGGAGTAATAGAAATAAGAAACGGCGGTAAAGTTGAGATTTCTAATTTAAGTGTTCGTTCCACAGTAATGGACGCTACGAATTACAATTATTTAGACGGACTTCTTCTATACGACAACGATCAGAATATTCTAAGCAATGTAACTTCTAAGAAAGGGAATTATTCGGGAATAAGAGTGCAGAGAGCAAACAGCACGGATTTAATTAATTGCACGGCTGATTCGAACAAATATGCCGGTGCAATAATAATAGCTTCTAAGCATACTAACGTGATAGGAGGATCGTATTCATACAACGGAACACATTTTATAACTGACGGCTACGGACTGACCTTCTCACATCAATACGGAACTTCCACGAATAACGAAGATATTTCAGTAATAGGGATTAAAGCTAATTACAATTACAGAAAAGGAATTGATATACACGGCGGAGTGAACGCTGTTATACAAGGCAATTTTATAACGGGGTTTGGTTACGGAGGGATTTACGCAGTAGGTGAAGGTGCCAATGAGTTATATCATTTGAAAAATGTAAGAGATGTCCTCATTTCCACGAACATAGTAAAGAACGATTCAGCTTGGTACAACGCACTTTATACTACGGGATTCAACCATCCTATCCAAGTCGGTTCTTATGATTCGGTTGTTTATGCCGGAGGTTCTTTTAGGATTGAGAACAACGTAGTAAAAGACATTGACAACGATGGACTGAGAGCGCCGATTTCGATATTTGCCGGTACGGGACTTCAGGTATCTGAAATAAGCGTTAAAAATAATTACATAGAAAGCAATTTAGTTTACACTGG
>Ga0100403_1003560_pt1 | contig 11502 bp, 15 predicted proteins | sample CryGeymet201501t_FD_83663 | JGI IMG/M metagenome (GOLD analysis project Ga0100403, IMG submission 83663) | Groundwater microbial communities from Crystal Geyser aquifers in Utah, USA - Crystal Geyser metaG 2015-01t | ecosystem: Environmental > Aquatic > Deep subsurface > Groundwater | place...
GCCGACGCACCGTGATCCCTTTTGTTCCGAAGGCGGCCCACCGATGACCACGGCTGCAGAGCGGCATCTTCGCCAGTACGCCGGACGCTGTCTTCTCGACGGCACCCCGTCCGACCTCATCCTCAATATTCCTCCCGCCCTCATTTCCAAGCTCCCCCAGGGGCTACAGGACACCTTCGATTACTTCACAGTCGACTACGCGAAGAATCAGTCCATCAGCGGATCTCGCATCCTCAAGGAACTCGCCAACGGGGGAGCGGAGGGGCTTGCCACGCTGTTCGCGGAGCTGGTCGGGCTGGAGAACATCCCACTGATGCCGGACATCGAGAAACGGATCAAGGAGGGCATCGCCAGGTACACCGAGGCGAACCCCAAGGACCCCCTCGTCTCCGCGACGGACTTCCTGTCCGAGGCGATCGCCGAGGCGCCGATGACCGTCCCGCCCTTCTTCCCGGACCCCGGGAGGCTATACGTGATCGCGTTCTCCGGCGTCGGGAAAACCAACCTGAGCCTGAATATGGGCGGGGCGATCTCCGCCGGCGGAGATTTCCTCGGGTGGCGGGCGAAGAAAAAGACCGTCCTTTTCATCGACGGAGAGAACCCCCGCGCGGAGATCCAGAAGCGGGCGCGCAGCATTTTCAAGGTCCTGGGGGCCGACTCCCGAAACGTCCACTTCGCGTTCCCCCAGAAAAGGATCGACCTGATCAAGGACAAGGGCCTCAAGGAACTCGAGCGCATGATCACGGCGACGGGCGCCGGGGTCGTGTTCCTCGACTCCTTCCTGAACTTCTTCCCGGTTCGGAACGAAAACGACTCCTCCGAGGTCCGGCCCGCCCTCGACCGGATCACGACCCTCACCCGCACCCTCAAGTGCTCCGTCGTGATCGTGGACCATACGATGAAGCCCATCCGGGACTACCGGGGAGGGGGATCCTCGGGGCCACCCACCCCGCGGGGATCCGGCGCGAAGGTCGACTGGTCCGACGCCACGATCGCACTCGAGGAGAAAAAGGCGGAGGGACGCGTCCTGCGCACCCTCTACTTCACGAAGGTCCGCACCTGCGCGCCCATCCCTCCCGCCGTCCTCGAACTCGACGGCCGCCTGATCTTCTCCCGGGTCGGAGAAGACTCCCTCGTGCCGGTCGCCCGGATCGTCGAGATCGTCAAGGAGAGTCCGGGGATCACCTCGGGGCGGTTGGTGAAGGAGATCCGGGAGCGCCTCAACGTTTCGGAGCGGTCCGTCTACCGCGCCCTCGATCGCGTCGTTGCGATGGATGGAGCGCCCATCAGCAGGAAGGTCCATGGCAGCGGGAATATCCATGGCGGCCGGGGGTTCCGGACGGAGTACTTCCCCGCCTCCCCAACACTGCCAGGCATGGAGGAAAACGCATGAGCACTGCCACGAAAAACCTTTTAATGTCGCCGTACTGCCATACTGCCAGGGGGGTCAAAAAGGCGTGGCAGAAGAAAATCCCTTTATTTATCGCCGTACTGCCAAACTGCCAAGCCCCCTATAAAGACATATATGTGGCAGTGGCAGTGCCAGTGGCAGGAAAGAAGGTGGGGGCGGGGATAGCTCGGGTCCCTGCGATACAGGATGAACACGAGCCGGTTAAAAAAGGCGACGGCGCGAAAGGGGGCACTTCGTTGACCCCCGGCCTGTTTCCCTTCCCGCTGTTCGGGGCAACGGGCGTACACGGGGCGCTTCAGCACACCAGCCGGGTCAACCCGTCCCCCGGCTCGCCTGGAGCGCAACACGCCGCCACGTCGGCGCGACAGGGGGCGGATCCCCGGGCGAGGCGCGGGAAACTTCGGGGGGCAACGCTTGCCGCGCATCGTAAGGAATGTGGCGCATATAATAGTGTTTCAGGTTCACGGATGGCGATAAGCGTAGTTGTTTCAAATACTTACAAAAATACACCCAGGTCCAGTTGCCGACCGGTTGACGAGGGGGCGGATTGATGACAACGGAGATCGAACGGAAGACGGCAGAGGGTAAGGCGGATTTCCTTCGGGCCTTCGAGGCCAAGGCCGGAAACGTCAAGGTGGCGTGTGCCGCCATGGCGATGCCGCGCACGAAGTATTACGCGTGGCGCCATAGCGACCCGGCGTTCGCCCAGGCGGTCGATGACGTCCTCGAGGGCCTCAAGGACTTCGCGGAGAGCAAGCTCATGGTGAACATCCAGCAGGGGAAGGAGGCGTCGATCTTCTTCTTCCTGAAGTGCAAGGCGAAGGACCGCGGGTACATCGAGCGGGTCGATATCAACCACAGCGCAACGCTCACGCTCGAGGCCGTCCTGGCCGAGTCGTGGAAGGCCGGCGAGCCGAAGGCGATTTTGTAGAACCCCCTCCGGGGGGAAATCTGATCTGAAAGGAGCAACGGCATGGGAAATGAAAAAGAGCTTGGCACGATTGCGCTCGGGAAGGCGGCGGGGGAGGTAATGAAATTCGTCGGGCAATTTCAGGCCCTGACGGTAGTGGCTGAGGCGCTCCAGGAGGCCGGCGGCCTCGAGCGGCGGCTGGAGACGCTGCGGCGGGAGCTCGACGAATTCCCGGTGAAGCGCCAGGCGATCGAGGATGGCATCGTGAAGGCGGCGGAGGGTGCGCTCAGCGGTCTTCGGGCGCAGGCGGCGGGTCTAACGAAAGAGCGGGATGCGTTGCGCGCCGAAACGGAGGCCGCCCGTCGGGAGTTGTCGGCCGTGAGCGAGGAACTGGAGTCGAAACGGGACGCGCTGGCCGCGATCGAGGCTCATGTCGCGGACCTCAAGGCCAAACTTGGATAACAGGCATCAACCACCAACCGTGACGTGAAAGGAGAACGACTATGAGCACCTTGAAGAAACCGGAACTCAGCAAGGAGGCCGTCGCCGGCGGGGTGAACAACATGACGGCTCTGCTCCGCGATCGGGAGCGGATCGGGGCGGAACTCGACAGCCTGGCCGCTGCGATCGGGGATCAGTATCGGGCCTTGTGCCGCATTCAGATGGCGATCGGCCAGGAACTTTTCCACACGGGCGCGTGCCCCGGGAACGCCCCGGCCTGGCTGGCCGACTCCGCGACCGCCTACCGGCTCCGAAATCGCCTGGGGACGGCCTGTGCGCCGCATTCCTCAGGAGGTGGCAACGAGTCGCCTTTCGGGCCGGTCCATTGCCGGCTCACGCTCCGCGAAGTGTTCGCCAAAGACAACGCCAGCCTGGCGGGGAGGTAGGACATGGGTTTCGTCGACGCACAGACACAGCTTTGCAGCGCCCAGGCGTTTTCCGCCGACGCGGTATCGGAGAACACGTACGACTCCGGCGCCGCTCTTATCAACACCCCCGAGGGGGAACCCTTGGGCATCGGCATCCATGTCACCGTGGCGGCGAAGGTGTCCGGCGGTACGGAGACGTACGAGTTCCAGGCGATCCAGTCGGCCGACGACGCCCTCGGCTCTCCGGACATCCTGGCGCTGATCCAACCGGCCGGTTCGGACCTGCCGGTGGGGAAACGGTTCGTCATTCTGATCCCGCCGGGGTCCAAGACCAAGCGGTACCTCGGCCTGAACTTCAACGGCGAGAACACGCCGACCATCACCGTCGACGCGTTCATCGGACCGCTTTCGACTTTTGGCCGCTGGAAGACCTACGGCGGCCGATCCGCAATCTCGTGAAGGGGAGGTGAGGACATGAGCGATCGAGAGGATGTCGCGCGCAGCGCGAACGATGTTGCACGTAACGAGAAGGCCGTCGAGCAGGCCTCGGCGTTGTTCGGAAATCCCGGAGGCTCCCCCGGGGCGCCCGGGAATATTGACACAGCGCTCGGCGCCGCGTTCAGCCCGGTGGAGGGGGCGGCACGTGGCGAGAGAAATCACGCACTCGCCCAGGAGATCCAGGGGGTGCGGGCGGCGCTCGGCAAGGAGATGCTGGCGCTCGGCTTTTCCGATAACTCCGCCAAGGAATTCTCGGCGCTCCTCGGGGAGTACTACGACAAACCGCGCGACAAAGATCAAATGGAGTCAAATTTCGGCAAGGCCCTCGATGAGCTTTCAACCGAGTACGGCGACACCTTCCACGCCCGGCTCGATGGTGCGAATAAGGTTCTGACGGCCCTGACAAAGGGGAATCCGGCGCTTCTGGATTTCGTGCACAGCACGGGGCTTTCACGGGACGTCCGTTTCCTGCGTATGGCCGGGGAGATCGCCAAGCATTTGCCGGTGGCGCAGGCCGAGAAGAGGGGGCAAGCGAAGGCAGCCGCCGGGCAGCGTACTTCGAGCGACAGGCGGCGTTCCCCGAGTAAGTTAGCGAACGCCCTCTACGGTGGCAAAAAGGGCTGAACGTGCCGAGCACATCGACAGGGCCGCTGCCTGTAAAGCAGCTGGCCGGTTACTCGCTAAGCCGCGCCGAGGACCTGCGGGAGAAGGTCCCTTCCTCGGGGAGTGGCAAAGGGTGAGGGACGGCGTCCTCGGCATCGACCCAGGGCCGGCGGAGTCCGCCTACGCTCTCGTCACGGGGGACCAACAGGTGCTCCACGCGGAGAAGGTGGGGAACGATTCCCTCATCGAGCGGATCCGGCAGGCGCCGCCGGCGCACGTCGCGATCGAGAGCATCCAGTCCTACGGGATGGCGATCGGGCGCTCCGTGTTCGACACGTGCTTCTTCATTGGCGAGGTGATCCGCGCCTGCAAGGACGCCGGGATCCCCTTCACGCTCTACCCGCGGCCGGAGTACACGCGGCGGATCTGCGGCGTGGGCAAGGTGAACGACGCGGTCCTCCGGCAGGCCTTGCTGCTCCGGTTCGGCGGCGATCGCAAGGGAGAGCCGCTGTTCGCGCTCAAGGGGTGCACCGACAAGCGCAGCGCATTCGCCGTCGCCGTCTACCACCTGGACGTGATTTCCTCCCCCCGGGGCATTCCCACGTGAGGCCCCTCACCCCCGTCCGGGCGATCCGGGCGAAGTGCATCAAGTGCGCGGGGGGGAGGAGGGCGGTCCGGGAGTGCGCTCGCGGTCCCGAGTCGCCGGATCCGTGTTCCCTGCACCAGTTCCGGATGGGCAAAAACCCCGCCAGGAAGGGAATCGGACGGGTGATGTCCTCCGAGGATGCCCGTTCTACGCGAAAACCCACAACTCAAGTTGTGAGTTTCGAGAGGAAAAAATCCGAGCAGGGGGTAGGCGCGGGTCCGGGGGTTGCGTCGACTACAGGGCAACGTCGTGCGAAATCCGGGGGTGAGGTCGCTCCCCGCCCTCCGGCTGCGTGAGGGCGCTCCATTCCCCGCGCGCCTGGCTCCGGTGGGCGGCCCGGGTCCTCGAGGCGCAAAGCAGCCCCTTCTCTCCGAGGTTCGATCATGTCCCGCGGGGAGACTTCCGGCTCCGGGACTCCCGGGAGACAGCCCTCGACGTCAAGATCCTCCTCGAACGCGCCAGCGCGTCGTGCACCCGGAACGGCGTGGGGTGCAAGCTGCTGGTCCGCTACTACGTCGTGGAGGCTCCGTGGAGATCCTTCTCGAATCGGGAGCAGCGGTTCATCAAGAAGACGGCCCGGGCGTTCGCGGAGGGGCTTCGGCGGGAGGGATTCCTGCCCGAGGAGGGGTAAGGTTGCCTACCAAGCAGCTGGCCGGCGTGCTGAAAAGGCAAAGCTGTCGGGCGCTTCCCGATCCGGGCAAGGAGTCGTTCGCGCCTGGTGCGCACGACTCAAGATTCCGAGTGCGATGGAAAGAGAGTGCCGCTCGGTCTTGACCCCTGCCGTTCCGCGTCGGTCGGAGATGGGAAGGCGGTCGCCGGAAGGTGCTCCACGGCCAGCAATTCGGTCAACAGGGCGTCCAGTTTCGGCAGGCGGTCCACCGTCGCGTCGAGCACCCACAACAGTTCCAGCAGCTCACCGTCGAACGACCACGAGATCGGGCGGATTTCGTCGAGCGGCGACGACTTCTTGCCGGACCGTTTCTTCATCCGGTTACCGAGCCACGAGTCGACCACCTGCAGGCCCGAGACGCTGTACTCCCACACCTCGCGGCGCACCCCGCTGAATCGTCCCTTGCCGACACGGAGTTCCTTCGTCGACGGGTCGTATTCGTAGTCCTCCGGGTAATCGGCGGCGGTCGTCGGCGTCCCTACGAGGCACTTCGCCTTTCCTGGCGGGACCTCGCCTGCCCGCTTGCCGGCCGGGACGAAACGTTCTCCGAAGGTGTGCAGCCAGACCAGCTCCCGGCCCGCACTGGCCAGCTTCGAGAAGAGCTTTCCGTCCTTCGGGAGAGGCAGTCGCGGCCCGGGATTGCGCAACTCCTCCCAGAAGTGGCGGACGTAGCTGGGCGTCGCCAGCACGGCGTACGCGAAGGCGAAAAGTTCTTCCGCAGTCACGTCGCGGCCGTACGTCGCGGACAGCAACGGTAGCACGCCTTTCGTGACGTTGGCCTTCGTCCCGGCCGAGTCGCGCCAGAGGGGGACGACGTGCGCCCCGCCGAAGGAGCCACGGAAGTGGTGGTAGTCAGGGATAAAGGCAGTCATCACCGCTGCCGGACCTTCGCCAAGAATCTCGGTTAGAAGACTGGTCAGGAAAATCTGTCGCGGCCCGTACGTTTGGTGAAGCACCGGGCGCAGGAAGTCTCCCAAGCGAGAGTCCGTGATCGCCCACTGTCGGTCGAAGCTTCGGGAAGCAAAGCGCTGGATGTTTGGAGCCGGAGTGCCGGTCGTAAGTGTAGCGATTGGGGGAAGACGACTGTCTCCACCGACGAGAGGGAAGCATTGCTTCGAGATATTTCTGTCCCGGCTTTCTTTGAATAAAATCTTTTTGTCATCGCTATTGAGCAGGACTTTCCATCTCTTCTCCAATAGATCTTTGCTCTCAGCGATGGGCCACGAGCGGCAGAATTGCATCCCGTTTTCCTGCCAGGGGAAGAGATCGGTCAGTAGAGGCCATGTCATGTATGGCGTGTTGGGCACCGGCATGAAAGGAGCCATCCAGCCGTCGGGGCACTTCTGCCATGTAAACTCGGAGAAGCTACCGAACTCAGCGAGTCGCTTGAGTTTCCCTTCGCTCGTCCCTTCGATCTTCGAATACCGGACCACCGCGGGCGTCTCGGGCCGCGCCTGCTCTGCCCGAACCCCAACCGCGATTGCTACAGGCGTCTGGATGGCAAAGACGTTCTCTGTCTTCCGCGCTCCGAGGCTGCCACCTTCGAGGTCAATGATCCACAGCTCATCGAAGGTCTGCCGCATCACCTGTCTCATCCCGGAAAAGCCAGGGCCACGAAGATACGAAGAGGCAGTGATGAAGGAGACGATTCCTGGGCCGCCCTTGTTCTCGAAGACCTTCCAGAGCGCCCACCGCCAGAAGTAGACGTAGTCGTTGTAAAGGTTCTTTGCATGGACGCCGAGTCCCAGCGGTTCCAGGGGGGCGAGGAAATCGTATAAAACCGGGGGCTCGACCTTGTGTTGGTCTTCCCCGTCCGCACCTTTCACGATGGTTATTCTCTTCCCGTCCTTGTCTCCGAATCGCACCCAACCACCCTTGCGCTTCTCCCCTTCGTGTTCGGCGTCGATGTTCTGGCGGTCATAGGGCGGGTTACCGAGGCACACCATCACCGGCGTCTCGGCCTTCACCTTCTTTGCCCGCGCGTGTTCCTCTCCCAGCCGCCTGTACGTAATCGGCAGGTGGCGTTCCGGCGGCGCGAAAGGCGACTCCAGCGTGTCCGTCAGGTAGACGTGCACGCCGTCGCCCGGCAGCGTGCCTCCCTCCGCGACGAGCAACTGCGTCAGCCGGAGGTGGGCCACGGCGTAAGGTCCGACAAGAATTTCGAAGGCGTGCATCCGCGAGGCGGCCGTCGTGGCGGCCAGCACCTTCATGCCCGCCCCCTTCGTGATGGCTACCTTCTCCAAGGAGTGCCGGAGTGCGGCAAGTATGTACGTCCCGGTTCCGCACGCCGGGTCGAGGGTGATGACCTTCGGGTCGGCGAAGGAGTCGGGAGCGCTGAAGCGGTTCTCCAGAAGCTCGGCCACGAGGCGCACCTGAGCTTGCACCACCTCGACGGGCGTGTAGTAGACGCCGCGATCCTTCCGCATCTTCGGGTCGTAGGCGGCGAGGAAGTCCTCGTAGAAATAGAGCCACGGGTCGCCCTTGGACTTCCTGCTCAGCGCCGCGACGTCGACGGCAGCGATGACCCGCTCCAGTAGGTCGACGGGCACTTTGATCTCGGCGCAAGCCTCTTCGTCCCCGAGGATCTTGAGGGTGTCCGCGAGGAGGCGGTGCCCCTTGCGCAAGCCCTTCGCCGCCTCGGAGGGCGTCATGTTTGTTTCGCCCGACAGGCGTGCCAGGAGCAGGGCGTACGTGAGCGTCTGCGCGTAAGCGTCAGCGAACTGCTGGTCGTCGGCGTCGGGGAAGAGGTAAATCCGCCAGTCGGCAGCGAGCGTTGCAAGAGCGGAGCCGGGGACCTGCAGTGCCTCCTGGACGTTGCTCCGAAGCAGGCGGCACAGCGGCGCCAACAGCTCGGCGAGCATTTTTGGGGAGGAAGGGACGACCGGCTCCCAGCGGAAAAAGTCGCGGAAGAGTTCCTGCAGCGCATCGGAGTCGGCCTCGGTGACCGCATCCTCGCCGTCGCTTGCCACGTCTCCGGAGAGGCGGAGCAGCTTCCCCTCGCGCTCGCCATTGCGGTACAGCGCCCACTCGTTGCCATCCGTGTAGAGTAGGTTCGGGAGGTCCCGGAACTTCTCCCACTGCACCTTGTCCGGCCCCTTGAGCTTCTTCGGATCGGCGCCCTTGCCAGGGGCCTTCAACTCGATGTGCCCCGTGAGCAGCCCGTCGACCGTCACGCCCATGTCCGGGCGGCCGAAGATCTCCTTCTCCTGCACCTCCGTGACGGTCACGACGGCAAGCCCAAGGCGCGCGCCTGTGCTTTCGACAAGAGTACCGATCGGTCCCTTGAGCTGGTCCTCCGGATTGCATGGAACAGGCAGCGCAAAGATGTCCGTTAGCTTCGTCGCGAAAGTTTGGAGCAATACAAGCGGGTTGGCTGTAGTCTTCTTCAAATGGTTCTTCCGGAACGAGTGTGGGTAGCCACAAGATATAGTGGTTGAGGCTGCGAAGCATGAACATGCCGGGATCCGCCGTGGTAGTCGCGGGAGCAATCGGCAGGTTCCCGGTATTTGGTGTGAATCTTCCGTAGCCAACAAGGAGGTACTGGCATGGAAGACACCAGACTTTACGCGATGTTGTTGGGCATCGATTCTCCGTGGCGGATCAGCAGGGTACAGGTGGACATGGCATCGGAGCGTATCGACGTTTGGGTTGAGGAAGCGGCTGGCGCGCGGTTTGTCTGCGCGGCGTGCAGGCAGTACGCCCCGGTGTACGACCACATGGCCGAGCAAGTATGGCGGCACCTTGATACTTGCCAGTGCAAAACCTATGTTCACGCTTGTCTGCCGCGGACGAACTGTCCAAAGGATGGGGTAAAGCAGGTTCGGGCGCCGTGGGCGGAGCCGAGGTCGCAATTCACGAGGATGTTTGAAGTGAGGTTGATAGACACCCTGAAGGAATGCGACGTGACGGGGGTGACTCGGTTGACGGGCACCTCTTGGGACGAGACGTGGGGTGTGATGATGAAGGCGGTCACCCGCGGCCTGGCCAGGAAGGAGCGGCGGGTGCCGGTGCGCATCGGGGTCGACGAGAAGTCGGTGGGGAAAGGACACAACTACGAGAGCATCGTATGCGATCTGGATCGAGGAACCGTGGAATACGTCGTGGATGATCGCAAACAGGAGAGTCTGGAGAGTTACTTCCGCCAGTTCACCAAGGAGGAGCTCTCGCAGGTCGAGGCGATCGCGATGGACATGTGGGAACCATACATCATGGCGACGCAGGCCTGTGTTCCCGAGGCCGCCAAGAAGATAGTCTTCGACCGTTTTCACGCCACCAAGCAGGTGACCTCCGCGGTGGACAAGGTGCGTAGGGGAGAACACAAGGTTCTTGCGAAACGTGGCGACCAACGGCTGAAGGGCACGAAGTACCTGTGGCTGCGTAACGAAGAGAATGTTCCGGAGTGGCGTCGCGAGGAATTCGTGGCCGTCAAGAACGCGAAGCTCAAGACCAGCCGCGCCTGGGCGATCAAAGAGGCACTGCGGGATTTCTGGACATACTCGTACACCAAGTGCGCCGAGAAGTACTTCGCCTCGTGGTACTTCTGGGCGACGCACTCGCGGATGTCGCCGATCATAGTTGCCGCCAAGACTCTCAAGCGACACTTGGCCAACCTCCTGACCTACTTCAAACATCGGATCACGAACGCCACGGCCGAGGGAATCAACAGCAAGATCCAGATGGTGAAACTCATGGCGTGTGGGTACCGGAACCGGGACCATTACAAGGCCGCGATCTACTTCCACTGCGGCGGTCTCGATCTCAACCCCCGACCTGATGCACTGTGAACTCCGCACCACAAGATATGGGGGGTACCCACACTAAAGCCGGAAGCGCCCTTCAAATTAAGGTGCTACCCCCGTCTTCCCGTCACTCCATCTGAGACGGCTTCTTTCCCTTCTTCCGTGATCCCTTTGCTTCCCGTGCTTCGAGCCCTTCGCGGAGGATAATCCGGGCCATCATCCCGATCGGACGCTCCTCTTCCTCGGCCATCCGTTCAAGGACGTCCCACATTTCACTTTCCAGGCGAAGCGACAGCCCCTTCTGAAATTTGGTCCCCTTTGGCCTCCCCATATGGCGCGAATCTATCACGAAAGAAGATTCTTGACGTATAAGAATATTTAGAATATAAAGAATACTAAAATGACGGGAAAGAAGGGGGGTGATGAGGATGGGGCGCAAGGAAGGCAAGGAAACGGCCTCCCGGAAACTCCTCCCGGCAGGCGCCGTGGCGGAGATGCTCAGCCTTTCGCGGCAGCATATCTACACCATGGCCGCCAGCGGCGAGCTTCCCTCGATCAAGTTCCGAGGGGCCGTCCGGTTTGACCCGGTTGCCGTGGAACGGTTTATCCGGGAGCACCGGCGGGAAGGGGCCACATCGAAGGACGCGGCGTGAACCTCGAACGAAAGGAGGAGGCGTGACATGGCGGAGCAAAACCGAATCGGGGAGCGGGACCTTACGGCAATCGAGACCAGACGGCCCGACCTGTCGGCGTTGTGCTCCAAGGTCCGATGGGCGCGGAAGCCGTGGACGCGGAGGAAGTACGAGCAGGCCATCCTCGACGCCTTGCGGGCGACCCCGACAGGGGCGATCCGGCAGGGCGCCGGCAAAGCGGCGTGAACGAAACACCAGACCAAAAGGAGGCATGACAATGGCCAGCATTGCGATCGACAAGGCAGCGAGGACTCTGAGAACGGACGCGCTGAAGGACCTCGGCGTCACCATCAGGGACATCAACCTGAAATGCAACAGCTGCGGCGAGAGCTACATGCTCCCCTTGTCGCGGAAGGAGACGGGAAACTTCCCCCGCAACTGGTACGTGTGCCCCGGTAACGAGTGCAACAAGGTGAAGGCCAGCAAGACCCCGGCCGCGGCCTGATCATGGGCGTCAGAGTAGC
>Ga0100403_1003564_pt1 | contig 11497 bp, 15 predicted proteins | sample CryGeymet201501t_FD_83663 | JGI IMG/M metagenome (GOLD analysis project Ga0100403, IMG submission 83663) | Groundwater microbial communities from Crystal Geyser aquifers in Utah, USA - Crystal Geyser metaG 2015-01t | ecosystem: Environmental > Aquatic > Deep subsurface > Groundwater | place...
CAAAGTATTGAGAAAGACTCGTCGTCCTGGACTCGTAGCGCTCTACAACAAGCTCCGCATCAGACCTCATGATATCGTCGAGGATGATATCGGATTTTCTATCACTCCTCGTATCAATGCCGCATCTCGTATGGGTCGCCCTGAGGACGCATTCAAACTATTGGCGACTGATTCTGAATCAGAAGCAGGCTCACTCGCCGAGACACTCGAACATGTAAACAATGAACGCAAGGGGACAGTCGCATCACTCGTAAAAGAGATACGAAAAATCATGTCAGAGAGAGATTTTTCTGACAAACACGTCATCGTCATCGGTAATCCGTCATGGCGACCAGCTCTCCTCGGTCTCGCAGCAAATTCGTTTGCTGGTGAGTATAATAAACCAGTATTTCTCTGGGGGAGAGATGGTGAGGGATGTGTCAAAGGGTCATGTCGCTCAGGTGGTGGAGTGAGTGTCTTTGCTCTCATGGAAAATGCACATGAGACTTTTTCGGATTTTGGAGGACATGGCGCATCGGGAGGATTTTCTGTCGCAGAGGAGGCGATACATCATCTCGAGGATGCGCTCAATGAGGCATATGTAAAAGCAGGACATATTTCTATCGAGACCGAGGATATCGCTGATGCAGATATCACTCTCGACCGTGTCACTTGGGAGACCTATCGTGATATCGAAGCCCTCGCACCGTATGGTACGGGCAATGAAAAGCCACTTTTTGTGTTCCGCGACTCTCTCATATCTGAAATCAAAGCTTTTGGAAAAGAAAAAAATCATACCGAGATACTTTTCTCTGATTCATCAGGGCGCAAGCTTTCAGCCATACAGTTTTTTGTGACACCTGCGAGTTTTGGAGATAGAGCAGAGGTAGGCAAAAAGGTAGACTTTGTCGGTCACATGGAAAAATCTAATTTCAAAAGATATCCAGAACTACGATTACGTATTGTTGATATACTCTAGGATATGGCTACTACTATTATTTACACCGACGGTTCATCACGAGGTAATCCTGGTCCTGGAGGCTGGGGAGCCATCATCTGTACCGACCATGAAGTGAGAGAACTCGGCGGGAGAGAAGATCATACGACAAACAATAGGATGGAGCTTTCTGCTGCTATCAACGCACTCATTCATGTCGATGAAATAAATCTCGGAGGAGAAATCATCCTACAGACTGATTCTAAATACGTCATAAACGGGATTACTTCATGGGTTTCTGGTTGGAAGAAAAATGGTTGGAAGACTGCTAACAAAAAAGATGTAGTAAACAAAGATCTCTGGGAAGCTCTATCTTTTGCTTCATCTGGGCTCTCGATATCTTGGAAATATGTCGAAGGTCATGCGGGATATCCTGGAAATGAGCGTTGCGATGAGATCGCGACATCTTTTGCTGACAAGACAGCTATAAATCTATATCACGGCACGGTCTCAAAATATCCTATTGATTTGAAGGCGGAAAATAGACCAAGTGTAAAAAAATCATCGAAAAAAAGCTCGAATGCAAAAGCTTATTCATATCTTTCTCTCGTCGGAGGTGTATTGCAAACACATACCACATGGACAGAATGTGAAGCTAGAGTAAAAGGGGTCAAGGGCGCAAAATTTAAAAAAACTTTTTCTGCTTTAGATGAGGACTCCATCGCTCGTGAGTGGGGAGTAAAATAGGTTATATACTTATGTATGTGAAACAGGTGTTTCTATACATAGTCACTCTATCTTTTTTTCTTGGTGTTTTTATTGCTTCTGTCCTATCTCTCTCGGTATATCTCCAATATCTCTTTTTCATAATCGGCGGTGTTTTTATAATCGTTAGTTTCATGCTTCGTGACGACAAGGGGGTTTTGTTTTCAAAGAGGGTTTGTATTTTAGGTCTCGTCATTATGTTTACTAGTATCGGCATGTTGAGAGTCGATTTAAACGACAAGATAGATGAATTGTCTCAATATCATGGAGAGAAAATAGAGTATCGAGGCATTGTCTCGTCTTTACCAGATACAAAAGATACCACAGAGCGTTTTATAGTGCATATTTCAAAAGCATCTGATTCGATTGTTTCAGAAGATATTTTAGTCATAAGTAATAGATATCCAGAATATAAATATGGTGATGAGATAGTGTTTACCGGTATCCTCAAACTGCCTGAAAATTTTGAGACATATTCCGGCGGACCTATTTTTGATTATATTTCGTATCTATATAAAGACGGTGTGAGGTATATCATGTATCGCCCAAAGATAGAAAAAGTAGGAGAAAACATGGGCAATCCTATCGTGGCTGGACTCTATTCTCTGAAACGTACTTTTTCAGATAGTGTCGAGCGTGTGGTCAGTGAACCAGAGTCATCACTCCTACTCGGACTTCTCATAGGAGACAAAGCATCACTAGGTAAAGATATATTAGATGATTTTAGACGAGCTGGACTGTCACATATCATTGTCTTGTCTGGATACAATGTGACCATTGTGGCTGACAATCTCATGAAAGCTTTTTCTTATGTATCCGTATCAGCTAGTCCGTTTCTCGGAGCGATTTCAATTATCTTTTTTGCTTTGATGACAGGAGCATCCGCCACTACTGTCCGTGCTTCTGTCATGGCTCTACTCCTCATACTCTCAAAACGTGTGTCGAGGAGATACGATGTTTCGAGGGCTCTTATATTTGCAGCTTTTCTCATGGTCTTACACAATCCACGTATATTATTGTTTGATGTTTCCTTTCAGCTCTCAGTTATCGCTACTGTCGCCATCATTTACGTGGCACCGATTATTCGTTCCCGTATCACGTGGATTACAGAGAGATTTGCCCTGAGAGATGTCATCGCTACGACCATAGGTACACAAATATTGGTGTTGCCTTATATTCTCCATGTGATGGGTACATTGTCTCTCGTCTCGATAGTGTCAAATATTCTTGTTTTACCCGTAGTGCCTCTGGCGATGTTTTCCGGTTTTGTGACTGGTGTCATTGGTTTCATATCGCCACTAGTAGCCGTACCACTCGCTTGGATATCTGATATCGTACTCGGTTATATCATCGAGGTGACACATTTGTCAGCGTCTCTACCATTTGCATCACTCAATCTCTCTCTACCTCTTTCTGTGACAGTGGTGATGTATTTATTGTTTACTGTTTTTCTATTTCGTATTTATAAAAAGCGACCAGTCGATACGACTGGTCGCCCTCTCATCTCCATATGGTAGGTGGGGTTATGCTTTTTTGAAATTTTCTTCCACTTTTTCCCAGTTGAGGTTAGAAAAGAAATCTTCAACATATTGTTTTTTACCACTCGGTTGATAGTCGGCAACAAATGAATGTTCCCACATATCGAGACCGATTAACATGGTGCACCCATTGAGTTCACCTAAGTGTTGTTCGTCTACCCACGATGTGATGAGGCGATTGTCCCTCTTGTCATACCATAGTACTGACCAACCAATACCGCGAGTCATGGCGAGCGACTTTAATTCTGTAATGCAGGTGTCGAGTGAACCAAAGGTTTCCGTAATGAGTGACTTTAAAGCACCGTCAGGGAGAGGATGCTCTCCACCTTCGAATGATGAAAAATATACCTCGTGATTACGCATGCCATTGTATTCAAAACTAAAACGGCGTCCGAGCTCACCTACGACATAAGGGGAGAATGTATCGGTGTCCGAATATTTTTTGTACTCAGGTATTTTTTCTAGGACAGAATTAGCATTTTTGACATATCCAGAGTAAAGCTTGAGGTGTTCCTCGATGGTTTTTGATGAGATACCCTTGAGGGCAGGAATGACAAATTTTTTTTCTTCGAATGTTTTCATGGGTGTAATGTGATTAGATGTTAATACATTAGATTATAACTCATTGATACAATAGATTTACCAATTAATGGACGATATCTGATATCCTGTAAGACAATGTTCAAGATACAGCGTATACATCGTTATTTTTTACTAACTCTATTTTTTCTGTTTGTTGTATTTTCCTATCTCCTCTATCTCAAATACGAAGACAGATATTTACGAGTTTATTTTCTCGATGTCGGACAGGGAGACGCTATCTATATCCGAGCTCCGGGTGGTCATGACATGCTCGTCGATGGTGGGCCAGGACCGATTGTTATTCGCAGACTCTCTGAAGTGATGCCATTTTATGACCGGTCAATAGATGTCGTATTAGAGACACATCCTGACGCTGACCATATCGGCGGGATACCATCTGTCATGAAGAGATTTCATGTTGGTCTTTTTATGGAACCAGGTGTCGAATCAGGAAATGTTATAGATGATGAAATACGTAGATTGAGGAATGAAAATGGAATAGATTCTATTCTCGCTCGCAAACATATGAATGTGAATCTCGGAGGTGGGGCGTTTTTTGATATTCTCTATCCAGACAAGGATGTTTCGTATTTAGAGACAAATACTGCATCCATCGTTGGGCAAGTTCGATATGGTTCGACTACAGTCATGCTCAATGGTGATTCACCACAAGTCGTAGAGCGTACCCTCGTGAGACAGTATGGTGATACTATCCAGAGCGATGTACTAAAAGCGGGGCATCATGGTTCACATACATCAAGCGGTGAGGGATATGTCCGTGCTGTATCACCGAATTATGTTGTCATATCAGCGGGTCTCGACAATCGCTATGGTCATCCGCACAGAGAAGTCGTAGATTTGTTTAATACTCTCGGTATACCAATGTTTAAGACATATGAGCTCGGTACAATAGAATTTATTTCTGATGGAAAAAATATTGTGCCAAAGAAATAAAAAAGCGCGACTATTTGTCGCGCTTTACTAAAATGATTCACGTTCATCTAGGATGGACGAAACCACTTTTTTTGTTTCCGGATTGTCGTATCTGATCCATCCATCAAGTTTTTTCCCAGACAACATTTTCTCCAAGAATAGTTTGTCACCCGCCTGCATATCAGGTAGTTTGTCAAACCTAAACCAGGTCGGTGTCGCCATTTTTTGTGGCTCAGTTTCTCTTGGTTCACCAGAAAATTCTCTGCACACAAAAAAATGAACAATGTATTGAGGTTCTCGACATTCAGTATCATTATAAAAATCAATGATACCGACTTTTTCGAGTTGCTCTTCTTGTGTCACGAGACCACATTCTTCTTTTAGTTCGCGTACCGCACATTGCTCAACGGTCTCTTTTGGTTCGATGCCACCACCGAATCCATTCCAACGACCGGCTCCAACCTTCTTCATTTTTTTAGCGAGGAGAATAGTTTGATCTCTGATGGGGAACACTACCGTGCATACCATTATGGATTTGTTCATGACTAACATCATCCTACTCCTCATCTATTTAGAGTCAATAAAAAAGCGCGACTATTTGTCGCGCTTCACGATCTTGTATTTTTCGTTGAACTTTTTGTCTTTTCGATTTTGATTCCAAATATCGATAAACACATAAATGGTAAAAAATAGTGCAAGAACTATAAACCAAGTGAGAGGGCTCGAAGGTCCGAGTGCTTCTCTTGGGTTTAGGCTTTCGATAAACTTTTTCATTTCTTACGAGACTATGGCATATATTTATAGTGATAGCTAATATTTATTTACCCAACAAAAAACCCGTAGCCATGGCTACGGGTTTTTTGTTTTCTGAATTTAGATAAGTCCTGCTTTCTTGAGAGTAGCGAATGCGCCATTTTTATTGATGGTCTTTATCGCACTGGTAGATAGTGAGAGACGGATATATTTTTTGAGTTCAGGAATATAGATTCTCTTGTTTTGAAAATTGACCTGCTTCCTGACTTTTCCAGTAGGATTGTACTGAGTTGCACGGGTACGGTTTGAGTAACCGCCAGCGACGAGAGAAGTTTTTTTAGTGATTGGACATGTCTTTGCCATAGGTTCATAGGCTATCATACGGCTCTTTGTTAGGCAAATTCCATGCCTTTATTTCAGATTTCTAGTAATATGTCTCTATGGATTTCCAATTTATATTCTCACTCATCATACTGCTTTTTTCTGTTGTCATACATGAAGTCTCTCACGGCTACGCTGCGCTCATACAGGGTGACAAGACTGCCGAGTATGCCGGTCGTCTCACATTGAATCCGATAAAGCATATAGATATGGTAGGTACGATACTATTACCTGTTTTCTCGATTATGTTTGGAGGATTCCTCTTTGGTTGGGCAAAGCCTGTGCCGTACAATCCGTACAATCTCCGCAATCAGCGATGGGGTGAACTCTATGTCGCTATCGCTGGACCTCTCGCCAATATTGCTCTCGCACTCGTATTTGGTCTATTTATCCGATTTTATGTTATTCCCGCAGGTCTTCTCGCCGGTCCTATCGGCACGATATCTAGTATCATTGTCCTCATTAATGTAACTCTCGCTTTATTCAATCTCATGCCGGTACCACCACTCGATGGTTCAAAAATTATCTCTGCACTACTCCCAGCAGGCTTTATGGCGATACGTCAGAAGATAGAGCAATTTGGATTTATCGGTGTACTCATTTTTGTAGTACTCATCTGGCAATTCATCTATCCACTCATCCCATGGCTTTTCTCAGTGATTACAGGAATTTCTTTTTGATTTAATGTATATTAGGTTTTATATTTTAGTGAGCAAGGAGAACTTTGAATGCGGTATTGTCGATAGCGACTGAGACAGATAACCCAGAGAGCTCTAGTTTTTTCTCATAGGCGAGGAATGAATTACAGACCAAATATATCTTTCCATCTTTTGTGAGATGTTTTTTGGCATCACGTGCGAAAATCTCAATGAATGAATAATCAGTACCCACACCTTTATGAAAAGGAGGATTACAGAGGATGAGATCATATTCATCGGTAACATTTGAAAATACATCAGATGTAAATACTTTTGCATCGATTTTATTTTTCTCTACGGTTTTTTTTGTTGCTTCAATAGCGATAGGACTCGCATCACACATGGTCACATCACTCTCAGGTGATTTGTTTTTATATATGACACCTATCATTCCAGTACCACAGCCTATGTCGAGAATTTTTTTCCTATCATATGGAATAGTATCGAGAAGTAATCGTGTGCCCGCATCCAGTTTTCCTCCCGAAAATACTCCTGGTAGATTTGCTACCTCAATATCAATAGTTTCATAGGTGACACTCTGGTAGGAGAGGAAATCAGAGAGAGTTTTTCCTGCGCCGAGAGCCTGATTTTTCCCTACATACATAGCAGAATGATTTCCAACTATCTTTTGGTCTATTGGTCCAATATTTTTTTCAAAAAGTTCATTTGCAGAGCGTATACCTGCATCATTGCCACCGACTAGTAGAATATCTCCATCTTTTTCGACCATGCCAGATACGAGGGCGAGGGTCATATCGATAAGAGGTTTTGATTTTGGGAGGTAGACGAGCGCAGCTTTTATTAAAGGCAAGGTTGAACCTCGCTCGTTTGTTGTTCTCTTATCTTGGGCGAGGTTCAACCTTGCCTGGGCGTCAAAAAGCGCCTGCTCGCTGTCTATCACGAGGGGATTCTCTATACCGAGTGTTGATCGATGTCTTTCCCAGAGCTTTTGTGGTAAGTTTTCTACAACCATGGCCTAGTATAAGCCTTTTTTAGGAGATAAGTAAAGAATCAACAAAAGTACTTGCTTTTTGCGTGCTATGTGGTATAATATATACAGATTAGAATATTGAAATGACTTGTGGTTACAGCGTTCCTTCGGTGCTTTTAAGAGCCTCGAAAGAACGCTGTAACAACCAAAAAAAGACAGCGCGTCGCTACAACTGCGACAAACGGACGCGGTCTCTCACGAGACATTGTCCAAAGGAAAAAACAATGAGTACACTCATGCTCGATGTTGGTCAGGCGAATGAAATCAAGCTCGCTCTCCGTCGCGAGGGCGACTGGACGAACGAAGAGGTCAAGATGCTCTGCGAGCGTCAAGGTTTCCTCCGTCAGGTCCGTGAGGCCCTGCTCGGTCGTGCGGAAATCAAGGCCGTCAAATACATGGTCGACCTCGACTCCGTCCCCTATGTCCCCGACGGCTGGTCTGTCGAGGAACATCAGAAGGGCGGAGTCATCGAGTGGGACGTGGCGAAGGTCATGCTCCATCTCGATGAAGGCCAGAAGGACGGCAAAGTAATCGAGGGTCACAAGCTCCGCAAGAAACTTGCAAAGCTTTCTCCTTACAATGCCAATATGCTGGACTTCCTCCTCAAAGAGGAAAACCAGCATCTCATCCCTGAGGAGTGGAAGGGTAAGGTCGTGTTCTTCTGGGGCACGATTTACCGCCACTCCGATGGCAGCCTCTACGTTCGTTACCTCTACTGGCACGGCGACAGGTGGGACTGGAGCTACAGTTGGCTCGGCAACGACTGGGACTCCGACTACCCGGCTCTGGTTCCCGCAAGTCAAAACTAAGGACTTTGAAACTGAGCCTGGTGCTCAGAATCTCTGACCTTAGAAATCGGAATTTTCCGAAAAAACGCTCAGGAGATACAGCGTCAAACTCCAACCTCGTGCAGAAATGCTCGGGGTTTTCATTTTGTATAATGAAAGAGGTAGTAGGCTCATCTGTGAATGTTTACGGATATTCACGGCCGAATCCAGTATGCGTGTGTACCAGAGTGTTGGAGATTATGGTTTCTGACAGTGTGTCGCACGATAATTCATAAAAAATGAAGATACTTGGTGTGATGCGCTAAGACATTTGATATGTCGAATACGATTCAACCCTGAGATCAGCACAGGCTTTTGAAGGGTGGTGTACTAGACGGCGCTTCGCACAAAACCGCAACTCCGATGGCAACCTCTACGTTCGTTACCTCTACTGGAACGGCGACAGGTGGGACTGGAACTACAACTGGCTCGACAACGACTGGAACTCCAACAACCCGGCTCTGGTTCCCGAAATTCTCCTCATTTCTCCCGCTCATTTTTGAGTGGGAGTTTTCTTTTCCAAGCTCTCTTTCGTGAGTTTTCCATTCCATCCACCGAGGTTTCGACCAGATTCATCAAGTCTCTCAGAGAGGACTATGTATTTCTTGTCATCTATCGATTTTGTCTCCCAGAGAACTGCAAGCAATACTTTCATGGTATCCAGCTTGCGTATGGCGAGTCGTACCCACGGAATCTTGTCATCTTTCTGTAGGAAACCCGCAGTAACGACCGCTTCGATTGTCTCTGTGAACAGATTGTCTATTTTTTTACCGAGAGAGTATTTTTGAGTTTTCGGGACGAGTTCGTGATACTCATGCCAGAGTTTGTACGCACCTTTTAACTTTTCGAGCACTGGTAAAAATATGCTGGGGGGTAACTTTGGAGTTGTGCGAAAAAGATTTACTCATGCCTACAACGATATCATTTCTGTCGAAAATCTGCTTTTGGCGTGGAGAGAATTCATCAGGGGGAAGAAAGATAGGAAAGATATTCAGGAATTTCAATTGCGTTTGATGGACAATATTTTTGAATTACACAGAGCTCTCGAAAATAAAACGTACATACATGGAGGCTATGAAGCTTTCAATATCAATGACCCAAAACCTCGGAGTATCCACAAGGCATCGGTACGAGACCGATTACTCCATCACGCTATCTATCGAGAGCTTTACCCATTTTTCGACAGAACGTTTATTCCAGACTCCTTTTCTTGTAGATTGGATAAGGCGACACATAAGGCGATTTCACGATTCAAGTGTTTTGCTTATGGAATATCAAAAAATCGTAGAAAGACTGTCTACATACTCAAATGTGATATTAGGAAGTTTTTTGCCTCGATAGACCAATCAGCTCTGATGGAAATTCTTCGGGGTTATATTGTTGATGAGGCTATATTAGAGCTTCTTTCGAGTGTGGTCTCGAGCTTTCATTCGACAAAAGTCGGCATAGGATTACCCCTCGGCAATCTTACATCACAGCTTCTGGTAAACATCTATATGAATAAATTTGACCAGTTTGTGAAACATAAACTCAAAGTAAAATACTACATCCGATACGCTGATGATTTCGTGATTATGTCGGATGACTATGCACATCTAGAAGCACTCCTACCAGAACTTTCAAAGTTTTTACTTCAGGAACTTGGTTTATCACTCCATCCAGATAAGGTTTTTATAAAAACGCTCGCATCAGGCGTTGATTTCCTCGGTTGGATACATTTCACTGACCATCGAGTGCTGAGACAATCGACTCGGGACAGAATGTTTAGAAAGATAGGTGAAAATTCTACGCCCGCCACATTTGCTTCGTATTGAGGGCTTCTGAAACATGGTAATGCTAAGAAATTGGCAAAAAGACTTATTTTATAGTATTCTCTTCCTTGCGTCTCTGACGCTATTAATAGGGAATAGATGAGTAACAGGGCGGGGCATTCATTCTCAAGCCTCATTCTGCGAAGAAATCAGCTATTCCGACTCTATATATACAGTATTTACTAGATATTTCTAGTTGATTCTGTTTATTTAGGGCTAGCATTCAAAACATGCCGACTACAAACCAACTCGTGAAGAGGAGCCGAAAGAGCACCCCTCGCAAGTCAAAATCAGTTGCTCTTACAAAGAGCTTTAACGTGCTTACAAACAAGCCACGTTATTTTTATTCACCATTCAAACGTGGCGTATGTGTCAAAGTCACGACAAAGACACCAAAGAAGCCTAACTCAGCTATTCGAAAGATTGCTCGTGTTCGTCTTTCAAATGGTATGGAAGTCACAGCTTATGTTCCAGGTATGGGACATAATCTCCAGGAGCACTCAGTGGTACTCCTTCGAGGTGGACGTGTAAAAGATGTAGGACTCCGTTATTCAGTCGTTCGTGGCGTTCTCGATGCAGCAGGTGTAGAGAAAAGAGGAAAAGGTCGTAGCCAGTACGGTACCAAGAAACCAAAGAAAAGCTAAATAGTCCAAAAGTCAAAAGCTAAAAGTTGAAAGTAGAAAAAATCTCAACTTTACGACTTGTGACTTCAAGACTTTCACACTAAAACCTATGCGAAGAAAAATAAACACAAAGAGGGACCTCAGACCTGATATGAAGTATCAGTCAGAGAAGATAAACAAACTTATCAACTACATCATGCTCGATGGTAAGAAAAACACTGCTCGCCGTGCTGTTTACGATTGTCTAGAAATCATCAAAACAGAAGCAAAGGTAGAAAATCCTATCGAAGTTTTTGAAACCGCACTCAATAATACTGCACCAAACGTAGAGGTACGTTCACGTCGTGTTGGAGGTGCAAATTATCAGGTTCCTGTAGAGGTTCGTCCAGAGAGGCGACAGGCGCTATCTATGAAATGGATTGTTACAGCCGCTCGTTCAAAGAAAGGCAAGCCGATCTCAGCAAAACTCGCCGAAGAGATAATCGCAGCTTCAAAAAATGAAGGTGAAGCAGTGAAGAAGCGCGAAAACACCCACAAGATGGCAGAAGCAAACAAGGCCTTTGCTCATTTTGCTTGGTAAGTTGTCAGTCCTGATATAATTCTCAAATCAATTAATTAAAAATTATGCAAAGAGACTATCCACTAGAAAAAGTACGTAACTTCGGAGTCATCGCTCATA
>Ga0100403_1003565_pt1 | contig 11495 bp, 12 predicted proteins | sample CryGeymet201501t_FD_83663 | JGI IMG/M metagenome (GOLD analysis project Ga0100403, IMG submission 83663) | Groundwater microbial communities from Crystal Geyser aquifers in Utah, USA - Crystal Geyser metaG 2015-01t | ecosystem: Environmental > Aquatic > Deep subsurface > Groundwater | place...
GCGGGCCAAGCGTACGTCTACCGCGGCTCGGTCGCGGGGATCGTCACCGACGTCGCGCAGCGGATCGCGCCGCCGTCGGCCGCGGCGAGCTTCGGAGCGGTCGCGCGCGAAGGCGGCGGCATGCTCGTGATCGGCGCGCCCGGATCGGCGAGCGTCGCCAGCGCGGTCTTCGTCTTCGCGCGCGGGAGCACGGCGGGCGATCCGCTCGCGGTCCCGGGCAACGCGTTCACCGACATGCCCGACACCGGCTTCGGCAGCGCGATCGCGATGCGCCGCGCGCCGCGCGTTCGAACGCGCTAGCTTCGCGCTTCGTGTCCCACGCCGCCGAGCTCCGCGCGAACCTCCGGCTCGCGTGGCCGATCGCGATCGCGCAGTTCGGGCTCGTCGCGATGTCGCTCGTCGACACCGCGATCCTCGGACACGTCAGCGTCGACGATCTCGCGGGCGCGGCGATGGGCCGCGCGATCGGCTTCGCCGCCGTGACGCTCACGATGGGGATCGCGACGGGCCTCGAGCCGATCGCCTCGCAGTCGCTCGGCGCGAAGGAGCCGGCGCGCGCGTGGGAAGCGCTCCTGACCACGCTGCGCCTGTGCGTGCTCATGTGGCTGCCGAGCGTCGCCGTCGCGATCGGCGTCACGTACCTGCTCGGTCCGCTCGGCGTCGAAGCGCCCGTCGTGGAGCGGACGCGCGCGTACGTCATCGGGCAGGCGCCGCAGATGGCGCTCATCGGCGTGTTCCTCGCCGCCAAAGTTTTTCTCCAAGCGCACGGCTCGACGGCGCCGGCGCTCGTCGGCTCGCTCGTCGCGAACGTCCTCAACTTCTTCGTCTGCAGCGTCCTCGTCCGCGGCGACGACGCGCTCGCAAGCGTGCATCTTCCACCGATGGGCCTGCCGCGCCTCGGCGCGCTCGGCGCGGGGCTCGCGCTCAGCTTCGCGACGCTCGTCCTCACGCTCTTCGTCCTCGTCCCGGCGCGCCGACGCCGCGTGCACGGCGAGCGCGAGCCGATGGCGCGCGTGTGGAAGCTCGGCGCGCCCGTCGGCGCGCAGATGCTCGCCGAGTACGCCGTCTTCACGCTCGTCGCGCTCCTCGCGGGCAAGCTCGGCAAGCACGTCGTGTCCGCGCATCAAATCGCGATCGGCCTCGCGAGCTTCACGTACATGGGCGCGCTCGGCGTCGCCGGCGCGACCGCTGTGCGCGTCGGCATCGCGGTCGGCGAGCGCCGCTCGCCGCGCCCCGCCGGGATGATCGGCATCGCGGTCGGCGCCGCGTCGATGGCGCTCGGCGCGATCCTCTTCGCGACGATCCCCGAGCTCCTCGTCGACGTCTTCACGGACGACCCCGAGGTCATCGCGATCGGCAGCAAGCTCCTCGTCCTCGCGTCGCTCTTCCAACTTTTCGACGGCGTGCAGGTCGTCGCCGCGGGCGCGCTGCGCGGCGCGGGCGACGTGCGCGCGCCGTTCCTCGCGAACGTCGGCGCGCATTGGCTCGTCGGCTTCCCGCTCGCGGTCGGCCTCTGCTTCGGCCTCGAGATGGGCGCGTCGGGGTTGTGGTGGGGCGTCACCGTGAGCCTGACGGTGACGGCGCTCGTCCTCGGCGCGCGCTTCTGGATCGTGTCGGCGCGACGGATCGAGCGCGTGTGACGATCGCGGCGGCGCTCACGCCATCGACGCGTTGACCCCGGCCTCTGCTGCTTGCACCGACGCCGTCGTCAAATCGAGCCCCGCGCCGTCCGGCGGATCGTACGGCGCGCGCCCGACCTGCTTCGTGCGGAAGCGCTCGAAGAAGATCCCGAGGAGGTAGCTCTTGATGCAGAACCAGAAGATGCTCTGCTGGCAAAGCTCCGGATCGATCTCGGCGGCGATCTTCGCGTGCGCCGCCGGCGCGAGGCTCCAGTGCAAGCCCGCGGACTAGTGGTGCACGGCGTGGTAGCCGTTGTTGAAGACGAGCCAGTTACCGAGCTTCGAGACGAAGTTGCGCGAGTGGTTGTGCTTCGACCACGGATCGGTGTGGACGTGCTGGATGTAGTTGATGAACATCATCGACCACAGCGCGAAGAGCGCCGGCACGCCGAAGCCGAAGAACCAAACCGCGAGCCCCATGAGCGGCCCGCGCATCCAGATGCCGAGCGCGATGAGCGCAGCGTGCGTGCCGGCGACGATCGTGTATTGCGTCACGATCTGCCGGTAGAGCGACTTGTTGCTCGTCTTCGCCTTGCGGATGAACTCCTTGAGCGGCCCCGACTGCCAGTAGCTCGACACGAAGAAGTACGTCCACGCGATCGTCCAGTTGTTCTTCTTCGAGTACCGCCAGGTGATCGTCGCGTCGCCCGCTTTGTTGATGAACTTGTGGTGGTTCAAGTTGTGCGTCGGGATCCACGCGAACGTGGGGTACCCGTAGAACACGCTGAGCCACGCCGCGTAGAACACGTTCGCGCGCTTGCTGCGGAACGTCGGGCAGTGATTCTGGTTGTGCGAGAAGACCCCGGCGCAGAACCCGAGGTAGAGCGAGAGCGGCAGCATCCATCCGATGAGGCGCGGCTCGAAGTAGTGCGCGAGCGCGACACCCGGAAAGAGAACGAACGCCCAGAGCATCGTGCGGTAATCGGCGGCAACGCGCGGCAGCATGATCGACCTCTAGCTGCCGAGATATACGCATCGCCCGCGCGAGGCGGCAATCACGAACGCGTCATTCGGGGTGCGCATCTTCGTTCGCTGCGAAGCTCCGTGCGCGACGGCCGTCGCGCCGCGCGACGCTTCGCTACGGCATCGGGAGCCTGCACGATGGAACGACGCGCTTCCAGAGCGTCGAGAGCTCTTTGTCCTCGGCGTCCTCCGGGCAGACGCGCCACGTGGCGTCGCCGATCTTCAGCTACTTCGTGAGGAAGAATTTGTTCTTGCACGGGCGCGTGCCCTGCTCGATCCGCTGCGACGCCATCGTCAGCTTCTCTTCGGTCTCTTCGCAGTCCGACTGCGGCGCGGTGCAGTTGCGGAACGGCTTGCCGTTGATCGCGAGGACCATCCCGTTTGCGCAGCCGGTCCAGACGAGGCACTGGTGCGTCGACGTCGGATCGCCGCCGACCGAGCAGAGCGCGTACGTCTTCGGCGGCGGCGGCGCGGCTTCGGGCGCGGCGTCCGGCGCTTCGAGCGGCGCGGCGTCCGGGATCGGCGCGGCTGCGTCTTCGGCGACGGGCGCCGCGACCGGCTTCGGTTTCGAACCGCACGACGCGATCGCGATCGCGATCGACAGAGGCGCAAAGCAGAAGACCAAGGCTCTCATCTTTCCCTCATTCGCATCCGGCGCGCGGCGTCTTCTCGAGCCACGCGGCGAGATCTTTCCAAAGCGCGTAGACGACGCGGCCGCCCATGTACGCGCCGCCCTTTTCGTTGAAGTGGACGTAATCGCCCTGGGTCATCCCGAGATCTTGGAACTTGCCCATCGAACCGTCGCCGCCCATCGCAGTGCGGAAATCGAAGTACGCGGCGCGGTTGTCCTTCGCCATCGTCTTCATCTCTTCGCACACCTTCGTCATCCACGTCGCCGTCTTCGGCGGGTGATACGACTCGAGGAAATCAGGAGGCGTCATGATGAGCACCGGCACGTCCGGGAGCGCGTCGCGGTGGCGCGCGATGACTTGCTTCATGCACGTCGCGAGATCGCCCGCGACGAACGTGTTCGATCCGATGTGAAAGACGATCAAGTCGTAGTTTCTGCGTTGCAGCGTCGCTTTGTTGATCGCCGGATCGTCGCGCAGCATCGTGAGGCAGTTGAGCGAGCCGACGCCGAGGCCGTCGACTTGGAAGCTCGGCTTCTCCTGCCGCGAGAGCGAAACGCCGAAGATGCGCACCTTGCGCGGGCCTTTGGCGACGATGTCGAGCTTGTGCGGGCCGTCGGGGACGTCGATTGTCGCGAAGCCGGCCTCGGGCTTCTTCGAGGCCGTGTCGATTGTAGAGTGCAATTGTCCGTCGACCTTCACGTCGAACGGGCCGCCGCGCCACCACTTGAGATAGTGGATGTCGAAGCGCGACACCTTCGTGCCGATCGGCGCGCCTTCCTCCGCGGTCTGCACCCACGTGTCGGCGCCGACTTGCAGCGATTCGCCCGCGATGAGCGCGTGGCCGTACCAGCCGTCCATCGTCGGCTTCGTCGTTACGGTGAACGGGTCCCAGGTGTCTTTGAGCGAGTCGTGGCGGACGTACCGGTGGCGGTACCAATTCCACGGGCGGCCGGTCGCGACGAAGCCATGGCCGGCGTCGCCGTACTTGGTCTGAAGGATGCGGCGCATCTCTCCGGTCATGAAGTCCATCGTGCCGTTCGAGTCGCCGTAGACCGCGATGCGGACGTGGTCCTTCTCTTTGCCGCGGAGGAGTCGCGCGATGCGCGCGTACAGCTTGGCGAGCGCGTCGCCACCTTCGAGCGCGGGGATCGGAGGATCGTCGCCGATGGTGGTGACCTCGGGGAGATCGATCTTCAGAGGGGCACAGTCGTTCGGGCTCGCGGACGAGGTCGAGGTCGAGGTCGACGGCGAGGGCGAGGTCGACGGCGAGGGCGAGGCCGCGGTCGAGGTCGACGGCGAGGGCGAGGCCGCGCTCGCGGCGGGCTCCGCGGTCGTGGCCGCGCCGGATTTGCTGCACCCGAGAACGAGCGCCAAGAGGGCGATCCGCCGCATCGTGCCGCATGATAATCGCTCCGCGCGACAACGGACGAATTGGCGGCGCGCGCGCGCGTCGTATGCTCCGACCATGTGCACGATCGTCGCGCTCTACCGCGTTCATCCGACGCTCCCGCTCGTGGTGCTGGCGAACCGCGACGAGATGTACGCGCGGCGCACGCAAGGCGCGGCTGTCTTGCTCGAATCGCCGCGCGCGGTCGGCGGGCGCGATCTCGAAAAAGGCGGAACGTGGTCGGGCGTGACCGCGACCGGCTTGTTCGTGGGCGTGACGAACCAGCGCTCGTACGGCATGCGCGACGACAAGCTCTTGTCGCGCGGGCAACTCGTGATGGACGCGCTCGCGGCGGGGAGCGTCGAGGGCGTCGAGCACGTGCTGCAAGCGATCGACGCGCGCGAGTACAACGCGTTCAACGTCCTCTTCGGCGACGCGCGCGGCCTGCGCGTCGCGTACGCGCGGCGCGACGATCCGCGCGTCGCGATCGAGCAGCTCGCGGCGGGCACGTGGATCCTCGCGAACGATCGCATCGGCTCGCCCGAGTTTCCGAAGACCGCGCGCGCCGCGGAGCTCGCCCGTCCGATCGCGACCGCGACGTTGGGCGCGCTCGGCGACGTCGGCCGCGCGCTCCTCTCGGATCACTCGCTCCCGCCGCTCGACGCCGTGCCGCCTCCCTCGCCCGGTTCGATCTTTCCGCACGCGTTCTTGCAGCAGCTTCAAGCCATCTGCATCCACACGCCGCTCTACGGGACGCGCTCGTCGTCGATCGTCGCGATCGGCGCAGACCGCGTCGAGAAGTACCTCTTCGCCGACGGCCCGCCGTGCACGACGCCCTACGACGACGTGACGGCGATGCTCCGCTGATCACGCGCCGAGGTGCATCCGGCGCTCCGACTGTTCGAAGCCTCTCTGCGCCGCCTCTTCCGGCCGAGCGAGCGACACGATCGCGCCGACCAGGAACGACAGCGGCATCGAGATGAGCGCAGGGTTCTTCATCGGGAAGATCGCGCTCGCGCGATGGAGGAGCTCCACTTGAATCGTCGGCGACAGCGCGATCAGAGCGATCGCCGCGACCGTCCCGGTGACGATGCTCGCGACGGCACCCGCGGTCGTGTAGCGCCGCCAGAACATCGCGAGCATCAGCGCCGGGAGGTTCTCGCTCGCCGCGACCGCGAACGCGAGGCCGACCATGAACGCGACGTTCTGCCCTTTGAACGCGACGCCGAGCGCGATGGCGACGATCCCGAGGATCACCGTCGCGATCCGCGCGACGCGCATCTGCTCGTGCTCCGGCGCCTGCCCGCGCCGCACGACGTTCACCCACAAATCGTGCGACAGCTGCGCTGCGCCGCTCAACGTCAGGCCCGCGACGACCGCCAAGATGGTCGCGAACGCGACCGCCGAGATGAACCCGAAGAACGCCGTGCCGCCGACCGCTTGCGCGAGGAGCGGCGCCGCCATGTTCCCGCCTTTGTCGACCTGCGCGATCGCGTCGCGCCCGACGATGACCGACGCGCCGAAGCCGAGGATGAACGTGATGAGATAGAACGCGCCGATGAGGCCGGTCGCGTAGAACACCGACGCCCGCGCGGCGCGCGCGTTCGGCACCGTGTAGAAGCGCATCAAGATGTGCGGCAGGCCGCCCGTCCCGAACATCAGCGCGAGGCCGAGCGACACCGCTTCGAGCGGGCTCGTCACGAGCTTCCCCGGCGCGAGCGACTCGGCGCCGTAGCGCTCCGCGGCCGCGGCGAACAGCCGAAGCGGATTGAAGCCGAAGCGCGAGAGAACGAGGAGCGCGAGAAGCGTCGCCCCGCTGAGCAAGAGCGCCGCTTTGACGATCTGCACCCACGTCGTCGCGATCATCCCGCCGAAGAGGACGTATGCGAGCATCACGAGGCCGACCGCGACGATCGCGCCTTCGTACGGGAGGCCGAACAAAAGGCGAATGAGGTTCCCCGCGCCGACCATCTGCGCGACGAGATAAAACGCGACGACCGTCAACCCGCCGATCGCCGCCGCGACGCGCACCGGCCGCTGCTGCAGGCGAAACGCGACGACGTCGGCGAACGTGTACTTCCCCAGATTTCGCAGCGGCTCCGCGACGAGGAAGGTCATGACCGGCCAACCGACGAGCCAGCCGACCGAATAGATCAACCCGTCGAATCCGGACTGCGCGACGAGCCCCGCGATGCCGAGGAAGCTCGCGGCGCTCATGTAATCGCCGGCGAGCGCGAATCCGTTCTGACCGGCGGTGATTCCGCCGCCGGCCGCGTAGAACTCCGACGTCGTCTTCGTCTTGCGCGCGGCCCAGTACGTGATGCCGAGCGTGACCGCGATGAAGAGGAGAAAGAACGCTATCGCCATCAGCGCGGCTCGTTCTTGCGCAGCGCTTCGAGCTCGGCGTCGTACGTGCGGTTCGCCCAGCGCACATAGATGCCGGTGAGCACCCACGCGACGACGATGACCGCCGCGCCGAGCGCGATGCCGACGCTGAGCCCCGGCGCGAGCAGGACCGCGAGGCGCGCCTTGTCGAACGCGACGAGCAGGATGAACCCGAAGTACGCGACGATCGTGAGCAGCGTGAGCACCACCGCGACGCGCATGCGCCGCGCGGCGAGCGCGCGAACCTCGCTGAGCTTGGCCATGCCTCACTCCTCGGAGAGGCGATCGATTCGCCCCTTCGCGACCGCGACGAGCGCGGCGCTCGTCACCGCGCGCACGCCTTCGAGCATTGGCGCGTAGCGCTCTTCTTTGGTGAGGCCGTCCTTGTAACGCTTGTAGAGCTGCTGCGCGACGACCGCGAGCTTGTAGAGCGCGTTCGCGTAATAGAAGAGGACGCCCTTCGGATCGCGTCCGCTCTTCTCGAAGTAGCGGCGCGCGACCTCGGCGCGGCGCAGGTTGCCGGGCAAGTTGGTCGGACCGAACACCATCACTTGGAAGACGGGCGGATCGTCGGGATCGACCCAGTACCCGAGCGTCGTTCCGAGATCCATCAGCGGATCGCCGATCGTCGCCATCTCCCAATCGAGGACAGAGACGACGCCGCGCAGCTCGGGATCGAGGACGACGTTGTCGTATTTGAAGTCGTTGTGGATGAGCGACGCGCCCGATTCGGTCGGCGCGTTCGCAAAGAGCCATTTGCCGAGCTCCTCGAACGTCGGAACGTCGTCGGTCTGTGCCTTGCGATAGCGATCGGTCCAGCCGGTGAGCTGGCGCTGGATGTAGCCGTCGGGCTTTCCGAGATCGCCGAGGCCCGCGGCGCGGAAATCGATGGCGTGGATCTCGGCGAGCGTGTCGATCGTCGACGTCGACACGCGGCGCATCGTCTCCGTGTCGAGGCTCAAGCCGGACGGAACGCGCGCGCGCAAGATGACGCCGCGCACGCGCTCCATCACGTAGAACGCCGAGCCGATGAGCGACTCGTCGTCGCAGAGCGCGAGCGGCCGCGGCGTCTTGTTCCACACGTCCGCGAGGTGCGACAGGATTCGGTACTCGCGCCCCATGTCGTGCGCGCTCTTGATCTTCACGCCGGGCGGCGCGCGGCGAAGAACGAGCTCGCGCGCGCCGACGCGGAGCAGGTACGTGAGGTTCGAGAAGCCGCGGCCGAACTGCTCGATCGCGATCTCGCCGTCGAGCCCCGCGATGCGTTCGCGCAGCCACGGCCCGAGCTTTTGCGTGTCGAAGCCTTGCCCTTCTCGCACCGGCGACGGCGCGTCCGCGAAGTCTTTCAGCGCCGGCGCCGGTTTCATCCCTTCACCGTGATCCCGTACCCGCGCAGAATCCGCTTCGCGACGACGCTCTTGTGCACCTCGTCCGGCCCGTCGTAGATGCGCGCGGCGCGCTCGTGGCGGTACCAGTACGCGAGCGGCGTGTCGTCCGTCATCCCGAGCGCGCCGTGCACTTGAATCGCGCGATCGAGCACGCGCTGCAAGACGCCGGCGACGTAGAACTTGATGAGCGAGATCTCCTCGCGCGCCGCGTACGCGCCCGCGCGATCGATCGTGTGCGCCGCGTGGAGCACCATCAAGCGCGACGCGTTGATCTCCGCGCGGCTCTCGGCGATCCACTCCTGCACGATCTGCTTCAGCCCGAGCGGCTTCCCCGGCGAGAGCTCGCGCGACGCGGCGCGCCGGCACATGAGGTCCATCGCGCGCTCGCAGATCCCGATCCATCGCATGCAGTGATGGATGCGCCCCGGTCCGAGCCGCTCCTGCGCGATCGCGAAGCCCGCGCCTTCGTGGCCGAGCAAGTTCGAGAGCGGCACGCGGCAGCGGTCGTATTTGACCTCCGCGTGGCTCGCGTAGTCCTCGCCGCCTTCGCCCATCACCGGAATGTTGCGGACGAGCGTGTACCCCGGCGTGTCGAGCGGGACGATGATCTGCGACGCGCGGAGGTGCGCCGACTCGTTGTCCGGGTTCGTCACCGCCATCACGATCGCGAACGCCGCGCCGTCCGCCGACGACGTGAACCACTTGTGCCCGGTGATCACCCACGAGTCGCCGTCCTTCACCGCGCGGGTCGCGAGCATCGTCGGATTCGATCCGGCGAGCGCCGGCTCGGTCATCGAGAAGCAGCTGCGCACGTCGCCGCGCGCGAGCGGCTTCAAGAACTTCTCTTTCTGCTCCGGCGTGCCGTGCGTGTGGAGGATCTCCATGTTGCCGACGTCGGGCGCTTGGCAATTGAAGAGGTAGTGGCCGATCGGCGATCGCCCGAGCTGCTCGCTGATGTGCGCGTACTCGCAGAGCGTGAGGCCCATCCCGCCGATCTCTTTGGGCAGGTGCGGCGCCCACAGGCCGAGCTCCTTCACGCGCGCGCGCAGCGCGCCGAGCTCCGGGAGCATCGTGCGGAAGCCGCGCCCGAGGAACGCGGCTTCGAGCGGATGGACGCTCTTGTCGAACAGATCGCGGATCTGCGCGATCGCTTTGGCGACGCGCTCGTTCGGCTCGGTTTCCATGCGCGGAACTATACCGACGTCACGAGCTTTGCGTCGCGCAAGTGCGGGGTGCCGTTGAACGAGACGAGCCGCCACCCGCCGTTCGGAGCTTCGCTCCGATGGCCTCGCTCCGAGCACGCGATCTCGGTGAGCGCGCCGTTGTAGAGCGACCAGCTCAGATCGAGCACCGTCTCGTCGCTCGCGCCCACGGCACGTCCCACGGCCGCCGCGACGGTGCCGCCGGAAGTGAACGCGGCGATCCGCGCGCCGTGCGCGACGTCGCCGATCATCTTCGCGACGCCGCGCTCGACGCGCGCGCGATACGCGGTCCACGTCTCGACCTCGGCGTGGTTGATCTCGACGCGCGCCCAGCGCCGCGTCACGCGCCGGAAGACGCCGAGCATCTCCGTCACCGGCCGCTCGCCGCGCGCGAGCGCAATGGCGAGCGCGCGAATCGTTTCGTCGTCGCGCGCGAGCTCCGGCAGCATCTTGAACATGAGGCCGATGCCGTCGTGCTCGTCGAGCTCCTCGACGCGCGTCGCCACCGGCAGCGCGCGCCCCGCATCGCGCATCACGTGCGCGACCGTCTCGTACGTTTGCGCGTGACGCTTGCGCGGCCCGACGTACACGCGGTCGAACGTCGCGCCCGTCTCGATCCAATGCTCGCCGAGCGCGCGCGCTTGCGCGAACCCCGGCTCCGAGAGCTGGTCGTAGCCATCCTGGGAGAACGCGGACGCTTTGCCGTGACGGACGAGGACGAGGACGGGCACGAGCTTGCCCTTAGCACGCGATCAGTTGAATCGTCGCGACCGGCGCGCAATCATGACTCGATGGGGGTGGCGGAAGAAGTCCTCGTCCCGTTCCGCGCTGGAGCGACGCGGAGCACCGTCCCCGTCACGACGAAGTTTCGGAGCACCTGGCTCAGCTCTTCGTTGCGCGCGCTTCGCGAGCGGCAGCTCATGGACAAGTACCTCGCGAATTTGCCGGAGGAGCATCACGAGGCGGTGACGACGACGGTCGTCGGCGTGTGGCTCCCGTCGGCGATCGCGGTCGCCCACTACGAAGCGTGCGATCGCCTCGGCCTGAGCGAAGCCGAGCAGCTCGCGATCGGCGCGGAGGTCGGCAAGCACGCGCAAGGCACCGTGTTCTCCGTCGCGGTGAACCTCGCGAAGGGCGCGGGCGTCACGCCGTGGACGCTCCTCACGCGCCTGCCCGGCGTGTGGGAGCGCATCTGGATCGGCGGCGGCGTCGCGGTCTACAAGCTCGGACCGAAAGAGGCGCGGGTCGAGATCGGCGGCTGGCCGTGCTCGAGCGTCGCGTACACGCGGATCGCGATGCGCGGGGTGGTCGCGGGGCTCGTCGATCTCTTCTCGGCCAAGGCCTACGTGCGGCAGCTCGCGCCGCTCTGCACGGCGCTGACGCTGGGATATCGCGTCAGTTGGGCGTAGCGGCTCGGTCGGGCGCGATTTCTTCGCGCGCGCGCGCGAGGAGCGCGACGAGCTCCGCGCGGAGCGCGCCGATCCTCGCGATGTCCGACGGATCGCCCGTGCGCCGCCCGAGCCGGCGCGCCTCCAAGTAGTCGAGCCAGTAGAGCGCCGCGAACGGCGACGCGATCGCGACGGCGGCCGCGGCGACCGACGCCGGCGGCGGCAAGAGCGCGAACGACGCTCCGACGAGCGCGCCCGCCCACACCGGAAAGACGACGAGCCCGGTCGCGAGCTTGTAGGTCGAGACGACGTCGTCTTCCTTGCCCTTCGCGCGGTTCGCGACGATGCGCGGGATTTGGTACGGCAGCCAATAGAGGAGGGCGCCGGGGATCGCGAGCGGAAGCGCGAGCGCGAGCGCGAGCTTCTTTCTGCGCTTGCCGCGCTTCAGCGACGCGGCCGAGCCGGACGCGA
>Ga0100403_1003568_pt1 | contig 11492 bp, 9 predicted proteins | sample CryGeymet201501t_FD_83663 | JGI IMG/M metagenome (GOLD analysis project Ga0100403, IMG submission 83663) | Groundwater microbial communities from Crystal Geyser aquifers in Utah, USA - Crystal Geyser metaG 2015-01t | ecosystem: Environmental > Aquatic > Deep subsurface > Groundwater | place: USA...
CGCCACGAGGAACTGCTGCGTCAGGCCACGGTGGCGCGGATTTTCGATGTCGAGGTGCACGAAATCTCGCCCGCCGAGGTCAAGGCGATGTATCCGCATCTGAATGTGGCCGATGTGGTCGGCGCGGTGGCGCTGCCGCTTGATGGTCAGTGCGACCCCGGCAATATCGCGCTGGCGCTGGCCAAGGGCGCGCGGATGCGCGGGGCGAAGATCATCGAGGGGGTCAAGGTCACCGGCGTCACCGAGGCCGGGCGGCGGGTGACCGGGGTGGACTATGAGGTGGGCGGTGCGCGCGGCCACATTGCAGCGGACGTGGTGATCAACTGCGGCGGGATGTGGGGGCGGGATCTGGCGGCGCAAAGCGGCGTCACGCTGCCGCTGCACGCCTGCGAGCATTTCTATCTGGTGACCGAACCGATTGACGGCATTGGCCATTTGCCGGTGCTGCGGGTGCCCGATGAATGCGCCTATTACAAATCCGACGCCGGCAAGATGATGCTGGGGGCGTTCGAGCCCAAGGCCAAGCCCTGGGGCATGGCGGGCATAAGCGAGGATTTCTGTTTCGACACCCTGCCCGAGGATTTCGACCACTTCCAGCCGATCCTCGAGGCCGCAATGAACCGCATCCCGCTGTTCAAGACCGCGGGGATTCACACCTTTTTCAACGGGCCGGAAAGTTTCACCCCCGATGATCGCTATTATCTGGGCGAGGCACCGGAACTGGGGGGGTATTGGATCGCGGCGGGGTATAACTCGGTCGGGATCGTGTCATCCGGCGGGGCGGGCATGGCGCTGGCGCACTGGATCACGACGGGCGAGGCCCCGTTCGATCTGTGGGAGGTCGATCTGCGCCGCGCCCAGCCGTTCCAGCGCAACCGGCGCTATTTGCGCGAACGGGTCAGCGAGACGCTGGGGCTGCTTTACGACGACCATTTTCCGTACCGCCAGCCGGAAACCTCGCGCGGGGTGCGGCGCAGCCCGTTGCACGAGGCGCTCAAGGCGCGCGGCGCGGTGTTTGGCGAGATGGCGGGGTGGGAGCGGGCGAACTGGTTCGCGCGGCCGGGGCAGGAGCGGGAGTATCGCTACAGTTGGAAGCGGCAGAACTGGTTTGACAACAACCGCGCCGAGCACATGGCGGTGCGGGGTGGGGTCGGCCTGTTCGACATGACCTCGTTCGGCAAGATCAGGGTCGAGGGCCGCGACGCTTGTGCGTTCCTGAACCGGGTCTGCGGCAACGAGGTCGATGTGCCGGTGGGGCGGATCGTCTACACCCAGATGCTGAACCCGCGCGGCGGGATTGAATCCGATCTGACGGTGACGCGGCTGAGCGAGACCGCGTATCTGATGGTGGTGCCGGGGGCGACCTTGCAGCGCGATCTGGCCTGGCTGCGTCGGCATGTTGGCGAGGCGTTTGCGGTGATCACCGATGTCACGGCGGCCGAGGCGGTGCTGTGCGTGATGGGGCCGAAAAGCCGCGATCTGCTGGCCGCCGTTTCCCCCAACGATTTCAGCAACGCCGCGCATCCCTTTGGCGCCGCGCGCGAAATCGAGATCGGCATGGGGCTGGCGCGGGCGCATAGGGTGACTTACGTCGGCGAGTTGGGTTGGGAGCTTTATGTCAGCACCGATCAGGCCTGCCATGTATTCGAGGCGCTGATCGAGGCCGATACGGGGTTGACGCTGTGCGGGCTGCATACCCTCGACAGTTGCCGGATCGAGAAGGCCTACCGCCACTGGGGCCATGACATCACCGACGAGGATCATGTGCTGGAAGCGGGGCTGGGTTTTGCGGTGAAAACCGGCAAGGCCGATTTCATCGGGCGCGAGGCGGTGCTGCGCGTCGCCGATGCGGGCCTCGCGCGGCGGCTGGTGCAGTTTCGCCTGACCGACCCCGAACCGCTGATCTTTCACAACGAGGCGGTGGTGCGCGACGGGGTGATCGTCGGGCCGGTGACCTCGGGGTCTTACGGGCATTACCTCGGCGGCGCGGTGGGCTTGGGCTATGTGCCGTGCCTGGGGCAAAGCGAGGCCGAGGTGCTGGGGTCAAGCTACGAGATCGAGATTGCCGGGCGGCGGCATGCGGCGGTGGCCTCGCTGGTGGCGATGCATGATCCGAAATCGGCGCGGGTGCGGGCGTGATCAATGGAGCGGGGGGCCAGCCCCCCGCACCCCCCGGGGTATTTGGACCAATGAGAAAGGGTTTGCGATGAGCGATATTGGCGAGGTTTGCGAACCGGCACGGGCGCGGCGGTCGGGCGGGCGGGCAAGCCGGGTGGCGCTGCGCTCGGCCCCGTTGGCCGAGAACCTGCGCCCGGTTCATGCCGGGATGCCGGGCGGGCAATACAAACCTTTGACGGCGGCCGGGATGGCCAAGATCAACGACAGCGCGATGGAGGCGCTGGCGGTGATCGGGCTTTCGCAGGCGCCAAAACAGGGGGTCGAGTTGCTGACCGGGGCGGGGGCGATCCTGGGCGATGATGGGCGGATAAGGTTTCCGCGCGCGCTGGTCGAGGACATGCTGGCAAAGGCTGCGCGCGACATCACGCTGTGCGCGCGTGACCCGAAGTATGACCTGCATCTTACCGGCACCAACGTGCATTTTGGCACCGCCGGGGCGGCGGTGCACATCGTTGACCCGATCAACAACAGCTACCGCGAAAGCACGGCGCAGGATCTTTATGATGCGGCGCGGATCACCCATCACCTTGACAACGTGCATTTCTTTCAGCGCGCCATGGTGTGCCGCGATGTGCCCGACAACTATGACATGGACATCAACACGCTTTACGCCTGCCTCAGCGGGACCACGAAACACGTGGGAACATCGTTTTCGGAACCCGCGCATGTGAAGGGCTGTTTTGATCTGCTGCATCAGGTAGCGGGCGGCGAGGCGGCCTGGCGGGCGCGGCCGTTTGTCAGCAATTCCAACTGTTTCGTCGTGCCGCCGATGAAGTTTGCGGAAGAGTCCTGCATCACCATGGAGGCCTGCATCCGGGCCGGGATGCCGATGCTGCTGCTGAGCGCCGGGCAAGCGGGGGCCACGGCACCGGCCCCGATCGCGCTGGCGATCGTGCAGGCGATGGCCGAATGTCTGGCCGGGGTGGTCTATGCCAATGCCATTCGACCGGGCGCGCCCTGCATTTTCGGCACCTGGCCGTTTGTCAGCGATCTGCGCACCGGGGCGATGTCGGGCGGCTCGGCCGAGCAGGCGCTGCTGACTGCGGGTTGTGCCCAGATGCACCAGTTCTACAACCTGCCGGGGGGGGCTGCGGCGGGGATATCCGACAGCAAACTGCCCGACATGCAGGCCGGGTGGGAGCAGGGTATCACCAACGTGCTGGCCGGTCTTTCCGGGCTGAACATGATCTACGAGGCGGTGGGGATGCACGCCAGCCTGCTGGGCTTTTGCATGGAAAGCCTGATCCTGGGCGACGACATTCTGGGTCAGGCGCTGCGCTGCGTGCGCGGGATTGATGTGACCGAGGACAGCACCTCGATCGACGCGATGAAGGCGGTCTGCCTCGGCGGGCCGGGGCATTATCTGGGCTCGGATCAGACCCTCGCCTTGATGCAGACCGAATACATCTATCCCGCGGTGGCCAACCGGATGAGCCCCAAGGAATGGGCCGAGGCGGGAAAACCGCAGTTGCTCGACCGCGCGATTGCGCGCAAGAATGAGATCATGGCGCGCGCCGGATGCCAGATCGACCCTGCGATCGACGCCGCCATCCGCGCCACGCACAATATCTATTTCAGGTGATGAAACAATGACTTCCAACAACAACCTCAAGTTCTACATCAACGGCGCATGGGTCGATCCGCTGGGGGGCGAGCGGACCTACGTCGAGAATCCGGCGACCGAAGAGATCGTGGCGCAGGTGGCGCTTGGCAGCGCGGCTGATGCCGACCGGGCGATTGCGGCGGCGCGCGCGGCGTTTGCCGACTACTCGGTCTGGCCGCTGGCCGAGCGCATCGCCCTGCTGCGCCGGATTCTTGCCGCCTACATCGCCCGCGCCGAGGATTTCGCGGTTGCGGTCAGCCTTGAGATGGGGGCGCCGTTGTCCTTTGCCCGCGAAGCGCAGGTCTTGGCCGGGCAGGTGCATATCGAGGCGACCATCGCGGCGGCCGAGCAGATGCGTTGGGAATATTCGCGCGGCACGTCGCGCATCATTTACGAGGGCATCGGGGTCTGCAGCCTGATCACGCCGTGGAACTGGCCGATGAACCAGATCGCCTGCAAGGTGGCACCGGCGCTGATTGCGGGCTGCACCGTGGTGCTGAAGCCCTCGGAAATCGCCCCCTTGTCGGGGCTGCTGTTCGCCGAGGTCTGCGATGCGGCGGGGGTGCCGGCCGGGGTGTTCAATCTGATCAACGGCAGCGGGCCGGTGGTGGGGGCGCGGTTGGCCAGCCACCCGCAGGTCGATATGGTCAGCTTTACCGGATCAACCCGGGCCGGCACGGCGGTGGCGGCGGCGGCGGCACCGACGGTGAAACGGGTGGCGCAAGAGCTGGGCGGCAAGTCGCCCAACATCATCCTGCCAGGTGCCGATCTGGCGGTGGCGGTGGCGGCGGGGGTTGAGGGCTGTTTTGGCAACAGCGGTCAAAGCTGCGACGCACCGACCCGGATGCTGGTGCCCCGCGCCCGCCACGCCGAAGCGCTGACGCTGGCCAAGGCTGCCGCCGAAGCGATGGTGCCGGGCGATCCACGCGCGGCCACCACCACCCACGGGCCGGTGGTCAGCAAGGCGCAGTTCGACAAGATTCAGGGCTTGATCCAGCAGGGCATCGACGAAGGGGCAACCTTGGTCACCGGGGGCCTCGGGCGACCCAAGGGGCTGAACCGGGGTTGGTTCGTGCGCCCGACGGTGTTTGGCGACGTGACCAACCAGATGACCATCGCGCGCGAGGAAATCTTTGGCCCGGTGCTGGTGATCATCCCCTACGAGACGGTCGATCAGGCGGTCGAGATCGCCAACGACACCCCTTACGGTCTGGCCGCCCATGTGCAAGGGCCGCGGCCGGAAGCGCGCGCCGTGGCGCGTCGCCTGCGCGCCGGGCAGGTCCACCTCAATAACCCCGACTGGGATACCTTCGCCCCGTTCGGCGGTTACAAGCAGTCCGGCAACGGGCGCGAATATGCCGATTGGGGCATCCACGACTTTTGCGAAGTAAAGGCCGTCGTCGGCTATGGAGAGGCATGATGCATTACGGGTTCATTGGTCTGGGCAATCTGGGCGGGCACCTTGCGGCCAGTCTGCTCCGGGCGGGGTTCAAGCTGACGGTGCATGACATCGACCCGAAGCTGGGCGAGCGCCATGTCGCCATGGGGGCAACCTTTGCGGCCAGCCCGGCCGAACTTGCCGCCGGGGTTGATCATGTCTTCACCTGCCTGCCCTCGCCGGCGGTGTCCGAGGCGGTGCTGGCGCAGATCCTGCCCGCGATGCGGCCGGGGGCCACCTGGATCGAGAACTCGACGCTCGGGCGCGACGACATCCTGCGGCTGGGGGCGCTGGCCGCCGAGCAGGGGGTGCGGCTGATGGAGGCGCCGGTCACCGGCGGCGTCCATCTTGCGGCGCAGGGCAGGATCACCGTGCTGGCGGGCGGCGCGCGCGACCTCTATGATCTGCACCTGCCCGCATTGCAGGCGATCGGTGATCGCATCTTCCACATCGGCCCGCTGGGCTCGGCGGCGGTGATCAAGGTCATCACCAACATGCTGGCCTTCATCCATCTGGTGGCGGATGGCGAGGCCCTGATGCTGGCCAAACGCGGCGGGCTGGACCTTGCGACCGCGTGGCAGGCAATCGCGGCCTCATCGGGCAGCAGTTTCGTGCATGAAACCGAAGGCCAACTGATCCTGAACGGCAGCTATGACATTGCTTTCTCGATGGATCTGGCACTAAAGGATCTGGGCTTCGCCATGGGCTTCGGGCGCGAATTCGGGGTGCCGCTCGATCTTGCCGGGATGACTCAGCAGACCTTCGTCAAGGGCCGCGCCGCCTACGGTGGCAAGGCACAGTCCACCCAGATCGTCAAGCTGCTGGAAGACGTGCTGCACACCGATCTGCGCGCGCCCGGCTTTCCGGCGCGCCTCGAATAACCATACCGCATCTTCTTTGCCGCAATACTCTCGGGGGGTGTGGGGGGCAGACAGCCCCCCACCTGCCGCCGCCTGACCGGCTCAGACCAGCGCCACCAGCCGCGTCGCTTCAAGGCGCGGATCGGTCAGGGGGCTGCGGTCCTCGCCGGGAAAGAACCGCGCACGGGTGGCGGTGGGCATCGGGGCGGGGGTCGCGATCAGCACCCGTGGGCCGGTCTTCACGGTCTCGGCGGCCCAGGAACGCGCCAGTGCGATCTGGCCCGCCTTGGTCGCCCCGTAGGCCCCAAAGAACTTCGCCCCGCCGCGCGGATCGTCGAAGAACAACGCCGTGCCCGTTGCGGCGGCCAGCAGCAAGGGCTCGACATAGCTGATCAGCAGGCCCGTCGCGCGCAGGTTGGTGGCGACCGAGCGGTCCCAGTCCTTGGCATCGGCATGGCCGGCCGGGGTCAGCGGGGCGGCAAAGATCGCCGTGTGGGCCCAGAGGTCCAGCCTGCCCCAGCGGTCGTGAATGCTGCGACAAAGCTGGCGAAGTGCTGCGTCGTCGCAGATATCCATCGCGGCCAGGGTCAGACTGCCGGGTGCGGCGCGCGCCTTGACCCGATCGTCAAGTTCTTCCAGCCCGCCGCTGGTGCGTGCCACCGCCACCACGTGCCAGCCTTGTGCCGCCAATTCTTCGGCCATGGCCGCCCCCAGCCCGCGCGAGGCGCCGGTGACAAGTGCGATGCGATCTTTCATGCGCGCCGGTCTGGCGGCATTTTGCGTCAAGGTCAATGGTCTGACGGGTTTCGGACCATGGTCGGGCGGGGTGAAAGCACATTTGATTTGTCGACTCCGCGCCGCTAGATGGATCATCGTTTTGATCAGTGGAGGAAGTGATGACCAAGATGCGCAACCCCAAGACCGTGATCGTTGGCTTGTTGCTGTTGGCTGGGGTCGTTTCCGGTTGCACGGCACCCGTGCCTGCGGGCTATGGTGCCGCCTATCAACCGAATGCCTATTACGGCGGTTTCGGGGAAGGCAGCGAAGGCAGCGAAGGCAACGATATGGGCGAGCACGGCGGCTACTGACCTGCCACGGCGGCACCGTCACCCTTCCGGGGCAGGAAGCAGGCCGGGGGTTTCACACCCCCGGACCCCCGTGGGATATTTACGCACAGGTGAATGGGCAAGGGGGCGCTTCAGCGCCCGATGGCGGCGATCTCGGCCAGGCGCAGATCGAGGATCCGGTGCACCAGCGGCACCGGCAACGGGTGGGCCGGGGTGAACAGCACACCGCTTTTCGAGGTTTTCCAGCCTGCCAGTTCGGCGCTCAGGCGCGCAATCACCGAACCGGAATCGGGATAAAGCCCGAGGTGGTGGGTGAAGGCGGCGTAACCCGCCACGATTCTGCCGATGCGAAACCCCGGCATGGCACAAGAGATGCATTCTTCGGCCTGCGGCAGGTCGGCGTCAACCTGATCCGCCCCCGCTCACTCAGCCGCTTTCATCTGAAAGCCTTCGTCGATCTTGTCCGAAGGCGAGACCGGATACTGGCCGGAAAAACAGGCGTCGCAATACTGCGGCGCTTGTGCATTGCGCCCCATCGCCTCGCCGACGGCGCGGTAAAGCCCGTCCATGCTGACAAAGCGCAGGCTGTCCACCCCGATCCACGCGCGCATCTCGTCTTCCGACATGTTCGCGGCCAAGAGCTTGCTGCGCTCGGGGGTATCGACGCCGTAAAAGCACGGCCAGGCGGTTGGCGGGGACGCGATGCGAAAGTGCACCTCGGCCGCCCCGGCGTCGAGGATCATGTCCTTGATCTTGCGCGAGGTGGTGCCGCGCACCACCGAATCATCGACCAGGATCACCCGCTTGCCCTTGATCAGGGCGCGGTTGACGTTGAGCTTGAGCCGCACCCCCATGTTGCGGATGCTCTCGGTCGGCTCGATGAAGGTGCGGCCCATATATTGGTTGCGGATGATCCCCATGGCGTAGGGGATGCCGCTTTCCTGGCTGTAGCCGATCGCTGCCGGGGTGCCGCTATCGGGCACCGGGCACACCAGATCGGCGTCAACCGGGGCTTCGCGCGCCAGTTCCACCCCGATCTGGCGGCGGTTCTCGTAAACCGAACGGCCACCAAGGATGCTGTCGGGGCGCGAGAAATAGACATGCTCGAAGATGCAGAACCGGGGCTTGGCGGGGGCGAAGGGGCGGGTGCTTTGAATGCCGCGCGCGTCGATCACCACCATCTCGCCGGGCTCGATCTCGCGGATGAACTCGGCCCCGATGATGTCGAGGCCGCAGGTTTCCGACGACAGCGCCCAGCCCTCGCCCAGACGGCCCAGCACCAGCGGGCGCACCCCAAGCGCATCGCGCACCCCGATCAGCTTGCTCGAAGTCATCGCGACGATGGCAAACGCGCCTTCGACCCGGCGCAGCGCGTCCTTGATGCGCTCTGAAAGGTTCTGCTGGATCGAGCGTGCCATCAGGTGGATGATGCATTCGCTGTCGGACGACGACTGGAAGATCGAGCCGCGCTCGATCAGCTCGCGGCGCAGGGCGCTGGCGTTGGTCAGGTTGCCGTTATGGGCAATCGCCGCCCCGCCCATCGAGAACTCGCCGAAAAACGGCTGCACGTCGCGGATCTGGGTGGCCCCCTTGGAGCCGGTGGTGGAATAGCGCACGTGCCCGATCGCCAGTTGCCCCGGCAGGGTTTCCATCAGGCTGGCCTTGGTGAAATTGTCGCGCACATAGCCAAAGCGCCGGGCCGAGTTGAAGCCGCTGGTCGCGTCATAGCTGACGATCCCGCCCGCCTCCTGGCCGCGATGTTGCAGCGCGTGCAGGCCAAGGGCCACGAAATTGGCGGCATCGGTCAGGCCGAACACGCCGAAGATGCCGCATTCTTCCTTGAGCTTGTCATCGTCGAAGGGATTGCTCAGGAATGGGCGCATCAGGGGGCTCCGAATCCGAATAGAGGGCGTGGCACCGCTCTAAGGCCTTGGCCGCCGGGTGTCACGCCCTGATCGCGTGGCGCAGGCCCGGTTCACTTGGTCGGGGCGGGCGCACCGCAGGTGCCGACCAGGTGTTCGTATTTCTGCACGATCCAGCCCGGCGCATCCGAGGGGATGGTCTGGTCGATATTGGCCTGGAACGAGGTGAAGATCCTGGCCGAGCGCGAATTGTCCACCATCGGCACGGTATTGGCCGCCACCGCGCGGTCGTAAACGATGAAGGCCACCGCCACCAGCAGCACACCGCGCGCCACCCCGAACAGAAAGCCCAGGCCCTGATCAATGCCGCCAAGTGCCGAGCGCTGCACCACCGATGAAAACAGTGGCGTGAACAGCGCGGCCAGCACCAGCCCCACGGCAAACACCGCGGCAAAGGCCGCGATGATGGAGAGCTCGCAACTGTCGGCCAGGAACTTGCCGACTACCGGCAACTCCTTGATCAGCGGCTGCACCTGTCCGGCGAAGAGATAGGCCAGCACTGCCGCCCCGACCCAGCCCGCAATCGCCATCACCTCGCGCACCAGGCCGCGCGAATAGGCCAGCACCGCCGACAGCACGATGACCACCGCCACGACCCCGTCGACAAGGGTAAAGCCGTCCATTCACACACTCCCCGCGCGCTATCCCGCGCCGAATATTTCACCCACAAACGCCGTCAGATCCGGCATCTGGCGCACCTTCATCCCCGCCACCAGCCCAAGTTTCGAGCCGGTCGGGGCGATCGCCTGCTTGAAACCAAGTTTTGCCGCCTCTTTCAACCGGTTTTCCGCCTGCCCCACCGGGCGCAGCGCCCCCGACAGGCTGATTTCGCCGAATAGCACCATATCTGGCGGAATTGCCACATCCTCGCGCGCCGACATGAGCGCCGCCGCGATCGCCAGATCGGCGGCGGGCTCAACGACCCGCATCCCGCCCGCGACGTTGAGAAAGACGTCAAGCCCGCTGAACGGGATGGCGCAGCGCGCTTCCAGCACCGCCAGAATGGTCGCGACCCGGCCCGCGTCCAGCCCCACCACGGTGCGCCGCGCGGTGCCGAAGGCGGTAGGGGCGACCAGCGCCTGTATTTCGGTCAGCAGGGGCCTGGAGCCCTCGATGCCCGCGAACACCGCCGCACCGGGGGCGGGCTGGTCGCGGTCGGAAAGGAACAGCGCCGAGGGGTTGGCGACCTGCACCAATCCGTCGCCGGTCATCTCGAACACCCCGATCTCGCCCGAGGCACCAAAGCGGTTCTTGACCGCGCGCAGGATGCGAAACTGGTGGCCGCGCTCGCCCTCGAAGTAAAGCACGCAATCGACCATGTGCTCGACCACCCGGGGGCCGGCGATCTGGCCGTCCTTGGTGACGTGCCCCACCAGCACCACCGCCACCCCGCGCCGCTTGGCGAATGTGACCAGCTCTTGCGCGCTGGCCCGCACCTGCGCCACCGAACCCGGCGCGGCGTCGATGGTATCAAGCCACATGGTCTGGATGCTGTCGATGATCACCAGGCCCGGTCGCCGGGCGTCAAGCGTGGTCAGGATGTCGCGCAGGTTGGTCTCGGTCGCAAGCTGCACCGGGGCATCCGCCAGGCCCAGGCGAAGGGCGCGCATCCGCACCTGCGCCGGGGCCTCTTCGCCCGAGACGTAAAGGCAGCTCACGCCGCCACGCGCAAAACTGGCCGCCGCCTGCAACAGCAGGGTCGATTTGCCGATGCCGGGATCGCCGCCCACCAGAATCGCCGAGGCCGCCACCAGCCCGCCACCCAGCACCCGGTCAAGCTCGTCCAGCCCCGAGCGCACCCGCGCCGGCGGGGGTTCGGTGCTGGCCAGATCGCTGACCACGATCGGGCGGCCTTTCAGCCCGAGCGCGCGCGGGCCCGAGGCCAGCGCGGCTTCCTCGACCACGGTATTCCAGGCACCGCAGGATTCGCAGCGCCCGGCCCATTTGCTGTGCGCGGCACCGCAGGCGGTGCAGGTGAATTGGGCGGGTGCCTTGGCCATGGTGCTTGATGCCCTGAAAGGGCGCGCTCATCAAGCCTTGCGGCTTGCTTCGCGCGAACCAGCGAAGAGGCACGTCAGGGCCGATGAGCGTCCGGTTCGGTCAGCAGCGAAATCACCAGCGACGCGAGGATGCAGCCGGTGAAGAGGTAAAGCCCCCAGGCCACCTCGACCGTGGCCAGCCCCACCCCCTTGACGATCACGATGTAGAGCGCCACCAGAAAGACGTCGGCCATGGCGAGCTTGCCCAAGCCATGCAGCGCAGGCAGGGTGCGCGGCGACAGCAGGCCGAAGTGCAAGAGCGCCAGCCCGATGGTCTTTGCCAGCGGCGCGAAGATCGCGAACAGCGTCACCACCAGCGCCAGCCCGACGTCGCTGGCCCACAGTGATTGCAGGCCGGTGATCACCGAAATCTCGTTCATCCCGA
>Ga0100403_1003570_pt1 | contig 11485 bp, 11 predicted proteins | sample CryGeymet201501t_FD_83663 | JGI IMG/M metagenome (GOLD analysis project Ga0100403, IMG submission 83663) | Groundwater microbial communities from Crystal Geyser aquifers in Utah, USA - Crystal Geyser metaG 2015-01t | ecosystem: Environmental > Aquatic > Deep subsurface > Groundwater | place...
ACATGTCCAGGTGCTCAATCCTTTCAAAAGCACCTTGAATGGCTTTATTCGATAACAACATATTCATAATCTCTCACCTCCTTTCTTTATACGACTTTGTACAAAATCATAGAACTCCAGCCGACTTTCACAGTAGGTATAAAGTAATATACCTTGATCGTCAGCTTGTCTGTGGCTACTACAACCATTGTTGCATAGTGACAAAAAAGTACAAGTCGTACATTTTTTCGGTAATACATGAATCGAATTTCTCCAGTCAAGAAATGATTGATCCGTAATAAGGTTTTTATAAACCCCAAAAGAATCAATATTTCCAAAATGGATTTTCTTCCCAAACCTTTCACATGGGTAAATATCACCAGTATTGTTAATCGCAAACCATTTGTCGCAACTGCCACGAAAAGAGCAACCGTTTGTCGACTTCCCTTTGACCCATGCTAGTATGGCATCTAATTCACGCACACGAATTGTTTCATCGTTGTTTTCAATCCACAATTCGAAAATTTCTTTAAGGAACATTGACCAATCTTTATATGATAACCCATACTCATTACCATCACTTTCCGAAGCTGTGTTGTAAAAAGCATTGAAAGCAATGTCTTTGAATCCAGAAGAAACCAAACCCAGAAATATTTCCTCTGCGTACTTTACCGTTTTTTTGGTAATAGTACAGATTACACCTGGATCAATCTCGTGCTGGCGCAAAATATCTACCCCACGCATTGCCCTCTTATATGTTCCATGTCCGGCAGCACTTACTCTGTCAATATTATGAACCCGTTCAGTCCCATCAATACTAACTCCAATGTGAAAACCGTTATCAACAAAGAATTTTGCCCAACCATCGTCAATAAGTGTGGCGTTTGTTTGTACAACATTTAACCAAACTTTATCAGGATATTCTTTCTCTATCCTCACGATGTGATTGAAAAATTTCTTACCTGCTAACAACGGTTCCCCTCCGTGCCAATTAACGCGAGCTTTCTTTTGTGGTAAGGAATTAAGAAAAGCACAAAGTTTTTCGAGCGTCTCAATCGACATTACTGCTTTCTCTGTTCTGTTAAAATCACGATTTCTGCAATATTCACAACGAATATTACAGAAATCACCAACTATTTTTATCTGAAAACCCATTTATCACCTCCTTTACTTTCAAAGACCGATTTATCCCCAGAGTTTTTCCAGAGAATCTGTTCAGAGTCTACTATGATTAATTTTGTTGGCAATAGTAAACAACATGACTAAAATTTCCAGTCAAAATCTGGTTTCAATTAAGTGAATTTTGGCGAGTCAATCAAAGATTGCTGGAATTGTTATGAAGTGTTAACAAAAAACTATTTAGTAGTAGCTTTATCTAAACTTTTAACTTCCTCCAGTTCCACAATGAAAGTGCTTCCCTTCCCTTTACCTTCCGATTCGGCCCAGATTTTGCCACCGTTACCTTCGACAATTTGCTTGGCGACGTAGAGACCCAAGCCCGTGCCAGTAACATTAATCTGGCCGGCTCCATCGGCGCGAATGAATTTTTCAAATAATTTAGCGATAGTCTCTTGATCAAGACCAATACCAGTATCTTTGGAAGAAAAACGAATGAAAGATTTATTGCCTTCTTGGCGACGAGTAACTTTGATTTCTAAACCGCCAGTTTTGGTGTATTTAATCGCGTTGTCAATAACATTGGATAACACTTGACTCAACTTGCCAGTATCGCCTGAAATATTGAGTGGACCGGGATCAGAGCTGAAATTAATCGATAGACCCTTTCGTTCGACATTCGGCTTGAGATCGTTCACCACCGACTGAGCCATCTGAGCTAAATCAAAAGTTGTCATTTCGTAATGCATTTTACCGAGTTCAATCCGGGTGATATTGAGGAAATCTTCGATCACTCCCGCTAATTTATTACTCGATTCAAAAATAATTTGAATCGCATCACGGGGCTTGCCGATGGCCACTTTACCGAACGAACCTTCTAAGAGCATCGAGGAATAGCCTTTAATTGCAGTCAGTGGACTGCGAAGCTGGTGAGCGGCAATCGAAACGAACTCAGTTTTTTGTTTATCAAGCTCTTTAAGTTTTTCATTAGCTGATTCTAATTTAGCGTTAGTGTTACTCAATTCCCAAGCCAATTTTTCGATTTTTTCACGTTGCTCGACTTCTCTCAACACACTTCTAATCAAAATATTACCGATTATCAATACAAACAGGAAAATACCTCCACTGAATAATTTCTGAAACAATTCATCTGCAAAAATGATCTCAAGAAAAGAAATGACTGCAAGGGTAAATATTAGTAACCCTGTAGCAGCGACTTTTACGTTGAATAATTTATGTTTGAGAATAGCGTAAGAGGTGAAAGCGATAAATGGAAAAATAAACAAAGCCCCAAGTGGCATAAACCGGACGTTCAAAAAGACAGCCGGCAAAATTAAATTAAAGGTGAATAATAAAGTAAAAGTTATTACTGTCCCAGCTAAGATCAATCTATACGAGACCTTCTCCTCATGTTTAGCTTTTAATATTTTTCTAACAAAGATTACTGTTCCCGCCAGTAATAGTCCAATAACAGTCGTTACAAACAGAACAATCCCCTTTTCGACAATTGTTTTGGAGACGGACCCATCAAATGATAATTGAGCAATTCCAGAAAAAACGATCGGGGTTAGGGTTAATATAGATACACCTATTACATAAGGAACTAGGGCAAATTTATACCAATTAGGAAAAATTTTCTTTTCTTCCGGAAAGACATAAAAAAATTGAAAGAAAGAAAATGAGTGCCAAACCCCTAAAAATATAACTATTCGAAGTAACCACAGAACTAAATCAGATTGAGTTAATTGGTAATTTATATAATTAAAAAAGCTCCATAGAATAGTAATTATCGAAAAGAAGAGGAAACTTTTGTTGGTGATACTTCCTCGATTATTTATATAAATTAAAAACCCCAAGATACCGATGGCCGCAATGGTTACTCCAACAGTAAGTAGATCAAAATTTCTTAATGGTAAATTTTCTAGCAAACTCAATATATTTTGAATGTTCATGTTAAATTTTATTCAATTTCACGAAGATAATGTCCAGTTTTTTTAAAGAAAGTTACTTTTTTCCCAAGTAGTTTAGCTTTATCGTATGTTTTATATCTTAACATTGAAAAGATTGTATCAGAAAGAAAAAGCGGATATTTCCAAGCTGTGATTGATTGCGGTATTAAGGTTATCCATGACTTAAATCCATCATACTCATAAGATTTTTTTGATACTTTTTTAATTATATCAACCATTTGCTCATATTGAGCAGAAGAAAGGTGGTGTCCAAATAAAGAATGATACAGTAAGTCAAAATATTGATTAGAAAAATATTCCTCAAGATCAAAAATATCGTTCTTACAAAGAATGATAGCTATGCCATGTTCGTTTTTTTTAATGATCTCCATTTTATTTTTATCCAATTGCTCAACTTCATATATTTTCAAATTTTTTTCAGTGGAGCGTATGTTCTCTATTGCTATTTTGTGAGCATGAGTTGATTTATCTACTCCTATTATCATCAGAGGTTGATTGTAATTTTGCTCCCGTAAAATTTCTAAGACTTGTCTATCAATTTCCATTCCGCCGGCTCCTAGGCTCACTAAAACTAAAGGTTTTTTCTCACTTAAAACAAAAGAAACTATTTTATCAACCAATGGTTTGCCTAGACCAATATTTTTATTTCTCTGGACTATGATCAACCGACCGTGCATTTTTTTGTCCCAGTCCTCTATAGAAAAATCTGTTAGTTCGATTAATCTGTTACCATCGATTCCCTTCGCGTTATTAAAGAGCCATTTAATATAACCAGGTATAGATCTAACAGAATTTAAGAAGATAATATTTTCTTCTATCGCGTAAATATTATCCTTAGAATCGGGATTTTTCTTAAAATCTTCCAGTTTTGCGATGATATCGTTTATTTCTTGAATTCGTTGAGAAGGCATAATTTTTATTTTAATTTTTAAACTCAATCTCAGGTTTAAGTCTTTGAGACCTAGCGGAAGGCTCATCGGCAAAACCGATTCTCATCAACATCGGAATATTCTTATTAATCACACCAAAAGTCCTAGTGATATCGGAGTAGGCTGATTTGATTAATTGAATATGGGGAGTAGAAAAAACTTTCGAATTTCCCCCGTTAATATTTTCCATAAAATATAAGACGCCGGTACATGGATGAACCGCTAGACCTAATTTAGTGGCGGTCAACCAGACTCGCCCAACGGCTCGACCGGCTTGAACAAAATCTTTAGAAGTGGATCCCCTGGCGACAATTACACCAAGACTACCGGATTTGGCATATTTTTCGGTATTTTCTTTAACGATCATCTTAGACACGCCGATTATTTTATTGAGAATTTTTAGCATACTCCAACTTTTAAATAATTTAACACCTTTGAGCTGTTTTGGTAAAAATTCTAAGGTCTTGATATAAAAACCACCTTTCTTGCCTTGATCTTCTTCGTCCCAAAGAATATGATTATAGAAGAAATCGTGGAGCTCTTTGTTCTCAAAAATTATTTTCTCGTTGACAGCTAAGGCCTGACCCAGAGTTTTTAAATCTTGATTGTTATCAATAATTTTAAATTCACCAAAACCAGTTTGTTCGGCGGATTTTGCCAGTTCATTTTTTTGCTCGGCTGACAATTTCTGGCCGGTATAATCCTTACGGTTAGTACAGCGCTTGGCTAGATAAGGATATAAGGGGTCTTCAAAGGGAGTATTTTGTTCTAATGTGATTGTTGAGACTAGATTAGGTTGGTTAGGATCAGGAAAAACTTGAACTGTTGCAATATATCCATATTTGATGGCACTAATTGAGATATTTTCAATTAAAGCGCCATGAGCGATATAGGAGCCCTTTTGTTCAAAATTATAGATAGATTGATCAGCTTCTGGCAAGTTAAGAATCTCGATTTTATTATCAGTAACAACAAAACGCCAAGGCTGACAATTTTCCCCCGAAGGTGCCAAAATCCCATCAGAGATAATTTTTTCGATATCCTCCTTAATCATATTAACTAAATTATATTATCTAGCACTAAGAATAGCAATATTTAGCTTTTTAATTAAGTCTAAATCGCCGTGATAACTGAAATTATCCTCTTTCCAGACTGAAGAAGTCTACAAGAATTGCTTTTTATCTTTATTATATTACTATCAAAAGTATGGAACAAAGAAAGACTAAACTCTATATTATTCCGGGGTTAGGAGAATCCACTCGTGCTAAAAATTATAGAGAAATTATAAAGTTAGCTAGAAAAACTGGTTTTGAAGTTAACCCAGTAAATATATTGTGGGAGAAAAATATGGATATGACAGATTTTGTTGTACAAGCAGATAAAAAAATTCCCAATGATTCTAGCGATGATTACATTTTAGGGTTTTCGTTTGGAGCATATATTGTATCGATATTGTCTAAAAAAAAGAAAATTAAGGGGATTATTTTCTGTTCTATCTCTCCATATTTTAAAGAGGACTTGAAAGATATTCCATTAGAATCAAAAGAATACTTTGGTAAGAAAATGATGGATAGTTTTAAACGATATACTTTTCCTAAAAAAATAAAATCAACTGCTTGGTTTTTGATTGGTGAAAAAGATTGGCCTTTGACTATCAGTAGAGCTCAGAAGTCTTTTAAATTATGGGGAGGGATCAAGAGTATGGAAGTGATTAAGGGAGCTGGACACAGTCTTGATGATAAAAAATATTTTAATGCTATTAAAAAAATAATAAAAAAGCTCTGAGATTTTTCTTAGAGTAAGAGTATAATAACTTTAATGAACGAAAAAATAGAGACTGAATCAAGAGATAACTTGGAAATTTTAGTTAAAAAAGATGTAGAACGAGACATCTCTTTAATTAAGGAGACTTTCCAAAGAGAAAATGCTGAGGCTATGAAAAATAGGATTCTCTATTTTTACAAACCACTCAAAGAAAAGTTAAGGGATTCAAAAGATCAACCTAAGGATATTGAGGACTATTTTCGAAAAATCTATATAGAGCAAGGACTAAAAATTGATGAAATAGTCTCTCGAAGTGAAAAACTTATTAAAGAGCAAGCTGGAGTTTGTCTAGAGAATCTTATTTCATTGATGGAATATAGCTCTGATCGAAAACAAGAATTTATTGCTATTCCTACACTTCTTCCCTATTCTCCTTTTAATCGACCAATATTTTATTTCTCTATTATTAGAGAGTTGGTTACGGGTGAAAAAACCGAAGTATTAGACATTGCTATCCATGAAATATCTCACTTTTTATTTTTCGATATCATTAAAAATCTAGAGTTTAATTTAAGGACTAGCCCAGAAACTCAAAGTCTAAAACATTTATTTAAAGAAGCCTTAACTGGTATGTTATTATCAGAGCCAGAATTAGAGACTTTACTCGATCGAAAAAATTATCTTGGAAATCCAGAAGTTCATTTTTTGTCAGTAAAGGTTAGCACTGGAAAACAGATGATTCTACGAGAATATTTACGACAAATTTTTAGAGATTATCGAAGTCGAGGTTTAACTTTTTCTGATTTTATTAGAGATGAGATTAAAAGAATGTTACCGAAAGCTGTGGAATTTCATCAAAAAAAGACCTTTTGGGATGAAAATGAACAAGAATTAAGATTGAAAGATTCTAAATTATTAGAAGAGTATAAAAAACCAATTATTATTTCTTAGTATAAAAAATATCTGTTAGGATTTAATAAAAATATTATCAATGAGATTCATAATAAACAAAAATTTAAATAAGTTCATCTTTCTAGCTGAAATTAGTGGCTTAAGAAATAGTCCTTGGAACAAGGAGCGCGCAAATCAATGGCTCAAGACAAGTAGAAGCCAGTTGTCTCGTGAAGAAATGTCTCTTGTTAGAGAATTTTTGAAAATCTTTTCCGACACTAACTTTAATCTGATCCAAGCTTATTTTGTCGCTTTTAATGGTAATAAATTACAAAATAATCTTAAAAAAGAGCTAGGCGTCATAAAAGCTGATAAACTAATAAAAATCCTTAATAGTTTTACCGGTCGTTTTGATCTATTGTGGAAAAAAGAAGAAGCTCGTCTAATAAAAATTAAAAAGTATTTAAATTCTCAATCAAAAAATATTAGATTGAATTTGGAGATTATCGACAAACTAGCTGAAGTCAAAAAAGTGTCAGTCAATTCCCAACAAATTCCGATTCATTTAGTCCTTAGCTCCAAGCAACAAAAAGATCAAGTTGGATGGTTCTCTGTCTTTGGTAAGAATGCCGATTTAGTCTTGGAATGTTCTGGTGTCTCAGAAAAATTTCAGCCTTTTTTAAATTTAATCATTTTGCATGAGCACTTCCATCTAGCTTTGAGAAAAAATTCTCAAATGAAGAAGATGATTGACGATATTTCAGTGAAAAATTCAAAAATCTTAGAACTATTGTCTCAATATTTATCTCCCGCTCAAATTCTAGAAGAATTATTGATTAGTTCCTTTATCCCAGAGGGGTATTTGGCAACGTTAGCAACTGGCCAAAAAATAAAATCAGTCAATTCAATTAAAAATAATAGTAATCGAGTTAATTTTGTTTCCACTCGGCAATTTTGCGCTTATAAATTAAGAGCTTTATCTAAAGATTATATCGAGTCCGAAAAATCTCTCGATCAGGAATATTTAAATTCAGTAATTGTGACAATAAAAAACAGGTAGCGCGCGGAATAAACACTACCTGTCGGTGGAAATAAGCTTAGACGAATTTGTCAGTACTTATTTCCGGTTGGCCCAATGACCTTGGTCCCAAGGACCAGGTTTGGCATCTTTCTGATCGGTAGCCTGACTTAAGGCTAGCATCAAAACGCACGGAACGGGAGCACTTTTGGGCATAACTTCTTCCTCCTATAGGGTTAATTAATATATCAATTCCGAAATGGAATCGATAAGGTAGACTATACCAACAAGCCATATTTTTTCAAAGCAGATTCTATCCCTTCAAAAAGTTTTTGGTTTGCTCGGCAAATATTCCCTTTTTCATTACTTAATCTTTCCTTGAAACATCCACCATTACAGAGAGAAGACCAACAACAACCATGACAGAGTTCTTTTGTTACTCGCATTTCAGCTAAAAAAGCCTGAAAGTTTTCCCCGATTAGCACTTTTGTGTAGGGTTCAAAAACCGTACCAAATCGAAGTCGTGGCTCATTAATAAACCTGTCACACGGAAAGATAGATCCATCGTTGTAAACTGTCGCAAATTGGTCGCAACGGCCAGTGAAGGTGCACTCGCGAAATTCTCCACCAAGGAGAATGTCTACGATGCTTTTAATGTCTCTAATCTCGAGATCAGGATTATCGATCTCAATCCATAAATTAAAGATTTGAAACAGAAAATCTGCGTATTGACTTGCTGAGATCGCTTCCTGTTCATCACCTTTAATTCGTAAAAACTTGATGGATTTAATTCCTTGGTCTAAAAAGAAGTCTAAGATCTCTCTGGGTTTGTTGAAGTTTCTTTTCCCTACACAACAGATTACTCCATTGAAGATATTTTTCTCTATTAGCTTCGATATCCCCCTCAAAACATAACTAAGACTACTAGTTCCACAACCAAAAGTCCTAAGTCTATTATGAACACTAGCTGGAGCATCTAAACTAACGCCAACAAAAAAACCAATCTCTTTAAACAATTCAGCCCATTCATCATCAACTAAAGAACCGTTAGTTTGAATGAAGTTTGAGATTTTTTTGCCACGAGATATCCATTGTTTTTGTAATTTAGATACCTCGCGATAAAATTCCATCCCAGCCAAGAGCGGTTCGCCACCGTGCCAAGTAAATTCGACATCGTTTTGGTGCGAACAGAAGAAATCGATTGTTGTTTGAAGAACTTCTTGACTCATTATTGTGCGAACTGATTTTTGTGGTTCCAAGATGGAAAACATATAACAGTAATGACATCCTAGATTACAATCTCCATTTATCGGCTTGATAATGGGGACACTTAAAGGATTCCTCATGGGAAGCCACTCCTTTCAAAGATCAATTATTCTCCAAAACCACTCCAGAGAAATCTGACCATAAAATACCACTAAATATAAGTGTTGTCTACATCTAACAAAACTTATTGAAGGAGCCATCAAAATACGGCTTAGATCATAAATATTTTAATGATGCATCTAAATTATATGAATTTTGTTGTAATAACCCAACAAGTAAATTCTTTTTGAGTAAAAAAATAAACAGAAAGAAAAGGCCTGCCGGAAATTAATCCAAACAGACCCTATACTAAATTAGCCTAAGTAACTTGCGAGCTTTTTGTTCGGCTTGAGCAACGTACTCATTAAAGTCATTTACTTTATTCAACTGGCCATTAGCTAAAATATAAGCGAAATCAATTTTAGCTTTCTCGAGGAAGTCACGATCATGAGAAACCAAAATTACCGTCCCTTGGTAAGTCTTTAGAATTTCTTCCAAAGCATCAATCGCTTCAATGTCTAGATGATTAGTTGGTTCATCGAGGACTAAGGCATTGACTGAAATCAGCGAGAAGAGACTCAACAACAAACGTGCTCGACCACCAGGACTAATCTCCGAAATTTTTCCCCTGATTTGTTTTTCATCTAAGCCAAACTTAACTAAAGCGGCAAAAACTTCTTGATCGCTCGTTAGTTTGGCTTGATCTTTGATAAAGGCCAGGAGAGTTTCTTCGCGGGGAAGAGTTTCGTGTTCTTGCATCATGTTTCCAATCTTGAGACCGGAACCAATCGAAACTTTCCCAACCAGCGGATCTAGTTGTCCAGTAATCGTCTTAAGTAGGGTAGATTTACCACTACCATTTAGTCCCAAGAAACCAACTCGATTTCCATAATTGATGGTCAAGCTGATTGGTCCTAACTGGAATTGTTCAGAATACCCCACGACGACTTGGTCCAGGACGATATCCATCGGACTGCCATTGATATGAGCTTTGAGGGGGATCATTAGTGGTTCATGTTCTACCACTTTTTCAATCTTGTCCATCTGCTCGATTCGTTTCTCGAACACCTTGGCCACTTTGCCTGATTTCGAAGCTCGATCTCTCTTAAATCCTCGAAGATACTTGTCACCATCGCTTCCCTGCCAGTGCGAACCACGTAGCGCTGCCGCCTTTTTTTCTCGGGCTTGTTCTGTTAATCGCCCGATCTCTTCTTGTTGGAGACGATATTGTTCTCTTTGCCGATTACGATCCTTAACTCTTCGTTCAAGATATTCACTGTATGAACCATGGCTCACGTTAAGCGAATGAGTCTGTCGATCTAGTTCAAAAACTCGATCAGTAACTCGATCCAAGAATCGTCGGTCATGCGAGACAATCAGACAAGCCACATTAGACTTCAACAAGTAGTCTTCCAACCAAATTAAAGCTGGTAGATCCAAGTTGTTGGTTGGCTCATCAAGCAATAGCAAATCAATACCGGTTAGTAAGATACCAATTAGGGCTACCTTACTTTTTTGTCCACTAGATAAATCAGACAGAGACCGGTCAAGACCAACATTTTCCATCCCAAATCCAGATAGCATTACTTCCACTCGATGTTTTAGAGAATAACCATCGAGATGATCATAACGTTCACGAATTTGAACATAGCGTTCGGCCTTGTTTTTGTCGCTTAAAGCTGTTTCTAAGTTTGCCAAATCTTCTTCCAGTGAAGCAACGCCACTCACGCGATGGAGATAGTGCCAAATCGTCTCCGTTCCAACTAGACTAGTGTCTTGAGGCAAATAGCCGAAGCAAGTACCACGATCAATTGCGATTTGACCATTATCTATTTCATCCAATCCTGCCACGATCTTGAGTAGAGTCGTTTTACCAACTCCATTACTGCCAACTAGAGCCGCTCGCTGGCCTTTTCCCAAAGTAAAGGAAACGTCGAAGAAAACGACTTTAGTACCGTAACTTTTGCTGATTTTATTGACTTTAAGCATAATCTTCAGATTCCTTTCTTGGGTTGTCTAAGTCCCGTTACTTAGGATTATAGCATTTACGTCGAAATAAGACTTAAAATATGATTTAAATCTTAGATATTTTGGATATTAACTAAAATTAGGTGGATTTTGTTGGAACTAGCTGACAAAAAAATCAAATTTTTACCTCGCGAGATTAAACTACCTTAAATTTTCACGAATATTCTGAGATATAATATCTAAATACTTCTCTTCTTCTTTTTTATCCAACTGAATAAATTCTTCACTTTTTAACCATTGCCCGCCATACATTGCTTTAATTTTATCTAAGCGATATCAATATCATCCAAAATAAATACCAGGATTGATTTTACCTGCGGAAAAAATTGCCAAATTGTTGGGTCAATAATATAAACTTGATTATTGATGGTTATTACAGCCAATAGATCATGCGCTTTTTTAGTGCCACAAACATCAAAGCCTTTTATTATTAAAATGTGATTAGTTTTATCTAACGTCTTTATCCAACTAGCAACCAGACGTGA
>Ga0100403_1003571_pt1 | contig 11482 bp, 6 predicted proteins | sample CryGeymet201501t_FD_83663 | JGI IMG/M metagenome (GOLD analysis project Ga0100403, IMG submission 83663) | Groundwater microbial communities from Crystal Geyser aquifers in Utah, USA - Crystal Geyser metaG 2015-01t | ecosystem: Environmental > Aquatic > Deep subsurface > Groundwater | place: USA...
ACCTTTCTCAAGGACAAGCTGAGCAAGGCGCTAACTGGCTTGAGACACAACCACTGATGCAGGTCTATCGATTGGGCTGGCTCGTGGTTCAGGATCTGCAAACCGCAGCAAGGCAGCTCATCGCCACAACGCCTGTGAGTTTCTTCGGATCACCAGACCAGGAGATTCTCCAATCATTGATGAGTCGCCACCCGGAACTTGACGACCTTTATTTAAAAGATCTTGAGATGAGCTCCAAAGATTTGCTCACACTCGGCGGCATTGTGAAGATCGGCGAACGACTCGCCCAGCTTGGCTGGCTTCAGAAGTTTTTCCTCGGAGATCTTAAAACCATTATGGATTTTGAGAAGAGACCCCTACTTCCCAATGAGAGTGCCTACGCAAGACTTGCGACGGCACTCTTCAGACAAAATACATCTCCAGATGCGAATAACATCAGCTCGGCCCCGCTAAGCATAGAAGACTGGGCGACTCGCAGTCCGAAATTCAATAAGGACTCTTTTTCAAAGGCCCTTAATCTCGTCGTAGAGCAAGCCCCAGAGGCTTCGAGAGCCTTAGTCAAAAATCGCTTCGATTCATTAGCCGATGACCTCGATTACTTCTGCAAAAACTCTCCTACCAAAATTCCAGACCTAAGATATTTCAAATCTTTAGTCTTTGATTTAGGCGAAGGGAAGAATCCTAAGGAGAAAAATTAATGGGACAACAAGTTCTCTCTTTCCTCAGAAACCTAGCCGTCTGTTTCTGGCTAGGAGAACTTTTGTTTTTCGTCGTGATCTTTGCACCTCGAGTTTTCAAGGTGCTTGAGCGCCCGGCAGCAGCCGCTCTCCAAGCTTCGATCTTCCCTGCTTATTACATGGCAGCGTTTGTCTGCTCCATCATTGTGGGCTTGACGATCCTGCTGCAGAAAAATTCACTTTCCAAGATGCAATTCATCTATGGAAGCGGCGTGGCCTGGCTTGGAGCTGCGGTGAGCGCCTTCAGCCTATGGCACATCACCCCCACATTGATTGGACTCTATCCATCCTACTATTCTGAGAACCCGCCCCTGGAAGCCATCGAACAATTCGCATCTCTTCACAAGATGAGCGTGGTCACCAATGGCGGAATTATGTTCTTACTTTTGGGGTTGGTTTTTGTATTCGCGGAACGCAGACAAAAGCGAGTTTGGACTTAGGACCATATCAAGGAGTGTGCTGTGAAGGTTGAGATTCAGCAGGGGCTTCGTCTAGACAATTTTCACCAACTTGTTTTGTATAGGATGAAAAGTCATAATCTTTTCGGCCGTTGTCGACGCTTCGGTAGTAATTGTTTTTCTCAATCGTCGCCGTAGCGTTAGTGATCTCCTTGGTCATCCCTTTGTAGAGATAGATCAAATGGTCCACCTCTCGCCCTTCGGGGATTTGAAAACCAGATTTCTTAGCATGATGTTTGAGGAGGGGCATCGCCTCTGCAAGGTAGGCCATCGTTGCGATCGCAGCGTTAGCACTGTCTTGCAGATTTTCTTTTTCAATGTGAGGGAAAGCTTCCTTCAATTTTCCTGGTAAATATTTGATCTGAGTGGGGCCACGACTGTTCATCTCAACGTCAAAGAGGATGGGAAGAATAAGCTTCCCGTCATAGCCATCAAAGGCAGCATCAGCCGCTTCGTGCACAAGCCCAAGTAAAAGAGAGTTCTTTAACTTCTTCTTCCCCTCATCACTCGCGTGACGATAGTCATGAAGAACATCCCCGAACTTATAAAACTTATCTAGATATTTATTTTTTGAAGTCCAGCGATCATTCAAGTTGATCTCTTTATCACGAAACTCTTTAGCCGAACTCACAAGCCAAGGCAGTCTTTCCTTAACCCAATACTTCGGACTCTCTCCGTTTTTGGATTCGGCCGCGAGAATTCCCATCGTCAGAGCCATCATCTCTTCGTAGGTTTTATCATCGAGTTTGTAATGAGCCTTCAAGACATCCTGAATTTCTTCGTCAGACAAAGTCTCCGCAAATATTTTTGCTGTATTCGACTTGGAAGCTTTTGAGCCAGACCGAACCTCAGCTACAGAGTAACTTTTGTTTTTTGCGGAGGCACAAGCGGCAGCAACATCGCCATCAACGACCTCCTCAACAGCATGAGATTGCGGAGCATGCAGGCCAACAGTAAAAGCCAGGATGAACGACAGTTCTGAGATTGATTTCCTAGCACGAGCCAACATAATTAATAGCTTACACAGTCTTAACACGACGTGTCAAACCTAGTCTGACATTAGCCTCACACTGTGCGCCGGGAATGGTTGGTGGCCCATATTGGATCGCTACGATCCATCTCAACAGCTTAAAATCATTGAGATCAATCACGATGCGATTCTTAACCTCCAGGACCACCAACCATTCCCGGCGCACAGTGTGAGACTCAAAGCCAGCACGACCTAGAACAGGGGCACCTCTTCAGCTCTATACAACTGATATTCGCCATCGGGATCGGGCACCCGGTCAAAGAGATAGTTCAAAGTATCTAGGGCATTGCCCTTATCAATTCCCTGACCATACTGAACAAGAAGTCTGCTATACAAATCCGAGCTTCTCTCCCAGCGAAACGGGTCTAGAAAATTTCCAGGCCGCCCTGGTTTCACGGCCAAATCAATGCGGTTAAGCGTTTTCCCCTCGCCCCTACCCGAGACCCACAGAGACTGCCCTTGATCATCAATGACGATACCTTGTCCAGTTCCTCTGTCACCCAAAATCATAACTGGCTTCTGGGAAATGCTTCTAAGCTCTTCCACCTCTGTTGAGTTCAAATCTCCCAATACGATCCACATCGCAAAGACATGGTCGGCAGAATCTTTTTGAAGTTCTTTAAAGGTCTTTATCGGACTCTCCCTCACAAACCCCTTCGGTAATTCTGGACCTTTAGAACTACTCAAAGAAATGATACGGAAAACGGGTTCACCAATCGCAGAATCTTTCAAGTCGTAAAAATTCGAGAATATCGGTTTCATCTTAGAATCAAAAATATTTGAGCTTAAAATTGAAAATTTTGCTCCGCTCATACGTTTGCGAAAATATTCTAAACCATTGATAAAATCTCTTGAATTAGCTCCATAAGCAATCAGTTTATTCTGATTGTAATATTCAACTAAAGTCGGCAGTTTGAGAGCCTCTTCCTTTGACAAAGGTGTCACATACTCACCAGGAACAACAGCATTACCTGCGCTTAAAAACACAACTTTTCCTTCCTTGCGAGTTTTGGAGATATAGCTACTAGCCTGCCTGACGCCACCCATGGGAAGAAACTCACAAGGACATACATCTATTTGCCCTTCTCGATCCTCTTCAAAAAGAAAAATAGTCTGATGTTTATTTTCGGCGAACCCTTTTTGAAAAGGCTCAAACAAAGTTTTCTGATACGGGTTAATATCGGAAAATCTCTCCTGAGATGCGCAAGAGGAAAGAGCTAAAACAAAAATAGAGCTGAGCCAGTACCCCAAAGACACAACGCTCTCGAATTAAACGGAACCGCCGCATCTGCGCACTAAATAGTCACCATCTAAAACATCTTTTACGACGTCGCCTGGATCGAGGTTCCCACGAAGCATATCTGTCGCAACTGCTTGACGAAGCACACTATCAAATGCTGGCCCATGATTGTTCTCGCCACCTTTCGATCGGTACGGCGTCAACACATTTTCGATATCGCTAATAGACTTATCAATAGCGTTGAGCGCTTTCGCTGCTCCAGCCATTTTTACTTGATCCCCGGATTTACTATGCTTCTCCAGTTCAGCAGCAATTTTACTTTTACGCTCTTTAAGATTGGACACGATAGCTTCAGCCCTTTCAACCTTGGCATCCTTCGTCGTTAGTTTGGCCAATTCTCCATCAACCTCACCCCTAAGCACACTTAGCTTTTGAATTGTAGGAAGATCATAGTTTTCAAGAAGCTGTTTACTGAGCGCGAAGACGGTATCTGGTTTGTTTTCCATTAGGTCCTTGTTTGAAATTAATTTCTCTAAAAACTCTCGATAAGCCGTTCTATACGCAGGGCTTTCTGAGTTGGCGAGAACCCTGTTGAGAGTTTTCGCATCCATCTCCCTCATCGCCCTCACAACCGTGGCGAAGGCAAAGTCATCAGCAGGCAGTCCCTCGATAAAGGCGCCTACTCTCGGGTCATTTGGATCAAGCCCCTTTAGCGCCAAAATGTCTTCCAACATTTCTCCCTTTTCCTTGGTAGACATCTGATTCTTGGAATAGCCCTCTAACCTTGAAGCCACCTTAGAAACAGCACTTCCGTCGTGCGACCCAAAGGCTGGTTTCTCACTAGCAACTCCGGAAGCGATTGGCCTATTGGGATCCTCGAAACTTGGAAACTGATTGGTCTCAGCCTTGGCATGGATCGAATCACCCAATTGCTGAAACCTAAGAGCTAGAGATTTTTGAATATCCTCAACTGAAGTCCTACCAGCTCTTTCCGGGTCATTAAATTTGAACCTGATTTGATCAACATCGCCCCTAACTTGAGTGGGGTCAAAGCCCTTGAAGTTCTTAACAAAGGGTTTCAAAGCCAATGAATGAAGAGAGAAAACCAGTATATTCACGACAACAAAACTCTTTGCCAGCTGCTTTAAATAGTTAAAGTGATTCGACTTCATAACTGTATTGCTCCCATATATATAGTCCCAAAAACTTATCGGTTAAACGTTAGTCTAATGTTAGACCTTTCACTTTGCTATAAAGTTTGTGTGAAGATCCGATCTTCACACAATATTAACACTGATCTCTCCTATAATTACTGTCAGAGCCACACAGGTTGATCGAATGTATTTGATGTTTAGAACGCTATTGATAGGCAGTTTGATTTTGGGGAATATTTCTCCTGCCTTTGCGTTTCAATGCGACATGGGCCCTGAAGATTTGCCCCCCATTCCACACGATCCCCGAATCAGTCACGGCGCCTTACGCGCATCCTATAAATATGATTTCTCAAAGGACGATGCTTATTCTACAGACGAAGAACTCAACCTATCTGGATCGCCGATTTGGGAATCTGTTTTAGGCCGGCTGCAAGACGACGTAGATAGCCAGAGATCCAAACTCTCTGGATCTCCCCCACCGGGCCTAAGCCGAGATGTTCTCTCGGAGGTTTTTCAACTGAGCCCTGAAGAAAAATCTAGTAACAGAGAACGCTTTGAAAAAGTAATCTCTGAAAAGTGGCAAACAGGTTTCGATAGCTATATTGACAGCCTCTCCGACAGTGAACTCAACAAGTTTTTTGAGAAGGTGAAAAATGATCGCTACACACAATGGCAACGAGCAAAAGCCGCCGGACTCAACGTTCCCGAGCCCTACCAAGCACTTCCAGACCATGAGGTTCCCAACTTCGTCACTTTAGAGCTAGAGAAAGCCTACAATCGAAAAATTTCAGACCAAGCTTACGCTTTAGCCAAGCCACGGGTGGAAGAGTTCTCGCGCTTTGCCTCGAAATCTTGGAGCGATTGGGTCAGATCAGCGAATTCTTCTGGAATTCCTTCAGACTTGAGCCGCAAAGACTTTGCTTCCAATGATAATTCTCATGGAAGCCGAAGTTTTGCATTGGGCGACTCTATTGATCTAGCCTGGAAGCAATCTATTGGTCTCGTGGAAAATGAGAGACAAAAATCTATCAAAAACTTAGGTGAATCTTCAGATTCAAGCCATGGTGGCAGTAGATCTCCTGCCGGCAACATTCCTCACGATAGTGCTATTTCAGAAAAGGATTTTGTCTTTGATACGGACGCCCCTCTTACCGACGACATCAAGATACATATTCTCAATCGAATTCTCAACCCAGACAAAGATAATCCCCAAAAATCTATGGATGAGTTGAAAGCAACCTGGAATGATTCTTTCGAAAAAGCACTAAACGGAAAAGGTGTTAGCTTCTTCCACCTGTCGCCTGACATCTATCCTGATGATCCGCTCGGAAACAAATTTCAAAAAGATTTTTCTACTTTCCTAAGTCTCGAAAAAACCTACGAAGATCAACTTAAGACGGCTCAAGAACCTCGAAAGTCCGAGCTCTTAGCAAAGCTAACTGAAGTCAAAGCCGAACTTGAAAAGATGCGAAATCAGCTGCGTTTAAGTTTAAGAACAAAGCTCGCACAAAATATGATATTTGAATTGCGTGTGCGCAAAAATGGGCTTCAGTTTCATTTAAGCAAAGATTTAAATGAGAAAGCTCGAGCTCACGCAGAGAAAAAGGTTCGTGCCGAAAATGGATTAAATACGCACGACAACATTCCGGACGAATACAAAGAAGCTTTTGATCAGTCCGTGAATTATGAATCAGCGCTCTACAAAAGAGAGCATATGGACGCCACTAACCCCGTCTGGGACCTGGACCTCGACTACGATGGAGAATCCGACATCCAAGGCAGTGATGCTGATCCGTACTCTGGACACAAAGGCGCCTACAAAAAATACGATGCCTACACACTTTTATCGAGCAAACAGAGTCTCTACCTTGAAAGATGCCTACAGAAACAATGGAAACAAGCACTAGCGTCTCCCCCTCCAAATCTAGATAAGTCTTCTTACGATAATTTTCTACTTCGTCTTCAAACTTCCAACACTCCCTGCATTGACAAACTTTTTCCTCCAGAACTTAAACGACTGAGAAAAGAGGCTCTGGAAACTGCCGATGAAATTTATAGGAACTTTATGGTCGAGCAAACAGCTGCCGTACACCAAGCCATGGCCTTCGGAGTCCCGCTCAAAGCCCATGAACAGGGGATGGACTACATTGTCAGATACTCCGCCAAAGAACAGTCTACTGCTAACGGCAGCTCTGGTGACCCACTTGCAGCACTGAATGCCCTCCGCGCTCACCAAAGAGAAGGCGGAAAATGGCTCAAATCTAAATACAATATTTCTGTATCTAGTGACGGAAAAAGGTCACTGGATTTTAGCAAGTTCGACATCTCTAAGGCAGAAGAATTACTGAACGACGATCAGGCCAGGGAAACACTAATGCAATCACTAGGTCCTCAAGCACTGCCTTCACTCGAATTACTTAATAAGTTAAAAATCTACGCAGAGACCGAGGGTGCGAAACGAAGCGATGGCCTGGGACCACAAGTCATAGGTGATACGGTTTTTTGGGTCGGCTCGGATTTTACCGAGTATAGAAATCAATACGGCACCCTAAGACACAAACATGACCTGAAAGTCTTTCAAATGCCACTTGAGGAATATAGGCAAAAGGCCTGCAAGGACGGCAAAGCCGCCTATGATGAGATGATAAAAACCATCACGGATTATGGGGAGGCTTCAGCCGCCATAAAAGCTGGCGGATGGATGCCATACAAAAACTTTTTTGTAATCGGAACAAGAGGTCTCACTGACATGACTCGGGACCTGTTTGGAGCGCAACCAATCAAAGGAGCTCCCACTAAAGAACTTCGAAAACTCGATACAACAAGAGATGCTGTTTTAGAGGCCAGCAAAAAGATGAGCCGCTACAATCTCAGATATGGCTTGGGATCTGAAACTCCTCTAACCGGCGCACTTCGCGACTCTTTTAGACAAACCGAACATTTTGATCCTCAGAATATGACTCAAGCAGGATTCGACGAAGTCTTTAAAGGGATCAAAGCAAACTCCGAGTATCTGATCCAAAGTGGAAAAAGCACGGGAGGCAAACTTATTGCTGCCGTTGCAGCCTACCCCATCGCAGCTGGAGCTGGCGCAGTAAGCGCCGTAGGCTTGAGAGCCGCGGCATCTGGAGTCAGCGCAGTTAGGGGAGCCAGCATCGCGGCAAGACTTGGCACCATCGCAACAACGAGAGCAGGATTTGGTCAGGCATCAGGAGCCTTTGGACGAACACTTTTCAATGCCGCCGGTCGAACAGCATTTACACAAGGAGCCCGGACAGGAACAGTCATGTTTGGATTTGCGAACGCCATCAACCCTCTTGGCGTTTCCATACGGACCAAGTTCCAGCACGATTCTGTGCTCGATCAAGGTGGCGAAAGTGACTATTGGGCTACTTGGAGAGATGAATACGCCACGAGCTTTGAAGGAATGAACAACCCCAAAAGCGCGATGATGATGGGAGTTATGGGCACTGGCTTTGCTTCTATTGGCCACTATTATAAATTTGGAGCGTCGACTCCCTGGAGAATCATGCAACCTCTTTCAAAAGGAAGAACTTTTTCGCAGATCCTGAAAGAAAGTCCTAACACAGCCAATATGATTGCAAACCTCCAAGCCTCAGCCGCGTCAACAGCCATTATGGCCGGCCCTGAAGCCTACGGCGCATATCAATCCTACAAGACCGGACATGAGGAAATTGAAAAGATCCAACATCAGATTGATAACACCTCCGACCCCCAAAAGAAAAAAGAACTTCAAGACTATAGAATCAAGATGAAAGCCCAACTTGATGCGCAACTAAAAAGTATAGGAACAGATTTCTTAACTTATGACGTCGTCATGGCAGCCGCCTTTGTAAGAATGCCAGCAGAGTTTTTTAATGACGTCACGGTTAACAAGAAAACCTTTAGAACCGGAGTCGAGGCCAGCATCGCTAGAAATGCTAGAGAGATTGGATTCGGCTCAAAGAATACGGAGCAGCTAACGATGACTCCAGATGGTTACCACCAATACCAAGCTGAAATGGCCAAGCTACGTTCGCTTCGCGATCCCAATGCCGACATTGCAGACTACGAACCCATAAAGCTTCGTGGTAAAGATGGCGACGGAAACTTTGTTTTTGAAGTTTCTCCCGAGGCTAACTGGGAATCTCTCGCAATCCGAAATCAAAGCGTCGGCCGAACTTTGTTCCCACCTAGCTGGACTCCGAGCTATATGAATATTGATTCTCTCAACTTGATCCGGCCTGAGTAGAGGCTATATCAAATCTTCAAGCTTTTCCAAAAGATCATGAACCTGATCTTGCCTGCTTAATCGAAACTCGGCACAGGTCTCTCCAGGGCCCACTTTAATCGTAATGGAATTCTTGTTATCCAACTCCTTGAACATATCTTCATCCGTAGCATCATCACCAATCGCCACATACAAAGTATCTTCATGATGTCGAGAAGCTTGATTCGCCCATCGCACAAATTGCCCTTTGTTGGCCATCACATCCTTAATTTCAACAACCTTTTTCCCCATCATTACGGTAATTGGAAAGTCTGACATCAAACCTTCTAATTCAATTTTAAGCTTCTTTGCTTGATACTCAGCAAAGCTTTCAGGTGAATTTCGGTAGTGCCAAGCAATAGCTTTTTCTTTCACCTCCACGAAACTCTTCGGGACTCTGGTAGTAAAGTCATTAACAATCTTTAGAGACGTGCCGTACCACTTACCTTTCCCTCGATTTGTAAGATGCTTCCACTTCTTTTTTTGAGAGTTATAAAAAATTGAACCATGCTCTCCCGCCAGATCAAATTCACTTCTACCAAAAATCTTCTCCAAGAACTGTCCATCTCGTCCGCTTACTATAGTCAACGAATCGATCTTCTCTTTAGAGCGTAGTCTTCTGAGAAGTTCAAAAGTTTCTTTTTTGATCGTGGCCTTCTGAGGATCTCTAACAATGGGGCTTAACGTTCCGTCAAAGTCTATAAAAAACACAACACTTTTTGCCTGTTTCAGCCTTTTCACCAAACTGTGTTCAGCCCTACTCCTAATGTCTGACAAATCAATCGTGGCTTGAAATTGAGAAACCGAAGACGCATGCAACTCTTTCATAAACCGCTGGGCCCAAACGGTCGCAGTATATTTATCGAGGTATTCCTTCATCTGCTGGTTCTCTACGATCCGCTGTTTAGATGGTCTCATCAAACCATCGCGAATAGCCTGTGCCGTTGAAGCTGTGTCCCAGGGATTGATAGGCTTGGCGTGGAAAAGCGTGGAGATCGCACCTGTAAAGTAACTGAGAAGTACCGTCCCCGGATCTGCGTCATCCTGAGACACAACATACTCAAGAGCCACCAAATTCATGCCATCTCGTTTGCTCGTAACTAGAAGCATGTCTGAAAGTTTATAGAGTGCCGACAATTCATTAGCATTCACAGTATTAAAAATATACTTCACAGGAACATAGTCAGCGCTGCCATAAAGACCATTAATCTCTGAAACCAATCTCTCAACATGATTTCTTAGTTCGACATATTCTGGAACCTCGGTTCTAGAGGGAATCGCCAGCTGAATGAGCTGAACCTTGCCGCGAAAGCTAGGGTTCTTCTCCAAGAAATACTTATAGGCCTCTAGCTTAAGATCTATCCCTTTAGAATAATCCAATCTATCGACCCCCAGAATCGTCTGCATATTTTTTGGCATACTCTTCTGCCATTTTTTTATGATCTCCAAGGTTTTCTTTTGACCAGCTTGCTTCTCAAATTTTCTAGAATCAATACTCGCTGGAAAAACACCGACCTTCGCCACGTGATTATCTAGTTCTATCGAGAGCAGACTTGATTCGATCCCCATCAGCTCCTTAATACTCTGACTAAAATGTCTCACATAAGAATATTCATGGAATCCAATAAGCTCAATTTTTGCCAGTGCATTGAGAATCTCCCAAGCCTTTGGAAACTGCCTAAAAATTTCGGAACTGGGGAAAGGAATGTGTAAGAAAAATCCTATCTTCAAATTAGGGCGCAGTTCCTTCAAGTATTGACCAACAAAGAACAAATGAAAATCCTGAATCCAAATGACATCATCATCTTTTGCAACCTTCGCGATCTCGTGAGCAAATTGTCGGTTCACATCAAGATAATCTAGCCACTTATCTTCGGAAAACTTCACATAACCAGGCTCATAGTGAAATAGAGGCCAGAGCACATCGTTACAGATACCGTTATAGTACCGATCGTACTTATCTTGCTGGATAAAAATTGGTGAAAAGGAAATTTTATCCTTCAATCCTTTCAACTCTTTTTTAAACTTCGCTTTTGATGATTCAGCCGAATAAGGGACGGAGCCCATCCACAACATTTCCTGCTGAGATTTGATGCCGGTTATGGCTGTAATCAGCCCCCCACTACCTCGTTTAAGTTTTCCAGTGCGGTCACTGACAAGTGGAAGACGGTTGCTAACTATGATCCATTTTGAATTGCTGCTTTTTTTCATCGGAATCTACAGAATAGCTATACTATATAGTATTATTTTTTGCAGAGGAAACTTTGATGACTACAAGACATGAATACGAAATGGGCATTATCGGTAACTGCAATTTTCTCGGATATATCAATAAGAAAGCCAACTTGAATTGGCTGTGCTGGCCCAGAATGGATAGTAGCTTCGTATTTGGTTCCCTCATTGACAAGGATAGTGGTGGAGATTTCTTCATCAGCCCAGCACAAGAAAGCAAATTTGTAAGTTCACAACACTACTTGTCAAACACAAACATTCTCATTACCGAATTCAAAAACGAGGACGAACATTTTCGTGTGATTGATTTTGCACCACGATTTGAACTTTACGAGCGATTTTTCAAACCATTAATGGTTAT
>Ga0100403_1003572_pt1 | contig 11481 bp, 11 predicted proteins | sample CryGeymet201501t_FD_83663 | JGI IMG/M metagenome (GOLD analysis project Ga0100403, IMG submission 83663) | Groundwater microbial communities from Crystal Geyser aquifers in Utah, USA - Crystal Geyser metaG 2015-01t | ecosystem: Environmental > Aquatic > Deep subsurface > Groundwater | place...
TAAGCATGAGTATGACTTGTTATCGCACCAGTCAACACAGCCTCTACCATGGCTTTTGTAATCGCTGTCAAATAAGTTGAAGTATCAAGAGTCCATGTATTAGCGGCGGTCTTTTTGAGCAACCCGAGCGTGCCGGCGAGCGCTGCAATCGCTGTAAGGTCAGCGTCTAAGGGCTGGTAAGCATGAGTATGACTTGTTATCGCACCAGTCAACACAGCCTCTACCATGGCTTTTGTAATCGCTGTCAAATAAGTTGAAGTATCAAGAGTCCATGTATTAGCGGCAGTCTTTTTTAGCAATCCAGATGTCCCGGAGAGCGCCGCTATTGCTGTTAAATCAGCATCAAGCGGCTGTGCACCAAGCGTTGTAAGGGCTTGGGTCTGATTTGCGTCATCGAGTAAAGTCCTGATAAATGCTGTCAGTGTAGTTGTTGATGCCGTTGTTAAACCATCAAAATACGGCAACCTGTCTGTGCTTGGCGCCACTTCCCTTAATGCGTCAAGAGAGTTTCCTTGTCGTTGCGCTCCAATAGCATTCCTTGCGTCCTGTGTTGAATTTGTAGCCAAAAATGATATGGTTAATGCAGTTATCGGGAATTTGTCTACGCTTTCGGCTGTTAAGCCGTTTAAATAAGGTACAGATAAAGAACCAATAACCCCAGAAATTCCCGAAATTCCTGTTAAAATTGCGTCAAGAGGCTGGTATAAGTCTGACAGCGTTACAACTCCATCCCTGCCGTCAACGCTGATGACTTTATCTGTACCATCCGATTTCTCCCATACTGAACCGGAATAAATTACATAATCACCGGCCGCAAATTCAATTATTCCAGATCCGAGATTTTGCGACCCTGCAACCGATACGCGGTATACATCCCCAGCGTCACCAGTACCGTTTGCAAGTAGTGGCGTATTGGTCGATGCATTCCATGACCCTTTATATTCCATGAGTGATGACGGCAATTGCGAAACCGGAACCTTTCCAGCTGAATCAAGACCGGCGTATCCGTTTGATATGCCTTTATTTGATGATGACTCTGCTCCGATATCTGCCGGAGATAATGCGTCGGTTCCGCCGGTTGCGTGTGTTGATTTATGCGATGTTGGCGTCCTTGCGTCTGATAATCTTGAGTCATTTTCAAAAACGTATTTCAGCCATGCACCCCATCCGGATGACTCATTGCCGGTTCGATATGCAATTAATCCGCCGGTTTGAGAATATGCTATCTCATACGCATTCGATCCAGTATCATCATACCATGACCGAAATCCAAAAATAGTTACAAAAGTTCCGCCGAAAGGATTACCGACCGATGACTCAAGTTTGAAATGACATTTCATTTCTTGGTTATAGTCTCCGGGACTGGTTGCGACGCTTCGAGAATCGACAAATTCAAGCGTTTCCGCTTGCGATGCCGTATTTATGTATTTTGCAATATCGTCCAAGTATGATGACACGGCGTCCCATGGGTTCGGCATAACGTCATCGGTGATATACAACGGCCCTATAAATTTACGCCATGACTCAAAACTAACTCTGTCGAAATTTGATACCGTGTGAGGTAGTACGGCAAATCTATTGTAAGGAGTTTCCATATTGCCGTATAGGGTGGTTTTTTCTTCCAATTGCGCCGGGTCGGGCATACCTGCCGACTCGTAAACAACTATAATATCTGCGGTGTTTTCGGTAAAAAATTCTTTTGCTACATCGTATACACCAGGATTTCCTATAATTGGGAATAGTTCTAAATCGTGCGAATAATTTGTAATCTCTGAATAATAATTTCTTACAGTAGAAGTATTTGTATTGGAAAACTCGTCTATGAATATGCCGTCTATTGCTGGATAAAGCTCAATCCATTTATCGATTTCGGCTTTTACTACCGAAATATCTGTCGCCGTGTATCCTGTGTCTGTATAGCCGATAACAAGACACCCGGCGCCTTTTAATCTATCAATTCCAACGGTATAGTTTCCATCAACAACGAGTCCTGGACCGTTGTCTGGATTTATTATAATAATAAAAACAACATCATGATATTTTTTGGCCGTATCAATTACCAAATTCCATGAGGCGTTATTGATAACATCAGCAGGGTAAACGTACAATGGAATCAATATACTGTTCCGGCGCATTGTTTTTAGCCGATCGGCAGCACCTATTGAATTGGGAGTCAAAATAACATCTCCGACCATACCATTAACGGATGAGACAAGAGGGCTTGACGGGCTTTCGACATAAGCGGCGATTGCTGCGGCTGTCTGCGTCGATGCTGTGGTAGCTGTCGCCCCTGATGCGGTGTAAATATTGTATAAAGCCGTAATAAGCTCGGGCAATCCCATTTTATCCCCTTATGTTCCCGGCGTTGGCGGTGTCGGCGCGCCTGGTACTGCTGACGCGTGAAGGTGTGTGTCAAGATTCGTTGTTGCAGTTTTCACACTTCCGCCTTTCACTTCTCCTGACACTTGCAAATTTCCGCTGATCTCAAAATCGCCTGAATGTATCATTTTTCCAGTCACTTCGATATTACCTGATTTCCTTAATATTATCAAGCTTTTAATTGTCTGGCCGTCACGTGAGTATATGGCAATCTCCCCAGATACAATATCTGCATTGACCTCGTAATCGGTAGTAGCAATGATAACGCCTGATTTACTCGATCCATTTATCGGTATCCATACGCCTCGCGCGTTGTCACCAGGGAGGCTTTTTATACCTGCAATGCCGAAAATTTGCATGTCATTTTTAACCTGTCCGGCGATTCCGGAACCTTGAGCGGTTGAAATTTGGCCGGGTGAATTGCCAGGTGTCGCAAATTTTGATTTTATTAGTGTATAAATTTCAGAAAAAATATTTACCACCTGTACACCCCTGATAAATCGCCTGTATATGCCTGCGGTAGTGATAAACCAAGCGCACAAGTTCTGCCGTTTTCTTTATCAAGGGTAAGAATTACTCTTGAAATTACAAGTAAAATCGGTTCAAAAAGGTCAATTGCAGGCGATTTGAGCGTAATTGTAGCGCCCGGATACCATATAAAACCAGAATTTGCCCTCCATCCAGATAGCGAAACGGTAAAAACTGCCGATTCTGATAATGATACCGCCGTTTTCCATTTTGCTGTTGTTTGGATGTCTGCTGCGTCGATATTTATACCAACCTCAACCCGTGGCCGGTAAATTGAAACGCCCGAATCTGTGGAAATTCCCTCTGATATATCGCCGAATTGCTGCGAGTAACATTTAATTTTTGAAAATCGTTTAGTTCCGTCGTATGTCGCTTTTGCGGAAAGGAAATTCCCTGCCCCTTCTTCTATAGCTTGGATCGGCGCAAGGCGTGAGGATGTCCGAGATATGGCAACGCGACCATCATTTTCTGATGTTATATTCAACCCGGTATCAAGCGCAAGCCGTGACAAAAAAGCACCGGCAAACTCTCCTGGTTCCGCGCTCACTTCTTCTATCGGGTCAGAGTCCGCATATGCAATGACTGAAATTCCAAAAGGTGATAATATTTGAGTGGCAATGCCTGAAAGAGTGAGATTCTCAAAAACAAACGGCGACCCGTCCGAGTCTATTTGACAATCAACCGCAGACCCGGCAAGTGACCTGCCTTGAATATTTAACATTTTTGAATTTGAGTTTATGGTAGGGTTTCTCATTTCGATTCTGCCAGTCAATATCTTTTCATCGTCGATAAATACCTTGCATGGTTCGTATCCAAAAGGCTTGCAGAATTGATTTTCCGTGTCATTTGGTGCGCTTAGACTGAATACATGAGCGATGGAGTCAAGTGATCTTTCTATGGTTATCCCAGACCATCCGGAAACCTTTTTTGATCCTGCCTCGATCGATACTGTATCACTCATACCATATCACCGATTTGCCAGATGACAGGAGAAGAATTTCAGATCCTATAAGTTTATTTATACGGATAAACTCATCAAGCTTATCGTCAATGTTTCCATCTATTTCGTATAATTCACACACAAGAGTTAATATATCCCGTGATTCATCGAGGGTCTTTTTCCTCTCTGTCTTAAGTGAGAATGCTTTTTCGATTAAATCATATTTCGCATCGGTAATTGCCTGTTTTATGCTGGAATTTATCTCCAGTTTTGACGTAAAATCTATAGATAAATTCTCAAGGTTTTCGGTGATTTCAGTTACTGAATCGGAACCAGTTTGGATTGTGTCGGAGATGAATACGGCGTCTGATCTGGTTTCTATTTCTCCCGATGCTTGACACTCGGTGAGGCCTGCAACAAATCCGGTAACGCTGATCCATAATGAATATGCTTGTGACAATGTACGTGGCACTTGATTTGCTAAATTTTGGATTGATGATACATAACCATTGACTTTTGACTGTACCCGCGTTGCTGCTGATGCCGGTAATCTTAATAATGCTGTAAGTGAATCCGCAAGTAATGACGGTTGCAAAATAAGCGCGTCAATATTATTTTCAATATCTCGTACTTGTGAATTTACCTGCGAGGTTATTCCATCGTCGCCAGATATGGCAGATGTTAAATTTTCAGAAAAATTTGAAATTGTTGACAGAATATTTTCACGGTTTCCAATTCGATCTTCGGTGTTCAATGGATTAAAACCATTTTCAAAATCGGTTATTGACTGTGCAAGCAAATCATCATTTATTTGCGAAATTAAAGCATCATTCAAAATAATTGATGACGGGTACCCTTCACGATCCGGAACCCTGACAAAAGAAATTTTGAATGATGCACGCCCTACGCCTTCAACCAATCCCTCTGACTGCACGACATCAAACACCTGAATGGATAAATCACCATATCGCGGATGTTGTAATTTTCCTGGCCCTTCTTCCAAAAGTGAATCATAAAACTGATCTGCCAAACCAGGGTAATCACTTCCGGAAATATAACAATCGATCGTAAATTTCTCTGACAGCTTCCCAAGATCTTGAACTACTGGATTATCCTGCATCGGGAATTCATGAAGTGATGCTTTTCGCCCTCCTGAACGTCCTACTGAGTCAAATTCAAGTATTGTTTGAGTGCCGCTTTTTGATTCATATATCATTTGACGAATTTCTGGCGCTGCCATTATTGCCTCACTCCTGCGGTTCTTACAACTCCGGTATTAATACTTACCGGAGGCGCTGACGATCCTGACTGTCGTATAGTAGTACCTTCAGGAGGGTTCCTGAACATAACATCAACTTGCGTTCTTGATTGCTGCATTTGCGCAGCTTGCGGAGAAAGTGTTGATATTGGTATCTCCTGCCTTTTTCGTCCTGTTGGCTGCGATGCGTCTGGAATTGAATCAATAAGCGCCTGTTCTTCTGCTGTCGATCCATACCCTGCTGATGCATATGCACGAGATGGATCCTTTATCCCCAAAAACATTTTCGCAAGCCCGATAGCTTTATCAATTGATTTTGATATAAGCCCCCATTTCAACTCGAGTGTAACAAGCAAGCCTATCAAACTACTCACGCCAACAACAATCAACCCAACCGGGTTCCCGGCCATGGCTGCGTTGAAAATCAATTGCGCTCCTGTCGCTATTTTTAAAGCGGCATCATACCCGAGTGTAACGCCTTTTATAAGTCCAAGCGTCGTGACAAAACCTCCGAAAAATGGCGCTGTTTCCTGTATGATTTTTCCGATATTGCCTATTGTTTGGTTTAATTCTCCGCCTGCTGATAGAGACTTTCCAATCTGTACCGCCATATCGGTTATTTTCGGCAGAAATATATTAAATTGAGGGATAACATCACGGGATATGATATTCCCGATTCCTTTTAATGAAGTTTGAAAATTCAACATTTCATCAGTCATTATTTCTGAATTTGTCAATAATTCGGTATCCATTACATACCCGACTCGGTGCGCCTCATCCGCAAGCCTCGCCATGCCAGAGCGACCTTCGGCCAAAACGTTTACCATTTTTATACCTGATTTGCCAAAAAGGTCGAAAGCAACACGCGCCCGCTTTGACGGGTCTTGAATTCTACTCATACCATCTGCCACGAGATTAAGCACCTCATCAGGACCCGCTGCTTTTAGTTGCCTTGCTGTAAGTCCAAGCGCCCTGAGTGATTCAGCTACTATCTCTGTATCTGATGACAAATTAACGGTTAATTTTTTTAATGCGGTATCCATCTCGGCAACTGCTACGCCTGAGCGCTCGCCGATGTAACGGAATTCTTGCAGTGCGTCCGTTGTTAGTCCAAGATAGCGGGCTGTTTTTGCAACGTTATCACCGGCAGATGATACAGAAAGCGCGAGTTTGCCGACCGCCACGCCTGCCGCAAGTGCCGCAACTCCGATACCGGTCAAAATATTTCCGGTAACTTTGCCCATTGACTCAAATTGACTTGATACTGATTTTTGAGTGATAGAAACTTGAGTGCTGAGGTTTTTTACATCCCCGGTCATTTTTTTTACCGGCGCGCTCATCCCGTTGGAGGCGGTAAATCTGGTTTCTATTGTATACTTTGCCATTTTTACGCCTCCGGATGCTCGATATTCCACATTTTGCAATGACCTTCATACCAGAATATCAGCTCTGATAAAGGCTTATGCAAACAATTAAAATGAAACCGCCCTGCTACTGAAAAAAGCATATCATCAACAGGCGCAGGGCTTACCCAAAAATACCGGTAATAAATCCGGCCATTGTCGTGTCTGTCAGTGATAACCGGTTAATGACTTCAAGCGGCTGACATGTTGTGATTGAAATCATTACAATAGACCTTGCATTGTCGGCATCGCGCGGATATTTGTCAAGGCTTCTCATGTCATTTGCGGTAACCTCTTTAAACATGAGCCGATCAATCGTATCATCGTTTGCCAATTTTACTGGATTTTTGAGGGTGTAAACAATTGAATCACCATCCCTGTAAATCCTTCCAAGCTGGCAAGAGATGACAAGTTTTTCTTTGACTGCAGTATCAATGCTTTCCACCTCGAAATATTCAAGGATCTGCTCAATTTGATTGATTGCAACGTCTCGGGTCATGACCTCGTTTTTCATATCTGGCTGAACCTTTCGCCTGACATTGAAATTGTCGCTGTACCGTCGGCAGTATTTTTGCCGATCTCGCCGACAAGAGACAGGCTTCCGGCATAAGTTGCGCCACTTGCGTATGTGACCGATACCTGTACAGGATTTCCCGAATCTGCAATTTCCTGCAAAAATTCCAAGTCTTGCCGATCGTCATCAACCATAACAACAAGGTCGGAAAATCCGCCGAGTATTCGTGTTTGCATAATCGACATCTTGCCGTTTCCGCTTGCTTTTGCTTCGTTGTTGAATCCTGATGTCCGCAAAGTTTTACTTGTGCCGGTTGGAACCTCGAATTCGCGATTATTTATTTTGCAGCTTCGTATGTCGCCGCCTTTTACGACTCCCATTTTTCACCATCCTTTTTTATGGGGCTTTTCAGCCCCGTTTTTCACGATCCGAACGACCATTGATAATTAACGGCAATCACCCTGAGTGAAGGCGGAAGGATATCAGGAATAAGAATATCAACCCGATTTACGTTTTGCGCGTTTTGCTCAACAATTATCCCGGCTGCTATGGTATCACGATCACGAGACCATGCTTGCGGTATCCACAAGTTATCAAGTATACCGAGAATGTATCCTTTGATTGACTTCGGAGACAAGGCATAGTCAACGCTTACGACATCGGTATCGCCAACCAAAACCGCACGATCGAATGGGTTTGAAAGTAAAAGCTGGTCGATGCTGTCAATTTTTGCTTGAATGGTTGTCACGGTTTCGGTGTATCGGAACGACTCATCAACCGCTCCGAGCGCATTGGTTGTATAAGTTGTCAAAAGATCCTTGATCCTGACAGTTCCGTTTCCATCGTCCTCGATCCATGAACCGCCGGCGACTTCGACCGCGTTACCTTGTGCATATGTCCAGCGAGGCAGTGAACCGGCGCGAATTCCTGAAAGTTTCAGAGTTTTAAACGGCTTATTCGGCGAGCTGGCCGCGGAAACGGCGCAAGCGCCAACACATGACGCGGCAATTTCTGCCGGGTGGTTCGGGCTTGACTCGACCATCGCCGATGTTGTCCATGGAGAATTGCGAGAATCAAGCCATGTGACATAATTTGCTCTGGTGTCGTTGTATCCAACAACTCCGGCGAAAGGCTTTTTAATCGCCGGGCTGATACGCTCATCTCCGGCAGTCTCCAAAATGTCAAGACTTGTGTCTGTGTTGTATGGGCAGACAACCCATGTATAAAATGTTCCGCCGAAATTTGCAAGGGCTGTTGTGATGTCCGGGTCAGATGTTCCGCCGGTCATTGCTGTGATAACAGTACCGATCCCTGTTGGCTCGCTTGCCGAGTCTGCGAGTTCCAGATCCTCTTGTATTGTGATCTGATTTCCTGACAGGCCTACCCATTTAGCAGTAAGTGTGGCGGTGCCGGTTGATGCAACGGCTGTCACTGGCAGATTGAGTTTTGCCGTGATTGCAGCAGCGACTGCATCGGCAATTTCTGAGGCTGTATCACCTTCCAAAACTGGAACGGCAACAAGATCACCGGAGATATAAAGGGCATAAGTGCCGCTTGATGTTGCGGGGCCGGTGAATGCAATTGATCCAACTGCCTGACCTACTCCTGCCGCGAGTGGAAAAACGTCAATTGAAACAAGACCTCCAGCCATGCTTGCAAAAAGCTTTATGGCCATACGGTGTATCATGCTCCCGAGGCCATAAAGCGTCGCTGCTTCGTCTGCTGAAAAAATTTGTTTTGCTGTGTTGTTTGTCGGCGTAAATCCGGTGTTGTACTGACCGAAAAGCGCGACCCTCTGAGCAAGCGGGCCAGGTATGCCAGCCCGTTTGTAGTTCTGTTCGATAAATACCGCCGACGCAATCGCACCTGACGGAATTTGGTTGAATGTCATCTATTTATTCCCCCTCATAATGATATATTCCAGACCATAATCCGGAATCTACGGTAATATCAGTAAGGGCCAGATGACTTTGATCCTCTGCATCCCAACTGTATAATACATCAAGTGACCACCTTCCAGCAATAGTCTCGACCTCTTCTTTTTCAATTTCCGCTTTTGAAATGCTCCATGTAGGCCATTTTTTACTTGCTATAGTCCCGGCAGGAAATCCAAAGTCTGAATTCACAAGCCGAAATAAGCAATGCCTTACCTGTTCCTTAAGATAATTAAGCCGCGCAAATGCTTTTTCTGTGTATTCATCGTCAAATTCTATGTTTCCGCCTTTTGTTGTAAGGTCGATAAAAATTTGAGCTGTATAGTTTGAACTTTTACGGCTTCCGGCTTGATCTGGTGTGTCGGAGAATACATATACATTTATATGAGGCAAAATCTCAAGCGTTAACGGCCTGAGCCTGTCGCGCTCTGCGGTGAATCCTACTGTACTATCAAAAGTTGATTGCTCGTATGAAAATTGATTGAGTATGTCGACTATCCTGTCAAGTAAAATGTCGGTGAATCCTCTTGGTATAAGTGCCATCAATTACGCCCTATAAAAAAAGTAGCTCGCCCGGCTGCGCGGTCTATCATTGGATCAAATACCTTGCCGGTAATCGTTAAGCCTGTTACATCCGATGTCGTTACAGTCCAGCCATCATCCGGAATAGCGCCAAAAAGGCTTGATAATCTAACTGTGATGCATGTACTCGCGCCGATAACTTTCAACCCGTCGGAGTCAGTTCTAACGCCGATTCTTTTAACAAGTCCTTTTACGTTATGTTCAGATCCGTTTTTTTCAATGAGTTTTATATTTCTTGCAAAGTCTCCCTCGACCATAAATGAATTGTCTAACTCTATCTGATCAAGCAAGCCCATTGATTACCTCGATCTGTCCGCGCATTAATAGCCTTTTCGCAATTTCAAGCCTTAAAAAACATTCGTGCCCGGAAATATATTTAACTTTTACAAGTTTATTATCGTCCTGTTTAACGTACTTTTTATGAATTTCTTTGTACTTTTCATTGTTAATATGCGGAACTTTTCGCAAGTAATTTTCCGAGTAAAATCCGGCATTTTGCATGTTTTTTGATACTTTTTTAATAAAATCACTATGGTCGTGACCGATAAAAATAATTTTATCAAGTGTAAATTTCTGGAATATTTCAGCCCATCGCCTAACCCATACGGTTTTATCAAGCATCCAATGATTCGGGCTGTGAACGTCTGCTCCTCCAAGGTCAAAACCTGCGACATAAATATTATCGAAATTTTCTTTTATTGCTTGCACAACAAGGCTTGTCCCTGAATCTCTGAGCCAATAACGATCAATGGTGAAATTTTCACATTCCGGAACTGGATTTATAAGGCTGGAAAATACTTTTACTTTCCAGCCTTTGTTTTTCTTTTCTCTCAGGCATTCTTCCATCGGTTCGCGGTGTCCGGTTATTCTGTCGAGAATTTCGCCGAATTCCCGGAATGCGTAATTACAAGACCATATTTCACCGTCGAAATTTTTAATTTCTTCGGAGTAATCAAGTCTTGAAATTCCATTTCCGATGATAAGAACGTTTTTCACTTTTCAGCCTTTTCCTTGACGGGTTTTTCTTCCTGTTTTGCTTCACCAATCGGTCGGCCCTGGCCTTTTTTCTCAAGAATCACTGCTACTTTGTCAGATACGGTGCTGATAAATCCGTTTGTATATCGAAATCGCTTTGACATTTTATCCCCTTTAAATTGCCGGGTTTCCCCGGCTTTTTATTAACCGTTTACGGTTTTTACCGCGAGATGCGGGAGTCCGTATCCTGCATTTCCGCGATAATTTGCGGATGCAATCCATGAATTTGTACCGTTTTTGCGCTCCATCCGAAGTTCTGACTCTTTGCGCATTGAGAAAACAGTTGGCTGGATGATTTCGTTTGTGGCAAGTAGATACCAGTCATTTACATCCGCTGCATCAAGGCGAGCGTCTCCAACAACGGTGAATTTACCGGAGTATGGGTTGTATGTACCTTGTGCGGCTGCGGTCGGGTCTGTCTGGCTGTTAACAAGCCGTTCAAACTTGTTCTGCAATGCAATCGGGCAAACAATCATATTTCCCTTGATGTTCAGGGTCTCGCCTTGATCGTCGGTGAATTTTGCCATTGCAACAATCGCGGCGTTCAGGTCTGCCTCGATCTGTGCAAGGGTGACGCCGGTTCCGGCGAGAAGGTTGTCAAACGTTCTGGCGCCTGATACATCGGAGAAAAAAGCAACGCCATCATATGCGAGTACGGTTGCTCCGGTTATGAGCAGGCTGGTGATGAGTTTTTCACGGTGCGCCATGGTTCGCGATGCAAGAGATTCCGGGATCATGGCAATGGTGCCGGTCTGGTCATCGTCAAGGTCGTCTTGATCAATGGTTGCAGCGGCATACCAGTTACGGTTCTTGATTGTGTAGTCGTAATCGGCGAGACCTTTTGCAGCCATTTCGCCAATCCACTCTTGCACGGTCGGAACAGATCCAAGCCAGCCGAGTTTTTCATA
>Ga0100403_1003574_pt1 | contig 11478 bp, 7 predicted proteins | sample CryGeymet201501t_FD_83663 | JGI IMG/M metagenome (GOLD analysis project Ga0100403, IMG submission 83663) | Groundwater microbial communities from Crystal Geyser aquifers in Utah, USA - Crystal Geyser metaG 2015-01t | ecosystem: Environmental > Aquatic > Deep subsurface > Groundwater | place: USA...
GGCCGGTCAGCCCTTGCGCCACAATGGCGGCTACGGCCAGCACGTTTACCCACAAGGTTTTGGAAGCATACCACTTTTTTTCGTTCATCGTTATTCTCCTTTGGAAAATAGGCTTTCAAACCAAATTAACAGCCGCCGCCAGAATCTTACCTTTTGTCCACCTTCGTCAGCCCTGGTGCCGGCGGAAGGACTTTCAAGCCGAAAGGGGCGGAGGCGGCACTCTCCACCCCGTCAGCGGTGTACGCTGTCATCGTGTAGGGGAACAGTCCATACCCGAGCGTGTCGGAGCAGGTCATGGTCCGGGCCGCCGGATCATCTATTTTACAGATCGGGATTGCCCCACGATACAGTCGGAAGCCAGTCACCTCCGGAACTCCTGAAGGATAGGTCCAGGTAGGCTGGATCTGCACCGGCACGGCTGCATGGCACAAGGTCGCACCCATCAGCAGAACAGCCAAAAACATCCAGACAATGTGAATCAGTTTCATCTCATCCCTCCTTTAATACTTGGCTGGCATTATCTATCGCACTACTACGTTCGTGATCATTATCCAGGTTGTAAAAGCGTATCTTGCCCAACTGCCCTACGAAGGCAGATTCAACCGCCCATACCGGCGGCTTGATGGAGATGTCATAATATGAGTCAGCTCCGGGCACCGGATTCGCCGTGGCACCGGAAAGCACATCCGCGGCCACATCAAGGCATTGCTGCCATGACTTATCACTACTACGCGGCCAGGTGGTGAGCTGCGGGTCATGCGGATCAGTCATACTGGAGAACTGCCACTTTTTGAACACAACTGACATGACGTCAGTCCCCCACCATGCAGGCTTGCGAACACGATTTAAAATGGCATGAGCTACGCCTAGTTGTGTTATCATACTTTCGCCCCTGGCTTCACGCCAGGTGGTTAATGCTAAAAAAACAAGGTCAGCCTGTAACTGCAATTTGGCATCCATTCAGTCTCTACTCCTTGCGTTGTTTCAGCCATTCAAGTTGAGTAGCTGTGGAACCCTCAAACCTGGCATTGTCGGCCTTGTGTCGAGAGAACGCCTCGTTTATTGTATCCAGCTTGGTCAGCACAGCCTGGTTACTGGTTCGCACTTCAGCACTTACCCAGGCGATAGTCGCGATAGGCGAGCAGAACACGCCAGCTAAAACCACTGCCCACAGGAGCCTTTGGCCCTTCCCTTGCCCTTTCAACGCCTGGCATCCATCAATGGGGCACTCTTCGCGGCGCTCTGGGCCGTCGTATCTATGTGTAGTCGTCATTACTTCTCCAGGGCTCTTTCATCTCTAACGCATTATTAAATATCAGCGATGGCCCGACAGCACTCAACAAAGTTAGTTCCGTCATAGTCAAACGTAATAGTCCGGCGTTTAGTATTAGCCGGGCTGGTGAACGCGCCAGCTAATAGGTAAGCACCGTTCCAAGTAATAGTACCAAGGGCGCCGCCTGAACTATTTTTAATGTCAAAACTGTAGCGTTTACCAGACACAGCCCCAGAAACAGAGTTAATTGTAAAAGCTGTTGTGTTTGTAGCTACTATAGAGAATGATGAGGCTCTAGGCCCGGGGGTTATTGATGCTGAATAAGTGGTTACTTCTCGGCCACGGTTATCTAGATCGTAATAAGTGGCATTTGCCCCCCCGGAAGTTACGTTAATGGTGCTGCCATCTAGTTTCCTTACCCCCTTGGCATACACAGTTGTAGGGTTTACGCCTAATTGTAGACCATGGCCGGATCCTACATTGTCAATAATCGCGTTATTGATATAAAAAGTGGAGGGAGTAACTAGTATCTGCATAGCCCCTGGTAAGGTGTTTCCTTGCAATCTGTCGGTTATCACTAGATTGTTTATATATACTTCCTGGAGTGCTGCTGAATTGGCGAATAGACCTTGATTAAACTCAAGTATACTTCCTGATCCACTGGTGTTAGCTACAGGACGATTGAGATATACATTGTTTAGTATCCATGGCTTGGTGGCATTATTGGCACCACCATATTGGTTAGTGACAATATCTGCCGCACCAGAACCAGCTTCAATTTGGATGTTGCTCATAACTATGTGGTCGGCAGTATGAGTCGTTAGAGCGCGATACATTGTTCCACTAATATTAAACAAACGAGATACGGAACCTCTAGGAGAAAAAACAGCGCTGCCGCCTGCACCAACCCCCATTATGTGGATATCTGCTGCATCAAATACGCCTAAACCAAGTCCCATTACTCCAATATCAATACTGTCTATAGGATTCCATAAAACTCCGCCTGCTTGGTTAATAGAACAGTTATATAATCCTAATTTACAAGTCCGTGGCGACGATACTATTCCAATGAGAACTACAGTTACCGCCATTTTTGATATTCCAACAATATCTAAACATAACCCACTCGGCAAGGCTACATCTGTCGTAATACTGTGCGTCCCCGCGGGAAGTATGATCGTGTAATGTTTAGGACGAACCGCGTTCCATGCTTTCCCCGCTCCGCTGGTCCCTATATACCCCGCTGTCAATCGCAATACCGTGTCACTCTCTACTGACCACAGCGGATAACGGACTGTCCCGCTGACGACTGGAAATGCCAAACCATCTCCCTCAATATCAACAAAGTCGGAATATTTTAATGCAGAAAAATTAGTTCCTGACCCGGTTACTGTATCAGAGTTCTGGGTGGTCGTAACTGTGCCTGTTAAGCTAGCTACAGGTGTAAAAAGTTGAGAGTCTGTTAAACTGGCAAAATACGCCAACGCTGAGTCTAAGGTTGAAAAGTTGCCATTGGCCCCCACTGTATACACAGTTGTTCCTAGGCTGCCTATTCCCATCCGACTATGGTCTTGAAAGTGTTTTGATATCTGCATATTACACCCCCGCCACGAAGCAATAATCCAAAGCAGCCAGACCAGCGAATGTGCCTACTTGGTCAAATTCTCCCAAGCCCGCCGGGCAAAAATAGCCAGTGGCGAGTTCTTTTCGGATTACTCGCCAGGTTGCCGCAGACAGCAGAAGCGTATCCGCTCCAGCGATTGCAACGTGGTCCAGGTAGTAGGTGTAACCTCCATCGGTGTACTCTAGTGATACCAGTGGGCGACTATCTGCCAAGGCCTGCTTCGCACCATCCACCCCCGCCGGCCGTTCAACGCCGTTGGCGTCTAGGCCCCACACGGTGACATGCAGCGCCTTGAGCACCGCGTCTACGTAAGCCTTGGTCCATGTGTTCGCTGCGTTTTTACCCCATAACTCCATGATCCATACTCCTTTTTGTTTTTAATCCAGCACTGATTACTATGCGCCGCCAGAGTTGTTTGCGCTTACATCCACAAAAGCCTTGAGCACCCACACGCTTGCGGTAGTGCCGCCAGTAATACATTTCCAAGTCGTGAGATCACCAGCGGCGGTCACAATATTAACAGAACTTCCCCGAAGTCTGGTGTTAGTGGCAGTATCGAAAGTTGTAACACCTCCGGAAATAATATCAATTTCCTGACCTGCCACTCCGTTGTAAAATGCCGTTATCGTTACGGCCGTGGCATTACTAGTGAAAAAATCACCACCCGCCACAGACGGGGTGGTTTCAGCCGAGGCGAAAATACCGCCATTAGCCGAAATAATTTTAGATCCGGACATGGTAAGATCATCTGTTACCGTGGTTGCCCCAATAATGTTGGCAATGGCCGTTCCAGCCGTAGCCCGGTTAGCAATCTTAACGATATTACTCGTGCTGACCTCGGAAATATCAGTGCCGCCGCCGGTCAGGAGAAAATTATTGCCGATAATATTTGCCCGTTGGGTATCGGTCAGCGATAAACCAGCGGCCACCGCCTGGCCGTTGTTACAGGCAAATGTGTTGTTCGTGAAATCCAAATCAGAATTATTACCAGAGGCGTAGAATGAATAACTGTTCAGGCCGCCGGCCAGCCAGTTACCTACCATTTTGATCCTGTTCACGGCGTCCGTCCCTGTCACGTAAACATAAACACCTGGACTTCCTGACCCGGTCTGGTCAATGATGTTATGCCCGATATACAATTCAAAGCCAGCATTAATCTCAATACCGGAGCCGCTGCCACCTGTTACCAGAATAGTGTTGTCGGTGATTCTGGTGCCTTCCGCCTGCGTGGCGGTTTTTGATAGTTTGATACCAATAGCCCCGCCGAGCATGATGTTTTTGTTGATAGAGGTATTACGACCGTCGTCGGTGAATTTGATATGGGTGGTGTTATTCTGCATGAAATTGGAATGGATATTGTAATTTTGGCCGTTAGCCGAAATACCAGTTGTGAAACCGCCGATACTACAATCATGGATATTGGCACTTAACGAAGCATCGCTAGAAGAATTATTAAATTTAATGCCGTTGGTGGCATACGATGTGTCGTTGATTAAAGTAATACCAGCAATTTCCAGATTCTTGCCAGTAGCATAGACCAAGTTGGTCATGGTAGTGCTTGGCTTGATGATAGACCCGGAACCTGTACCAGTAATCTTGATAGATGTTACAGCTCCAGAAACAGCGGGGATATTGATCGCTGACGATGCCATGTACGTGCCTTTATGAAACCGTAATTCTCCGCCTTCGCCTAAAGCTGTAATGGCAGCGTTGATCGCGGTAACGCAATCGGTAGTCCCGTCAGCAACCGCCCCCCACCACTCCGGATAGACGATCCCCAACTTCCCAGAGGTAACGGTTAAATTGCTACCGAAAATCTGCTGCTCCGGGTCTGCTATAACAACGCCGTTAATGGTCAGCGTTTCCGTGCCGCCCCCGGCCGTCCCGACTACACGGCCCCCATCCGTGAACCACAGTTGAAGCGTACTCGGCACCGTGACTGTCACGCCGTCGGCGATGGTCGTCACACTGTTGATTTGCAATGTCTTTGGATTTGATCCAATCTCTGCAACAGCCGCCGCCAGGCTGGCATAATTACCGATATAGTCGATCTGTGGCAGCTCAACTGTCGTGGTGTCGTAGGTGGTGAGGCCGGTGCCGGCACTGTTCCAGCCAACCAAGGTATTGGCAATAGGAAATGGAAAGTCTATGTCGGTCAACGTTGCATACGAGGGCAGCTTGATGGCCCGCGCAATTTTCTCCTCCTGGTCCTGGGCAATCAATGTGAGCCGGTCAACGTTTGTCTCAAGAGTTTCAGCAGACAGCCCGCCGCCATCCTCGTAGTCGGTTTCCTGAGTCAACTCAACGTCTCGTGTGATGGTCAGCGCGTAGCCGCTGGCGCACTCGGAGCCAGTGGTAAGGACTACGTTGCCGCCAGCAGTGCCGGCCCCGGTCACGGTGTAATCCGTGTTCAGAACCAGTGAAGTTTCAACACTGCCAGTTGACTTGATTACGGTCAGGTCGTCATCTTCGAAGACCTTAAAAGGGTACGCGTAACTGGTGGTGGTGCCGTTGCAATTGTATTGCACTCGGTTGGTGGTCACCGATACTGTAGCATTTGCATTTGTAGTGATCGCAAACAGCAGTATGAAAAACAATATTTTCTTCATGGAATATCTCTCCTAAAATTTCTTCTTTTCTGGTTCAAACTGCTTAATAAATCTTGGGTTATGTTGTTTCCAAAGTTTTTCAATTGATGTTATATTTATAACAAGTTGTTGCAAATATGTAAAGACTCTTGGAACACTAACCATCTTTTTTTTATTAAACGTTGAATAAATTATATTTGCTTCTTGATATGCTCTGGCTAACAACTTACCGATAAAACTGTCGTCTTCATCATCGGCAGCGAATGCGGCATTAACTGCAATAATAGTCGCGGTAAGTCCAACTATGCGGGCAAGCTCAACCGATTCTCTTGTGGTTAAAGCTTCGCCAAGGGGCTTGCCCTTTAAATCTTTGAGAAAAACAGCAGTGTCTTTTAGGGTTCTGTGTAAAACAGGGATAGCCCAAGACTTATACTGGATACCAGCCTTGCCGGCCGAGGTGCTTCCTACCAGACTTTTGCTCCCCGCCACAACACGGAATCGACCCATATCAATCTTGAGTTCAGCAAGCCGAGGCGCGCTTATTTCACCAGCCTTGAATTCTTGGTCGGTCATCATCCCTAATAGAAACTGCCCATTTGCAATTCTGGTTCCGACATGGAACCCGGCGAAAAGCGCCGAAGACATTCGGCCTGTTACCTCTTCGCCCGGCGCGGTAAAATTTTCCCAGAACGTACGACCGACAAAGGCCTCATATTTCTTGACTATCCTCTTTCCTTGCGCCGTATGATAACGCGCGGTCCCTTTGGCCTGGTTCGTTATTCCCATGCCTAGCATGTTGGCCGCCTGTTCACCTATAGGTGATGCGAGTTGCGCGATAACATTAAAACCGAGATCAAGCGTGGTGGTGAGGGTGCGTAGCGCATTTATGCCAAGATCAAGCCGCCCGCCTTGCTTTAGCACGCTGTCAAAGGAAATCCTGCGGCCTTTCTTGTTATTGATGTACTTGTAAACAAATTCCTTGATAGAACGATCAATTTCCAGGCCGCGCGGCGTGTATTTCGTAGGTGTCAGGGATTGCGCGTAAATGTCCATAGCCGGCATGATCCCATCCAGCACAACTTTCTTTTCAAAAGTGTTGACATAGGTTAGGAAAGCCTTAACGATATTTTTCGAGGGCACCAGTTTCCCGGTTCTACGCAGGCTGAACTGGAAGAATTTCTCCAGCGGCAATATCTGGCCGGTGGCCTCGTTCAGAATCCCAAAGGCCATTTCATCTTGTTCGTAATTCTGGAACATCTGCTTTACCGCAGAAGTCAACCCATCATCTTTGATTGTTTCAAGGAACGACCGGCGCAGATGGACAAAATAATTCTCCCGACCTTTCTCAAGGGATTTCGTTTCCATGAGATAAACAAGTGCTTGGGAAAAATACTCCTGCATATAATGGGCCAGGTCGATCTGCTCGGGGGTCATGTGCTCGGCAGTGGTTTTTTTGCCAGCACTGTCTGACTCAAGATAATTGAAAATGATTTCATCGGAAGGCAACGCCCTTTCCACGATGCCGCGAGAAACGCTTGCCTGGGCCTTCTTGGCCAGATCGTAAATCTTGCTTTCTATCTCATGCGCTTTCAGTTGTCCGTCAAGCAGGGCTGAATTTACGCGCGTCACAAGCACCCGATAAAACGGATTTGCTTCATAGAGTAAGGTATCCCACCGGAAATTGTCCCACCCGGTCACTTTGATTTTTTCAAGGGCGGTTACGCTTACCCCAGCCTCGGTTGCAAGTTTTTCCCTTGCCTCTCGCCATGTTTTTATGCCGGCCAGGAAAGTACGGTCTACGGTTTCAAGCTGCCGGCGGTTCAGGAAAGAATCACCTTCCTGCTGCTGGCTCAAAAGCTGGTTGAATTTCCGGAGTTCTTCAGTAGTCATCTCCGATATGGGCGGCAACGCCAACGCCTTCCGATAATTGTCCACCTTCTCCAGTCGCAAGGCGTCAATAGTGGAAAGCAGCTCAAGCTTGGCTTGCCGGGTTTCCGCCAGCTCCACGGCCTTGAGTTGCATCCCGTCCTTGAACTTCTTGAACTCATAATCTGACATTAAGCGGGGGTCTTTCTTGCTGATCCTTTTCAGGTCTGCATCGGATAACCCAAAATAGTCTCGAATATTACGGATTGATTCGCGGCGGTGTTGCACATTCTCTTTCTCGGTCATAATCTTGCCGACCGCCTCGGCTTGCCTGACCTTCATTTTCGCAACAACCCCGGCAAGATCCACCCTTGCAGCGGCAAGGGCTTCTTTTTTCCCTTCTCTCTTCGCCGCCCTTGCCGCCTGCGCGGCCTTGGTGAACGCCGCCTTTAGCGCGGTGCGCTCGGTGACCATGCCGCTGGTGTCGGTCTGGCCGGTCTTGCGACGGACTACGTTCTTGATGCCCTTGGCCGATTTAGGTACGCTTCGCGGATCTTGTTTCATGCCGGCTATGATCTCTTGCTCGGCGGCGAGAAGATCTTCAAAATATGTGGCGGCCCGAGCGTTACCCTCGTACTGTGAATACTCGTTATTAAAAATATCTTGGGCTTGCTTGGCTATTTCCTCGGCCTTTGGGGTCACTCCGAGCCACGACTCCATAAGCGAATCGGCACTATCAAACCCCTGCTCGTTGGCTAATTCATCCAGGGAGAGTGTGCCTTCCTTCGAGACGATACCGGGCGCCCGACGGACCAGCGCCTTGATGTCCTCTTTGCTGTAATCCACCTGGAGATTAGCAAGGTTAAGCCCGCCCCGGGTGACTGCCTCACGCATTGAGGCGTAAATCGAATTCGCCTCTACCAACGCCTTAGCCTGTTTCAAGATTTCTTTAAAGGCCGCCTTTTCACGCTGGGTATAGTTGGCAGCGAGTTGATCCTCAGTCTTGGCATCGATTTCATTCGCGAGGTTGGCGTACTCGGCCATGGACGCGGGGTCAATATCCTCATGGGCCATGATGTCCGACTCGTTAAATATGCCCAAATCCGCACCAACCGCGCCAACCTCGCCCAGGCTTTCGTTGAATTCCTTGATTGTCTCCCATGCCTTGGCGGCAATTTCCTTAATTGCTTCCCACGCATCCCCTGCTTGTTCTTTTACGGTCGTTGCGAACTGCTCAAAGGTTCGAGCGCCGCTGTTCCATGCAGACTGGCCAAGCTCGCCTACAAGTGCGCTGACCGACTCCGGGTTAAACCCTTTGCCAATCGCGCCGACTTCCCCGATTGCGGCATTAATGTCTTTCAAGATTTCAACGATGGGCCTTGATTCGGGAGTTCGCTCTGCAACACTTCCAATGGCTTCTGTTTTGTCGAACAGCTTCTCTACTTCGGCATCAAGATCATCCGCCAAAATAATGCGATCAACGGTCTCGTCTATTCCAACCTCTCCGCCGGTAAACTCTGCAATTTCCGTCTGTGTCGGGTTCGGCCCTGTCTCGAAAAAGTTTCCCGTCTTTCTGTCTGCCCTCAACAACCCGGTGACGTTGCCCTCGTCATCCTCGCTTACGCCTACGATTACCGCCCCTGTACTCCTGGCCTTCTCCCTGACAATGGGGTTGGTTTTATCCATGGCGGTTTCAATTACGTCAACGATCTTCTCGCGCCGCTTCGCCTCGCTTTTGATCGAACCGACATCAAGCACGGTGCCGGCTGTGCCACCGGCCCCGCCCATAACAGCCGTGGCGTAAATGGTGGCCTCGGTAACGGCAAGCATGCGCTCCTTGATCTCGGCAACGGTCACATCGGAAAGCCCCTTGTTGTCAAAGGCGTTTGTTACCTCAATGCCTATCTGTGTTCCGGCAACCTGGGCCAGCTCGTCAAGGTTTTCTGTGAAAGTCTCAACACCTACCGCCTTGCCCACATTCGCGAGATTGCGCCCAAGAATCTGCGGAACGGTCCGCGCCATCTTCTCGGCGGTCTTTCTGGTGGCCACGCCAAGAATTTTGTCCATGCCGGGAATGACCTTGCTGACCTGCCGCAACCCGATTGTATTCAGCGCAGCGGACAGCGGGCCGACAACAAAGCGGGAAGTCAGCATTGCATCTTGTTCGTTCACGCCCCGCTCGGTCATTTCCTCGTATGACATGCCTTCCGCTACTTCCCATAGTCGCTTTGAAGAACCCACCATCGTGCCCGCAGCATACAGCGAAGCAAAGACAGCGGGGGCAGCAGGAGCGCCCACGCCATAAGTTCCAAGCAGGTAGGCGCTGGTCCCTACAATCGCCGTCGCCATGCCCATCGTTGACCCTTCCTTGATGGTGTCAACAAAATAAGGGATCTGTTCAGCGGTAAAGGCCACAGCCTTTTCAAACGGGTTTGCCGGCTTCCTGAATTTTTCTATCTTGCCAAGCGCCCCTATCTGCTCATCAAGATCAGCCGTGCCTTGGCCGAGCATCATCCGGGTATTTCTCTGAGAAAAGAGGTCCGCCCGCTCAATAGCCCTTTGCGTCGAGTCCCAATGGTTTACTACCATGCCGGAAAAGCTTTGGAGTTCTTTGGCCTGCGGGTGGGTGCCATCCATGGGGAATTGGGCAACGGTATCCGCCTCTACCGGCACCCCTTTTACGTGTCTGAGATAGGCTGTATTGGTCAGGATGGCGATCGCTTTGGCCTGATCTGGTCCGGTAACGTGCGAGGGAAGAAAGGGTATTATTTCATGGGAAGATTTGAGCCCAATATCACGCGGCGGTGCGTCGGGGATTGACGATAAGAAATCATCATTCCCTAAAACATCCGGCAGGGTATCTAAAAAATCATTGGCCACGTAGATACTCCATGGTTCTCTTGATGGTGTCCTCGCTTATCTGCTTCTTGTTCTGGTTCAGATATTGAATTGCCGCATTTCGCTCCCGGCTTTCCACTACGGGCTTGGTCACACCCGACAAGACCCGACTCCACCACCCTTCCTTTTTCTTCGGCAAGACGTTCTTTTCTATGTATTCAATCGGGTTGCCATCCGGATTAGACTCGCTCCATTTTTGTAGATCGTCGGTTGCCCGGGCAAACAGCACGGCGTCATTGGTGGGGTCGTCTTCATCAAACATCCCCTCTTTATCCATGCGGTCCAGCAACTTCATGGCCTGAGACATTTGGTTGTCGCGCACCACGTCCTTGGGGTTCTTCTTGGGTTTGACTTTGCTCTCAAGCGTAGTCAACAAAGAGCCAGCGGTTGCGGGGGTAATATCGCCGTTCAGCACAGCGTTTTTGATCCGCCCGTAAACCGTATCGCGGGTGAGCTCTTGGCCGTCAACCGTCTCCCCGACCGAATGCACATCAAGCACGAGGCCGGTCTGCACGCGCTTGTTGTCCTCGCCGTCGCCGTTTTTGGCATACTCTTTCCGCCTTGCGATCCATTTCCACTTGTCGTCTCCGGAAAGGTTGGAGTCGTTTATCTGCTTGGGGGACGGCGGCTTGCCGGAAACAAACCCGTTGATAATCTGCTGCTCGGTATCCTCCTGCGCCTTTTTCACCGCCTCTTTCTGCTGGCGCTCAAGATCGTTCTGCAAGACCTTGGCGTTGCGGTCGTATTCCTCTATTTTCTTTTGTGGCAGAACGTCTTTGTACGCCCCGCTTTTTATCGCAGCCAACCCGGCCACTGGATCACGGTTGATAGTGCCATCCAAGTGCGCCTCGGCCAGCGCCTGCTCTCCTGCGGTAATGGCCTCCGTGGCTTCCTCTTCCCCGATGGCCCCAGCGGCATGTTGCGCCTGAATCGCCTCGGAGAATCGCGCCATACTGGCTGTCAAGTCCTGCCCGGCGTATGCCGTTTTAGACTCGCTGGCAAGCAGGTTGCTAATGACGCTCTTGGTTACCTCGCGCCGCTGGGTGGCATGGTGCCGTGACAAAGTGTCAAGCATGTCCTGTGAGTGATTAATGATTCTCTGTGTAACGGCGCTTTTGAGTTCCGGCTCTTTCAACCCTTCAGTGTATTTTTTGAGCGAATTCTCCCGGAACTTCTTCCCCCGTTCCAGATTGTCGTAAGTATCCTGGCCGGTTTTTTGCAGTTCTGCA
>Ga0100403_1003576_pt1 | contig 11477 bp, 20 predicted proteins | sample CryGeymet201501t_FD_83663 | JGI IMG/M metagenome (GOLD analysis project Ga0100403, IMG submission 83663) | Groundwater microbial communities from Crystal Geyser aquifers in Utah, USA - Crystal Geyser metaG 2015-01t | ecosystem: Environmental > Aquatic > Deep subsurface > Groundwater | place...
GGGGACACGGCAACGACCACGATGGACATGATGACGACAACCCTGGTCAAGGAAACGGAAATCGAGACGATGACCATGATCGGGGACACGGCAACGACCACGATGGACATGATGACGACAACCTTGGCCAAGGAAACGGAAATCGAGACGATGACCATGATCGGGGACACGGCAACGACCACGATGGACATGATGACGACAACCTTGGCCAAGGTCGAGGACACTCTTGGTCTGTAGATGATTTTGGTATTCGTTGTGACAAAGAAGTCAACTTTGATTATATTTTAGGGAAAGAACGTGGCAATGGAAAGAGTACAGGCAAAAACAGTCATGAAATCGGAAATTCTTCAGGTAACCATCATGATCATCACAATGATCATCGTGATGATGGATATTCTGTAACAAATCACGATCAACACTTGGTAGTGAATGACCAATCGTTTTAGCATTTGACATTGCATTTGTAAAATGTTAAGTTCTGGTATGGAACATTTCAAACCAGGAATGCGGGTTCTTGATAAAAAGTTTAACCGAACCGGAACCATCACTTCTGTTTGGAGTCGAGCTCTACAAGTTGAAATGGAATATCCCACCGGTCCAGGTATCGCACAGTTTTCAATTGAATCCGCCATGGATGAATTGGAGATTTTGGTTGACAACAGAAATGAAAGAATGTAATTTCCTGACATGACAAAAATATGCATCACACAAGGTACGTATCGCCAGAACGATGTTTCTGGCGTGGTAGCAACCCTGATTAAACCGTTCACGAAAGGCCGTTCAGGATCTTATGTTACTGTCGAGGGTGAAGCATTCGGTTATACCGGATGCAAATCTCGGGTTATGGTGTCATCCGCCGATGACTACTCTGAAGTGGATGACGACACCCCAATTGGGTTCCCTGAATCCTTAAGTGAAAAAGCGGCGGCGGCAGTTAGTAAGATCGATTGGTCGAGTGTTTCATTAGAAGGAGACACTGAAACTGAAACTGAACTCGAAACGATTCAGCGAATCAATTCCAGGTTTGAAGTTCTAGACGAATTGGCCACCGGGGTCGCACTCGGTAAACTTCGAGGCCTGGTTGTTGTCGGCGCCCCTGGGGTTGGAAAGTCGTTCGGTGTAGAGATAAAACGTCTGCGACCGGTATCCAACGCCGCCTTCAGCATATTCAATGCATCGGAATCAAAGAACACAGCATCACAGTCATCGAATACGAGGATTTGATCTTCGCCGCTGAATTCATACAGCTTTGTGAACAGCATGATCGGAGTGATCACGCCTTTTACAACCTCGAAATTCGGTTTTTCGTTTTCCAGAAGGTCAGCCAGGCAAATCTCAGTTAGCTTGCGTTCATACAACTCGGACTCGAAGATCCTCGAACGCCTCGGTATTCCGCATCGATTTGAATTCAAGGGAAGTGTGGTGTTCATAACCAACCACAAACCGACCACAACCCGGTCCGAGAAAATTCGAGCGCACCTTATGGCTCTGTTCGACCGAGTCCTTTCGTTGGACTTGACTATCGATACACCGCGTGATCGGTTCCTTCGCGTTAAGTCGGTTATTCAGGATTCAGCTATTCTGGATAATTATCAATTCAGCAAAGCTGACCGTGAAGAAATATTGAACTACATTCGCAAGAACATCAGTCGCCTAGAACAAGGCATTAGCCTTCGAACGGTAATCAACCTAGCGGATTTGAAACGGATGAAGCCAAAAGGTTGGGAATATCTTGCGAATAACACCTTGCTTGACCGTCGAGTAGCGTAGGAAGATTGGAAAATCCGCCGGCTTCTTCAAGTCGATTCTTTGTCATAGTCAGTAACTCGTTGAGCAGTGTTTTGGAAGTCTGGGCCGGCAGGCCCGGACTTCCTTATTATTGACGTGGTGTTAGTCTATTCTTTATACTGACACAATGAGATCATGTTCACTTATTCTACAAGATGAAGTCAATTGTAAATTCAAAGGCCTGGATGCAGAAACACGCCGCAAATGCTCCGCGGCGTTGAAGTTTTTCAAACCCGGTGCGCGTTACTCATACGCCTATAAATTAGGCAGGTGGGATGGCCGGATTTCCTTATTCAATGCCGTAAACGGAGAGACTTATATCAATTTGCTTGATAGAGTTCTTCCGATAATCGAAGAGGCATTGTATGAGATAGAAATTGAAGATCACCGTCGTGAATTCAATGTCACATTCAACCCAATCGATGAGAATTTTCTGAGTGATATTTGTTGGCCAGCAGGACACAGACTTGCGGGCGAACCGGTCATTCTTGAAGAACATCAAGTTCGAATTGTGAATGCATTGCTATCAAATCAGCATGCACTAGTCGAAGCGGCAACGGGCGCGGGCAAGACGGCAATTTCTGCTGCACTGGCCCGAAAAGTCAATAATTATGGCAGAATATTGGTTGTCGTGCCGAACATCGATTTGGTGGAACAGACAGCAGATGTGTTCAATCAGATGAATGTTGAGACTGGAATGTTCTATGGTGGTGTCAAAGAGCTCACAAAAGCAGCAACGATTTGTACTTGGCAATCCATCAATGCATTCTATAAAAAGCCTAGGGGAATGGATCAGCTTACACCAGAAGAAGTTGCCACGGTATTGGAAGGTACTACTTCGTTAATTGCAGATGAAGCACATACTTTGAAGGGACAAGTTCTTCAAGATTTGTTCACAACGCAATTCAATCGAGTTCCTATTCGTTGGGGCCTCACAGGAACAATTCCTAAAGAGCCGTTAGAAGCGATGTCTTTGGAGATTGCGATCGGTCCATGTGTCCTAAAGGTTGAAACAAAAGAACTTCAGGACAAAGGTTTCTTGGCAGACGCAGAAATCACTATTATGCAACTGAAAGACACTCGCAAATTTGTTGATTACCACGCTGAGCTAGAAGGGCTGTTATTCGATGAAGAACGCATGTCTTACATCGCAAAAATTATCAAGGAAATTTCAGCTACTGGAAACACCTTGGTTCTAATTGACCGCGTTGAACCAGGAAAAACGCTAACCGCCGAACTTAAGAGTCAAGGAATCGATACCGAGTTCATGTTCGGAGGTGTCAAGAACAAAGACAGAAAAATTAGATACGCTGATGTTCAAGCTGGAGATAATACGGTAACCGTTGCGACTTTCGGAGTAGCGAGTGTTGGTATCGATATTCAACGATTACACAATGTGGTATTCTTAGAACCCGGACAAGCTTTTACTCGAGTTATGCAATCGTTTGGCCGCGGCCTTCGTCGTGGATCTGATAAGGATGATGTTCAAATTTTTGATATTTGCTCATCAACAAAATACTCAAGTAAGCATATGAGAGAACGGTGTAAATATTACCGAGAAAAAGAACAAAAACACACGATCCATAAAATTACAGATTGGAAATCCTATGTATGATATGAGCACTACGGAACTCGCCAATTATATTCATGAACTCAAAATATTGCAAAGAGATCATAAATTTACAGAGCTTGACTTGCAGTTGGCACTGTGCGACGATACCTGGCCGACTGAAAAACTGCTAACGCTGTTGCGTGTCACATCACCTTCTAGCTCAATGTTGAAAAATTGGAAACAAGCAACGATTCGGGTGTTCCAAATTATCTACAAAACGGAGCCGAGTCGTGCGTATTCTATTATGAAAGGACTTTATCCATGACATTCATACCGAAACAATTTCTATCGAAAAAGACAATATACGCACTAGTTGTACGTAAGGACAACAATGGTCGGTTCAATTTGGCGATCTTCAAGCATGATACAAAAGAAATGCAAAAAGTCCGCGACGATGGAGAAGCCGAAAGCTATGTCCTAAATTTGGAATATTCTACTCAGGACACACTCAACGTCGATGAATTAGAAAATACTTGGAGATCACAAAAACCAAATTGGTATATCCGACTCCTGACCAACCTTCGATTGTTTGATGAAGTGCCGATGCCTGAGCACCCCCGCCTAAAGATCATCCGGGCTGCTAAGAACGTCAGAACACAAACTCGACGAGGCTCAGCTAATGTGCTAATTTACCATCCAAGCAACATCAACTTTGTGGCTAATGTTCTTGATGGTAAATTGCCCGGTGAACTTGGTTTCACCGAAACGATAGAGTCTCATAGCTGTCCAATTGATAGAATCGTTCTTTTGTACAAAGGAATGATCGCTTTTGATTCTCCTTTCATACTTACTTCAGAAAGAAATCAATTGTATCTGTACGAAGTTCAAGGCGGTGATTCGGCTTCAACTGCATTAGAATATGGCGCAGTCATTCATATTGACCATCCCGCAAGAAAAATACATCGGTGAGTGAAGATGAAATGCCCACTATGTGATCGCGAACTCGGCACAATAAATGTGGATGAGCATCATTTGATTCCAAAAGCATTCAAAGGGAAGACAAAAGAGCCCATTCATAAAATTTGCCATAGGAAAATCCACGCCACTTTTTCAGAAAAAGAGTTAGCACGGAAATTCAATACCTGGGAATCATTGCGATCCCATGAAGATATTCAAGCCTTTGTGAAGTGGGTCCAGAAGAAAGATCCTGGATATTATGATGTTTCTAGGGAGACCTCAACTCGGAGGAAAAGACGATGATTCACTGGAACCCAGCCCAACTCTAATATTTTGACCATGAGGTAATTAATTTATGCGAATCCTAACCCCAGAAGGCGGCGTCTTTGATGTGACCCAAATTGTTGATGGAATTAACAAACAGAAATGTGCAATCTTAGATGCTAGTGATTCTAAGAATATCGATTATTATTTTACGAACCTGACATTTTTCAATGAATATGAATACCCGGCAGTGGAATTGCAAATTGGTCCATATAGATTAGAAGTGCCAATGAATTGGCGAATCTTGACAGGTGATTCTTATCAAGGTGAATTAGAATTGATTGACATTGAAGAATTGCCTAACTTCGATTATGATGCGTTTGTGTTGAATCCTTTCAAAAGCTATACACCGACTTTTATGCCGGTACAAATTCGAAATAGCTATACCAGCGTTACTTCGTGGTTTACCCCGAAATTACAGAAGAAGCAGATTCTAGCCGTGCCTCTCGGGGAACCATCCCAGTGGGAAAGTCGAATTCATCCAGATACGAAAGAAGAAATACGGTTTCCGTTGTGCTGCTTTTTCTGTGATGACTCAGACAAAATGAATGATGTATTTGATATCAGGGATGTTTTTTAAACGCTTGACTTCTTCCAAATTGATGTTACAATTGTTGGACATTGAAGAAAGGAATCTACAATGGTTGAACAACTGTACATATCATTGCGTCGACTGTCTTTTTCATCGTCTTTGCAGTTTGGTGGGGCAAGAAAAGCATACTCGATCTTTGTATCAAGATCACATTAACCATCTTGGCCGCCGCCGGGATTTTGGTGTCACTGCTCCAATTCGGATATCTGGTGAAGGTATGAGCAAATTCGAACTTTCCAGAGATTTCCAGATTCTCACCGAGGTCAACAAAGAAGAGGATGACCCGGAGCAGCAGTTCAAACGTCGATTTTCCGTGGTCTTTGCCCTGGAATCACAGATTCGCCTGATTCGTCAGAAGATGCAGATATTTTATGACCTTGCTGCCCAAGAAAGGGCAAAGTGGTTCCCCAATCGAAAGAAGCTCATAAACTTCGATGAAATGGTTGATTACTACGGCGGCGAAATTTCTGAGCGCCTGGTTATTGTTGCGGAAATCCGAAAGTGTCAAAAACCGTTCGATGAAATTGTCCAGGAACTTGAAAATCTTGACATCTTGAAAATCTCTTGATAGGATGAATTGACCGTCGAACACAGAAATGCAGAGTTAATTAATCCGGAAATCTTCACATATGAAGGATAGTGAAATGACGAAAGCAAAAGCATCTGAAATCGAAAAAGTAGCATACATGTGCTACGTTATCGATGACCCAAAGGATTCGACTAGTTTCATTGAACGTCTTCGGCAGCGCACCGTCCGGCAGCGTTTTGGGTGGTGCAACACCGCTTACCACAATGAATGGTCTCTGGCTTCAGCTATCCACTGCGCACTGATGGACACGGCCTTTGAAATCGAAGGTGAGGCCGGTCGAAGTTTTATTCATCAGAGCGGTAGCTGGCTCGCTCGTTTGAGTCCGTTCTATGAGGCGCCTCGTCCGGGTGAAGAAATCCGAACAGCTGAATCTAAGATGATTCGCGAACTCGCAGACCAAGTCAAGAACATGACGGACGAAGAAATTCTGTCTGGCGACATGAAGCGAAAGATCAACAAGATCATCAATCTCGAACTGTTCGATGGTGACACCGAGTTCGAGGTGGATATGCCGTTGATCAATTGGGATCCTGATCGGCATTATTTCATGCTCGATGAAACAGCTGGTGGCGTCAAGATCGTCCCGGTCCGTGTGTCGTTGGCCGGCGTTCGAACTGATTTCCACGCGAAACAGGTCAAACTTTCTTACCTGGTTTGGGAATTCCAAGAACGAGAATATCATTACCGGTATATTCAGGTTCATCCGATGGGTCTGTGCCAAAGTGTTGAACACACCAATGGCCGCGGCGAAACCCGGAAAGAATTCCGGATCTTCTACGCCGAAAGGGCTGAAGCTGAAGTCGAAGCCCATCGAATTTTGCATCGGATGAAGAAATCCATCCAGAAGCAACTAAACGAACTGAAGGTGGCTGCGTAAGTTACTCCGAAATTGACATGGAAAAAGGGAAGCGTTCTGCTTCCCTTTTTCCAATTTCTGATCGAATTAGACGATTAATCTTGATCATACACTGCGTCGCCAGGAACGGCATATACTGATCCGTCGCTGGTCTTGACAATGTTTCTGTGCAATTTGGTAGCGAACTTTTTGCCGGCTACGTTGGTTGCGATACGTGGGGGTTCGGTGTATCCGGTACCGGCTGTGCCAACTGTTACGCTTGTAATTGCGTCGCCGGTCAGAACAGCGGTTACAGCGGCGGAAGATCCGTCGCCAATTACCTGAAGAGCAGGGGCGCTTGACCAATCATCACCGCCTTGAGAAACAGCAACCGTATTCAAACCATATGCAACCGTCAATGTGACTCCTGTGCCTGCGCCACCTGTTGTGGTAGCAGCTGGGTTGGTTGGGATAACGGTGTAGTTTCCATCTGTTGCAGATACGGTAACATCGAATACGCCCTGGTTTGCGACACCAAGAGTAAGCGTGAAGCCGGTGCCAGTTCCAGAAGTTGAAGCCTGAGTCAACGTCTGTGCGTCACCGACGATACCGGAAGTAGAAGCTGAAGTCACCGTGAACTCAGTCACGTCGTCGTTCCCGTTGATCGCGTCAACGGTGATTACGGTTCCGTCTGAAAGTGTGATTGTGTCAGCAACGACATACGCTGTGCCACCGACACCATCACCGCCGGTAAACGTGCCGTTTGATCCTACTCCGTCGAAATCAGTCTCGTCTTGAGCTGTAACTGTGGAAAGATCGTTGACATCGAAGATTGCTTGTTCGGTCTGTGTTCCACCAACAACGGTTAGGGTATCTGCAACTGCATAACCGGCACCAATTGCGGTAACGTCAGCTGTCACAGCTTTCAAAGTTGAAGTGAACAATGCACCGCCGCCATCATCAACGCCTGTTGGAAGAATTCTAATGTATCCTTCGTTTAGGGCCGGGGAGTCGGTGCTTACAAGATAAACAACCCCGGTCCTGGTTGGAGTTGCGCCACCAGCGACTGAGCTGACTGCAAATCGTGTTGAGCCTGTTTGCTTGCTGATCCAGCAAGGTTCTGGACCAATAGCTTCGTCCAAATGTGCCATGATACGAATCTGATCTCCAGTTCCAGTAACATTGCCGCCGAGTTTCGTGTGTAAGGGGCGTCCCATATCTTTTTCTCCTTTCAAAGGTTGAAATCTAAGAGCTAGAAGCTCTATTTCTATTTAGTCATTCATTTCGGTAGGAGGTGAGAAAAACACAAATTGACAGGTATCTTAAAACTATCTATAATAACAAAATCATGCTAAAACGCTTTTATAATTGGTGCCGAAGTAGCCACCAACCAATTACGAACGAAACAATGAAGAAAGACCTAGACTCTAGGCTCACAATTCGGCCTTGTTTCAGAAATGGATCTCATGATGGATACGAGATAACGGACAAAGACTCGGGATATTGGATAAGGTCAAGAAATGGGGTTTCTCCAATTGAATGTGAAAAACGTCTTCTCGAATTTCTTGAACAGGTAGGAGAAATTGATGACAGATCGCAAACTTGATATATTTCGTGTACTTGATAACATTGATCGTCGTCAATACGATTTCTACGACTCGTTAGACGAAGACGAGAAAAAAGCGTTTGTTCCCTTCATTATTACGAGGTGGATGTCCGGTGCGACCGATCAAGGCGGCCTGCATTCATATTATCTGCATGTCACCAACGAATTAGTGAACAAGCATCTTTGGCAACTTTCAGATCATCCAGAATTAATCTGGAAAATGATGGCGAGTTGTGGCGCTGGCAAGACCAAGCGTCACCAGTGGATCAAAGGCCCGTCACGCAAATCAAAATCCAAAGTCGATGAAATGCTAAAAACGCTATTCCCTTCGGCAAATACAACTGAAATCAGGATTGTAAGATCACAATTGGATGAGAAGACATTCCAAAGCTTGCTTCAAGCATATGCAATTCCTGAAAAAGAAGAGAAGGATCTACTGAAAGAATTTAGAAAGGAACTCAAATGAAACCAATTTTTAGACCCATCTGTTGGTTTTTAAAGCATCGTTGGTCGGGCAGTGGATCATATAAGATCTGTTGGCGGTGCGGTGAAGTCGATAAAAATCTGATACCCGATTTCAATCTCAAGGCACCGCATTCAGAGAAACTGCACGATATACTTTTGCAACTCGAAGCAGAAGGAACTAAATTCGAGAACGGTGTAACGTGTTATTGGGATTTGGTTCATACCCTCAAGTCACACATTGGAAAAAAGAATGAAGTGTGAATTTTGTCAACGTGAGTTCAAACATGAGAAAAGGCTCGAATCGCATTTGTGCGAACCAAAGAGACGCTATCTCAACAAGGATACGAAAGTCGGGCAGATGGCTTTTGAATTATTCTCACGCTTCAAAACATTCCATAGATTGAAATCGAAAAAAGATCCGTTTACGGAGTTTTTGGGTTCAAAGCAATATCGGGCATTCGAGACACTTGCGAAGTTCTTTCTTAAGACTAACCCTTTGGATGCCAACGAATATTTTGACCATTTGATTAAATCTAGCATACCTTTCCGTAAGTGGACCTCGGATGACTATTACTCGGAATGGGCACGTGTCAAAATTATGGAAGAGGATCCAGATACTGCGGTATCGAGGTCAATCCAAACCTTGGTTGAATTTGCCCGAGAAAAGGGAGTTCAGGTTTCTGACGTATATGAACACATATCAGGCAATCGGTTATGTCTGTGGTTGAGGACGGGGCGCTTATCGCCCTGGTTTGTGATTTTGTCCAAAAATCCTTCTAACATTCTTGACAAATTAGATAATGAAATGTTATCTTCTTTAGAAGATTTAATCAATCCGCTTTATTGGCGGCACCGGGCCCAGAAATCAGCAGTGGCTGGGCAAATTCAACGTGATTTGAAAGAAGCAAACTTGTGAAGAAGAAATTTTTTCGTCGTTATCAGAAAAAAGAAAAGGGCGAGATCGTATTTGATGTCGGTTGGGCAATTCAGATTGGTCGGCTCGTTATCAGATACAATAAACAAACTGCATACCGGGGACTTTCTTTTTCAATAGAGCTCGGTACAGAGCATTATCAAATTGTCGGCAAAGATGATTTCGGAGAACAAAAATGAAGGATGGATTACACACGAAGAAAATCGAGAAAGCATCTGAAGAACCTGCAGTCGTAAAAGAAGATTTCAGGATGTATGCACACAAACCCATTAAGCGTGCCGTGACACAGCACCGTCAACCTCGAATCCGGTGATGCATTCTTCTGCAAAAACGATCACCTTGGATGTTAACGGCAAATCAATCACGTTGCCGACAATCGAATTTGTGATGAATATCAGTCGAGCCAACCAAGATCTTACTCGCAAGGTTGAGCAGTTGGTAAATGAATTGAATGCTGCAAAACGATTGATTCAAAATCTACAGAAACAACGAAACACAAATTGGCCAGATTAAAAGATATACCCGACGTCGATATCGATGTTCAAGATAGAGATCAAATTCTATCTGAACTTCGTCACATTCCTGCATCCATTTTTCGACCTGGAAAAATTGAAAAGCACAAGTCCGGGGTGTATTTCCAAAAAATACCGGTTGATCACATCTCCGGTTTAGCCTCTTTGGACTACAAAGCAGCAGAAGACCAAGGATATGTGAAAATTGATCTTCTGCACAACCATGTTTATCAGAAGGTTCGTGATCCGGATCATCTGCGAGAACTCGCTGCCCGTGAACCAAATTGGGAATTACTCAACCACAAAGACGTTGTCTCTGAACTTTTCCAACTTCACGATCATTATGAAGTCGTGAAGGAGATGCAACCTAGTTCACTTGAAGAATTAGCAATGACTATTGCAATCATTCGACCTGGAAAACGTCACCTGCTAGGGAAACCGTTTCATGAAATTGATCGTGAAATTTGGGAAAAGACTGAAGATGCGTATTCATTCAAAAAATCACATTCATTTGCGTATGCAATGGTTATCATCGTGCAATTAAATCTGCTAATTGAAGAACTCGAAAATTCTTCGAATTAATATATTGACATTTGAAAAGATTCGAAATATAAATATATTTGAGGTGCTAAATTTAGGCCTCGATCGTTAACCTTGCTAAAATAGGAGGTAAACTATGTTTGATCTAATGAAAATGACTGATCCTTTCTCTGTTGGTCTGGATACTCTTTGGAAAGACCTACAATCTGCTAGTGATTTTTATCAATCCAAAGCAACTACATACCCACCATACAATATCCAAAAGCAAGACAAAAACAAGTATGTGATTGAAGTTGCTTTGGCGGGATTCAAACCGGAAGAAGTTGAAATAACAGCTGTCAAAAATAAATTGAAGATAGCCGGAAAAACTGAAACATCTGATACTTCTTCTTATTTGCATCGAGGTATTTCGTCTAGAGAATTTTCTAGAGAGTTTTATCTCGCTGGTGGCGTCGAAGTAGAATCTGCAGAACTGGAGAATGGTTTACTTCGTGTGCATTTGGAAAATAAAATTCCTGAGGAAATCCCAGTTAAAAAAATTCCAATTAGTTCGCCGAAACTCCTGAGTTAAATCAGCAGATTAAAAAGAGGTGAGAAATTCTCACCTCTTTTTTCGATTCTTGCTTTCTAGATTCACAGTTCTGCGCTTGATTCGTTTTTGAATGACGTTTTGTAAGCTGGTCACTGGCCCTTGAAGAATTTTAAAATCTTTATTAGCAAAATTTCTTAAGACATATCGGAATGGTTTGAATTCATCTTTTAAGAAGATAGAAATTGGCAGCA
>Ga0100403_1003578_pt1 | contig 11471 bp, 11 predicted proteins | sample CryGeymet201501t_FD_83663 | JGI IMG/M metagenome (GOLD analysis project Ga0100403, IMG submission 83663) | Groundwater microbial communities from Crystal Geyser aquifers in Utah, USA - Crystal Geyser metaG 2015-01t | ecosystem: Environmental > Aquatic > Deep subsurface > Groundwater | place...
TCGAGAGTGGATATTTTACATGAAGTTGATTTGATTGAAGATATTGCAATTGCTTATGGTTATGATAAATTTATTCCTGAAATTCCTCAAATATCTACTATAGGAAATATTGACTCTAAGGAAATATTGAAGAAAAAAATTTCTGAAATTTTAGTGGGATTAGAATTAATTGAAACAATGAGTTATCATTTGGTTAGTAAGGATTCAATTAAAAAATTAGGAGATAATCCGAAAGAATATATGCCTGTGAAAAATTCTAAAACCGAACATGAATTTTTAAGAAAAAATTTGTCAAATTATTTACTTAAAATATTTTCTGAAAATATTGATGTTGAATACCCTCAGGAAATTTTTCAAATCGGAAAAGTTTTTGATGAACTTGAGGAAAAAGATAATTTAGCTATTGCGATTAGTCCTGGGAATTTTACTAAACTGAAACAAATTTTAGATTATTTATCTAAGATGTTGAATATTGAATTAACTGTTGAGGAAGCCTCAGTTTTTCCTAATTGGTTTATTGAAGGAAGAGTTGCAAGTATTGTTTTTAATGGAAAAGAAATTGGTTTTTTTGGAGAAATTCACCCAAAAGTTTTAGATAATTTCAAAGTTAAAATGCCTGTTGCTTTATTGGAAATTTCTTTGAATGAGATTCTTGAGAAATTGATGTAAAAGGTTTGTTTGAAGAATGCTGAGCTTCGCTCAGAATTATTGAAATTTTATCTGCCTTCAGACAAGAGAAAATTTCTGATAACGATTTTGTAAATTTGAAGATAATCTTTATATTGAAATTGTGAGAATTTATTTACAAGTTTTATTGAAAGAGAATAATTAAATTTCAAGAATATTTTGATTTCATCATAAAATTTAAAAGGTTTAGTTCAAAGTAATTTTATGGAATATCAACCTTCGGAAGAAATCTTAGATAAGTATGCAGATGTTTTGATTAACTTTGCATTGAATAATTGTACTGGAATTAAGAAAGGAGATATTGTGCTTTTGCAAGTTCCCGAATGTGCGAAGCCGTTTTTGATTTCTTTGAGGAGGAAGGTTTTGAAAGCGGGAGGTCATGTGATTATTCAGTATCTTCCTGATGATATGGCAAAGGGTTATTATGAATTGGCTGAGGAGCATCAAATAGGTTTTTTCCCAGATAAATATTTGAAAGGAATTGTTGATCAAATTGACCATAGTGTTTTTGTTATTGCTGAAACAGATAAACACGAGTTGTCTGAAATTGATCCGAAGAAAATTATGGTTCGGGGTGAGACATATAAGCCTTACAAAAAATGGAGAGATGATAAAGAGGCTTCTGGGAAATTTACTTGGACTTTAGGACTTTATGGAACTGAGGCGATGGCGAAAGAGGCAAATATGAGTTTAGAAGAATATTGGAATGAAATTATTAATGCGTGTTATCTTGATGAAGAAAATCCAGTTGAGAAGTGGAAGGAGATTACTTCTGAAGTTGAAAGAGTTAAAGAAAAACTTAATGACTTAGAGATTAAAAGTTTGAGAGTTAAATCTGAAAATGTTGATTTAATCGTCGGTATTGGGAAGAATCGAAATTGGATGGGTGGTTCTGGAAGAAATATCCCAAGTTTTGAGGTTTTTATCTCTCCAGATAAAAGAGTTACTAGCGGGCATATAAAATTTAATCAGCCACTTTATCGTTATGGGAATTTGATTAAGGATGTTTTTTTGAGATTTGAAAATGGGAAAGTTGTTGAATCAAGTGCATCTAAGGGAGAAAAACTTTTGAAAGAGATGATTTCTGTGGAGGGGGCGGATTATATTGGAGAATTTTCTCTGACAGATTCAAGATTATCTAGGATTACTAAATTTATGGGCGAGACTCTTTTCGATGAGAATATGGGTGGGGAATTTGGGAATACTCATGTAGCATTAGGAAGTGCTTACAAAGATTCTTATCCAGGTGATCCTTCGAGTGTTAGCGACGAGGAATGGAAAGAAATGGGTTATAATGATTCTTCAGTTCACACAGATATTATTTCTACAGAGAATCGTGAAGTGACTGCGACGCTTAGTGATGGAAGTGAGATTGTGATTTATCGAGATGGGAAGTTTGTGATTTGAATTTAAGCAGAAAAGCCTCTGCCGAGAATCGAACTCGGGACCTCCACATTACCAATGTGGCACTCTAACCAGCTGAGCTACAGAGACATTAAATTTTTTAGAAGTTGAGAGTTATAAATTTATTCTATTATCTACTTTAGAAATTATGGAGTCCAATTTTGACTTATTACATTTCCAGTTATTTCTGTGAGGTTATCTTTTATTTGACTGAACCATTGAAAATATAAAATCAAAAATTCCTTTAAATTTCCAGTGTCATTAATTTGCAGATTATTATTTGAAATTATGAAAAATGCGTTGAGTAATATGAAAAAAATGAGGATAAAGTAGATTTTCATTTTTTGAGAGATATTTTTTCCTTTATTTCAGTCGTATTTGTTCCCCAGTCTAATTTTACTGCTTCTCCAGTTAAAGATTTCATATTACTAAAACTATTACCGAGCCAAGTGAAATAAAGTTTGATTGCTGTTTGACTTCCTTCAAAAGTTGAAAAGTCGATGTTTTCTCCAGTAGTGCTTGCTAAAAATCCTACATAAAATACCAATACTAAAACTAAAATAATTACCCAAGAGAGTTTGTGTTTTAGGTATTTTACCTTTACAAATAGGAAAATTGCGGCAATTAAAGCAATTATTACAATAAGTTGAAATGCGTTTACCATCTTCTTTTTTATAAAAAGGCCTTAATCTTTAAAAATGTTTATATTCTTTCTTGAATGACTATAATGACAGCCCTGTAGTATAGCGGTCAAGTATCTTCGGTTCTGGGCCGAAGGACCCCGGTTCGAATCCGGGCAGGGCTACTTATTTGTAACTCTATAGTAATTACATATGGGAAGGTTTAAATAGTTAATCTACTTGTATAAAATATGACAAACAAAACAGGTAAAGCATATGCCTTTTTTAATTGTGAAGCATCAAAAGGAGATATAGAAAAAGAACTTCCTTCAATTAGAAGCTGTGTTAAAACTCCAAATGCATTGGAACTTTCTCTAATGGAAGGAACAGATACCTTAAAAGGAGACGCTCAATTACTTCAAATTGCAAGAGAAGCTAAGGAAGCAGGAATAAAATATGTTATGGAAGCAACTTATCAAAATGCAACTAATCATCAAACTGCTGATGAAGTAGCATCAATTCTAAATCAGGCTTATCAATCCCCATTATACCAAAAAGGAGAACAATTTAGAGGGGAAGTCGTTTACAAAGAAAGAGGAAAATACCTATTTAGGGAATAGATTATACTCTATATTAAATTCTGATTATTAATACATTATCCATGTATTTTAAGCAAAAAAGCCTAAAAAATAACTTTTAGTTATAAAGCTGGCGGGGCTATTTAATGTAGGATAGATTTTATGTTTAGTTTTACTTCGAATTGTTGAGGAATTAACTAATTTTATAAACTCTTTTTTGTTTTATCTGGAATGATTGAAGAGGTATTTGTAAAGCTTATTGAGTTTTTTGTTGGTAGCATTGGGAAGTTGGATTATGTCGGCATTTTTTTACTCATGACTCTTGAGAGTTCATTTATCCCCTTTCCGAGTGAAGTTGTGTTAATTCCTGCAGGAGTTCTTGTTTCTAGAGGAGAAATGATTTTTTCTTTAGTTTTAATTTCTGCAATTTTAGGAAGTTTAGTTGGAGCATTGATTAATTATTATCTCGCTTTTTTTCTTGGACGTTCTTTAGTTAAAATTCTTGTTGAAAAATATGGGAAATTTTTTCTTATAAGAAAAGATAGTATTGAAAATTCTGAAAAATATTTTGAGAAACATGGAGAGGTTACGACTTTTGTTGGAAGGTTAATACCTGTAATTCGTCAGTTGATTTCATTGCCTGCCGGTTTCGGTAAAATGAATATTTGGAAATTTTTATTTTATACTGGACTTGGAGCTGGAATTTGGAGTGCGATTTTAATTTTCTTAGGTTATTGGTTTGGTGAAAATCAGGCAATTATTCAGCAGAATTTGAGGATGTTTAGTTTATTGGCAGTGGTTATTTCAACTATAATTTTGATTTGGCATTTTCGCAAACGAAAATTAAAAATGCTTATTGAGAATAAATCATTTAAATGAAAATCTTTATAGAATTACAAATATTTTTATACTCGTTAAATCAAATTTAATTATTACACTGCCCCTGTAGTGTAGCGGTCAAGCATTAGGCCCTCTCGAGGAGTGATTTCGCTTTGTCGAAAAGTTGAAATCTTGATGCTCACATCAACTCAACTCTGCGCATTAATTTGCAGAGACTTCAATCGAAACAAAGTTTTGACGATGTTTCAATGTTTGAAGTCTTCGGAGAACGGCCTAGACCCGGGTTCGAGTCCCGGCGGGGGCATTATTCTTTCTGAAAAATAATGGTCTTGTCTTTAGAAAAGACAAGAAACATCAAAGATGTTTCAGGGGGCATAAAATTTCTCTCCCACAATAAACTTATTAAAAGAATTTTATTTGAGATAATCTATGGATGCTGAAAAAGAGTTAGATTATGTTGTGGTTTTGAGGGCTTTGAAGGAACTGCCGTTTAATGTTGGGCGTAAGACTCTTGTGAGTTTTTTGCAAGGAGATTTAGGAAATAATTCTGTTGCGCGGAATAATTTGGATAATGTGGAACTTTTTGGAACTTTTAAGAATCGTAATGAGGATGAGATTTCAAATCTTATTGACAATTTATTGAATAATAAAATGATTGATATTGTTAGTGTGCCTGACAATAAATTTGCGAAAGTTTTGGAGTTGAATTACAAAGGAAATAAAGAGATTTTGAATCCGACTCTTTTCTCTAAAAAATTGGCTTTTAATTTAGAAGAGGTTGATACTGTGATTAGTGAGAAGGAAAAAGAATTTTTTAAGGAGCTTGATTTTTTTCTTGGGGAGTATAATGATGAACAAAAGAAAGCGATTACTTTTGATGAAAAAGAAATTCTTTGTATTGCTGGGGCTGGAAGTGGAAAGACCAGTGTTTTGACGAAACGGATTGAGTTTTTGATTAAATATAGGAATGTTAATCCTGATAAAATTTTGGCAGTGACTTTTACGAGGAAGGCTAGGCAGGAAATGATAAATAGATTATCAGAATTTGGACTTTCTGAATCGGTTAAAGTTGAAACATTTAATTCATTTTGTGAGAAGATTTTGAAAGAACATGGGAATTTGATTTACGGGCGAGAAGTAAGCGTGATAAATTATTCAAATAAAGTTAAGATAATTCAATTAGCATTAGAGGAATTGGGTTTGAGTTTTAGCGAGGCTATTAGAGTTTATTTTGGTAAAAATAAATTACATAGTAAGACGCGAGAGGAACTGGTTAGTATTTTTATTAATGATTGTTTTTTTATTCGAGATTATTTTAAGTCTCAGGGGAAAGTTGTTGGCAAAGAAGATTTTGAAGCGATTGACGAGAGTTATCGGAAGACTGCAGATATTGTTTCGAAGATTTGTATTTTTATTGAGCGTTTTATGGAAGAAAACGGTTTGAGAGATTTTTCTGACCAGATAATTGACACGATTAATTTTTTTAAGTTACATAAGGATTTGATTCCAGAGTTTGATCATGTTTTGATTGATGAATATCAAGATGTTAATTCTAGCCAGATAAAACTTGTTGAGATTTTGAAACCGGAAAATCTTTTTTGTGTGGGGGATCCGCGTCAGGCGATTTATGGTTGGAGGGGATCTGAAGTGCAGTATATTTTGGATTTTAAGAAATGGCACGCGGGTTGTAAAATAATTAGTTTGAAGAAAAATTATCGTTCGACGAAACGGATTGTTAGTTTGATAAATGATTCTATTCGAGATATGGGAATAAGTGATTTGGAATCTGGGATTGATTTGAAATCGGCTGAGTTAGATACGAGATTGATAAGATTTGATTCGATTGCGGGGGAGTTTCAATTTGTTGCTGAGAGAATTCTCTCTGCTAATTTGCCGAGAGGAGAAATTTTTGTTTTAGCTCGTACAAATAATCAGATTAGGGAGTTGTCAGAGGTTTTGAAATCTCGTGGGATTGCCTATCAAGTGAAATCTGAGAATTCTTTTAATGAAGATATTAGTAAAGGAGTTGTAACTTTGGCGACGATTCATTCGATAAAAGGTCTTGAGGCTGAGATGGTTATTGTTATCGGGTGTTCGAATGGGAATTTCCCAATTTATGGAAGTGAGCATCCAATTATTGATATGGTTAAAGCTTATGATTATGATAAAGAGGAAGAGTAGAAAAGACTTTTTTATGTTGCGATGAGTCGGGCGAAGAGATATTTGTATTTGACTTATTCTGGAAAAAATTATACTTATTTCATTAAGGAAAGTATGCTTCCTAATTTGGGAGTGAGTCTAAAAAATAAAATTATTTTTGAGAGTCCTGTCGAATCTAATAAAAAATCTGAGGTTGATTTTAGCGAGGGAGATAAGGGAGTTGTTATGAATTTGAAGTCTTGGAGGAAAGGGCTTAGTAATGAGCTTGGAATTCCAGCGTATCAAATAATGACTAATCGGACTTTGCTGGAAATTTCTCAAACCTTGCCAAAGAATTTTAGTGATTTGAATAAAATTAATGGAATTGGAGAGTCTAAGCTGGAAAGATTTGGAAGTGAGATTTTGAGAATTGTTTCAGAAAATTCTTTCTGAAAATTAATTTCTTTTTTCTTTTAATTTGAAACTAACGAGGAATAATAAAAACATTGCTCCTGAAAAAAGTAAGAAGATATATTTGAACGGAAGGAAAAGGAGTAAAGCTGATGGCAAGGCTTTTCCTAAAAATCCAAAGATTTCAACTTTAGTGTTATAAGGTCCATAATATCTTTGTTCTTCTTTTTTTGTTGAAATATTAAAAAAGTATGTTTCTACCGTCGGTTCTAACATTGCCATTCCAATACTTGCTAAAACTAATAGGCCCATCATCCAGAAAATATCTGTTATGAAAAAACAAATTAATCCAATTATTGCAGGAATTAAGTATCCTATTTTGAAGAATTTCTTAAATCCTTTTTTGCCGGCGATTTTGGAAAATTTATATTCAAATAAAATTAATGGTATTGGAACTGCAAAAAGAAAATACCCTATCCACATTCCACTTAAATTATTTCTTAAAATGTAAAGAGGCATGAATAAATAAATAAGGTCCCACCAAAAACTAATTCCTCCACCAACCATATATAGAATGAACCTGTCTTTATTTTTGAAAAATGAAAAGAAATTCTTCAATAAATCTTTATCTACTTTTTTTTGTATATGGTAATTTTTCAAATCAGATATTTTAGTTAAAATAAAACCTAAAATCATAAATACACCTGCTAAAACGAAAATTGGACTTACTCCTGATTTTGCTAAAATATATCCTGTGATTAAAGGTCCGATAATCCAAGCGACATTTAGGAAAGTATACATCAACCCTTCGTTTTCAGATAATTTGCTCTTTCCTGACGCATCTTTGATTATTAATCCGAAACTAGTTATTCTAAATGTGGTGACAATTGTGAGAACTATAGACAGAATAATAAAAATTATTAAATTAGAATTTAATGAAAAAAGGAAATAAGTTGCAGCTATTACTAATAATGAATAAGAGAAAATCACGGATTTTTTCGTTCTTTCGACGAGAGGTATGGAAAAAAAGTAGGCTACAATACTCAATAAAGTTAAAATTGCAGAAAAGAAACCAACTTCAGAAATATTGTGGAAAAAACTATCTAAATACACGGCCCAAATAGTTCCTATAAAAGCACTTGAAATAGCGACTAATAATCCAATAATACTAATTTTAGTTATTTTTGTTAGATATATTTCTCCTTGATGTTTTCGTAATAAGATTGACGTTTTAATCCTTTATTTCTACTTTGTAAGTAAAAACTTTATCAGTGTCAATGATATTCTTCATTTTAATGCTAAAGTTTTACCTCAATTTTATATGTAAAAACTTTATCATATGGGATGTTCCATTTTATTGCTTCTTCTTTAGTTTTCTTTTCCCAAATTTTCCTAAAGAGTCTTATTGAATTTCCGTGAGCACTAATTGCAACATTTACTTTTTCTTTTTGTATAAATTTAATTAAATTTTTTATGAAAATGTTGACCCTTTTTTCGACCATTGCAAAACTTTCTCCTTTTGGCGGAGGGATGTTATAAGAACGATGCCAAATTTCAAATTGTTTTTTACCATATTTTTTAATGGTTTTTTCATGACTTATTCCTTCGAGATTTCCGTAAGAGCGTTCAATCATGCGATTAGCAGTTATGATTTCTTTAACTTCTGGGTGAAATTTTAAAACTTCTTTTAGGGTGTCTTTTGACCTCAATAAATCAGTTTGGAATACTACATCTATTTTTTTATTTTTTATTTTTCGAGCAACTGTTTTAGCTTGTTTAATTCCTAACGGAGTTAATTTAGAATCTTTCCAGCCTGTGAAAATGTGATTTTTATTATAATAAGTTTGTCCGTGTCTGAACAGATATATATTGTAAATCCCTTTTTTCATAACACCGTAATGGAGATATAGTTTATAATCTTTACCGCCACGTCCATTTTTTAGAATATTTTTAATGAAATATTTAAGAAAATATTTCTTCTTCGTCTTTCATATGCTTTCTTAATTTGTTTATAAGCATTTTTAAATCTGTATTCATTGCAACTTTAATTTCAAATTTACTTCCGGACTTAATAGCATTTCTTATTACTTTTCTAAATCCCCTTAATTCTTCATGTTGAAAAAGAAGTTTATTAATTTCTAGGTTAACTCCTTTTTCTTTTAATTTATGGAAAAATTTATCTTCTTTTTCTTCAGGGATATTCTATAATTTCTCTAATTTATTAAAAATATGAACGAGATTAGAATAGTTAACTTCCTCTTCTCCAATAATAGTATCTAATTCACTTAGTTCTATATTTATTTCATTATGTTCTTTGATAATATCAGTTATAGAAGTCATATTTTAATAAGAACTATTAAATATATAAATTTGATGGTGTTTACTAAAAAGGAAAGCAGGATTTATAAAGTTGTTTTAATTTTATTTAATATGGCAAAGTGGGGATTGTTGATTAGTGTTGGACTTATTATTCTGGCGATGTTTTTGGCTAATAGTAATTTTAGTTATTTTGCTGGAGATGTTTATTGGCAAACAGATAAGGCAGGATTTTTATCAGGATTAATTCATGGGATTTTGGCGCCGATTTTTCTTGTAGCTCAAATTTTTACAGATTATACAATGTATGAACTTAACAATAGCGGTTGGTTTTATAATTTAGGATTTTTAATTGGTTTGTTGTTTGTTTGGGGCGGCGGAGGAAAGGGAACAAATAGTGTCGTTAAAAATTATTATAATATGCCTAAAGGACAGAAGGGAAAACCGGTTAGTCTAAAATTGTCTGAAGAGGATCATAATCGTATTGAAAAAACCGTCGAGAAAAAGATTGACCAAAAAATAAAACAATCAGAAAATACTGAAAAACCAAAAGACTCTATTTTGGTTAGTCTCTTTAATTCTAAGAAAAATAAACCTAAAAAAAATAAAAAAAGATAACTTTTTAAACTAGTATTTTATTCTCAAGCTATGAACAAATTAATATTAATCTCAAATTGTATTGCAATTCCTATTTTGTAATCTCGAAGATTATTGTTTCTATATTTTAAAATGAAAACTAATGATAAAATTGCTCGTGAAAATCTTTTAAGAGATTCTGAAGAAATAGCTGGAACTAAAATTGAAGGATACGATTTCAATAACGGCGTTGATTATTCTAAGATTGTTGAAAGTTTTGGAAGCATGGGATTTCAAGCGAGTCATCTTTCGAAAGCAATTGAAATTGTGAATAAAATGATTTCTGAAGAAGCGTTCATTTTTTTAGGTTACACTTCAAATATGGTTAGTTCTGGTTTGAGAGATATTTTTAGGTATTTAGTTGAGAATAAAAAAGTTAACGCGATTGTTACGACAACTGGAGCTATCGAGGAAGATATTATAAAATGTTTAGGAGACTTTATTTTAGGAGATTTTAGAGCTTCTGGGAAAGATTTGCGAGAGAAAGGAATTAATCGAATTGGAAATATTTTTGTTCCAAATTCTCGTTATGTTAAGTTTGAAGGTTTTTTTCAGAAAATTTTGGAAGAAATTTATGAAGAGCAGAAAACTCTTGGAAAGATTGTAACACCTTCAGAAATTATTTGGAAACTTGGAGAGAAAATTAACGACGAGAAAAGTATTTGTTATTGGGCTTGGAAAAATAAAATTCCTATTCATTGTCCGGCTATTACTGACGGGGCAATCGGAGATAATATTTATTTTTTTAAATATGAACATGAGGATTTTATTATTGACGTCGCTGAAGATGTGAAAAGATTTAATGATTTGACTTTTGGATTGAAAAAATCTGGCGTTTTAATTTTGGGTTCTGGAATTGTTAAGCATCATATTTTGAATGCGAATATGTTGAGAAATGGCGCGGACTACTCTGTTTATATTAATACTGCGCAGGAATTTGATGGGAGTGATGCAGGAGCTCTTCCAGAGGAAGCAATTTCCTGGGGAAAAATTCTTCCAGATGCAGAAGCGATAAAAGTTTACGGAGACGCGACGATTTTATTTCCAATCCTCGTCGCTGAAAGCTTTGCAAAAAATTTCCCAAAAAATTAAAATTGGAGCAAAGGGGATAACTTTATAAATAATAATATTCAAATATTCATAATTAAATGGTTAATCAAATCACAAACTTTATGCGGATATGACAGAATCATCTTATTGGGGACAATTGACAGCGATAGATTTATACGACTGTCCTAAGGAATTGCTTACTAATAAACAGCATCTAAAAAAATTTCCAAAAGAATTATGTAAACAAATTAAAATGAAGCCCCATGGTGAGACTTTAGTCGACCAATTTGGTGAGGGAGATTTGTTTGGGCTTTCTGCAATTCAATTCATTGAAACTTCGACGATTGTTGTTCATTTAGATGATGTTGGTGGTAGAGCGTTTATTGATGTTTTCTCGTGTAAATTATTTGATAATAAGGTTGCCGAAAAGTTTACGAAGGATTTCTTCAAGGCAAAGAAAATAAAATCTACCACTGTTTTTAGAGGTTAAGAATAGATTTTAAAAACACTGATTGTTTAATTTGTTTATGGAAACTAAGAAGGCGATTATGATTTTGACTGCAGTTTTCATTGTTATTGCAATTGTTTATGGAAGTGTTTCTTCTGATATAATGTTGAGTCCTGGAGAGGACGGGGCTTTTGTGTTTTCTTGGTTTTATGTTGTTCTTTTTGTTTTATGGACAGGTATTGCTGTTTTTATTATTATTAAGAATAAGAAACAATCAAAGGAAATTAAGAATAAAGTGACTATAAAATTGGGGAAGAAAGTTGATGTTAAAGAAATTGAGAA